>ERZ773181.138-NODE-138-length-88647-cov-7.397925_pt1 | contig 88647 bp, 81 predicted proteins | sample MGYA00581001_ERZ773181 | MGnify/ENA primary metagenome ERZ773181 (study PRJEB29015, sample SAMEA2737780) | human gut metagenome | biome: human gut; feature: human-associated habitat; material: faeces | place: China | collected 2012 ...
GTATTGATATGTTCTTCCATCAATGCCGGCGTCGCTAAAAATAGATTTTCTGACACTTTTCCCAAATATGCTTTCGGGCTTTTTGGGCGAAAGTATGCTCGCGCGGGCGCAGGCGGCGGGAATATTAGACCTTAAAGTCCACAATATCCGCGACTGGGCGGAGGGTGCCCACAAAGTGACCGACGACCGACCGTTCGGCGGCGGCCCCGGTATGGTGATGAAGCCCGAGCCGATTTTTGCCGCGATTGAAGCTTTGCAGACCCCCGGGTGCACGCGCATTTACATGTGCCCCGACGGCGAAAAGCTGTCTCCGAAAATTGCGTCGGAACTGTCGCGGGCGGGGCACTTGATAATACTCAGCGGACACTACGAAGGCATCGACCAACGCATACGCGATTGCGTCATCGACAGGGAAATTTCAATAGGCGATTACGTCCTTACAAACGGCACTTTACCTGCGGCAGTTTTGGCGGATACAGTGGCCAGATACGTAAAAGGTGTGCTCGGCGAAGAAAATTCCTTGACCTTCGACTCATTTAACGGCAATCTTCTCGCTTTTCCACAATATACCAGACCGGCGGAATTCAGGGGAATGAAAGTTCCCGAGGTTTTAATGTCGGGCAACCATGCGGCAATAGAGCGTTGGCGCGTCGAACGGCAGGTGGAGAAAACGAAGAATCGCAGGCAAGACATATTTAAAGCAAAGGAATAAGGCAATGAACCAAGAGTTGTTGAAAGAAATCACCCAAGGGCAAATAAAAGCCGAGAAGGCCGCGTTTAAAGTCGGCGACGGCGTGCGCGTGCATACAAAAGTGCGCGAAGGCGACAAAGAGCGAATCCAGATTTTCGCGGGCATTGTCATCGCCAGAAAGGGAAGCGGAATACACGAAACGTTTACAGTTCGCCGCATATCTTACGGCGAAGGCGTAGAGCGCGTATTTCCGGTGAACTCGCCGAATGTCGAAAAAGTTGAAGTCGAACGCGAATCGGTTCCGATGCGCGCGCGTCTCTACTATTTGCGCGACCGCGTTGGCCGCGAAGCTTCCAAGGTTAAGGAAAAGAGAGTCTAAGCTGTTTAGGCACAAAGGCTTTCCCTTGCGGCGCGAAGTCTCCAAGATAATGGAAATCGCGCTAAAAGGCGGCTATCCTTTTATGGGTGCGGGTTTTATCCTGCGCCCTTTTTTTATGCGGAAAATTGCACTCGGGTTGGAGAATATGGCGGAAGGTTTTAGAATCTTATTTGGCTATAAAATTCAGATTATATTTTCTGTTTTTTTGTGTCTGTTTTAATTTTACCGCGAAGATTTTATTTTTTTACTAAAACTATGCTCGGTTGGATTTTTTTCAAACTACATTGGGGCGGAGTTCCCAAAACGAAGTGCTGGGGCGGAGGTTCAAAGTCTTCTATTGGCTATCGTGCACCTTTTGAATCTAAAAAAAACGGCGCAGACGCTATAAAAACCGAATCCATAACTGACGGCATTTTTTTGCGGGTTGCCCCCGAAAAATTTCGGAGTTTTATAGCTCGCTCTTCACTGGGTAGACGGGAGGAGGTATAAAAAATTTTTAAATTCGGCACAAAACAAAAGTTTTGCCGATGCCATTTAGGGCGCGGATTCTCTCGCTTTATACGGAGTAGATTTTAGTGTGGCGCGAGAAATGAAAACGTTTCGGTGTTGCGCAGGATTGCGTAAAGAATGAATATTACAAGCATTGCCGCCGGCACGATTGGCTTTTTAAAATATTTTGGAAAGAAGTACATCGCAGGCAATATCGGGATAAAAATTACGGCGAGGATATTTTGCGACAATGCCTCCTTCACGTCGCCGTGAAGCAACGCGTGCATTGCGCGCAGAGTCCCACAGCCGGGGCAATGGAGTTTTGTCAAGGCGTTTGTCGGACAGGGCGGGAAAATGGCTGAGGTTGACGGATCAAAGAAACAAAGCAAGGCAAGCACAGCTATTGCGCCAATGCCCAAAAATATGTAAAAAAGCCTGTCGGGCAATTTAAGCATTTTTATTTAATCTTCGAGACGGCTTCGTACAAATCTTTAAGGCCAAGCTTCCACAAGAGCAAAAAGCAGGCATAGAGCAGGGCGATATTTATTATGGTGGAAGGAATTAACCCCCAAAGTCCCCAGCGTTTCGCCGACAGCAACAATTTGTCGGAGTCTTGCCCTTCCGCGCCGTCAGCGGATACCCTCAGAGCCTTGTCGGCGAGCATTATTCCGTAAAGCGCAAAATAATTTCCGAGCAGAAAGAAGGTTGCAAAGCATAGCGACCTTACTTTTGAGGCTTTTTTTGATAAAGCCTCACTGTCAAAGGCGGAAGAATTCATTTTATTGATGTTAGCGCGCCTACAACAAGGCGCCGCCAATCCCGAATACAAACCAGATTAGGTTTAGTGCAAGGCCCAGCCAGAGGGCGAGACTTCCCCAGTATTTAGCCTTTTGGGAGTTTATTTTTGCCAATTCGTAGTTGCGGGCGTTCAAGGCGGAATTTACCTGCACCGAATATACAATCGACACGATTCCAAAAGGCAGGCAGCAAAAAAGCGTCGTAAGAACGGCAAGCACGAGATGGTTTTCTATGGCGGGCATTTGCTCGCCAACATATGGGGGAGGGGGGTTGTTTGAATTTTCCATAATTTATAGGTTTATGTAATTATATAAACCGGATATCATGATTGGAAGCGCAAAAAATAAGAAGTATATGATGTACATTGCCGCGCCGCACCACAAGGCGATTCTGCCCCAATAAAGCGCTTTTGACGAATAGTATTCCGCCAGCTGCATGTTGCCCGAATTTTGCGACATAAAAGCCTGTATGGAATATACGAGAGAGATGAGACCGAATGGCAGGCAGCAAAAAAGTGTCGTAAGAATGGCGAGCACAAGATGCGTATCGGGCACATTCGCGTGCGGAATGCAGCTTTTAGGCTGGCTGAATGGCGGCGGGGGCGTATTTTGCGAGGGCATAGATTGTTGCTTCAAGAAAGTTTTACCGTTATTATTTTACTATGCAGTAGTATGCGGTATTTGTCAATAATATTGTCCTAAAAAAATAAAAAAAACGCTTGACAATTTTTTCAACGGGCAAAAACTGCGCCCTAATAAATTTTAAATGAGAAATTGGTGGCACAGTCCGAAGGTCGCGTAGAGTTTAAAACGGTTTTAAACTTTTGGCGGCCTTTTGTCTGGCCGCTTTTTTTTTGGCCTTCAAAATGACACCTACAAAAACAGAATTTACCGAGCTCGCGCAAAGCGCGAATGTAATTCCCGTTTATGCGGAATTGCTCGCCGACATGGAAACGCCCGTCTCAACTTTTGCAAAGCTGGACGGCTTAGCCGAGTGCTTCCTACTTGAAAGCGCTGAAAACGTCGATAACTGGGGCAGATACTCGTTCATAGGCTGCAACCCGAGTGCCGTTTTTACGCTGAACGGGAAGAAATCGGTTTTAAGATTTTCGGACTCTGAGGAAATAAAGTCCGAGTCGGAGCTCGGAATGGAGCCGCTCGCGCCGCTGCGCGAATACATCGCCGGCCGCCGCCCCGCCGACGTCAAGGGACTGCCGAGATTCTTCGGGGGGGCTGTCGGATACTTCGGCTACGAATGTGTCGGCCTCTTTGAAAAACTCCCCGAACCAAAAGGCGAGAAAATCTGGGACGACGCACGCTTTGCCCTGTACGACGACATCATCGTATTCGACAATCTCCGCCACACCGCAAAAATTGTCGCATGCGCCCATACGGAAAAGTTTGCCACGCCCGAGGCTGCATACGACGACGCAGTTGCAAGGGTTGAAAAGCTCTCAAAAATATTCAAGTCTGCGCGCCCTGCAAAGCCTGCGCGCGAAGCTTCCGCAAAGCGCATAAGACTTTCGTCAAATATGCCGCGCGAGGATTTCATAGAGATGGTCGAAAAAGCCAAAGACTATATAAAGTATGGGGAAGCCATTCAAATAGTGCCATCGCAAAAGTTTTCGGCCGTTTCGGACATCGATCCGCTCTCGGCGTACAGGGCCCTGAGGCTCATAAACCCATCGCCGTACATGTTCTGCCTAAAAATGCCCGATGGCTGCCTTGTCGGTTCCTCGCCGGAGACTTTGCTCCGCTTTGGGGACGGCAAGGCGGAAGTGCGCCCAATAGCGGGCACGCGCCGCAGGGGCTCGGACGAGAACGAGGACATGAGGCTTGCGGACGAATTGCTCTCGAACCAAAAAGAACGCGCGGAGCATTTGATGCTCGTGGACTTGGGCAGAAACGATTTGTCGCGTTTCTGCCGCTCTGGAAGCGTACAGGTCGGGGATTTTATGAAGATAGAGCGGTATTCGCACGTAATGCACTTGGTCTCCGACATTTCTGGGATACCGCGCGAGGGCGCCGACGCTTTTGACGCGCTCGCAGCGGCTTTCCCCGCGGGAACACTATCGGGCGCCCCGAAAATACGCGCGATGGAAATAATCAACGAGCTCGAGCCCGAGCGCCGCGGCCCTTATGGTGGAGCCGTCGGGTACTTGGGCTACGGGGGCAATATGGACTTGGCTATAACAATCCGCACGCTCCAAATGCGCGGCGGCAAAGTTTCAGTCCAAGCGGGCGCCGGAATAGTTTTCGATTCGGACCCCGAATCCGAATACGAAGAGACGCGCATGAAGTCGCGCGCAGTTTCGCGCGCGCTGGAAATGGCGGACGGAATAGATACTTTGGACATCACCGAAGCGGGAAGGTAATATTATGGTACTTCTAATAGACAATTACGATTCATTCACATACAATCTCGTGCACTACTTCGAGACGCTCGGAGCGGACATGAAGATTGTGCGCAACGACGCCGCCACTGCGGAGGAGCTGTTTGCGATGTCCCCGAAGGCGGTGGTGATATCGCCCGGACCGAGCTCCCCGAAAAACGCAGGTGTGTGCGTTGACTTCATAAAAAAATACGCGGGGAAAGTTCCGATATTCGGAGTGTGCCTTGGAATGCAGTCGATAGGCTACGCGTTTGGCGCGGACATTGTGCTTGTGCGCAGGACGATGCACGGAAAGACGAGCATGGTGACCCACGACTCAACCGGCGTCTTCCGCGGAATGCCGAATCCGATAGAGGTCGTAAGGTACCATTCCCTCGCTGTGGCGGAGAACACCTTGCCGAAATGCCTTAGGGTGACGGCGCGCGCGGAGGACGGTGAAGTCATGGGGATAAGGCATACATATTTCCTTGTGGAGGGCGTTCAATTCCATCCGGAGTCGATAATGACTTTCGGCGGCAAGAGAATGCTGGAAAACTTCCTTTTGGAGGCCAAAGCGCTATGAACGGCGAAAAGACAAAGCGCGCCCTTTCAAAAGTTGCCTCCAAAAAGAACTTGAGCGGTGCGGAGAGTGCGGAAGTGTTCGGAGAGATAATGTCCGGCGAGGTTGACGGGGCAATTATGGCGGCATTTCTGACTGCCCTTAAAATGAAGGGCGAGACGGTTGACGAAGTTGTCGGTGCGGCGTCCGCAATGCGGGCGAGGGCGACGTTCATAAACGCAGGCTCCGCCGCTCCGATAGACACGTGCGGGACGGGAGGCGACGGAATGAATACGTTCAACATATCGACGACTTCCGCTTTCATAGCAGCCGGCGCCGGAGTCCCCGTCGCGAAGCACGGGAACAGGGCCGCTACGAGCAAATGCGGCTCAGGCGACGTTCTTGGCGAGCTTGGATTCAATCTCGACGTGCATGCGTCTGTGATGGAGCACTGTCTGCAAGAGGAGGGAATAGCGTTTTTGTTCGCGCCAAAGATGCACCCTGCAATGCGCTTTGCGGCTCCCGTCAGAAAGGCTCTCGGGTTTAGGACAATATTCAATCTCCTCGGGCCTCTCGTGAATCCCGCCGGGGCAACCGGTCAGGTAGTTGGGGTTTTCGAGGCCGGGTACACGGAGTTTGTCGCCGAATGTCTGAATAGAATGGGAGTGCGCCGCGCGTTTGTAGTCCACGCGGCAGACGGCATGGACGAAATATCCGTCTGCACGCCAACCCGGGTGAGCGAATTGCGGGACTGCTCCATAAAGACGAGCGAATTTAATCCGCGAAAGTATTTCCCGGACGGCGCAAATTTTTCGGAATTGAAAGGCGGCGACGCGAAAGTAAACGCGCAGATACTATTGGACGTGCTTTCTGGAAAATTGCGCAACGGCGCGCGCGATATATGCCTTTTAAACGCCGCGGCTGCAATAGTTGTAGGTGGAAAAACCGACGATTTCGGCGCGGCGCTTGAGATGGCGCGCGACTCTCTCGATTCGGGAGCGGCTTTGAAAAAACTTAAAACGCTTGTGGAATTTTCGAGGCAAAACGTATGAAGACCGACTCAATACTCGACAAAATTTGCGCCCAAAAATTCGAGGAGCTTGAATCTGAAAAGAGAACTATTGGCTTTGGCGAGCTGTATTCAATGGCGATGGATTCCCCCGCCCGCGCCCCGTTCGCCGCGGCTTTAAAAAGGAGCGCAGACGGAACGCCGGCGGTGATTGCCGAGCTTAAAAAAGCCTCGCCGTCGGCTGGGCTAATCCGCGCGGATTTTCGGCCGGGAGAGCTTGCAAAGTCGCTCGCGGGTGCGGGGGCGGCGGCTCTTTCCGTCCTTACGGAAAAAAATTTTTTTATGGGGTCGGCGGAAAATCTTAAAATAGCCGCAGATGCCGTTTCGATACCGATTCTCCGAAAGGACTTCATTTTCGACAAATACCAGATATGCCAGGCGAAGGTCTGGGGAGCTTCGGCGGTTCTGCTGATTGCAGCGATGCTATCTCGCGCGGAGTTTGAGGAGCTGTTCGGGTTTGCGGAATCGCTAGGGCTCGACGCCCTGTGCGAGGCGCACACCGAAGACGAGATTTCAATGCTCGCTTCCGCGGGAGCAAAAATCATAGGCGTAAACTGCCGCAATCTAAAAAATTTTGAGACGGATTTTGAAAGGGTCGGAACTTTGATAAAACTTGTCCCGCAGGAATGCGTAAAAGTTTCAGAGAGCGCAATAGGCTCGCGCGAGACCCTTTTAAGAGCCGGCGAATACGGCGCAGATGCCGCGCTGATAGGTTCGGAATTGATGAGCGCTTCTTCTCCCGCGGACAGGCTTTCACAACTTCTCGGAAAAAAATAAAATGTCGCCCAAAATAAAAATATGCGGAGTTTGCGACCCGCTCGAAGCGCGCCGTATAGAAGAGCTCGGAGCGGATTATGTCGGCATGATTTTTTACAGTCGCAGCCCGCGCTTCGTCGATATCGGCAAAGCTAAAAAGATAGCGGGCGCGATGTCGGGGCGGGCAAAGAGAGTCGGGGTCTTCGTATCGGAAAGCCAGGATTTTATAAAAACTGCCGCGGCTGAATGCGGGCTTGCGGCAATCCAGCTCCACGGGGGGCAGTCGGCAGACTTTGCCGAGGAAATAGCAGAGACTGGCTGCGAGATTTGGCGCGCCGTATGGCTTGATTCCGAAGCCGCGCTCGCAGAGGCCGAGGCTTTCCCGTGCGCGGCGCTCATTGCGGACTCGCGCTCAAAGGTTGCGGTTGGAGGGACCGGCGAGCTTTCCGACTGGGCTCTGGCAAAAAAACTCGCCGCGAAAAGGCGGCTCGTTCTCGCGGGGGGAATTTCTCCTGAAAACGCGGAGGCGGCAATCCGCGCCGTTCAGCCGTGGGCGGTTGATTCAAACAGCGCAGTCGAGATTTCTCCGGGAAAAAAAGATTTGAAAAAAGTGCAAATTTTAATCGAAAAAGTAAGAAATATAATATGAATATGAAAACGCAAGGCAAGGGAAGATACGGAATTTACGGAGGGCAGTATGTCGCCGAAACGCTAATGCCTGCCCTTAAAGAATTGGAGAGGGTATATAAGGAGGCGATAAACGATCCCTCCTTCTGGAGCGAATACGACGCCATAATGCGGGACTATGTCGGAAGGCCGTCACCGCTCTACTACGCGAAGAGGCTGAGCGAATATTGCGGCGGGGCGCGCATATACTTGAAACGCGAGGATCTTAACCACACCGGCGCGCACAAGGTAAACAATACTGTTGGCCAGATTCTCCTCGCGCGCAGAATGGGCAAGCGCAGGCTCATCGCCGAGACCGGAGCCGGAATGCACGGGGTTGCAACCGCAACGATAGCCGCCCTATTCGGAATGCAGTGCGACGTATTCATGGGCGCGGAGGACGTCCGCAGACAGGCGCAAAACGCGGCGAGAATGAAAATGCTGGGAGCCAATTTGATTTCAGTAGAGCTAAAGCACGGAACGGCGACCCTCAAAGACGCCATGAACGAGGCGCTGCGCAACTGGGTGGCGACTGTCGAAGACACTTTTTATGTTATAGGCACGGCTGCCGGCCCGCACCCGTATCCGGAGATGGTGAAAACTTTCCAGTCGATAATCGGGAGGGAATCGCGCGCCCAGATACTCGAGAAGTGCGGCAGGCTTCCGACGCAAGTCGCGGCATGCGTGGGCGGCGGCAGCAACGCGATAGGCATATTTTCGGGATTTATGGACGATGAAGGCGTGGAGCTATACGGGGCGGAGGCCGCGGGCGACGGAATAGAAACCGGGCGCCATTCGGCGAGCCTGAACGGTGGGAGCGTAGGAGTCCTCCACGGCAACAAAACCTATCTCTTGCAGGACGAAAACGGACAGATACTCGACACCTACTCAGTGTCTGCCGGTCTCGACTATCCCGGAGTCGGCCCCGAACACGCATATTTGAGGGACACGGGCAGGGCTAAATACGTCCCGATAAACGACTCGCAGGCGGTGGACGCCTTTATGAAATTGTCGAGGTTGGAGGGCATTATACCTGCGCTCGAATCGTCACACGCGGTTGCGCTTGCAATGCAAAACGCAAAGAAAATGTCTAAAGACGACATAATAATAGTGTCGCTTTCCGGGCGCGGAGACAAGGATATGGATTCGGTAATGAAATTCTTAAACAGGGCGTAAAAATGAAAAGCATCAAAGAAGTTTTAAAAAATAATTCGGAAAGCGGCCGCGCGACGCTCGTGACATTCATCAGCTGCGGAGATCCCGAAATATCGTTTACCGAAAAATTGGTCAAGGCGGCCTGCAAAGGAGGCGCCGACATCATAGAGCTGGGCGTTCCGTTCTCCGACCCGATGGCGGACGGCGCAACAATTCAGGCGGCGAGCCAGAGGGCGCTGTCAGCAGGTACAACTCTCCAAAAGGTTTTGGATATGGCAGGGCGCTTGCGCAAAGACGGCGTTGAAAATCCGTTTGTCCTATTTTCATACTACAATCCGATTTTCAAGCTGGGGCTTGAAAAAACGGCGGAACTCTCGAAAAAAAACGGAATAAATGCGTGGCTTGTCGTGGATGTTCCGCTCGAAGAATCCGGCGAAATATCGGGGGGTTTAAAAGAGTACGGCATAGGGCTAATTCCGCTCGCCGCGCCTACTTCCGGATTGGATAGGGTACGGGCGATTTCCGAAAGCGGCACGGATTTTCTATACTATGTGACTGTCGCGGGGGTGACTGGCGCGAGAAACGCCCTTCCGGAATCCTTCTCAAAGAGGCTCGCTGACGTGCGCAAGGCTTCTGTGCTTCCGGTCGCGGCGGGATTTGGCATATCGAATCCGAATATGGCACATTTGGCGGCCGAATCCGCAGACGCGGTTGTCGTAGGGAGCAAGCTTGTGGACCTTACTTTTGAGGAGTTCTTGGAAAACGGCGAAAGCGCAGCGCTGAAAGCGGCGGAAGATTTTGTGGCGTCGCTCGCGGCGGCTATGAAGAGGTCGTAAAATTGCGGCGGGAGTGTGCGCTCTCCCCGCCGCGCTCCCGCGAAAATTTTGCTCTCCCAAACTCCGCGAGTTCCCGCTTACAAAGTGTGAACTCGCCCGTTGCTATCTGGGAAATTTGCCGTTCAGAAATTTTGTTTCAGATTTTTTGTTCTCCGGATTAAAGTCCCATAAAAAATATGGATTCAAAATCTTTTCGGCGATCGGTAATAGTTTTATCTTGTAAAAAACACTTCCGCGACTCATGGAGAAAATACTTTAAGCAGGCTAAAAATGGGCATAAAATTAGCCGTGCTTTAATCGATCTTTTGCGCTGCGCAATCTTTACTGATAGTCAAAGGCGCCAAAAGGTCGATTTTTTTTGCATTTTTGGTATGTTTGGATAAAGTTGCGTAAAATTTTTATGAAATATTTTCTTTCGATATTGGGGTGGCTGTTTGCAAACGCTCCAGAGTGCATTGTGGAAGGGTTGTGCAAAACGGTCGGTTGGCTGATATGCTATTTCCCCAATTCCCGCACGAGAGTCGCGTTCTCGAATGTGTACCATTGTTTCCCAAAAATGTCGCGCAGGGATAGAACTAAAATTGTGTACGAATCCTGCGCGAGAATGGTAGAAATGGCGCTTTTTGTATTGGCAAGCCCCCACATGTCGGTAAAAAGGCTCTCAAATCGCGTAAAAATAAGCGATACTGTAAGAAGCGAGCTTCAAAAGCTTTCGGACGATCCGTTCCCGCTCGTTTTGATGATTCCGCACTTCGCAATGATGGAAACAATAACAATGTTTCCGCTGCTCGTAAAAAACGTAAAAATTCCGAAAACAGGGGTTTTTTACAGGCCGTTTAATTCCTCGGGAATGGAGGAATGGATAAAAAAGAGCAGACAGAGGTTCGGAATAGAAATGCTCTCGCGCCGCGACGGCATTCTCGACGCCGTAAAAATCCTCAGAAACAACGGTTGCGTGGCGGTGCTTTTCGACCAAAACGCGGGAGGGGCAGGGTGCGAGTCGCTGTTCTTCGACAGACTGTGCTATACGTCGGAGCTCGCCGGAATTTTAACCGAAAAAACGGGCGCGCGCTGCGTAGTTTTTTTCGCCAAGCGCACCGGATTTTGGCGCTCCAAGGTCTGCGGAGAAATGCTGGAGGCCTCGACCATTGAAGATGTCACTTACTCGGGAAACGTGTGGCTCGAAGAAAAATTAAAGCAAAGCCAGACTGCCCGCTACGACTGGCTTTGGCTGCATAGGCGGTGGAGAACGCATCCAAACCAGCGCACGTCTTTGCATCTGCGCGGAGGCAAGAGCATTTTGGGCTATACTATGGAGCGCATGGGGCTTAAAGAGCTTCCGCGCAAAAATTCGATATTCATGACTCTCCCGAACTCTTTTGAAGATGCCGCTTCCATTGCCCCCGTTTTGAAGGCGCTCAGAAATTCGCGCCCAGATTCAAAAATAGGCGTGCTTTGCGGAAAAAAATGCGCGGCAGCCTTGTCGGGAGAGGAGGCTTGCGCCGACGAAATAATAGTTCTGCCCAAGCGCGCCTTTGGAATATTGCCGCGCTTTAAGACGTTTAGGGAGCTGTATTACCGCTATCCGGACATAAATCTCGTATTGGAAGACTCTCTTGCGGCCGATATTGAGGCTTTTACAATGGGAGCTTTCCAGCGCAATGCGATAAGTAGTATTAGAAGGCGCTTTTTTATGACGGGCGTATGCAATCTTTCGGACGGCGGTGCGGAGAGCGACTCTTTGGCGTCTAAAAGCCTTCAAATGCTAAAATATTTCGGAATGAAAATTGAATCTTGCCAACAACCTCCAACTTCAACCAAATAAAAATTATGACAAACATAGGAACGGTATTTAAGAAAAATTCTACAAAGGCGATGCTGCTCGGGAGCGGAGAGCTCGGCCGCGAAGTCGCGATAGAATTAAAGCGCCTCGGACTCGAAGTAATAGCAGTGGACAAATACGCAAATGCGCCCGCCATGCAGATTGCGGATAGGTCGCATGTGATTTCTATGCTCGATGCGGATGCCCTCGAAAAAATAATCGTGGAGGAAAACCCCGCGTACATAATACCGGAAGTCGAGGCGATTGCCACAAGCAAGCTTGTGGAGTTGGAGTCGCGCGGGTTTAATGTGATACCCACGGCGCGGGCTGTGAATTTTACTATGAACCGCAAGGGAATCAGAACTCTCGCGGCCGAGACTCTCGGTATGAAAACTTCCCCGTACGCTTTTGCCAAGAATAAAGAGGAATTTGTAGAAGCCGTTAAGAAAATCGGCATTCCGTGCGTCGTTAAGCCGATAATGAGTTCGTCCGGGCATGGACAAAGCACGGTAAAAGACGAAAGCCAAATAGACGCCGCTTGGGAATGCTCGCAGACGGGCGGCCGTGCGGGAGGCGGGGAAGTTATTGTGGAAGGCTTTGTCGATTTCGACTATGAGATAACGCTTCTGACAGTGCGCCATTCCGGCGGAACTTCATTCTGCGCGCCGATAGGGCACGAGCAAATATCGGGCGATTACCGCAGGAGCTGGCAGCCCCACCCGATGTCTGAGGGGGCTCTCGAAAAGGCCAAGGAGTACGCGAAAAAAATTACCGACGCGCTTGGCGGTTATGGGATTTTCGGGGTAGAGATGTTCATAAAGGGAGACGAAGTGCTGTTTTCGGAAGTCTCCCCGCGCCCGCATGACACGGGCATGGTGACGATGATTTCCCAAAATCTGTCGGAATTTGCGCTGCATGCGCGCGCGATACTCGGGATACCGATTGCAAATATAGAGTTGTACGGGCCGTCGGCGAGCAGGGCGGTTGTCGTTGAGGGCGACACCCAGATGCTCGAATATTGCGGGCTCGACAAAGTTTTAAACAGGCCAAACACCGATATGCGGATTTTCTCAAAGCCGTGTGTGACGGGAGGGCACAGGAGAATGGCTGTGCTTCTCGCGCGGGGTGAAAGCATTGAAGAAGCCGACAAAACGACGGCGGATATGCTCGCCGATTTTGAGATAAAAACTTTTTAGCGCGAGCGGAATTTCCGCCAAAGCGGGCTCCGCAAAAATTGCCGTCCGCCGAAAATCTAAAAGCGTCCGAAACTTTTCGGACGCTTTTTATTTTGCGGATTGGCCGCGCTAAAAATAAGACTTTTTTTTATCCGACTACGATGTCCAGTGGCGCACTTTATCTTTTTGTTCAAATTTATGAAGCCCGTAATTTTGTTTGTGCGGTATGCCAGCATTGTTTTCGGGCCAGTGCTAAAAAGGTCGTAGGAATTTTGAGGAATCAAAGGTTTATTTTTATATTTCTGCGCATAAAAGTCGGGACGTCGAGATCCTCGCCTTTGCGGATATTTACGGGCGTGTCCTCAAAAAATCCGCGCTGCTCCGACATCTCCATAAATTTAAATTCGGACTGCTCGGCTTTCGGTTCACTCACCTTTGGCTCCGGCTTGCGGCGGCCGAAACCGAAAAATCCGCGTGATTTTTTCGGCTTGTTTTCATGGTGGATTTCTGCGGGTTGGGCAGGTTGGGTATCCGCATGGTTGTCTGCCGGGATTGGCTCGGCGGGAATGGTCGCGCTAGCCCGTTCTTCGCGCGCAGGTTCGGGTGCGCCTGCTTCAAGCGGATTAATTTTTGCGCGCCATTCTTCTCGCGCGGGTGCAGGGGCGGGAGCGGCGCTTGAAGCAACGTAAATTTGTTTGGGAGATTCGGCCTTTTTGGGAAGGGCTCTTGAAGCGTCGTACAGGCCCATTGCGCATATTTTTACTCCGCCGTTCATTGCTTTGTCTATTATCGCCCCAAAGCATATACGCTCGCTTACGCCGAAAGTTCCGGCTACGCTCTCTAGAAGCGCCTGCATTTTATTCATCTCGAAATCTTCACCGCACACGAGCGAAACCATAAGGCTTTCCGCGCAAGACGCCGAATTGCCAAATTCTATTAGCGGGGATGCTGCAAGTTCTGAGAGTGCGTTTTCTATTGCGTTGGCGCCGCTCCCGCTGCCTATCCCGAAAAATGTATGCTCGCCCTTTTTAAAGAAAACTTTTTTGAAGGAGGGTAGGTCTATGTTTACGATGCCGCGTTTTGCGAGCATTGCGCAAATCTCCCTCACAGCCGAGGCGACATGGGTGTTTGCGGATTCAAATGCCGCTTTTATCGGAAGGTTTGAGCGGGCGAGAATTATGTCGTTCGGGAGGGTTGCCGCAGCGTCGCATACAGTGCGCATATACCTTACAGACCTCTCTGCGAGAGACGATTTGTCGCTGCCTTCAACCGATAGCGGCATTATGGAGAATGATAGTACAAGCTTTGCGCCGCCCTCGGCTGCAAGCTTGCATAAAATAGGCGTCACAACGCTTCCCGTTCCTCCGCCAAGCCCTGCTACAAATATAAACACTTCCGCGCCCGACGCCACGGCCTTTAATAGCCCGAGATCCGCTATTGCAGCTTCCTTCGCGACTGCCGCATCAGAACCTGACCCGGCGCCGGCTGTCACCGATTTGCCTATGCATACGGCGTTTTCAATCCCGCAGTCTGCGAGAGATAGCTCGTCCGTGTCAACGGCGGCGAGGTCGGCGAATTCGCATCCAGCGGACGATAGTAGCCCAACGATTTTCGCTCCTGCGTTTCCGACTCCGACAACGCGTATCCTAATTTTCTGTCTCAATTCGTCTGGCATCAGATTTTAAATATTTTCGCGATTTTCTCGGTTATTGACGAACCCTTTTCGCGCCCGCCATTCATTTCCTTCATCCTCGCGTATTCGAGGAGCCCGAGCGCTGTTGCGAATTCTTGGTGGCGCAGGTTTTCGGCTACGTTTGGCGCGAATTTCCCGAGGGAACACGGGCGCTCCAAAACCGCTTCCGCAAGCTCGCATATCCCGTTTAATTTCGACGTTCCGCCGGTCAGCACAATCTCTTTAACAGAGCCGTCTGAAAAATATTCAATCATATCTTGGCGAAGCAGCAAAAACAGCTCTTCAAGGCGGGCCCTTATAACTTTATTTATGGCTTCAAGCGGTATTTTTCTGTCGCCTATCTGCTTGTCTCCCTGGCTCCAAAACTTTATGTCGCACTCGTCCTTTGTTATAATTGCCTTGCCGAAGCGCGTCTTTATTCTTTCGGAATTTTTTCTGCTGAGCCGTATCCCGAACGAAAGGTCGTTTGTAATGTGGTCGCCGCCTACGGGTATGACGCCCGCCTGGACGGGAAGACCGTTTTTATAGAATGCGTAGTCGCTCGTCCCGCAGCCGATGTCCACTACGAGCACGCCGTTTTCCTTTTGCGCAGGCGATGTGGCCGTTATAGCCGATGCAAGCCCGGAAAATACGAGATATTCAACTTCGAGCCCAAAACTTTGCACCACGTGCATTGCGGCTCTGATTTTTTCGCTGTCGCCGTGTATCATCCAGTATTCGGCTACTATCCTTGAGGCTTTTTCACCTATCGGGTCTGTCGTGAACCTTTCGTCGTCGAGGTAAAATCCGCAGCAAATTCTATGTATATAGCTTCTGCCCTCCGGCAGCGTTTTGCTTCTCGCGTCGTCCTTTGCCCTATCTACATCGCTTTTGCGGACAATCCCGTCCGAGCCCGCAACATTTGCCGAGCCTATGTTTCTAAAGCCCTGAATATGCGTGCCGCTTATGCCGAGACACACGGATTTTATATGCACCGAGCATGAGCTCTCCGCCATTACTATTGCTGCCTGCGCCTGTTCGGCGGCTTTCTTTACGTCTATTATATCGGCTTTTTTTACGCCGTCGGTGGCCGCCTGTCCGACTCCGACAAGATTGAGCATTTTATTGTCGACAATTTCCCCTATGAAAACCTGCATTTTGCCCGTGCCGATCTCAAGGGCTGCTATTGTTTTGCTGTCGCTCATTTTTTTGTCTCGATTTTAACGGGCGCCCAGCCTTTCATCGATAGGTCTATGCGCTTTATGACAGTTAAAGGATTTTCTTTCTGATAACGCAAGATATATTCGAGCCTATCAAATTGTTTTTTATATTCGCGCGGCGCAAAAATTATTTCTATGCCGGAGTCGGTGACAACTTTTAGAAGCGGCAGGGTTCTGCTTTCGAGGTTTGAGACGTCAATGAGCTTCCATGTTTGCGCCTCGGCTGGAATCTCGGAATACGCAAGCGCGAGAAATTTTGCGACTTTACCGGCGGAATCGTATTTTTTCGGCAGACTACCGTCGAAATCGGGCTTGATTCCCTCGATTTTAGGCATTGCGTCTATCATTTCAGGCTGTATGCACGCCGGCTCGAAAAATCTGCCGTCGGGGGTCATTATAAACATGCGCGGCTTCCCCGATATTTCCGTAAAAAACTTCATAAACGGTTTTAGCTCTATGAGCGTTATTTTCAGGGCGTCTGGATACGATCTTTCCACCGCGGCGGATTCCACCTGCGATAGCGATTCAAGCTTTGCTTTGACCGCGAAAATACTTATGTCGCTCAGCTTCTGCCTCGCGGGAATTTTTAAGTATTCATTCAGCCATTTTGCCGTTATGTTTCCGTCAGTTTTAAACTCTATGCGTTTTATTTCCCCGCTTTTTACGCCGAATATTTCCTCAAAAAATATGTTTTCGTATGCGTAATACGCGCCGTATCCGAGCGCCAGAAGCGCTGCTATCCCCAATGTGGCTCGCAGCCAAATCCATGCCACGCGGAGTTTAGCGCGCAGGGACAGCGGTATCTTCCGGCGCTTGCGCCCGTCGGAAGAATTTAAGTCCCGCCACGTGGACGGCTTCTGGGCTTTTTTTCTGGGCATTTAGCGGTTTTTAAATCTTTTTATCGCGCCCTCGACGAGTTTTTCACAGAGCGCCTCAAATCCGTACCCAATGCACGAGGCGCTTTTGGGAAGAAGGCTCGTGGGGGTCATTCCCGGGAGGGTGTTTATTTCCAATACTGCGAACGACGGGGCTTCAGTATCGCGGACAATGAAGTCCACGCGGGCGAAGTCGCGGCAGCCGCAGGCGCTGAAAGATTTTTCCGCGGCAGAACGCATGGCGTCGGCGCAATGTTGCGGAATCTCTGCCGGGAATACGTATCGGGTCGCACCGGCAGTATATTTGCGCTTGTAGTCGTACACGCCGCCTTCTGGGATTATTTCTACCACTCCGGCCGCTTTCCCGTATATTACGCCCACTGAAAATTCCCGTCCTTTAACGTATTCTTCCGCCATCCAAAGCCCTTCTTTTACGCTGTCGAGCGCACTGCGGGCGGATATGAGGTCGAGCGCAACGCTTAGGCCTACGCTGCTTCCCTTGTCGGCCGGCTTTATTACGCAGCCGCCGGGAAAAAGCTCAGCGATTGTTTCCGCCGAAGGCTTGGCTTTTGCGTCGAATTCCAACGAGCGCGCGACGGGAACTCCAGCGAATTTTAACAGCGCCTTCGCGGCGGGTTTTACCATGCAAACGCGGCTCGACAAGCTTCCGCACCCGGCGTATTCAAAGCCTGCCGAATCGAGCTGCGCTTGCAGCGTGCCGTCTTCGCCGTAGTCTCCGTGCATTGCGGGAAACACTATGTATTCGTCTGGGCTTATTCCGCCAGGAAGCTCGTTTTTATCAAGCCTTACCGGGAGAACTTCAAAGTTTTTGGAAAGGGCGTTTGCCACGTTTTCGCCGCTTACGATAGACACATCCCGCTCTGGGGATATGCCGCCGCTAAATACTGCAATTTTTGGATTCATTTTATTTTATCTAAAAATTTTTTTGCCTCGAAATGGAAATCTCCGGCCCCTACAAGCGCAATGCGCAGCTCCGATTTTTTATCTAGCGCGTTTTGCACGGCCTTGAAAAAGTCTTCCGGTCCAGCAAGCTCTATGCGCGCGCCACCGGGCGCGTTTTTTATTATTTGAGGGCTTTCGCCGAGCGGATCGCGAATCTCGCTTGCGGCATAGACCGGAAGCACGAACACTTTTGCCCCGCAGGCGGCCGCCCACGCGAGCGTTTCCGCAAAGTCTTTTGCAAACCTCCGCGTGCGGGTATATCTATGGGGCTGAAAATAGACGATTGTTTCGGCGCTTGATTGAGGAAGGAAACGTTCGAGAAACGATTTCACTTCGTTCGGGTGGTGGGCGTAGTCGGACACAACGCTCAGTTTCCCGTTGTCGAAAATAGTTTCGTTGCGCCGCTGCAATCCGCCGAACCCCTCGAAGGCCGCCTTTGTGAAGGAGCCGTTTGGAAATGTCGCGCGCAGGGCGGCGAGCGCCATTTCGAGGTTCCGTTCAAAATAGTCTCCGGAAAGATTTACTGGCAGTGACGGAGTTTGTACTTTCGCAGCGGCGCTTTCCAATATCGGGTCGCCCGACGGGTACACGATCAGCCTTCGGGTGCGCGAAAATAATCGCTCAAACATTGCTTCGAGCTTTGTGTTGTCCGGGTAAGTATCTGTATGGTCGAGATCGGCGTTTAGCGCTACTGTCACCTCCGGACTGAAAAGCTCGATTGTTGCGTCGCTTTCGTCTATTTCTGAAATTATCGGCTTGCCGGCGGGGCAGTATCTGTGCATTCCAAAATCGTTCGGGATTGCGCCAACGAGGTATCCGCAGTCGAGGGAAAGTTTGTTAGCGGCGTGCGCCAAGAGTGCGCTCACCGTGCTTTTACCGTGGCTGCCCGCGACTGCCGTCAATACGCGCGCAGAGCACAGTTCCGCCCAGCATTCACCGCGGCGGACTATATTGCGGGAATCGCAAAAGTCGGCGAATTCCCCGCGGCGCCTGTTGAGGGCGGAGCTTATGACGAGTTTGTCGTACTTGCCCGACGGCGGCGCAAATTTTACGCCGAGTTTTTCGAGCCTTTGCGCAAGGTCCGGATTTGGAACGTCGTCAAAACCCTCTATCCTGTTCCCTTCGTCTGCGAGAAACGCGGCAAGGGGAGCCATTCCCATTCCGCATATTCCGCCCATGTAATACCGTAAAGGCATTAGCCGACCTCCGTTTTGCGGGCGATCTCTTTTAGGTCGTCTATTATTTTAGATGTGTCGTTGAGCGCGTCAACCCGCGCGAGGTTTTCCTCCATAGTGCGCCTTAGCCCCTCGTTTTCCATGAGCCATATAACTTCGTCGAAGAGCCTGTTTAAATCGTCCTGCTCGATGACGGCGCATCCGCCCTGCTTTTCAAAGCATCTGGCGTTTTCTCGCTGGTGGTTGTCGGCGGCGAAGGGGTAGGGGACTATGACAGACGGAAGCCTGCACCGCGCGAGCTCCGCTATTGTGCCGGCGCCTGCGCGCGCGACGGCGACATCGGCAGCCGACATCGCGGACGCCATATCGTCGCAAAATTCGAGAAACGATATTTTTTTATCGCCAAATTCTTTCGTAGATACGGTTCTGTCTGAAAATATTTTTTTGCCTTGCCCGCACACGCACAACACATTTATGCCCTTTTCCGCGAGCCTATCAAAATTGTGGAATGCCCATTCGTTTAGGGCGAGTGCCCCCTGGCTTCCGCCGAGTACGAGAAGCAGTTTGCCTCCGTCGGGGAAGCCGAACTTTCTTCTGCATTCGCCCTTTGGCAGCTTTTTTATTTCGCTTCTTACCGGATAGCCGGAATATTTTACCTGCCCGCCCTTGCGCCGCGGAATCCTCACTCCGTACGGAACGTATATGCGCTCGGCAAATCTGCCAAGCAGCCTTGTTGCCTTGCCGGCGCGGCGGTTTGCTTCGTGGAGTATCAGCGGAACTCCGAGACTGCGGGCGGCAATCGAAAATCCGAGGGAGTTGAATCCGCCAAAGCTTATAACGGCGTCGTACTTGCCTTCGGAGATGACTTTTCTGCCGAAGCGCACGGACTTCGCAAGCTCTGAAAGAAACTTGCAAAATCTCGCGGGATTAAGCGAAAACGCCACTCCCGGCGCTTTAATGATATGGAGGTTTGAGTATTTTCTTACGAGCCTTGAATCGACCTCTTTTTGGCTGATCACAAAGCTCGCTTCGTCGCCCGCATCGATTAGCGCCTGCCCAACGGCAAGGCCCGGCGCGAGGTGCCCTCCGGTTCCGCCGCAAAGAATTATAAATTTGCTCATAGTTCTCCTATTTTAATTTGAGTCGGTTTGCTCCACCGTCTAAGGCAGTTTAAAATCAGCCCTGTGAATGCGAACATCGCCACGAGATTGGAGCCTCCGTAGCTTATAAAAGGCAGTGAAATGCCCTTCGTGGGCATAAGTCCCGTCACTACGCACATATTAAAGAGCGCTTGAAGAATTATCATCATAACCGCCCCCGTCGCGAGGGAGAATTCAAATAGATTGGGGGCTTTTCTAAGCGAAGCAATCGTTACGAAAAACAATATGGCAAATGCGAGCACAACCGAAAGGGTTGTAAAAATTCCAAGCTCCTCTCCGACAATCGCGAACACAAAGTCAGTGTGCGCCTCCGGCAGAAACGAAAGCTGTTGTCTGCCCCTGCCTATGCCGCTTCCAAAGATGCCGCCGGATCCGAATGCGACTATTGCCTGGTAGAGCTGGTATGAGCCTTCCGCCTTTGTCCCCTCGACATCGAGAAAGCTCATTATTCTCGTCATTCTTACCGGGTTAAGATATATAAGTATGCAAAAGATAGCTCCGAGCGGCGCGAATACTGCAATTATTTGCGAAATTTTTGCCCCCGCCAAAAATATCAAAATCAGCCCTACTAGCCCGCATAGAAAACACGTCCCGTAGTCGGGTTCGAGTATTATCGGGACGCAGAATAGCCCCACTATTATAAGGGGTTTAAAAAGCCCGCTAAAAAAATTTTTTATTTTGCGCTGGTTGTCGTACAGGTAAGATGAGAGAAAAATTATCAGCGCGAATTTTGCGAGGTCGCTTGGCTGGGCGACTATCGGGCCGATTTCAAGCCATCTGCGCGAGCCGTTAACTTCTTTTCCCACGTGGGGTATCAGTACGAGTATTAGAAGAATTACGGTTATTGCCGCTATCGGGATTGAGAGGCGTTTAAGCAGGTCGATATCCACAAATGTGGCAACTATCCCGGTGCAAAGGGCGATGCAGAGCCATACAGACTGTTTTGAGACTATGAAATACGGATCCGCGCGGTTCGTGCCCGCGCTCATTAAAATGAGCAAACCGAGGACGCTTAGAAAGGCGACCGGAAAAAGTATGCCCAACCAAGCGCCCCGATATGAACTTTGTGCGTCCGGGGCGTTCATTTAGGAGGGCCGCTATATTTCTATCACGGGTATTGTTTCGGATTCGACAACAGGCGCCGCCTCCTCTTGCGTGGCAGGCTGCGATGTCTGGGAAGGCTGAGCAGTCCGTGCGGAAGGTTGCGCGGGGGAAGTCGCGCTGCTTGATGAAGCGCCCTGGGCGTCCGACGTCACGATTATTTCGTTAGCCGGAGATTGCGCCTGTGTTTGCTGTGCAGGCTGCGCGGGTTGTGCGGAAGATTGTGCCGCCTGCGCAGCGGCAGGTTTTTCAATAGTGATGCTCGCCTTTGCAGGGGCGGCGTTTTTGGGGGAGGCGGCGGTTGAGGCGATGATTATTTTCTGCCCTGCGCGGATTTTGCGGGGATCGGATATTCCATTGCGCTTGCATATTGCAGAAACGCTGGTGCCGTGCTTTCTGGCAATGACGCCGAGAGTGTCGCCGCTTTTTATTTCGTATGTAATTTCGCCGTTTGCCGCAGCGCTATTTTGAGACTGCTGGGCTGAACTCGCCTGCTTTTTTGCGGAGGCTTTGGGGACGATAAGCTTTTGCCCGATTTTTATATTGTGGTTTTTAAGATTGTTTATCGACATCAGTTGGCGCACGGTAGTCGAGTGCCTTTTGGCGATTCTGGAAAGGGAGTCGCCGCTTTTTACGACATACGTTTCGGCTTCGGAGGAGACTTGGGCATTTTCGTGCTCGGCCGGCTTTTGTTCAGGCATTGAGGAAACTTCGCCGGAGGCGGGGATTTTTATTTCTTGCCCCACTTTGATTACCGAGGAGCGGTTGAGGGAGTTTATTTCCATAAGCTCCGAGAGCCTTACGCGGTGTTTTTTCGCGATGGTCGAGAGGTTGTCGCCTTTTCTTACGACATAAATATTTTCTGTGGCTGGGGCAGGCTTGGGTTCGGGCTTTTCAACGGAGGGCTTTTCTGGGGCTTTTCCCTCCGACGGGACGGCCGGTTCTTCTTTTACGAGAACTTCGCCGGCATCTTCTGTTTTCCCCATATTCCAAGCGGGGCGGGTCGGGGCTACGCGGAGCGCGGGGCTGCCTTCGGGAGCGAGCTCTGCTTCCCTGACGGACACCTCCGCCTCTTTCTGCTCGGCGGGAGCTATTGTTGTGACCTCCTCGACAGTCGTCTGGGCTTTCGCCGCGGGAGCTTCCGGTTCGGAGCTGCAACCCGCCTGCACGAGAAGCATGCTTATTACGCCTATATGCAGCGCTAATACTGCCGTAATTGCCACTGATTTTTTCATATGTTTCCCCTTAATTTTGCCTTCTATCTTTAATATTATTTTAAATTCTTCAAACACAAAACTTCATTTTGGAAAGATTTCCCTCTATCCGCGTACCCCGCGAACATTCCGAAGCTTGAAAATCCGGGGCTAAATAGGACGTTTCCGCCTTCGCCCGCCATTTTTGCCGCACATTCCACCGCCTCTTTCATAGATTGGCATATTTTGGCGTTGAAGCCTGCAGCGTTAAAAATATTCGCCAATTTTTCGGCGGTCTGGCCTATCAAAACCGCTCCCGAGGCGACTTTCATGACTTCCGAAGCAAGCTCCGAAACATCGCACAGCTTGTCCTTCCCGCCGCCTATCCAGACGAGGTTTTTAGCCCCCGCGAGTTCGCGCAAAGCGGCGACTGCCGCGTGGACGTTGGTCGCTTTTGAGTCGTTGTAAAATTTTATTCCGAATTTTTCGCAAGGCTCTCCGAACCTGTACTTGGGCAGGCTGAATCCTTCTGCTGCCTTTGCGGCGGCCCAGCCTATTCCAAGCTCCTTCAAAAATTCGAATGCCATAGAGTAATTAAGCGATTGCACAGACGTGTCGAAAGGTTTTGGACATTCGCGAGCGTCGATTTGCGGGGGGATTTTTGCAAAATCCGGAATTTTAAATCCATACTCTTTTGCGGCTTCAAATACGCCGGCTCCCATAAAAAGAAGCTCCGATTTTAGATTTTTTACGAGATTGAACTTTGCCGAGAAATATTCGCGCATATCCGCGTGCCAGTCCAGGTGGTCCGGGGCGAAATTTGTCCAGAGCAGGGCGTCGGGGCGCAGAAACTCGAGCCGCGATGTCTGGAAGGAGCTCAGTTCGCAAACGGCCGCCGTTGTTGACGTATCGTCCATTTCGGCGCAGAAGGCCGAAAGCGGCTTCCCGATATTTCCGGCTGACACCGCCTTTATTCCCGCTAAATTGAGGGCTCTTTCGAGAAACGAAGTGAGGGTAGTCTTGCCGTTGGTGCCAGTGACGGCGTAAATTTTCCCGCTCCAAGCGAGCGCTGAAAGGTCGGGCTCGCATATTGCGCGCGCGCCGGCCTTTTCGGCGAGTTGCACCCATTCGTGGTCGGGGCGAAACGCCGGCGAGTAAACTGCGAGCCTATGCTTTTTTGCCGAGCTTTCGTCGAAGATTTTTTCGCAGGAGCCGCCGCCGTTTTTATCGTACACGACAACTTCCATACCGGCTTTTTCCAGCAGGGCTTTCGCGGCTTTTCCGCTCGTGCCGGCGCCGAAAACGGCGGCGCTTTCGCCGCCGCACAGCTCGGATATTTTTGCGAATTTGAAAAAGTCTTTCATTATCTGAGTTTGAGGGTCGCCAGCCCTGCCAAGGCGAAGATTAATGACAAAATCCAAAACCGTATCACGACTTTCGTCTCTTTCCACCCCAGAATCTCAAAATGGTGGTGTATTGGCGACATCAAAAAAATTCTCTTCTTTGTCGTTTTGTATGACGCCACTTGCATAATGACGCTCATGGCCTCCATGACAAACACCCCTCCCACTATTACGAGTGTAAACGGCTGAAGCGACATAAATGCGATTATCCCGACAAGCCCCCCGAGAGCGAGCGACCCAGTATCTCCCATAAAGACTTCGGCAGGGTGTGCGTTGTACCAAAGAAACGCCATTGACGCCCCGAGGAGCGCGCAGCAGACGACAGTCATTTCACCAGAGCCCGGAATGTAGCGCAAAAACAGGTATTCCGCCGCTATGGAGTTGCCGGCTACGTATGTGAAAACCCCGTATGCGAGCGTCGCGGATATGGTGCAGCCTATTGCCAGCCCGTCTATGCCGTCTGTAAGATTTATCGCATTGCTTGATCCCGCAAGCACAAAAAACAGAAAAATAACCATGAACCATATCGGCATGCAGGCTATTATTGGATACTTCATAAAAGGTATCCATAGTTCGCGCATAATTTGGGAATAGTCGGCCGATGTGCACAATATCGCCACGGCCGCAACAGTCGTTGCGCCCTGCACGGCGAGTTTCAGCTTGCCGGAAACGCCTTTTGGATTTTTTTTGACAATTTTAAGGTAGTCGTCGGCGAATCCGAGCGCAGTCAGGCAGACGTACACGAACAGCGCTGTGACAACGAGGGCGTTTAGGCGCGCGAAAAGAATGGTGGACACGAACACAGACGCGAAAATTATAATTCCGCCCATGGTCGGCGTGCCTTTTTTCGATTCGTGAAGTTCGGCGAGTTTACCGACTTCCTCCTTTGTCCTAAAGCTCTGCCCGAACTTTATTCTATGAAGTATTTCTATTATGCGCGGAGCCGAAAAAAAACCTATCGCAAACGCGACAGCCATTGCGCATGCGCATCTAAACGACAGATATTTAAATAGGCGCAGCGGCCCGAAGTACGATTCGTAGTCTGCAAGGTCGAAAAGCATTAGATTGTCTCCCTTTCGTCTTCGTCGTCCTCAACGCCATCTTCGATTGAATCTTCATCGCCTTCGCCGCTATCTTCGTCTTCGTCGCCGACTTCGTCCTCTTCTTCGCCGTCTTCGCTGAATTCTTCGTCGGAGTCTTCTTCCGGGGGTTCTTCTTCGCTTTCCTCGATTCCGCCCGGAGCGTCGGATTCTTGCTGGGCCTGGATTTTATCCGCCTCAGTTTGCGCGTCTTGCTTGTTTTCGCTCAGCAGGTTGACGACTTCGTCTGGAAGCAGCTTTTCAAGCTCGCAAACGCGGCTGCCTTTTATAAATACCGACCCTTCAAACGCAGCTACGCTGCCTTTTGCAGACTCTGCGTTTTCGAATACCTCTATCGCGCTTTCAGGCCACTGGTTTTCAGTCATTCCAAGCTTGTATATCTGGGCGTTTTCCCCGACGAGAATCGCCTTGTCGCCTTCGCGGTAGGGGAGGTTGTAGCCTATTTCCTTGTGGTGCCTGTGGGTAGCGAGGCCGAGCTCGGCCATCGAGCCGAGCACAAATAGGCGCGGAGCAGAATTGCCGGAAATTTTTATGAAATGGGCGAGGGCGTCTTTCATGGAAGTTGGCGACGCATTGTAGCAGTCGGCGTAATACGACGAATTTCCAGCTTTGACCGTCATTCCGCGCATCGGCAGGGGCGCGAAAGTTTCTGCAACCGCCGCTATTTGCTCCTCCTTTGTTCCGAGCATCAGGGCGGCCGCTATCGCAAGCAGGGAATTTTCGACCATGCCTTGCGTCATTTTCCCGACTTCAAAGAAGTATTCGTTTCCGCCTTCAATGCACATGTCTATGCCGATATTTTCCCCGCATTCAGAAAGCGAATACCTGAATACGAGGTCCGCCTTTACGTCGGGGGCGTCCGATTTCACTACGACAGCCTTTCGGCATTTAAGTTCCTCGAAGGATTTCCAGCTTAAAAGGTTTGAGTGCATTAGGCACCACCCGCCGTTTGAAACGTGGGCGGGGAGAATCGCCTTTTCCTTGGCGACATTTGATATCTCGCCGAATTTCTCAAGATGGGCAAGCCCGACGTTTGTGATTATAGCGATATCTGGCGATATTATCTCGGCGAGCTCTTTCATCTGGCCTGGGCCGCCGACGCCCGCTTCTATTATTGCGCACTGGTTCTGCCTGAGGTCTATCTTAGTGACAGTCAGGGGAACGCCGATTTCGTTGTTGTAATTTTTTTGCGTGACAAGCGGATTTTTCCAAGCGACAAGGCGCGCGAGCATCTCCTTTGTGGAGGTCTTTCCGCACGAGCCCGTTATCCCGACTACCGGATTTTCAAAACGCAACCTGTGGAACTTGGCTATTGTCTGCAAGGCTTTTAGGGCGTCGCTTACTACGAGCACCGGCACGGAGATGTCGAGCGGCCTGTCGGCGATTACAGCGCTCGCGCCGTTGTTGACGGCGTCTTGGGCGAAGTCGCACCCGTCGCGCGCTCCTTTCAGCGCGACGAAAGCAAAATCTTTTTCCATATTCCTGCTGTCGGTCGAAAAACCGCGTATATCGGTTTTCTTGGCGGAGTCGGAGGGCATTTTCCACTCTCCGCCCGTCCAGAGCTTTAAGTCGTCAAATTTGTAAAACGGCATATTTTATACGAGTCCTTTAAGGTTGAGGAGTTCTTCCGCCACGCGCTTGTCGTCGAACGGAATTATTGTGTCTCCGAGTTCTTGGAAAGTTTCGTGCCCTTTGCCGGCGATTAAAATGCAGTCGCCCTTCGCGGCGCAGTCTATGGCGAGGTTTATTGCGCGGCGCCTGTCCTCGACAAACGCTATGCGCGACGGATCTACCACTCCCTTTTTCATGTCGTCAAAAATTTGCGAGAGCGGTTCGCCCCTCGGATTGTCGGAGGTTGCCCACGCGATGTCGGCGTATTCCTGAACGACTCTCGTCATCTTTTCCCTCTTGGATCTGTCGCGCTTGCCGCCGCAGCCGAATACGACAAGAAGCCTGTTTTTTACGACTTTCCTGAGCATTGAGAGGCCGTTTTTTAGGGCGTCGTCCGTATGGGCGTAGTCGACAAATATGTCGAAGTCCGCCGGGCCGTTGACCTTTTGCATCCTGCCGGGTACGCCGCGGAAATTTTTAAGTATTTCAACGGCTTTTTGAACGTCCATATTAGCCGCATATACCATTGATAGCGCCGCCAACGCGTTCGATACGTTGTAGTGGCCCGGCATTTTTATCGAAGCTTCGGCTCTCCCGCCCGGCCACACGACGGAAAATTCGGAAACACCGGGCAGCAGCTTAAGATTCTCCGCGCGGACATCGGCGCCGGCAGATTCAATGCCGAACGACACGAGGCGCACGGAGGGGTCGAGACGTTCGGCGATTTTTCTGCCGTACGGATCGTCGAAATTTATCACGGCGTTTTTTGGCAGGGAGCCAAGGCCGCCGGTAAACATCGAAGCTTTTGTCTCGAAATAGGACTCCATAGTTTTGTGGTAGTCCATGTGGTCCTGAGTGAGGTTTAAAAAGCATGCGCAGTCGAGGTGAATGCCCTTTGCGCGCTTTTGGGATATGGAGTGCGAGCTTATTTCCATCGCGACAGCCTTGCAGGAGCAGTTGCGCATCTGGTTTAGCATTGCGTGGAGCTCGAGGGCGTCCGGGGTTGTACGGCTTGCGGGCAGGCACCTGCCGCCGAGATCGTAGTGTATCGTGCCGATGATGCCGCATTTTTCGGACGAGGCGTTTAAGATGGATTGCAGCATCCACGTTACGCTCGTTTTCCCGTTTGTTCCGGTGACCCCGAAGGTTTTTAGTGATTCGTCCGGATTTGAATAAAAGCTTTTTGCGGCGGCCGGAAGGGCTTCGTGAATGTCGGCAACCTGTATCCATACGGCCGGAAAATATTTGGGGCAGGGCTTCTGGGAAACGACAGCGACCGCGCCCCTGTGCGCAGCTTCTTCGACGTATATATTGCCGTCTGTCGTGAATCCGCTTACGGCAAAAAACGCGGAGGCGGGGGCGACCCTTCGGCTGTCGGCTATGAGGCTCTTTATTTCCACGGTTTTGTCGCCGCTAATTTTTATTGCGTTCACTGCTTTGGCGAGGTCGTCAGCCGTGTAGGCGGGTCTGCCTCCCTCGTCGCCTGTAAAGGCGAGCGCGCCGAATCTGTTGCGCGCCCCGCACAGGCAAATCAAACTGTCTAAATTAGAAAATCCTATCATAAACTTACATGCTTTTCCAAGCTACCTTTTTTTCAAAATCTTCGTCGCTTTGTATCCCGAGATATTTTGCAGCCTGCTCTCCCAATGCCTTAAATACCGGCGCCGCGACAAGCCCGCCGTAGCCTATGCCGTTTAATTTTGGGGAGTCCACCACGACTGTTATAACGAGCCTCGGGCGCTGCGCCGGGAAGAACCCCGTAAACGACGCGACGTGCTTTTTGTTGCTGTACGCACCGTTTATTATTTTTTGCGACGTACCGGTTTTGCCGGCCACTTTAAATCCCTTTATTTGTGCCCTTCGCGCGGTTCCGGTGTCGCTAACAACATCCGTGAGCATATCTCCCATAAGGGCCGCTATTTTTGATGATATCACGCGCCTTACCGCTCTTGGAGAGTAATGAATTATGGTGTTGCCGGAATTGTCATAAATTCTTCTGACAAGTTGCGGCTGCATATATATGCCCTGATTGGCTATGACGCTCATTGCGCAATGAACTTGAAGGGGGGTGGCGGCAACTGCGTGCCCCATCGGGAGGCGCGTAATTGTAAGCCCGTCCCATTCGGAAACCTTATGTAGGGTTCCGGGAATTTCCCCCATGAGCCCCAAGCCGGTTTTTTTGCCATATCCAAATGCGCTTGCGTAATCGTACAAATTTTTTTCACCCAGAAGCATTCCCAACTGCGCCGAACCTTTGTTGCTGCTTTTCTTTACGATGTCGCGCACGGTTAGAACGCCCATTGCATGGGCCTCTTTGGGAAGTTTTAGGGATTTGCCTTTGTATAGGGCGCTTGGGGCATTGCAGTCGAACTTGTCTTCGGGACCGACCAACCCCTCGTTAAGCGCGGCCGAGACGGGCACTATTTTAAATGTGGAACCCGGTTCGTATTGGTCGGAAATGGCGCGGTTGCGTATTGCGTCTTGGCTATATTTGTTAAATTCATTCGGATTGAAATCGGGGTAGCTTGCCATGGCGATTATGTATCCTGTGGAAGGATCGCTGACTATTATAGTTGCGGAGGCCGGATTGTATTCGTCGGCTATCTTCGCAAGCTGCTTTTGCGCCATTTCCTGGATTATAGAGTCTATTGTCAGTTGGACATTCAATCCGTCCGTTGACTTTACATATCTTCCTCGGAATTCGGGACGTTCGCGCCTTTTCCCGTCGCGTTCGGTTTCCATCCATCCGTCCTGCCCGCGCATATAGAAGTCAAATTGGTTTTCTATACCCGTTACTGGGGTAAATTCGCGGTTTACAAAACCTACGACGTGGGAGGCAAGTTTTCCGAGAGGATATGTGCGCACATATTTGCGGTTGCCGTAAATCCCTTTTATTTTAAATGACAATATTCTATCATATACAGGTTCTGTCACGGAGTCCGCGATTTTCTCCCAACGCTTCGGTGCGGAATCTTTTGGGGAGCATTTTTCGATGAGAGTTTTTTCGTCCATCGAAAGAAGCGCAGCCACCATTTTCAGCTTTTTTATATTTTCCGGCGTCGGCTTGAAATCAACCTGGTCCACGCCGAGGTCTATAAGTGGTCGGCTTGTTGCGACAATATTTCCGCGGGCATCCGTAATATTCCCGCGCCTTGCCTTTATTATTTCGATGCGGTCGCGGGCTTTTTCCGCGACTTTAAGGCTCTCGGGCCCCATTATAACATGCAGATAGTACAGTCTCGCCGCTACGGCGCAAAAAATGAATGCAATTACCCCAGCCACCAGGAAGAATCTCCACGGCACTATGAAGATTGACGACGCCGACGTGTACTTATTTCTCTTCATTGCTTAGAAGTTTCCTCCGGTGTCTTAAAAGAAAGCACTCCGCTGCCTTTGAGTTCGACTCTCCCGCCCCGGAAATTTTCATACGCCCAGACAATCCCGCTGTTCGAGGGCTGCACGAGGAGGTTCCCAGCGCGCGCTGACAAGTACGCGGGGCTTTCATGCGTGGCGATTTTCACGGACAGCTCTTCATTCTCGCGACGCAATCGAGAAATATCCTGCTCGTTTATGCGTATCTCGTTGGCGATTTCCACCTTGTTTTGGCGCTCGATGGAAATGCAAAACGCCCCTGCGCCCCCCGTAAATACGAGTGCGGTGAAAAGGGCGATTATGATTTTCTTTTCAGTCGAGGTGTCGCTCATGGAGTCAGTCCTTTTTTATGGCGCGCAGTTTTGCGCTGCGGCTTCTTGGATTTTCGGCGGTTTCGCCCTCCGAGGGGAGGACGGGTTTGCGGGTGAGAATTGTGGCAAGCTTTATTCTGTCTTGGACGGATGAATGGTCGTGCCTGTCTTCCGGCCGCCCCGCCATTTTTTTGAAAAATTTTTTGACAATCCTGTCTTCGAGCGAATGAAAGCTTATTGCGGCGAGCACGCCGCCCTTTCCGAGAAGCTCGAACGCTTCGGGCAGTGCGCGCTCGATTTCTCCCAATTCGTCGTTTACGGCAATCCTAAGCGCCTGAAATACGAGAGTCGCCGGGTGTATTTTCCCGCGCGGAGTCGAGGGGGAAACCTTTTCGACGGTTTCGGCGAGGTCGCGCGTTGTTGAAATTTTTCCCGCATCTGCGGCGGCTTTTACGGCGCGCGCCAATTTTGAAAAATTTGGTATTTCTGCGTATTCGCGGAAGATTTTAGCGAGCTCTATTTCCGAGAGCGAATTTATCAGATCGAGCGCCGTCTGGCCTTCGGAGGAGTCCATGCGCATATCGAGGGGGCCCTCCCTCATAAAGGAGAATCCGCGCGAAGCCTCGTCAAGTTGGAAGGAGGATACGCCGAAATCGAATAGTATTCCGGCGTATCCTTTATCGGTTTGTAGTTTGCAAATTTCCGAGAAATTCGCGCGGACAAAATTGAAGCGTTCAGGAAATATTTTTTTTAGTTCCGCGGCGCGCTCTGCTGCGGCAGGGTCGCGGTCAACTGCCGTCACCCGGCAGTTTGCGCTTTCGAGTATGGCCCTCGAATGTCCACCGCCGCCGAAAGTGCAATCCAGATAATCCATTCCGTCTTTCGGCGACAAAATGGCGACAGCCTCCTTCAACATCACAGGGTAGTGCCCGCGATGTTCAACGTTTTTTAGGCGGCTGTCATATTCGGTAAGCATTTATATGTGTTGAAATTTTCCTTTTTTCTTTATTTGCGGCTGTCCAAGCGGTTGGAAAAAATTTGCCGGTGCGAACAAAGTTCTGAATGTGTTTTTTCTCTTGGCTTGGAATTTTCATAAGTTTTTATAGGCCGAGTTCTTCAAGCAGCGCGATTTCGTCCTGCTCGGAGCTTTCTCCGAGCCATTTTTCACGAGCTTTCGGATCCCAAATTTCAAAAGTCGCCCCCATTCCGACAAGGCAGACGTCTTTGTTTATTCCCACGTGCGAGAGAATGGTCTCTCCGAGCATAATTCGCCCTTGTTTGTCGCAACCGAATGTGCAGCTTTTGCTTAGGAATTTTGAAAGAGCTTTGCGCTTGGCGGGGTTGGCCATGCTGATTTTTGAAATTTTGGAATGCAAATCGGCAATCATTTGCGGGGGCATGACTGAAATCGAACCGTAAGTTGTTGGTATCGCAAGGTATGAATTTTCAGCCTCGTCTCCTTTAAATCTCCACTTGGCGGGTATGGTTACGCGCCTTTTTTCGTCGAGTTGTTTGGAAAACTCGCCGGCGTAGAAATTTGGTTCTTGGAGAAGTTCGGGCATGCTTTTATTTTTTCGCCATTTTCCTCCATTTTTGCCCACTTTCCCCCACTGTCAACTATATTTTTTGCTTTTTTTGAAACTTGCGGTATTTTTGTAAGGTGCGTTTAGTTTGAAATTTTTGGAAAAAAAACAGATTTTTTTGTCGGATTTTGCGAAAGCAGGGGCAGAGAAGGCATAAGTCCGCAAAAAATGGATTAAAAATGCAGATAGTTTAAATAGCTTTAAAAAATATAAGCTCTTAATGTAATGGCGGGGTGGGAAATGCGGAAAAATAAACGAGAAAAATTTTAGGCAATTAGAGTCAGAGAAGAGTGTGGGGGATAAAACAAATTCAGAAGATGATAAATTAAAAATGTAAACTTTTGCGGGCGTGTGAATGGGATAAGGAAAATTATAATAGATAATTATTGACTTAAAATTCCCCCCTAGTAGAAAAATTTATATGAATATTAAGTCTTTAATCGCGCAACTTTCCCTTTTTGCAATTGCCTGTTCTGCCTACTCTCAGGACTCCTACGACTACGTTTGGTCCGGAACTTCAACCGGAGACTTTAAATGGACGACTTCCTCTAATTGGTCTCCCAACGGCGTTCCTTCTTCTGGAGATTCGGTTTATATAAATTCGACAAGCGAAAACGGTTTGGGTGCAAATAACTTGGATCTCGGCGGGGACGTTTATGTGGGCGATGTCACATGGGTTCTTACATCAGATACACAAAAACTTTATACAGGCGGAACCCTAAATGCAGAAAACTTTACTGCCGATTTTGGCTCAGCGGGTTGGCCTCAGTTTTGCATAGGAAGCAGGTTGAATGTCTCAAAATCGGACGGGACGGGAAAACTGCTGATACATAATTCCTCAAAGGTTAGTCATTTGGGGGCGCAATTTATTGTAAATGCCGCTGTTTACGCAGATAATATAGAACTTGCCGCGGCGAACGCTTGGGCTGATGGAAGATATATAAACATATCAATTGGTTGGAACGGCGGCGGATCGGCCGAAAAACCGATAATAAAAGTTTTAAATGAATTTAAAATTGCCCAAGGATCGTCTTTAACCTCGGGATCCGCAAATACATATGTAAGTTTTGGCGGGATAAACGGCGCCGGAACATTCAATCCGGGAGATAAAAAGCTTTATATGACGCTCACAGGCTCCGGCAGCTACGAGTTTAGCGGAGTTTCTTCGGTCACCGATGGCGGCGGCATATTTGTCACATCCGCTTCAAGCGGAGTCCAAAAATTTGTGAATTTCGAGTTTAACCTTGCGGGCGTAAACATGCAGAGCGGACGTTTGGAAATTGCCGGCTCGGCGGGAGATGTCGCTCTTTCAGGCGGCACAATATCCTCTATCGAAAACGGTTCGGGAGGCGATGTTCTGATGATGGATTCCCTAACGTGGTCAGGTGGCAAAATCGCACTTGATTTGGATGGAGAATATGCCGACACCGTTTCAATTAGCGGGAATTTTTCAACTACAGGTTCAGGCGAGCTCGTGTTCGATTTAAACTTTGACGAAATTGCCATGCGCGATCTTATCGAAGGCTCGGAAGATAAAAAATATACCTACGACTTAATATCAGTCGGCGGAACGAGCGATATTGCGAATACAAATTTCGTATTTGAAGACGATTACGGCACATTCTCTTACGATTTTGAGAACGGAATGTTGACAATATCCCTAAATCAGATTCCGGAGCCCGCCGCGATTGCCGCAATTTTGGGCGCGATTGCATTGGGAGTTGCTGCGCGCCGCAGACGCAAATAATGTTGACAGTTTTTTAATTGGGCGCGGAAAGTAAAATATTTCCGCGCTTTTTTCTTGCCGAGCGAAAATCGTCGGTTATGCTAAGAAACATCAAAGGCACGTTTTTATAAATTTAAAATGATTGAATCTCCGATATTTGCTATATTTATTTTTTTATTGTTTCCGGTGTTCTCATCTTTATTTGCATTGCATAAGGGAATTTACGAATCGTGGGGCAGAACGGTTTTATTTCTTTTATTTTTTGCGCTCTTATCCTGGCTGATAATGGAGACCGCAGTTTTATTTCAGGAAAAATATTGGGGGATTAAAGCGGCGGAAGCTGAAATTTTTTTGTCTTGGGGGTGGCTTTTTATCTTCTTCACGATTCTAATGTTTTCATTTCTTTTTATGGTAGTGCTTGCGGCCGAAAAGCACTCTTGCGGGAAAAGCAAGATAATTGCCGGTGTATATTTTAAATCCGACCTATTGTTCGCAAGCTTGGGTGGTTCATCGCCTTTTGGGTATGTCGAGTTTAAGGAAGACTGCTTTGTTTGTGGCGTTCTCCTTGTGGGTTCCAAGAAAATAGCCTATGCGGACGCCGTTGTGCGGATGGACAAAAAATTTTTGGGGAGGCGAGTTCTTATATTAGACAAACACAGCGGAAATAGGATTTATGTTTATACCTTATCCGAATGCGCTAATAAAAATATTTTGGAAAAATTTAGGCTACATCACGTCGAAGTTGTGAATGCCTAATATTGCAAAAGAGCGGGGTGTTGCCCCTAAATAAAATTTTTTTGCGCGCAAATTCCCATTACTCTGCCTCGAAAAACTTTTAAAGTAATTTTCTGGTTTCCTTCATATGCGGTTTTATAAATTTTTTTATACGTTAAATTAAGGCTGTTTTCATGTTGCTTTATATTCTTTCTTGGCGGGTTTCCTAACTGGCATTGAGCTGGCGCGCAAGGTATGGTGTTATTTACTTTTTATTCTTAGAAGGGGTATTTTTAATTCGCACTATTGTGTTGTTTTACCCAGAAAAAACATAGGTGGCGCGAGCGCCGAAGGCGTGCGGGCAAATAAATTATGCGAGGCTGCAAACTTTTTTTTTGCCAAATTAAAAAAATTTGCTTGGCGGGCAAATTCTAAAAAAAACAAATAAACGGCGCATCCTGGTGTTGCATAAAAATAAAAAACCGACCCCTAAAATGGGATCGGTTTTGAAAAATTTTTTACTATCATAAACCGCGCTAACTTGGCAAAAGCACTTAAAAGCTTTACGCGGAAGGCGCAATATATGGGCTTAGCGGCAGTCTGATATTTTTCCGGCAACGGCGGCGGCTGCTGCCATTCGCGGGCTCATCAAAACGGTGCGGCCCGTGGGGCTGCCCTGCCTGCCCTTGAAGTTGCGGTTGGAGGTCGAGGCGCAGAGTTGGTCGCCGACGAGCTTGTCGGAATTCATCGCAAGGCACATTGAGCAGCCCGCTTGTCTCCACTCGAATCCGGCGTCGCGGAAAATTTTGTCGAGCCCCTTTTCTCTGGCAATTTTGTCGATTATCTGCGAGCCGGGTACGGCGAGCGCCTTTACGCCTTTCGCGACTTTCTTGCCTTTTAGATATTCAGCAGCCTCCTCGAAGTCCGAGAGCCTTCCGTTTGTGCACGAGCCTATAAAGACTACATCTACGGGAGTGCCGGCTATCGGTTTGCCGGGTTCAAGCTTCATATAAGCAAGGGCGTCTGCCGCCTCTTTGCGCTGGATTTCATCTGTGAAACTTTCGGGAGAGGGGATATTTTCGTCTATGAATACGGCCTGCGATGGATTTATGCCCCAGGTGACTGTCGGCTTAATATCGGCGGCGTCGAAGTTTACGACATCGTCGTATTCACAGCCTTCGTCGGAGGCTATGCTTTTCCAATACTCTACCGCTTCGTCGAATTTTTCACCCTTGGGCGCGTACGGACGGCCTTTTAAGTAGGCGAATGTTTTTTCGTCGGGATTGATGTAGCCTATGCGCGCGCCGCCTTCGATTGCCATATTGCATACCGTCATGCGGCCTTCCATCGACATATCGTCAAAAACTTTTCCGCCAAATTCGTAGGCGTAGCCCAGCCCGCCGTTTACGCCCAACTTGCGGATTATATGCAGGGCGACATCCTTGGGATAGACCCCCTTGGGAAGTTCGCCGTTGACGTTTATGCGGCGCACTTTGAGCTTTTTAAATGAGAGAGCCTGTGTTGCGAGAACATTGCGGACTTGGCTTGTGCCTATGCCGAATGCGATTGCCCCGAACGCCCCGTGGGTTGCCGTGTGCGAGTCTCCGCAAACTACCGTCATTCCGGGGTGGATTATCCCCTGTTCGGGCATTACGATATGGATTACGCCCTGGGTTCCGGCTGTGGTGTCGAAAAATTTTATGCCAAAATCAGCGCAATTCTTTCTGATGTGCTGGAGCATTTCGTAGGCTCTCGCGTCGGCATAAGGCTCGGTGCGGTCGTCTGTGGGGATTATGTGGTCAACTGTGGCGAAAGTGCGCTGGGGATATTTTACGCCGAGTTTTAGCGAACGCAACATTCCGAAAGCTTGGGGGCTCGTCACCTCGTGGAGAAGGTGAGTGTCCACAAACAGCAGGGTTGAGCCGTCGGGGAGTTCCTTTACGGCGTGTTTTTGCCAGACTTTTTCAAACAGATTCTTTTTCATTTTTATGATGTTGCGTTTTGTAGGCGGATTTTTGTCCGCGCCGCATTGTTAATTTTTAATTGAAATTTTTATGTCGAAATACAACTCCTTTGCTTTTTTAACGTGTGCGCTTTCTTCGCAAGTCGGAAATTGGGTTCACATGCAGCCCGAAGTGTGGAATCGGAGCAAAAACGCGCCTTATATGCCATTTCTATTTAGCACAGATATTGTGCGCCTTGTGTGCCAATTTTTCATTGCAGTACCCGGTATCGAATCCACGCATTGCGCAAAATTCCCGCATTGCAGCACTCGGAATTGTTCCGCGCACTGTGTGCCATTCCCTATATTGCAGTACTTGGCATTGGTTTGCGCTTTGTGAGCCTATACTATTGTGGTAGTCGGTGCTTAATCCTCGCGATGTGCGGCATTCCCAGTATCTTAGCACTCAGAATTAGATTCGCGCCTTGTACGCCTATTCTCGCGTTGTAGTACTCGGAATTGAAGAGCGGGGGGAGTGCAAAAATTTTTCACCTGTGTGCCCCCTGTGGCTCTTTTAGGGATTCCAAGCCTACCTTTTTTCGACATTTCAAAGAACTCACTCTGCACCAGCAAGCGTTATCAGTGCGTTGGAGCTTGGCAAAGAATTACCGCCAAAGCATGTTTGTTAATTTTGCGCGGAATTTTTTTAGAGGGCTTGAAAGTGTTTTGGCGCATTCCCCAAAAATGCTTTTTAGAAAAATTACGCCTTAAAACCAATCAGCTGTGCTTTTAATTTTTAAGAAAGCGCATGTTTAAGCCCACTGCGCGCGCTACACTCAAGATTTAAAGCACATGACTATAAAAATGCAGGCAACCTCAACTCCGCGCCAATTTCGCTTTTGGGAGAGCGCGCGGAGATTTTCAATTCTCCGCGCGGGAAGGGTAGAACGCTATTCGTCGGCGAGCGACCCGTCGAGGTCGTCGTTTGAATAGACGTTCTGGACGTCTTCGAGGTCGTCGAGAGCTTCGGTCAATTTTACGACTTTCTTCGCGACTTCGGGATCGGTAATTGTGACGAGGTTGTTGGGAATCCACGCCAGCTCCGAGTCCTCAGTTTCAATGCCCGCCTTTTCAAGCGCGACGCCCACTTGCGCGAAACTCGACACGGGGCAGAGCACTTCAAAGTAGTCGCCGTTGTTCTTGATGTCTTCCGCGCCGGCGTCGAGCACGCAGTCCATTAGGGCGTCTTCGGTTGTCTTTTCGGCGCTTATGATAAACTGTCCCTGTTTGGTAAAGTTGAACTGGAGGGCGCCGGGAGCTGCGAGGTTTCCGCCGTTTTTAGTGAATGTAGAGCGCACGTCGCTTGCGGCGCGGTTCTTGTTGTCGGTGGTCACTTCGACTATTATGCCTATTCCGCCCGGTCCGTATCCTTCGTACAGGAGCTGTTCATATACCACTCCGGGGAGTTCTCCGGTTCCCTTCTTAATCGCCCTCTCGACATTGTCGGCTGGCATGTTGGCGGCTTTCGCCTTCTGGATTACCATGCGCAGGCGCGCGTTTGTGGACGGATCTCCGCCGCCGTCTTTGGCTGCGAGTGTTAGATCTTTGCTAAGGGCGCTGAATATCTTGCCTTTCTTGGCGTCGATTGCGGCCTTATGCCTCTTTGTTGTAGCCCATTTACTGTGACCGGACATCTTGTAATTTCTCCTTTTTGGTTACGAATTTTGTATCACATTTCTATTGTTTATGGAAATTCCGACTACCTCTTGGGGCGGGTAGAGCGCCCGCCGGGATTCTTCTTGCGAGGCTCGTACATCGTGCCTTTTAGCCTTTCGTCTTTGAGCTTCTTGCGGGCTTTTGCGGCGTCTTCGCGCGCGATTCTAAGCCTTTCTTTGAGCGGGAGCTTTTCAAATTCGGGGCCGCGCGCCTGTTGCGCCGCCTGCGCCTGTTCCATCGCCGCTTGCATTCTCTGCATAAAGCTCGGTTTGTCCCTCTTTTTCAAGACTACCTTTTTAGCGCCCATGCGCACCACCAGTACCTGCAAAATTCCGAGCAAACTCTGAACCGTCCAGTACAATACCAACCCCGACGGGAATGTGTAGAATATCACAAGCATTATAAAGGGCATAAGCTTGAACATCCACGCCTGCATCTTATCTGCCATCGAAGGCATTAAGTGCATTTGCAGGCAAGTTATTAGCGCATTTATAATCGGGAGCAGGTGAAGGGGAATGCCAAAAACCGACGGAAGCGCCTCAATCGTGTCGGGGCGGGCGAGGTCTTTTATCCAGAGAAAGTGGGCGAAGCGTATTTCGCACGAGGTCTGGAGCATGTAGTACAAGCCTATGAATATCGGTAGCTGTATGAAAATCGGAAGGCAGCCCGCGAGCGGGTTTATGCCGTACTCCGAATAAAGCTTCATCGTCTCCTGCTGGACTTTTTTGGGGTCGTCCTTGTACTTTTCGCGAAGGGCTTTTATCGGCTCCTGCAACTTAGACATCCTCTGCGAGGACTTTATCTGTACGGAGGTTAACGGCCACAAAACCGCCCTGACCAAGACTGTCAGTATGATTATCGCCCAGCCCCAGCCCCAATTCGGGGATATTACCGAGACCCACGAGTAAATCCAGTTCATTAGGCGCGAAAGCGGGCGGCTTACAAAGCCAAACCAGCCGTAGTCCATAATGGCGTCCTGACCTCCGCCGAGCGAGTATAGCCTGTCGAGCTCTTTCGGGCCCACGTAGTACGAGCCGCCGAGATTCCATACCTGCCCGGGCTGGAGGGTATCTACCTCAAAGCCCATAAAGCCCGCGACTGCGTTGCGCATGTACTTGTTCGGGTCTTTCAGATTTATGGAAAGGGGCACTGCGTATCCGCCGTTGGAGGAGATTTTTTCAGGGGTGAACAGCGCCGCGAAAAATTGGTTTTTGACCGCCCCCCAGATAATCGGGTAGTGCGACAATTTCTCAAAATACTTTGCCTGCGACCTACCTATGCCGAGGAATCCGGAGGAGTCAACAAAAGACGAAGATTTTAGAAAATGGCTCTTGTCGCCGTCGTAGAGGGCGACCGCAAGATTCGTTCCGTAAACGTCGCTTTCCGTCGGCGGCACGGCGCCGAGGCACACGAACAATTCCCCGACCGACTGCGGCTGCGAGGAGATGTTTTTTATTGAAGTTGCCGTAGCGAGAGTGTAGGGGGCTGCGTCTATTTCGGGATTGTTGACAAGCTGGTACTTGCGGGTTATCTCGAATTTGTTTTCTATGCGCAGGCTGTAAGTGACGGAATCTTTTGTGGAATCTACGAGCGCAAAGGAATTTTGTATCGGAAGGGGAATTTCGCTCTGGGCGCTGTCGAATATCGAAAGGCCCATCGCGGGCACGCGCGCGTCTATGTCGTTAAATACAAACGGTTCTTTTGAGCCCTGCGATTTCGGATATTCGCGCAATTCGACGTTTTTTATGGCCGCGCCCTTGTTCGTAAAGTTTATCCGCATTTTATCGTTCTCGAGGGAGACGATTTTCTCGGGGATATTTTCGTCGGGGGCGAACGGCGACTGCTTTTGCGCCTGGACTGCCGGCGTTGACTTCTCTTGCGGTGCGGAGAGCTTCGCCGTCTGTTCAGCGCGCGCCGCGCGCGCGTATTTTTCGGCGGCTGCCTCCTTCGTCGACGAGTCGTACATAAAGTACATCGCCGCTAATAGGAGGATTACTCCAATTATGGTGTTTTTCTTATCCATTTTTTCGGTTAACCGCGCCAAAACGCGCGGCGCTTTGTATAAATTTATATTCGGTTCTTTTTAATAAAGGATTTGTCGCAATCAATCTTTTTTAAGCGTTTTACCCAATTTTTTTTGCCGGTGGGCGCCGCCTGCGCAAGTGCCGCTGTCGGAATTTTCCGGGTCGGTATTCCTTCTGAAAAGCCCGCGAAAAGTAAAGTTGTCGGGAACGGGGTCGATTCCGCCCTCGCACAGGGGGTTGCATCTTAGAATCCTGAAAAACCCCATTATGCAGCCCTTTATAACGCCGTGCTTTTTTATGGCGTCGATTGCGTATTGCGAGCATGTGGGGTAGAAGCGGCAGCCGCTGCCGGGAATTGTATGCAGTATGGGGGAAATCGCGATTTGGTAAAATCTCACGCAAAGGCAGGCCGCCGCCGCCAGTATGCCGACTTTTCGCCGGTTTTTACTTTCCCCCTTTTCCGGCACGGTCGATTTTTCTTATTGCCGCGCTTGCGGCGTTTGCAAATTTTTCGTCGAGCGTTTTGAAGTCGAATTTGCTCCAGCCCCTGCGCATAAATATTATTATGTCGCACGCCTTGGCAAAGTTTGGGGCGTTTTTTCTAAAAATTTCGCGCATTACACGGCGCGCGCGGTTGCGCTCTACGGCGCAGCCGACTTTTCTGCTCGTCACAACCCCGAGCCTTGAAAACTCTTTTTCGGGAGTGGCGCGCAGATAAAAGACGAAGGCGGAACAATCCGCCTTCGTAGAGTCAGCTTTGACAAGCTCAAAGTCTTTTGCCAAGCGCAGCCTGTTGATTTTGCCGAAGCGCACGGCCGAGTTTCGCCTATTTGGTTACGAGGCGCTTGCGTCCCTTTTGTCTGCGGGCGGCGATTACAGAGCGGCCGCCGCGGGTTTGCATTCTGGCGCGCCAGCCGCAGCGGCGTGCGCGTTTTAATTTGGAGGGTTTATATGTGGGATTCATTGCGTGTGTTCTCTTTAAAAAATTGTTAAAGTCCAACTATGGAATCAATTTCCCGAAACTTGTCAACCCCATTTTTAACTATCGTTTTCAATCGAATTTCTTGCGGCGGGTTATTTTTCTATGAGGTTTGATAAAAAATTCTTGGGCGAGTTGCGAAAGACCCTGCCTATTGCAATGAGAAAATTTTCGCGGAATTTTTCTGTTTTGTGGTTGAAAAAATTTTGACGTTGCCAGGGCATTCGGGCGCCTTACGGCTCTAAAATGATTTCGAAAGCTTTTTTTGCAGTATATAAATAGCAGGCGTATTGCGGATTAAAAAGACTTTGCGTGAGATTTTTATCGGCAGGGCTTTTTTTTGCACAAAAACTTAAAAAGGCTCTAATTTTCTGTAAATAGGCGTAAAATTATCCCGATTTTCCCCGCATTTTTTAGGTTAAACCCGCGTTTTTGCAGAATTTAGAAAGTTGTTGGAGCTTCATCTATTATATAGTGGACCTTTCCCTTCCCCCAACCGCCCGTCTCGACCTAAAATATAAAAAATCCGCGGGGCGCGCCCACTTCCGCCGCCCGCATCGGCTTTTTATGCCGAAAATAAAATCACGCAGTTTTTTATAAGAAGTTTTGCGGGATTTTTATTGTTTGCAGGCCCTGCTCGCCAAGATATTTCAAAAGCCGCTATCCGGATAAAAAATTCCTTGTCAAGGCTGATGTATTTTGCGATTTTTGCGGAATGGAAAACCCTAATATCGACATCGACTATGTCGCAAAACTTGCGAGGATAGAGTTAACGCCGGCGGAAAAGGAAACGTATTCGCGCCAGCTCGGGCAGATTCTCGAATATTTTCAGAAACTTTCGGAAATAGACGTTTCGGGCGTTGAGCCGAGCGCGCACGCGCACGCAATGTACAATGTAATGCGCGACGATGTCCCGACGCCGGCAATGCCAGTTCAAGAGGCGCTAATGAATGCGCCGGCCGCACGCGACAACCAGATATGCGTCCCCAAAGTGGTCGACGACGCCTAAAAAATTTGTATAACCCAAGCTTTTTTTACGATGGAAATTTTTTACAAAACGATATCCGAACTCGAATCCATGCTGGATTCAAAGGAAATATCGGCGGTTGAATTGGCAAAGGCGGTCATCGAACGGAAAAATTCCGTTGACGGAAAAGTCGGAGCGTTTTTGTCCGCAAACGAGGACGAATTGCTCGCCGAAGCATCTATCTCGGATTCTCTCCGCGCAGAAGGTAAAAAGCGCGGCGCGCTCGAAGGCATTCCGATTGGCCTAAAAGACGTGCTTGCAGTGCGCGGACAAAAGCTGACATGCGCCAGCAAAATACTCGAAAATTACGTCTCCCCATATACGGCGTCCTCCCTCGAAAAACTGAAATCCAGAGGCGGAATTTTCTGGGGAAGGCTAAATATGGACGAATTTGCAATGGGCTCCTCCTGTGAAAACAGCGCGTTCCAGCCTACCCACAATCCGTGGGACTTGTCGAGAATCCCCGGCGGAAGCTCGGGCGGCTCGGCGGCCGCCGTCGCGGCGGGCGAGTGCGTGGCGAGCCTGGGAAGCGATACGGGCGGCTCAATCCGCCAGCCGGCGTCGCTTTGCGGCGTTGTGGGAATGAAGCCAACTTACGGGCTCGTGAGCAGGTACGGCTTGGCGGCGTTTGCGTCGTCGCTCGACCAAATCGGGCCTTTCGCGCGCTGCGTGAAGGACGCGGCTATTTTGCTCGAAGCTGTCGCGGGGCACGACCCGAAAGATTCCACGAGCGTAGATTGCGAAATTCCCGATTATGCGTCGAACATTTCTTTGGAGGCTTTCAAGGGCGCAAAAATCGGCATTCCAAAAGAATATTTTGGCGCGGGCATAGACCCCGAAGTTAAGGCGATTGTTGAAAAGGCGATAGCCGATTGCGCATCCCAAGGGGCGGAAATAGTGGAAATATCCCTTCCGCATACGGACTTGGCGATACCTGTATATTATATAATAGCCACTGCCGAGGCGTCCTCAAACCTCGCGCGCTACGACGGAGTGCGCTACACGCGCCGCAGCCCGGATACGACCGACGCTATCGACATATATTACAAAAGCCGCGCGGAGGGCTTTGGCGAGGAGGTGAAGCGCCGCATAATTCTCGGCAGCTACGTCCTAAGCTCCGGCTACTACGACGCCTACTATCTGCGCGCACAAAAAGTTAGAACCCTCATCCGCCGCGACTTCGAGGCCGCATTTGAAAAAGTCGATGTTATCATGACGCCGACCTCCCCGACAACCGCTTTTAAAATAGGCGAAAAAACCTCCGACCCCCTATCGATGTACCTGAGCGACATTTGCACGATTAACGTAAACCTCGCGGGGCTTCCCGGCATATCCGTGCCGTGCGGATTCTCGGCGGCGGGGCTTCCCGTCGGGCTGCAAATGATAGGAAAGGCATTCGACGAGCGCAACTTGCTTTCTTTCGCCGCATCGTACGAGGCAGCCCACGAATGGGCATCGCGCCGTCCAACACTCTAAAAGGAATTTTATGGAATACGAAGCCGTAATAGGACTCGAAGTACACGTCCAGATTAAGACAAAAAGCAAAATGTTCGCGTCTGTCGGATACAGTTTCGGCGAACCTCCGAACACGCTTACCGACCCCGTCGTGTGGGCGCTTCCCGGAGTGCTGCCGGTGATAAACCGCGACGCTGTCAAAAAGACCATAATGGTGGGATTGATGCTTGGCTGCAAAATTCCCGAGATAACAAAGTGGGACAGAAAAAACTACTTTTATCCCGACAGCCCCAAAAACTACCAGCTCTCGCAATACGATGAGCCTCTGTGTCTCGGCGGAGGCGTCGAGATTGAGCTCCCGGGCGCAAACGCATCGGAAATGGGCGAGCACAGAGTCGTGAAACTCACCCGCATACATTTGGAGGAAGACGTCGGAAAGCTAACACACTACGCGAAAGATTCGCTTGTCGACTACAACAGGGCGGGGACCCCCCTTATGGAAATCGTCTCCGAGCCTGATTTGCATTCCGGAGACGAAGTTTTTGCCTACTTAAATTCCCTGAAAAACACAATATCGTTTGCCGGAATCTCCGACTGCGATATGGAAAAGGGGCAGATGAGGTGCGACGTTAACATTTCCGTGCGTCCTAAGGGTTCCGACAAGCTCGGAATGAAAATCGAGATGAAGAATATGAACTCCCCCTCAAATGCGCGCGAGTGCGTGGAGTACGAAATAAAGCGCCAAATATCGTGCCTGAAGAAGGGCATACCCCTCGTGCAGGAGACGCGCCGGTGGGACGCAGAATTGAAAGTCACCCAGCCAATGCGCTCAAAGGAGGACGCGCACGACTACCGCTACTTCCCAGACCCCGACTTGATGCCGGTAAAGATTTCGCGCGAGTATCTCGAATCTGTGCGCGCGGAATTGCCCGAAGTTCCATTCGATCGCCAGCGCAGGTATATGTCGGAATTCGGTTTGCCGTATTCGGCGACGTCCGTAATGTGCCACGTCCCGGAAATATGCGAATATTTCGAGCGCGCAGTAAAAGCGTACCCGAAGAACCCGAAGGCGATAGCAAACCTCATAGTAAACGATTTGAGGCGCGAGCTCTTGGCCGAGAGACAGGCTTGGCAAAGCGCGTCGGGCGAAGCGGAATTCGGGGAAGCGCCCGCGCAGGATGTCCGCGAGCACGAGCTCGGCCTGTTCGACTCGAAAGTGACGCCCGAAAACCTCGCGATGCTCGCCAAGATAATCGATAGCGGCGAGATATCAAAGCAAATAGGCAAAGAGGTGTTTGCGGAAATGTTTGCAAGCGGAAAGTCGCCGTCGGACATAGTTTCTGAAAAGGGCTTGAAGCAAAATAGCGACAGTTCAGAGCTTGAATCGTTCTGCCTGGACGCGATTTCCAAAAACACAAAGGCCGTCGAACAGTTTAAAGCCGGCAACGAGAAGGCGATAAACGCGCTGATAGGTCCCGTGATGAAGGCCTCGAAGGGCAAGGCGAATCCGGCGATGGTCCTCGAAATAATGAAAAAGCTGATAAATAAATGACCCTGCCGGTGATAGTCCTTCTGGCGCTGATTGTTGTCAAGTTTGCGGCGTCCACGTGGCTCGATGTGCTAAATATGCGCTGCGTGCGCGCCCATTCTGGCGAGGTCCCCGCGCCGTTTAGAAAGTTTACCGATTTGGCGGCGTATAAAAAAGCGGTTGCATACACTATCGACAAAACAAAATTTTCGATAGTAGAGGACGCGTGCATGGCGGTGTTTCTCGCGGTGGTGCTTGCGCTATGGATACTGCCCTCGATGTTCGATTTCGGAATGGACGTTTTTGGCGTGTCAATATGGGGGCAGGCGCTGACGCTGATTTTTATGGCGATAGTCCTCTCTCTGCCAGAGGTGCCGTTTGAGCTGTACTCGCAGTTTGTGATAGAGCAGGAGTACGGTTTTAACAAAAGCACTCTCGGATTGTGGATAAGCGACAAAATAAAGGGCGCGATAATAGGAATAATTTTGGGGGCTCCCATATTGGCGCTGATATTATGGTTTTCGCAAGAGCTGCCGAATACATGGTGGATATGGGGCTTTGCGGCAGTTGCGCTGTTTCAGGTTTTAATGATAATAGTGTACCCGCGGCTGATACTCCCGATATTCAACAAGGTTCAGGATTTGCCCGAGGGCGAATTAAAAACGAAGCTAATTGAGCTTGCAGACAAGGGAGGTTTTAAGGCGAGCGCAATACAGGTAATAGACGGCAGCCGCAGGAGCTCGCACTCGAACGCTTTCTTTACGGGGTTTGGGCGGTTTAGGCGGATTATGCTGTACGACACCCTGATAGAGCAGCTCTCGCCCACGGAGATAGAAGCTGTGCTTGCGCACGAGATAGGCCACTATAAGAAAGGGCACATACTAAAAATGATGGCGATGTCGTTTGCGATGACGTTCCTTACTTTCGCGATAATGGGGTGGCTTTCCAAGAGCGAATGGTTTTATCTCGGGTTCGGCTTTTGCGAGGCCTCAGGGTTCGGACCGGTATTGCTAATGTACTCGATGTTCTCGGGGCTTTTCACATTTTGGCTGACGCCGCTTTTAAACGCATTCTCGCGCAAGAACGAATACGAGGCCGACAGGTTTGCCGCAAGCCTGTGCGGGTCGGGAGAGCCGCTGTGCGCGGCGCTTGAAAAACTCCACAAGGAGAATCTCGGCAATCTGACCCCCCACCCGCTGTATAGCGCATTCCACTATTCCCACCCGACGCTCGTCGAGCGCGTGGCTGCAATTTCCGGCGGTTTAAAAAGAAATTGATTTTGCTTTCAAATAGGCTTGACCTTTATTTTTTGCGGCGTTTTCTATATTAAAAAGGCGGTAGCCGAGGGGGGCTGTCGTTGGTATTTTTTTAGTGCCAGAGGGAGGGATTTCCCTCTTTTTGGCGAAAGCATATTGTACATAAAAAAGGAAAATAATGGATAGAAGAAAATTCATAAAGAATATCGGAACCGCTGGAGCGGCGGCGTTCGTATTGCCGAGATTCTCGATAGCCTCGACAAAGTCTCCCAACAGCAAACTTAACGTCGCGTTCGTCGGCGTAGGGGGAGTTGGCGGAATGGCTATAAACGGCATGAAGAGCGAAAACGCGGTCGCTTTCTGCGATGTTGACACCAGAATGAGCGGTTGGCACAAAAAGGAAAACCCGAAATCGAGATTTTTCCAAGACTACCGCGAAATGCTCGATAAAATGGGCAAGGATATCGACGCCGTTTGCGTGTCCACTCCTGACCATTCGCACTTTAAAATTACGCTCGACGCGATGCAGTGCGGCAAGCATGTGTGCGTCCAGAAGCCTCTCGTGCACAATATATGGCAGTGCCGCGAGCTCGAGCGCGCCCGCAAGTACTACAAGGTTCAGACCCAGATGATGAACCAAGGCCACGCTACCGAAGGCATACGCCTCCTCAAAGAATGGTACGACACCGGAATCGCCGGAGCTGTCAGGGAAGTGCACGTAATGTGCGGAGGTCCAAGCTGGTGGAACGGCAATCCGAAATCCACCCCGTATTTCCGCAAGCCGAAGGAAGGTTTCCCGCTCAATAAGGAAAAAGTTCCCGCGACGCTTAACTGGGATATGTGGCTAAATCAGGGCAAATACGCCGACTACAACAATATCTATACTCCCCTTAGCTGGCGCGGATTCTGGGATTACGGAACCGGCATGCTCGGCGACTGGTTCTGCCATACAGGCGATGCTCCAGTATGGGCGCTCGACCTCAAAGGCGACTGCACCGTAGAGCTGCTCGAGTCCGACTGCTCATTCGACCAGAAAGTGTTTATACCCAATTCGTCGACAGTCAAGTGGACATTCCCGAAGACGGACAAGCGCGAAGCCGTAACGATGTATTGGTACGACGGCAACAAGCATCCGCTGACTCGCCCGAAGGACTTGGACGAAGGCAAGAATACAATGACGAGCGGCATGTACATGATAGGCGACAACCATACGCTCGAACACGGCGCGCGCCCGAATACGCCTCGCTTTACGAACAGCAAGTTCTTTGCGGAGTTCAAGCGCAGCGGCAAGGCCAAGAACAGGGTAATACCGAGAGTTCGCGAAGGCAGCCTGTATTGCGAGTGGATAGACGCCATAAAGGGAGACGGACCGGAAGCCGGGGCGAGCTTCAAATATGCCTCGCAGCTTACGGAAGTTGCGCTTTTGGGCGTTTTGGCCCAGCGTTTCGGAGGCAAGATAGAATGGGATTCCGAAAATATGCGCGCCACGAACCGTCCCGAACTTGCAGAGTACATCAAGGAGCCTGAACGCAAGGGTTGGGAGTCGAAAGAAGTCCCGCAGCCTTCGTTCTGGGAACGCCTTTTTGGCTAAAAATAATAAAATGATTTAATTTCGGCTTTGCCGCTGTATTGCGGCAAAGCTTTTTTTTGGTGAGATGGAAGTGGTAGAGAATAAAAATAGAAAATTTTGATGAATTTCTAATGTATTGGCTGGCGCTGAGGTGTAGATGGCGCAATTTTGGGAAGAATTTTTAATATAATGCGAAAGAAGAATAGAAAAAGCTTGCCAAGGCGCGTGAATAAAGATTTTATCCAAAAAATAATTTTTAAATCGCCAGCTTAGCTCAGTTGGTAGAGCAGTTGATTTGTAATCATCAGGTCGTCGGTTCGACCCCGACAGCTGGCTCCACTTTAAAACAAAGGCTTTCCACCCGGAAAGCCTTTATTTTTGCGGGATTGCTGAGCAGCCCTCTTGAACGTTTATGCAAATATAAATAAGCATATTTATTTTTAGAATTTGCTTTTTTTGCAACTTTTGCAACCCGCGACAATAAAGACATTGCGGGCTTTTTTGTTCCGCAAAAAATTAACGCGATTAACGCAAGGCGTGCTAAAAAGTGTTAATCTTGTGTTGAAAATTACCTACCATTTACCCACCTTACCCATCGTGAATATTATTTCGTAAGGTAATTCGCACGCCCCATTTGAAATATTGTTTGTTGATGGGTAAAAAAACATTTCAAGAGCAAATTCGGCGCAAAATTTTCCCGACTAAAACAAAGGCTTCCCACTCGGAAAGCCTTTATCTGTGCGGAGTTTTTGCGTTGTTCTTGGAAATTTAAAATATACTTGAGATTGAATTAAAAAGAGCCGGCTGCTCTATTGGGAAAAACAAAAAGAGGCGAAAGTTCCTCCAAGACTCAGCTCCCGCTAATTGGGAGCAGCAAGGAACCGAACTTTCACCTTTAATTCAAAAATCGGAAAAAATTTCTGAAAGTCAAGGGGGAATTTTAGAAAATTTTGGAAAAAATGAAGCGCAGGATTCCTCAGATGTGTGCGAGTACAAAAAAACCGAATACCGCGAAGACGTACCGACAGAAGAAACAAGCTCGCCTTCCGAGGCTGGGCACAATTCGTCTCCGATTTGCTCAACGACGCAAACGACGCTAAATCCAAATGCCCCGTATCATTCGGCGTCCTCGAAAAAGCGCTTTTAGACAATCCAAATGTGGCGGGCGTTCTCGAAAACATTCGTCAAATGGCGGAACTCAACAGAAACGCCAACGCTTGGGACCGCGCACGTCACCAACATATGCTTTTAGCGCGTCTTCCATTCTCAATATCGTATCGATTTCTCATCGTCGATTTTATCTGACAATTCTTCAAATTCTCCCGCTAAGTCTGATTTTGTGTATCCTTCGTAGCTGAGCTTGTCTATTTTATTTATTATTTTAGTCAATTTATAATGATAGTCGTAATAGTGCTTCACTATGCTTGAATTGCACATTTCTTCACGCGCCTTAAAAATTTCATTCTGTACCTCAATTCAGTTGTTTATAAATTCTTTTGTCTCATCTGAACACAAATAATATGAGTCGCCACTATATTCTTGGTCTTTATCGTCGTGTTCGGCAGAATCGATTGATACATATGTCACTTCTTTGTCTGATTCGAGCCTGTCTAAAAGGTCTTGGGCTATTTGTGTGCGTTTGCCGCTGCTTTCGATTTGCCAATCTGACGAACCACTGCAAAACTCTCTTAGTTTGAGTTTATCAGCAATGTCTTTTACTGATATTTTGTTTTTTCTTTCGGGGTCCATTTTTGATTCCTTTTTTTGTTATAACAGCTTTATCTTGTATATTATTCCCGCGTAATATCTAACAGTTGTTGATATACTATTGCCGATAAACTTTGAGGTAAGAAAAATATCGCCCGGGCGCGAGGGCGTTCCCAAATATGCCATTTTGCTTAACCCTCAAAACTTATTTGCGCGCTCAGAGATGTTTTATTCATAAGCGCAAAAAGCCTCTACAATTTTAACTTGCCCAAAATTTTATACTGGATTTAATCGTTTTATTGTAAGTTCGATATTTTATTTGCCTTAATCTATGAAGAAAATCCTACACTTTATTCTCTGCGCGCTCTTTTGCGCCGCAGTCTTGCCCGCACTCGGAAAAGAAAAAAAACAAACGCCCGGGCTGATGGAGATTGACGTCAAGTCCGACTATTTATTCATACCGCTCTCATCGGATTCAAAGTACCGCAAAATCTCCCTCTCAGACCCGAGCACCGGCAAGATTATCGCTTCGTACGACGCGCTGCTTGCGTTCGGCCCGTCCAACTCCGCTTGGGATGCCGAAATCAACGTTTCACAATACAAAGGTAAAAAACTTCTTTTTAAATTCGACCCCGAGGGCGACTATACCCCCAATATCCGCCAGGGCGATTTCCCTCATAGGCGCGACTATTCGCGCGACCAAGGCCGGCCAATGTTCCACTACACTGCGCCTAACGGCTGGCTAAACGACCCAAACGGCCTCGTGTATTTCAAGGGAAAATGGCATTTGTTTCATCAGTTCAACCCCTTTTCGATGAACTGGAAGCACGGTATGCACTGGGCGCATGCGTCGAGCCGTGATCTGATGCGCTGGGATTATCTGCCCACTGTTCTATATCCAAAATTCTCTCAAAACGGAGGCGCAGATGAAGCGTTTTCCGGCAGCGCTTACTACGACAAGGAAAATAAAAGCGGGCTTTTCAAGTCAAAAGACGGCGGCGTGATTTTCGCCTACACGAGCACCGCCCGCGGAGAATGCCTAATGGTCAGCGAAGACATGGTGAATTTTAGGGAGCTTAAGCAAAATCCGATAATCACAGCCCGCGGCAGGGATCCGCGCATTTTCTTCAATAATGATTCGGGCTTGTGGACTATTGTGAGATACGAAGAGTCCGGCAGCGGCGAAAATCTAAAAAAATTCTTTGCCATATATGTATCCAAAGACTTGGAAAAATGGGAGAAAACCGACGAATTCGCCGAGGGCTTCTACGAATGCCCCGAATTCGTGAAAATGCCCGTATCCGGCAGGAATGAATACAAGTGGGTTGCTATGGACGCCGCGGGCAACTATATCGTTGGCGACTTTGACGGGCGCAAGTTCACTCAGACTTCAAAAGAGCCTCTCCGCGTTTTTTACGGGGCCAACTACGCCACGCAATTCTGGAACAACGCGCCGGGAAATAGAGTTATTGCGACTTCGTGGATACGCCAGCCCGCCGAGCTGCTTAGGGCGGTGGGACAGAATTTTTCCCAAGGAATGAGCCTGCCGTGGGAGTTGAGGCTTGTGCGGCTCAGGGACGGACAGTACCAGCTGAGGGCCTCGATTCCGGAGGAAATAGCTTCGCGCATAGAGCCGTCCGGCAGAGACGCTGTGGGCCTTAACGAGATGAGCTTTGGAGACAATATATTTGAGCTTCCGGACGCGTATGGAAACTGCTATGTTTTGCAGGGCTCCTTCGATGTGTCGATGTGCGAGACTTTCAGGTTGGAAGTCGGCACAAGCGTCTTTACTATTAAGCCGCACAGCAGGCAATACATTCTCGGTAGGCTCGGAGGCGACGCCGATACTTACGACGCGCAATATTTGGACAACAGCGATACGATTTTTCTCACTATTTTTGTAGATAAGTACAGCGTCGAAGTCCTTGTAAATTCCGGCGAGGCCGTGTTGTTTGCGGGAGACTCCTTCATAAATCCGGAGCAGCGCATTAAAGTCGGGTGCAAGGGCTCGATTGTCATAAACGACTTTTACAGGTATAGGCTCTATAAAGACTCAGTCTCCGAGCGCAGGCAGCGCAACGAAAAAATTATGGAAAAACTTATTGAGAAAGAAGAGCCAAAGCCGTAAAAATCGGCGTATGTTTTTCCAGATAATAGAAACATCGAGCGCGGGCAACAGCGCTTTTTTAAGCTTTCACGGCAGGAATATCCTAATAGATGCGGGCGTTGGAATACGCAAAATAGATGCGTACCTGAAAGGCAGGGGGGCGTCGCGCGCAGACATAGACGCAATATTTGTCACCCACGAGCATATCGACCATTGCAGGGCTTTAAAGAGTTTTAGGGGGTGCCGCGCCAAAATTTTTGCAAATAGGTGCACGGCGGAAGCCATCCGCTCGTCCGAGCCTTCAACAAAAGCGCTTGACTGGGCGGTATTCGAGAGCGGCGACGCTTTTAAATTCGGCGAATTTTGCGTCTCATCGTTCCCGACTCCCCACGATTCCAGCGATTCAGTCGGATACTGTTTCGATTGCTCCAACAAAAGGCTCGTATGGATGACAGACTTGGGGAAAGTCACGTTTGTGGCTCGCGACTTTGCAAAGAGCGCAAATGTTCTCGTGCTTGAAAGCAATTACTGCCCGAGAATGCTCGACAATTCTTCGAGGCCCTATTCTTTAAAAACCCGTATCAAGGGCAGCCATGGGCACCTTTCAAATGCCGACGCAATCGAGCTGCTAAAATCTATTGATTGCGGAGTGAGCGAGAAAATATACCTTGCCCATATTTCGCGCGAGTGCAACAGTGTCTCCCATATTCGGGATTTGCTGTCGGGAGTCGGCGACATTCTGCAAAAGATTGAAATAGTTTCTCCATTTTCGCAGAGTAGCACTCCCTACACTTGCGAAGACGATTAGCGCGGGGCGCCTGACGGAAAAAAATACAGGGCTTTTTATTTCTACGCTTCAGTTCTTGGCGCAGCTGGATAGGTGTAAACATAACGCCAAGGCAAGACGGCGGTCTCTTTTATATTTCTCACAAACCATTATTTCCCTTCCGCCATCTGCTATTGCCTTGCAGGTAAGTTTTACTTTGAAAAATATTTATCTCTCTTATTTCCAATAGATAGAAGCTCTTGCGCTATTCTGCCCGGGCAAAGGATACCGACTCACAAAACCACACCTCGGAAAATAAAAAACTTCCGGTGGGGAACTTTAAATTTTTCTTAAAAAAGTTACTGCTTCGATATGGCAAATTGCGGGCATTTGCCGGGAGTGAATTTGTATTTTTCAACGGATGTGTCGTGGCACTTTGCGCACGATTCTGCGGCTGAATTGGAATGCGGGCTATGGCAAACAACGCACCCCATTCCTTCGTGGGCTCCAACGGGCGTCCTGTCGTCTGAAGTCCGCGCCTGGCGCATCCAGTTTGGCGAGTGGCAGTTGTAGCAAAGCTTTGAATTCGGGTCTTGCGCCACTTCAACTTCCCTATCTCCGAGATAACGCTTTACTTCCCCAAGTTTGTCCGTTCTGAAATGCGCCTTGTCCGCGCGCGAATAGAAAGATGTTTTGGGAATCGGACATGAGGGAATGACCGACTTTTCAGAGTTCTCAAATGCCGGAATTTTAGGTTTTTTCGAGTGTATCTGATGGCATGCCATGCAGGGAATTGCCGGCAAGCCGCGCTGGTTTGGGTCCCTTATTTTCCAGTCGGCGCACTCGCCGCCAAGATCCATCAAGTCGTGGATATTGCCGCCGTAGAACATTCCGTGGCAGCGGAGGCAGTCCCAGTACGGCTTCTCTTGGGCGTTGTGGACTTTGTCCTCAAATATGTTTGCGTAGGTAGTCGAATGCGCGCCGCTCTTCCACTTGTTGTATTCCGATTCGTGGCACGAGGCGCAGCGCTTCATAATATCAAAGCGCTGGCTTTCCGTGAGTTTTATTTCGGAATTTTTTACGTCTTTGGCAAAGTGCGACACTACCATTCCAATTTTTTCCTTCAAACTGTGGATACCGTTGGATATTGCGGTTCCGTGGCATTGCACGCATGAAACTCCCGCGTGGGCAGAGTCTTTCCACTTCTCGTGGGTCGGCCTAATTTCGTGGCACTGCGCGCATGTGTATTCAGGGTCGGCGGCGTTCCATGAGGAGTATCCGGCAAATGCGAGGGCGCAAAGGGCGGCTATTGCAATAATGTACGCTAAAAAAATCTTCTTCATTCTAAGCCTTTGAGAAGGTTTTTGCTATGTGGGAGCCCGTGCGGAAGGCTAGTGCCATTATTGTCAAGACGGGATTGAAGCCGCCGTTGTTTACATGCACGGCGGCGTCGCCTATGAAAACATTTTCGGTCCCCCAAATTTTGCAGTTTGGATCGACGACTGAATATTTGGGATTATCCCCCATTCTGCATGAGCACGCCTGGTGTTGGCCGCCCGCATTGCACCAGCCAAGCCCCGGGTCACTGTTGATCTTCCATGTTTGTATGGCACCGGCTTCCTCTAATACAGCCTTGGCAGTGTCAGACATTATATTGGATTGTTTTACGGTTAGGGGATGTTTCCCGCCTTGTGTCGCGAGCATCGGCATTCCGAAAGCGTCTTTTTTTGTCTTGTGCAGCACTATCCGCGCCTCATACATAGGTATTTCCTGTACCGGTCCTATCATTCTGAGTATCCGCCTGTAATTTTCGCGCTGAAATTTTTTGTGCTCGGCCCCCCACATTGGGGAATTCGGCGGCCTAATCTGTGTTTTGGCCCACGGAAGCGAATAAAATTCAGAGCACAAAACCCCGGCAAAAATCTTTTTGTCCGGCATATGGTTTAAATCTGAAAACGCAACTGTTGCTCCAGGCCCCTGTTCTGACGAAACGTCTCTATCAAATAGCCCAAATGCGCCGGTGTAATGGTGCGAGTTTGCGCACCTTCCAACCATGTCTGAATTGTTCCCAAGCCCGTCGGGGAACATTTTGGATTTCGACATCAAAAGAAGCTTTGTAGTGCCGGACGAACCCGCTGATGATACGACTATCGAAGCCGGCTGAAAATGTGAGTTTTGGTCGAGGTCAAAATACCTGACACCTACGGCGCGCCGCCCTTCCATGACAATTTCATAGGCTATCGAGCCTGTTCGTACTTCGCAGTTCCCGCTTTTTATCGCGACGGGAATCACTGTATTTTGGGTCCCGTTTTTTGCGTCGCAGGGACAAATGTATCCGCAGCAGGTATGGTTGCGAAGGCATGCCGCGCGGCCATTGTACCTTACCGAATTGCGGAGCATGGGAATGGGGTAGGGGTGGAAGCCCATTCGCTTTATCGCGGGGATTAAAACTTCCCTATCCTCTTTGTTGTATTCAAATGCGGGCATCGGAAAATCTTTTTTCCGCGGGGGCGCAAAGGGATTTTGGCTCTGGTCGCCGGATACGCCTATCTCGTATTCCGCCTGCTCGTAAAACGGTTCGAGGTCGTCGTAGGTAATGGGCCAGTCGGCGAGCGCGGAGTCCTTTATGTCGGGGTAGAGAGTGTGGAGCTTGAAATCTTGGGGCATAAACCGCCATGCCATCGCTCCGTACGTCACCGTCCCCGAGCCTACGCATGCTGCATTCAGAAACGAGTCTGTAATCCAAGGCTTTTCGGGATCGACAAACTTGCGCCTGTCCATGAAGTGTAGGGGGCGTATTGCGTGGGTGCGCTGATTTATGAGCTCGTCGTTTGGGGAATCGTCGTAGTCGGGCCATTGGCCCCTTTCCAACAAAACGCATTTGAATCCTGCAACGGCGAGCTGTTTTGCGACAATCCCTCCGCCTGCGCCCGCGCCGACTATAACCGCATCGACTTTATCGTGTTTAATCTCCATTTGAATGCGCGTTTAATATCTGTTTTGACCGAGTACATGCGGCATTTCCAGCCCGCACATTTTATACGACATATAGTCTTTATTTCCGCCGTGGCGCGGCGGCCCGTAAAACCCTTGCATGGTTCGCACGCGCATCTCTTTAAAAAATTCGCGCTGGTTAATTTCCTTCCAATCCTGTTTGTCGAGCGCTCCCGATTCCATTTTTTTTAGAAAATCGGTTTGAACATCAAATTCGAGCTCCTGAAAGTTTTTAGAGTAGAGCCTTTGCGAGGCGTTTTGGACAGCCGATATGCCCTTTTTATAAGTAGGCAGCATTTCTGGATAATATTTGCCGACCCAGTTTTCTATGTAGTTTATGACGCCGGCTTCTGTCGCGCCGCCCCACTGCTCGTCTGCGGGGACTATTTGTTCCGAAATTGCTATTAAACAGTTTCTCTCGGAATCATCGAATATTTTTGCCGTGCTTCCATTACTTGAGCAGCCGCATATTGCGATTCCCGCCGATGCAGCCAGCGAGACTTTTAAGAATTCCCTTCTATTCCCCATAGTCAATCGATTGATTGCTTGTTTTAAGTGTTAACGTAAACTTTATACTTTTCAAGCAATTTATCCCGGGAAAATTCTATTTTTAACGCATTTTTATTCTAATCAAAGGCAGCCTATAAGACAAAACTCTGTATTCATTTGATTTCCCATAGATATTTGCGTCTCAATTCAAGCGCTAATCCGCATGCATAATATTTTGCCGCTATTTTTGCAAAAATCTGTCCTTAGTGTGGCAATTGCCTGCGACTGTAAAATGAAAAAAACGCCGGAATTACTCCGACGCCAGTTCCTTTGATTGTTTTAGATGTTTGCCTTTATTTTGGAAATACGACAGTGAGAATCCATTTAAAAGGTTCGACTGCAAATACTGAATGGGGAATATTTGCGGGCATGACAAGAGTTTCGCCAGCTTTTACGATGTGGGCTTCGCCTCCGACAGTGAAGCTCCCGGCGCCTTCAAGAACTGTCACCATAGCGTCTCCAGTGGAATCGTGCGTGCCAATCTCCTCGCCCTTGTCGAAGGCAAAAAGCGTAATGCTTACGCAGTCGTTCTGTGCAAGGGTTTTGCTTACTATTTCACCCGGTCTTACATCGATTAAATCTGCAAGCCTGAGAACCTCTTCTTTGGGTATATTTTTTAGAATTTGCCTCATATTTATTTCTCATCGGAATAACAATTTAAAAATTAACCAAGCATAAAATATTAAGATGCATACGTATTACCCCTGGGGTTATAGCCTTTCGCAAGCAACGCAAATTGCGCGTCATAAGTTATTATAAATTACGTGAATATTGAAAGATGGCTCCGATGGTTCGCCCCAAAAATAAAAGAAAAATTCAGTAAAAAAAATAAATCAGGCACGCGCGCCGGAAGGAATTTTTTTTCGCGCCGCTTTCATAAAAAACTTGTTTTAAGCAAAATTTAAGCTAAGCAATAAAAGCAAATAATAATCATTATGAATAAGGCAAAAATTGTAATAATCGGAGGGGTGGCCGCCGGCGCGAGCGCTGCGGCGAGATTGCGCCGCCTAAACGAAGCGGCGGAAATTTTAATTCTCGAACGCGGCAAATATGTATCATACGCAAACTGCGGGCTGCCTTACCATATTGGCGGCGTCATTGCCGACAGGGACGACTTGATTGTAACTCGCCCGGAAAAATTTTCGTCATGGTTCAACATAGAGGTTCGAGTTTCATCGGAGGTCTTGTCAATCGACAGGGCAAACAGGCGTGTTCTCGTAAGGAACGGCGAAGGCGAATACTTCGAGCCGTACGACAAGCTTATAATAGCTACCGGCGCGAGCGCCTTCACCCCAAAGACGGAGGGCGACGACAATCCCAATATCCGCCATCTTTGGACAATGTCTGATATGGATAATATAATTTCAGCCCTATCGGGCGCAGGGCCAAATCCTAAAGTCACCATCGTGGGCGGAGGTTTTATAGGCTTGGAGACCGCTGAAAATTTGAGGCACAAAGGTGTGGAAGTCTCTCTAATACAGCGCAGCCACCATGTTCTACCCGTATTCGATGAAGAAATGGCACGCCCGCTCGCCGACGAATTGCGGGCAATGGGGGTGAATCTGATTCTCGGGCGCACTGTTGAAAAATACGAAAATGCAGAGGGCGGGGTTGTCGCGGTGCTGAGCGGCGGCGAGCGCGTTTTTTCAAACATTGTAATCTCGTCCACCGGCGTGAAGCCAAATTCAGAGCTCGCGGTGGAATCCGGAATAGAATGTTCAAAAAGCGGCTTCATAAAAGTTGACGAACATATGAGAACTTCCGACGAAAATATTTATGCGGCGGGAGATGTTGTAGAAATTGCGGAGCCGATATTCAATTCAAGGACACATATCCCCCTTGCAGGGCCCGCCAACAAACAAGGCAGGATTGCCGCCGACAACATAGCGGGAATCGAAAGCGTTTACAAAGGAACTTACGGGGCGTCCGTAGTGAAACTCGGCAAGTATGCCGCAGCGAGCGTCGGAATGACCGAAAAACGCCTTAAAGCAGACGGGAAAAAATACCGCAAGATTTATATACATCCGTCGTCGTCTGCCTCATATTATCCCGGTGCCTCGCGAATGGACATAAAGCTGATTTTCGGCGACGACGGAACAATATACGGCGCGCAGATTATCGGAGAAAAAGGGATCGACAAGCGCATAGACGCGATAGCGCAGGCAATGTATGCGGGATTTAAGGCGGACGCGCTCGGGGAGCTCGAATTGGCTTATGCGCCCCCGTTCAGCTCGGCGAAAGATCCTGTAAACTATGCTGGTTTTGTGGCTTCCAACGTCCTTACCGGGAAGTCAACCCCAGTGTATGCTGAAAATATTCCGGACGGGGCGATAGTCCTCGATGTCCGCGAGCCCTCGGAAGTCGCCAACGGCAAAATCCCCAATTCCGTAAATATTCCGCTCGGGCAGCTGAGGGGAAGGCTATCGGAGATAGACAAGAGCCGTCTGGTGGTGGCTTCCTGCCAAGTCGGGCTGAGGGGGTATCTCGCGGAGCGCATTTTAAAGCAAAACGGCTTTAACGCCGCCAATCTTTCCGGCGGATATCTTACTTGGAAAGCTGTAAATTCAAAATAAACGAAACATGGAGGATATGTACAAAAACCAAATAGACTACGCTGAAATACCGGCGGACGCCGTTATTCTCGACGTTAGAAACGGGAGCGAACACACGGAGATTGCGCTTAGGCGCAAACATTATTTTGTGGAACTTCCGCAATTCGATGCAAAAAGCTTCATAAAAGACTACGGGCTAAACGGAGAGAAAATATGCGTTCTCTGCAAAAGCGGTTTCCGCGCGAGCAAAGCCGCCAGAATGCTTGAAGAAGCAGGGTATCCGAATGTAGCAATAATAAAGGGCGGGATTTCATCGCTTATCGGAAAAAGCGGATTGGTGTGCGAAAAAACGGTGATGTCGATGGAAAGGCAAGTCCGCATAGTAGCAGGGGCTCTCGTCTTATTGGGGAGCGTTTTGGCGATGTCAATAAATGTGTGGTTTGCGCTTTTGCCGGCGTTTGTCGGGTGCGGATTAATGTACGCTGGCATTTCAAACACTTGCGCGATGGCGTCACTGTTGGGAAAGTTTCCGTGGAATAAGTAGCGATTTCTTTACACATCCATATAACAAACAAGAACGCCTTGAAATAAATTCGGGCGTTTTTTTTATAAAATTCTCGACGTTCGGAGGAACAATTATACGGCAAAATTTATTAGAGTTTTATAGGGTGCAATAAAAGGCTTTACTGCTTGTTATTTCTTTTATAAAAATTATATATGAAAAAGATAATAACATTCATTGTAACGGTATTATTGTCACTTTGCGCATTTGCGCAGTCATACGATATAAAAATATATCTATGCAAATCCGGAGAATCCGATTTTTTGAAAGCTTTAAAGGCTCCCTCTAAAGACATTGCGGACAAGTTTGGAAAACTTGTTTGCTCTTTTAAAATAAGCGGTAATCAAGATGTCAGTATTAACAAAATTCATAAATTTGAAAAATCAAAGAATGCAAATGACCGTCTTGCGGCGAATGAGGTTGAAAATATATTCAAAAATAAATTTCAAGACGGATTAAAGTTATCCGCGTATTGCCGGGAAATAGAAAAGGGAAGTAAGATTGCGCTAATGCTTGATTTATATTACGGCGCATTAGAGGGGCTTATAGAGCTCGATAGCAAAAAAATTTATCCGATGACAATAATATCAAGACATTACGGAATGACTTTTCTTAATATGGACACACCCATTGCCCTAAACTCATATTTTAGCAGTTCTGAAAATGGAGAGCTCCTGTTTAATTATTTCCTTGTTTTGGCCTCAAAAGCTTCCGAATGATTTCCGCATTCTTTTTAGCTATTTTCGCAAGGTTTTTGGCTATTTAAAAATCTAATAAAAATTTTATAGATATTGCAAGATTGAGCTTTTTAATAGCTGTGTGCTGCCTGCCTTTAAGTTGTGCGCACCATTCATAGAAAATAAAATTTGCGCATTGTAAAATTATCGAGCGCAAATTTTGCTTTCTGACAAAATATGCACGGTTGTCGAATTAGCCAGCGTTCAATTTGCGGATTTTCCTCTGCTTTTTAGCATTCTGCTCAGCTTTGACGCCAAGTTTAATAGGATTGATTTTATAAGTCGCGCATCGCGGATTTCTGCATCCATGCCGCTACTTAATATATGTTGTGCAAATGTTCTAAATTATTTCCGTTAATCTCACTATTGTGAAGCATCTTATATATATTCGCTCTTATCGGAAATATGAGATTAGGTATATATAGTTTAGCATTCAAAATATTTATGGCTCAAATTATATGCGCGCATAAGATTTTAATTTTTAAGCTAAGATCTTAATGCCATATATAAATGAGAAATTGCTTTGGTGGATGCCCAAATATTCGCGTTATATCTTTTAGTTGACATATAAGTTTTATTTCCTATTTCAATAAAACGGTAGAGGTCTTATTATGTCTAGTATTTCTAAAGTCGGCGATAACTTTATAGCAACTTGGTTTTATCGGGAGGGTAAAGACGATTGCAGTGTGTATACGAATGTCGCAATGAGCAGTTATTCGGCGAAATTTTACGAATTATACCTAAAGGCTACCTTAAATTTCTTCACTTCTGCGAGGCTATTTAACCCGAATGTCCGATTGATATTTTTTACAAATAAATATTTCTGCACCAGAGCTTGAAAAATGGATGGTGGATGGTGTAAATATCTGCAATATATTTAAGAAACTTGATGTCACGGTGGTAAACATATTGCTTACGAGAAAAACTCCCGCGGATTGGTTTTCTTATTGGCGCAACCAGTTTTATCTATTGGATATACTCGATTACTTTAAAGTTAATCTCGGAAGCGCTGACAAATTTATTCTGCTTGATTCAGACTGCGTATTTACCAGCTCGGCTGATCATATGATGCAATAGAAGATGCCGGTATTTTGAACCTAAAAATAGGTTATACCGGCAACGAGGAAAATATGTAGAAAAGGCGACAATAAACATCAATGCTACAGAAGACATCAGCAATATAGGAAATTTCGCAACAAATTCTTCCGATGTAAAAGATGATTCGCTTGGCGGTTTTGCTTATGTCGGAGAGTCGGGAAATCTCAACTTCAACGCATCAGACAATGCAAAAATTACAATAGGCAACGGAATTAACGGATATGATTCCATCGCAAGTGCAGGATTGGGAAATTCAACAATCACTAAAACAGGAGCAGGCGAGCTTGTTGTTAATTCTTCTATGGAGTATTTTACAGATGTACTCAATGTCAATGATGGAACAATGACCGTAAAAAACAAATTGGGGGCCTCAGTTATAAATGTTGAAAGCGGTGCGACACTCGGTCTTAGAATAGACGGAAATAATACTCTCTCAAACTCCAACCTCGCACTCAAAAACAACGGCACAATTGCGCTTTTTGCGAAAGCGGGTTTGGGGGCCGGTGATTACAATGTCTCGGCGGCAAATATAATAACCTATGGCAACACAAAGCTTTACGGAGGCACACTTTCGGGAAACGTATTTAAAGTTTCGGAAGGCAAATCCATGAATATAGACTCAGCCGGCGAATCTGTGTCCGTGGCTGATAATGGCAGGGTAATTCTGGCAAAAGACGGTGCTGATACTATAGAGATGGCATTTAATTCCGATTCCGCTACTGTAAATGCGGTTAATACAACCACAGATACTCTTACAGCGCAATTAGGGTCGGATTTTTATAAAGTTGCGGCATACTCGTTTGATGTCACTATGGCTGATACCGACAGTGTAGTTTTTAGTTTCTATATAGGCGATTCTACATTGAAAGACTTGGACTTTACCATATGGCGTAAAGCTACGGGAGAAAATGAATGGAGCAAAGCGGACGATATAAGCGACCTCTCTTACGATGGAGAGTACCTTTCGTTTGTTGTGTCGTATTTTTCCGATTACGGATATACTGTAGTTCCAGAACCGTCGACTTATGCGGCGATAATAGGCGCAATATCTCTTTGCCTTGTTTTTAGCCGAAGGAAAAGATAGGAAATCCTTTTCTCACTTATGAAAAATGGCCCGCAAGAAATAGCGGGCCGTTTTTATTTGTTGAAAACCCTTAAAAAATATATTTGCAATAATAGATAGGCGGGAAGGGGATTAGTGCGTCTAAATATTTTTTGTATTCAATTGAAAGCCGAAATTTATAATAACGGAATATGGCGGATTTTGCGGCGTTGTGGGCCAGTTAAAGCGACGTACTAAAAGCCGGCAACTTAAAGAAATAGACGCTTCCCGGATAAAGGAAATGAAAAATTTTTACACAGCCGCGAAGCAATCGAAGATTTACGATTAATTTTGCGCCTGAAATCGCGAATGACTCTCCGCCTCTTTGCAAGGGATTTAGAAGTACAACTGGTGTCTTAAAAATGTGCCAAAAGCCCGTACGCAGGCAATTCTTATGACATTGCTTTCTTAACTGAAATTTTGCTTAGAGAACTCAATTTTCTCCTCAATTGTAGCGTGGGCATTATCCGGCAAAGACTCTATCAATTTCAACCGTTTTAGGAGGCCGCACCCGTTGGCTATTTGTATCGCAAGGCCGGGTCTAGCGTTTAATTCTAAAAGCAGCGGCCCGCGCTTGCTGTCTGTTGATATATCGGCTCCAAAATATCCCAATGGAGTCATTGTCGCGCAAAGTGCCGCGAGCCGCAAGTGCTCTTCCCAAAACGGGATTCTCAGTTCAGAAAGGTTAGCGTTGGTATCCGGGTGGACTTCAACTCTCTTATTATTTTGCGTAGCAAACAACGGAAGCCCAGTTCTTATGCTTATGCCAACACCTATCGCACCTTGATGCAAATTGGCTCGCCCGTCGGAAAGTTTTGTGGCAAGCCGTATCATCGACATTATCGGATAGCCTTTAAATACTATTAAACGAACATCCGGGACGCCCTGGTAGCTAAAACGACTATATACGTCGGAAAAATCTATGCATCTCTCAAATAGGGCGTAGTCAGGATTGCCGCCCAGACTGTAAAGTCCGCTTAAAATGTTTGATATATGTTCGTATATAAAGTTGTAGTCGCAGCTTGTGCCGTTTGGTTTATAAAACGTTTTGCCGTCGTGCCGTGTTATTACGAGTATTCCCCGGCCGCCGCTTCCGTGCCCCGGCTTTATGACGAAATCTGGAACATCTTTGACTATATCAAAAAAGCTTTTTACTTGGAATTGGCAATCAATCGCCCCTACATATTCGGCGGTCGATACACCGTGCTCTACGGCAAGTTTTTTTGTGCGCAATTTATCGTCAACATCGGGATAGTCCTTGCGGTTGTTGTAGCGCATAATATACGCGTGGTTGCGCTCATTCATTCCCAAAACCCCATTTTCATGAAGGCTTTTGGGACTGGCAAATTGCGGCAATTTAAAAGAAAACCTCATTTGTTTACCAAAGATTTAAACCTTAACAATTCGGTCAACCTATATCCGGTATAGGTCCCCAAAAGTAGGATTATTCCAAGTATTGCAAGATTCAGCTCTGCAAAAGTGTATAACAAGTACTGCAAATAGGAATTTGACAGCACAAGATAGCTAAATACGGCAGTGATAAGGCTTGCCGCAAGCTGCTTTAACGTGTGTCCCGCCCCGTCTTCCTCCCAAATTGTCGAGGCCCTTTCTATTGTCCAAGCGATAATAATCAGGGGGAAAAACGTAACGCTCATAAAATCCGGGAGCTTCAGAAGATTACCGGCAATACTTATAGCCTGCATGATAAGTATAACAACCACAACAACCGCAGATATTCGTGGGACCATCAATAAATTAAGCTTTGAAAGCCAAAATCTTATCGATAACCCCACAGTGAGGATAATGCAAAAACAAAGCAGCCCAGAAACAAGATTCATTTCTAAAAAAGCCATTGCAATCAGAACAGGCATAAAAGTTCCCATTGTCTGTATCCCGATTATATTGCGGGCTATTACTATAAAAAGGATTGCGAGTGGCAAAAGCGTAAGTCGCTTGAAAACGTTTTGCTCTGATGCGGGAAGCGAAAACAAAGAGAAATCGGAAAGCTTTTGTTTGCCTATTACGTCGGCTCTGATTCTGTTCAGAGAAGCTGCGCCCTGCGGAACTTTTGTGACTGAAAATCTAAGGGAAGAATTTGACGCTCCAGATATTTCGTATAGAGATTTACCCGAACGCTGTAAGACCAGAAAGTCCTTGGGCTTTTGTTCTTCGCCTGAGCTGGGTTTAAACATCACCCAAGAGTCTCCGCACCAAACCTCCAAGAATTGCGCTGCTTGGGAACTGCGAGACTGTTCGTTTAAAAATATTCCCCTTACAATCCTTGCCGGTATTTTTTTTAGCGACAAAATTAAGTATGCTGCTTCAAGCGTCCCAGAAGAACCGCTCAGCTGTGAAAACATTTTCTTTTGATCCGGAGGCATTGCTGCAAGCTCCCTAAAAAGTGCCGGCGCAAAATTCCGCGATGTCATATTGCCTTCAGGATCGATTTTTTTTACGAGCTTTGCTGCGGCGAGCTTTATTTCGTCGGATACTTGCGGATATTTTTCGTTTTGAGGGGGAAGGTTAAAGTCCGTATTTTCCGTACCTACCGATTTTGGGATTATTTTAAATCTGTACGATATATTTTGCCATCCGTTGTTTGTGCAGACAAATTCAGCCGCCGCCCTTGCCAGACCGTTTTCCCTTATTATTTTAAATCTTGGATCTCCGGCCGGATCACGTCCAAAATAATATAAAGAGGTTTTTTCGGGGAGAGATATACTAAGCTTAACACTAGCCCCTTTTTTTGCCTCAAAAGCGAGAGTTGCATCTGCCTGATAGTAGAAAGACGCTTTATCGTTAAAGCTGAAATCAAGGTATTTTACCTTTGCAAAGGTGATTGCAATTGCCACGGCGCAAAGGATTGCCGTAAGCCAATATACAGTTCGGCGGCTATGTTTACTATCTTGCATATGGCTATATTGAATTTTTACGTGTTACGTCAACAACTGCTATCCCGCTTAGGAGATTTCTGCCTAATAAGACTTGATAGTCAAACGAGCTTCTATCTGTAAGAGTAAATTCGCGTTCGAGCGTCAGATGCCCAATTTTCACAGTTAACATTACAGAAAAGCGCTGCTGATCCGGCATGCCGTGCCGCTTTATGGGAACAATTCTTACGACCGGAAGCTCAAAACTTTTTTGTTCGCCCGATGTGCGCGATTTTATCTTAAACGAGACCCATTTGCGCCCGTCGCGCTCAAAATTCTTTATGTCAAAAGCGTCAATGGAGCAAGTTGTGGCGCCCGTGTCCACTCTCGCCTCAAAGCTCGACTTAAAATCGGGCAGACGCACAGTCTCAACTTCACCTATGATTCCTAATGGATATTTTTCTATTTCATGCGCCATGTCAGATTGCTTTCTAACAAATTCTTCAGACTTCTCCGGTTTTGGTGCATCCAGTGGCATGTCATCGCTTGAGCGTGAATCAGTATTGCTCGAAGCGCATGAGGATACCGCAAACATCAATAAAAAGGCGGGGATAAATTTGTAAATTTTTAGCGAAAAATTATTATCGAAAAATTTCATTATATTTGGAGTATGGTTGTTATCAAGTTATTGCAATCCGCATAATAGAATTTTTGGTGGGGTATAGATATAATAGCGAAATGATATAAAATTCTATAATCGGATATTTGGATTCTCAATATAGCCGCAAAAGAGTCAAGTCTCTACATAGGCGGAAACGAGCCATTTTTCAATATTGTACCAAGATTTGTCTGCCGTATCCATATCAGTATTGCGGAATAATTAAAATTTTGTTTAAAATGCTTTATATAATTAGACGGATTTTAAAAGAATTTGTTTAAGAGTTTTTTTGCATAGCCAAGAAATATTGTAATTCCAACGGGTCCAGTATGGGACATTTCAGAAAATCTATCCTCGAGAGGAAGCTGGTCTGCCGACGCCTGCCGTATTTGGTAAGTTAATAGATTCCTAGCCACATTGTTGCCTTTTAGCAACGGAGTTGAGGCGGTTTTAAGATAAGAGAAAAACTAAAAAATCCTTAAGTGGCCTTCCGATAGTAAAAGTTTAATATGCCTCCGAGCCGCCCAATTTTTACGATCAGACTCCTGTCTTTCGCCGATTTATAAAGGACTTTACCCTTATTTTCCTCTCTCGTCAAACGCAATGCTTCATAGAGCCTATTCCCCTTCTGGGTATAAACTCATTATTTAAGTTTTGTGCATAATCTTATACTTATGATAATGGATTAATCAAAAAATAACGCTTGTTTAGCTAGTAAATGATTATAGCATGTAATTATGAGAATTAGTAATTATACTCGCATGAAAACTGCGTCTGTATTATATTATGTTTTTCTCTTCATGGGAACAACATTTGCAAGTTTCGCATCGGCAACAGATCTAAAGCTTGACTCTTCGGATAAAAAGAATTCAACCATAGTGCAAACGGAAGCTTTGTTTAATGTTGTAGAAACGAAAAGCAGAACTTCCCCAAATAACATAACAAGATATATAGTTAGTAAAAACGGTAAGAAGAACATACAGCTTCCATCTAAACTCATCCCGCCATTATATCATACTTCATATAATAACAGGATAATTTTTTCAGGACATTCACAGAGTGGAACGATAACAATGGTAATCGATTCAAAGAATTTTCAGATTATCGATATTATTTTACACTTTCCATTAGCAGATAAATATTCTATTCTCCAGTCTCCTTCCGGACGATATCTATTATTTAGGAAATTTAGCCCGCGCAATGCTCCTTGCAATATTGCTTCCGATTTTATAATGGTTTATGATTTAGATAAAACCCCAAAAGGAAACAGAATATGCGGAGATTTTACCAACACTTTAAGAACCTCCATTAAAAATAGTGAAGTAGGAAATTTCTTCTATCCCGAAAATCGAGACTTGGTATATTCCGCGGAAGCTCCGTATTTCACTCGGGTAGATTCTAGAGAAAAGCAAATATTTCTGTTTTCAACCGGTTGGGACATAAAAAATAATATCGCAGTCATTAGCGTGAAATCCCGATCCAACGAAAATAAGTTTATCATAGTATCCGAAAGCCCGAAAGGTCTTACAAAGAAAATCTATGATTTAAAAGACGCAAAGCTTTATACAAAAAACAACGTAAAAGTAAAGTATCATCAAGACATGAATTTTTTCATGGAGCGATTTGAGGTAATAGATGGCGTTTTGTACGTCCACAACGGAGCGGAAAATCCATCATTTCAGACTGCCAGATTAAAAATAGATATTTGACGGATATACTTTAAAATACTTTTTACATCTTCCTTAGTCGCTAGTCCTCGGTAGAGCTTAAAGAGTTATCCGTGCCATTATGGGAGATTCTCAAAGCTGTATCTTAAAACTTACTTTTCCACGCAACGCGCTAGCTTGCTAACTATGCCAAAAATCATTATGTGGCGGTATTCTATTTTTCCGGGAATTTGCTTTATTATAAAATTAATGATTTTTTTGTGCCTTCAACGCAAATTTGGCAGCATAATAACATCAAAAAATAGTCAAACGATGCTAAAGAGATGTTACCTTTACGCGTGCTTTATCGGGGGGCGTTAATGCTATTTTTCGGAAGTGTCTCTACTGATAATTTTAATATTTCTTTTATAGTGTCTATATCCGCTGTTCTATATTGCTTTTTTGTACTGTGGGCGTAAATATCAACATCATCTGGAATTTTTATTATACCTTTTTGCAGATTTTCCTTTTCAATTGAAACATTTTTCAATGAAATAACTTCGTAATATTTTAGCTTTTGTTTTCTTAATTTTGGAGTTCCGTCATCGTTATTTCCTATCAAACCAGAAGGTATATACTCCCATAGTTCTATTTTCTTTGGTAGAAATACATTTGCATGTTTTTCATAGTCGTTATATAATAATTTAAAATTTCCATCTAATCTTATTGAAGATTTTTCTCTTTCTAAATAATAGTTATGTACAAGTTCTGTTGGCAGCCAATAAGCATCTCTTTGTATAAATTTAATGGTATATTCATTAAATATCTTCTGATTCAATGGCTTCATTGCCTGTTTTATAACAAGAGTGCATGTATTTTTATTTAAATTTTTAATTTCATATGTAGTATTTTCAGCTTCTTTGAGAAGGGATATTATATTAGACAACGCATTGCGATCCTGATAAAAATCAGGAATGAGTGTTAAATAATCGGTAAAAAATCTATCTCGAATTGGAACAATTCCGGTATGGGAAATACTTGCACTTTTTAGCTTTGGGAAATATAGAAAATGGTTTTTATCATCTGTAATGTATTCGAGCTCAGTACCTAAATTATCTTTGAATTTCTTGAGATAAATATATTTTGGAGATAAAATATTAATAAACGATTTCTTGCTGCTCGATATTTTTACATTCTTATCAGCATTTTTGATATCGTAATAGTCAACACCAATATCATAATCAATTTTTAGAGTTTCATTTCTATAATTGTCTTCAGAGAATGCCGAAGTAAGGTTCAAGATATCTTGTCCGTATAAATATATCATGTTACCATAAAATATAATACCCAGCGCGAGAATTTTATTTTTAATATTCATATGAACCTCCCTGAAATTCACTTATTTTTTTAGTAAAAATTTGATATAATATTAAAGTTAAACAGTCAAGTATTTAGAAATCACTTAAATCCTTAAAATAGTCCCTTGGACAACTTACTCAAAAAAGCTTTCCTATGAATTAGAAATTGGCAAAGGCTTGTTCTTGCCTTGCGGGGCTAAGGCTCTTGATGGAATCAGTTTGGGCGCTAAAACTACCATACCCACCATGTGTATTCTTGCGATTTATTCGCGGTTTTTGCGAGGTATGGTAGGGGGACGCTCAGGGTTAAGATGCTCGCAGGAAAAACATCTTGAATTGCATAGGATACTTGCAAAGTGCCTTGAAAGCGGAGACTTTGTGCCGTACGAAATTGCGATAAAAGCGGAATGCCCGCATGTCACTTACGCAATCGCAGAAACTTACATGTAAAGAATCGCAACTCTCCCTTCGCCGTTTTCTTTCAAATTAATAGGCTATTTGAGGTAAATTGGCGCCATTTGGCACTGATAGAGAGTGATTGTATAACACCCATTTAAAAAATGATCGAAAAGGCGGGTAAAAAGCAGCGTTTTTATTGTCTAACACCATTGCAGCGAAAAATGCCCATTTTTTTGAATTTTAAACCCAAGCTTTTCTCTAAAAAAGGCCGATTTTGGGAAAATGTGTTAGATAGTTTCCGGCAATTTTCGCACTTAAAAAGCCTTTATTTTTAGCCTCAAAATAGGCCTAAAAAGTGCCTAAAAAAAAGCCGCTTTCCGCCCATATTCAGCGCATTGCAGCTTCCCAATTGAACCGTCTAACGCCTTAGAGGTACGTATGTTATGAATGCAAGGAAGTCCCATGTAAAGTCTTAAAAATGTAAATTTTTGAAAAATTAAAAAATGGCGCATTTTTGTCCCAAGAATTTTACTAACATAGACGTTTAAGCGTATATCTCTATATTCGTGACTTTTTGTCTAACACTTTTGTTTTAGGTTAGGGATAATGCGCGAAATTTCAGACAGTATATTTAATGAATTGTTAATTGAAAAAATTTCTTGCATCAGTATTTGATATTCCGCGCATATTTACATATCTGGAACGCAGCAGCGAAACGTCGTAATGCCCCATATTGAGTTGTAAACGTGGAAGGTCTTTAAAGCGTTTTGCATGGTAGCTTGCGTAGGTATGACGCAAAATATCCTGAACCCACACGTTTTTAAAGCCAGAGTCATTCCTAATATCCCGCCAACGTTTTTGCCAGTTTTTAGGGCAAACTCTTTCATTCTTTTGGCAGTTTCCAAAAGGCGCAAGCAAGCGTTTTAATGATGAACATATCTCTACCTGACGTACGCCGCCTGTTTTCGAGCATTGCGAGCGAACTGTGATTGTTTTTTCTTCGGTGTCGATGTCGCGCCAAGTGAGGCGGCGGACTTCACGAGGACGGATTCCAGTGTATACCAATAGTGCGGCGACAACAGCGTATACGGGGCTTTCGTTTTGGGCGGTTTTGATTAGCCGCTTTGTTTCGGATAGTTTGAGCGGCTGGATTTCCTTTTCGACGACTTTGCGGCGTTCGATTCGCTTTATCGGGTTTTTGTCGCACCACTCGCGGCGTAGGGCGAATTCAAACAACCCGTGCAACATAGTCCGCGCCTTGTTGAATTGCGGGTTGGTATGAAACGCCGCATTCAGCCATTCTTCGCATTCGGAAACGCTTAGCTCCGAAAAATTGCGACGGGCGAGTTCGGGGCTTGTGCGTATCAGACGGTTGCCGATGCAGCGAATGTCTCGGATTGAATCGGGGCGGAGGTGTTGTTTACTTTCGAGGTAGATTTTGAAACCGTCCTCGAACGATTTTTCGGTGTTGCGAATGTTGCGCAAGCCGACTTCGATTACCTTTACGACGAACTGAATGTCGGTGAGTGGCGAGTTTGAGGGCTTGGTGTCCAAGATGTTCTTTATCAGACGTGTTGCGTCGACAATCGAGAGCCTGCACCCGATCAACAATTTTTTTGCGAGAAAGTATTTTTTATCCATCGTATTTAAAGTACGACGTAAAATTAAAGAACGCAACACTTTGAAAAATGCGTTGTTATGAGTTATGCAAAACAAATGCCGCCAAAAGAAACATTATATTAAGTCCAAAAATAGTGTGTAGCAACTATTGTATATTAAAAAATTAAATAATCATTTGGAAAAAATATTTGACAGTCGTATTTTAAATACTACAAAAGGAGCGCATAAGACTAAAATCTTCATAATATGAGCACGAGGAAAATACTTACAACTATGTCGTTTGCGGCTCTCTTTGCGGGGGCGGCTATGGCGGCAGAGCCCACTAAAACATTCGAATCTATAGAAAATGTCGAAAGTTTCGATGTAGCAAGAGGAGATTATGTTCAGGTTTGGGGAGCGTATTATCGCGAAGGCGGTTTGCCCGACGGAACACTCCATAAAGGTCCGGTTGTAAATGTCGGCAGTATGTCGATTGACGGTACCTTCGAGGTCAAAGCTTCCGACCAAAACGCAAACAGGTTGTTTGACGTTGAAAATGTTTCGGGCACGGGAGAAATCCGTTTCGGCAGAGGCGTTTACATATCGCAAGAAAGTGATTTCTCGAATTTCGACGGAACACTCACTCTTTTTACCGCGGTAAACGAGCAGGGCAACAGAAAGGGGGCGGGAGCGTATTTCCTTTCGGGCACAAATAATCCCTCCAATATTAAGGCTTTTAATCTGGAAGAAAATACGGAATTGTCATTTACAAATGGCAACTACACGCTTAACGGTAAAATCGAAGGTGCAGGAACAATTTCGGCAAGGACGCGGGAAAACCTCAATTTTGAGGGCGATAAAATCCTCGAAAACGCCGCGCCCGCAAATGTAGTGATTAAAGGCGACATTTCGAACTTTTCGGGTTCTTATGTTGCCAGAGAGTCTTCTTCCATAAAGCTTGAAACAAAACTTGCCGACAAAGTTGTATTTGTCGGCGATACGGGCGGAACACTCGAACTTGCGGGTGCTGCGGGCGACGCAAGAAAGACCATAACAATAGATTCCCATTCCGACACTACAACAAGCGGAAATGTGTTTATGTACGGCAACAAGGCGATAATTGCCAATAATTCGCGCGCAGGCGGTGCAGTTGACGCAAATTGCGGCTACATCTACTTCGGCGGCAACCACGAATACACACAGGCAGACCTTGTAAACCACACCTTCGACAAGACGACCGTCCTCGGCGATTCCGCAGGCAATGTAGTTATGGGCGGTAAAGGCGCAGGTGCATTGACGGCTAAGGGCATAAGCGCAAAGGTTGACGACGGCGTGAAAATCGGCACGCTCGTAATCGGCGGCGCGGACGGCGCGACGGTCGAGGGCAATACGCAGGTTACTGTCAATTCGGGCGAAATCGGCGCAATCTACGGCGGCTTGAACGGAGTCCACAATGGGGCGACAAATATCGTAGTTAACGGTGGCAAAGTCGGCAACATTTACGGCGCGGACGGCGTTGGCGGTACGGTCAACGGCAATACGACGATTAGTGTAAAAGACGCCACTGTAAATAATATCTTCGGTTCCAACTATGCCTACAATAATGCGGACGAAACAAAATTCGGCGGCATCAACGGCAACATTGCTATCACCGTTGCCGGCGACTCGAAAGTCGGGCAAATTCGCGGCGGAATCAACACAAACAGGCAGGAAAGCGAAGAAATCGCCAAGGAAAAAATGGTTCTTGGCGGCAATGTCAGCGTCAACGTAAAGGGCAATGCGGTCGTTGGCGACGGAGATGTTGCAATTATCGGCGGCGGCGGTTCTTACGGTTCTGTGAAAGAACATGTAAGTATCCAAATTTCCGAGAATGCAACGGTCAACGGCGACGTTTTCGCTGGCGCAAACAGTGTAGACAACGACACGAGCGGCAACTTGCCCTATGTCGGTACGAGTACTTGGCTTTCGGTCAACGACAACGCAACGGTAAACGGAAATCTCTTCGGCGGAAGCCGCAGGTTCGGCGTCGTTAAGAACAATACTTCCGTCTCAGTCAACGGCGGCACAGTCACCGGCAACGTTTACGGCGGCGGCCAGCAGGGTAGCACGGTCGAGGGTATGACCGTGGTGCGCGCCAACGGAGGCGTAATCAATGGTAACATTTACGGCGGTGGCAGAAACGGTGGGGTTGTAAACAAGCAGACCTACGTTCAAACTTACGAAGGAGCGACTGTTGCAGGCAACGTCTACGGTGGCGGCGAAAACGGCACGGTCAACGGCTACACGCAGATTGAAATCTACGGAAATTCGGACATCAGGGGCGATATTTACGGCGGCGGCAAGGGCGCGGATTCTAAGGTGCTCGGCAATTCGTCGATTCGCTTTGTCTCGAACAGCAACTTCATTGGCACGGTCGACGGCGCGGGTCAGGACGGCGGCACGGTCGAGGGAACGCGCACCCTCACCTTTGGCGGCTGGCAGGAGGGCAAAAAGTGGGACGGCGACTTCAACGGAAAAATCAAAAACATCAACAGCATAGTTCTCACAAACGGCTCGAACGTCTCGAACCTCAAATTCGATATGGCAGAACCCATGAGCTTCGGCGGCTTGGGCACGCTTGAAGTCATCACAAACCTTGTCGACAAGAATATCGATTCAATGTGTCTTGTGAACGTTCTCGGCAGTTCGCCGCTTGACATCACGTTCAGGGATTCGAAGTTCTCGGGCAACACAATCGACAACAATTCCTACGGCGTATTCCTCCACTGGGGCGCGGGCAAAATGGCTTTCGACGGCACGACCATCGAAAACAACACGATAACCCGCAACGACGACGAGAAAAGAATTCAGGGTATACTCTATTACAACGGTTCGGGCAGCGGCGAAGTTGTGAACACGGTGCTGAAAAACAACACTGTTTCGGCAATGCAAGTCCAATCGTCGGGCGTGTTTGCGTATCAACAGGATTTAGACATCAGCGGCTCGCAATTCATCGGCAACAAGTCGATTGGCTTAGACGGCTCGAAGCTCACAAACGGCGCGGTTTATGTGGAAAATCAAAGCGACACCGCAAAAACCGTCAACATTTCCGACACGCTCTTCGACGGCAATTCAGCCGAAAATACTGGCGAAGCTTCCATGGGCAAGGGCGGCGCGCTTGCGGTTGTAAAGCGTTTCAAGGAGGGTGAAACGCGTGGCAAGGGTGTTGAAGTTGTCCTCAACGACGCGGCTTTCACGAACAACTCCGCGGGCATGGGCGGCGCGATTTATGTAGGCGGCGAAACGCTCACGCTCAACGCGACGAAATCTGCAACGTTCTCTGGCAACACTGCGACAAACGGCGGTTTCCTCTACATGGACAACGGCGAAGCGGGCAGCACGGCTTCGGCGAAAGTTTCGCTCAACGTTGCAGATGGCGCAACTCTTACAATCGGCACGACGGGTGGCGCAAGCGACTCTATCGCGGGTGTCGAATCGGCGACGCTTTCGAAACTCGGCGCGGGTTCGCTCAATGTCAACGGCTCGATGGCTGACTTCAAAGGCTCGCTCATCGTTTCCGCTGGCGTGATGAACGCAAACAACGGTATCGGCGCGAAGTCGGTAAGCATTGCAAACGGAGCTACTCTCGGTGTTGCGCTCGGAAACGGCGCGTTGGAAAACGCCTCCGTCGCGAACAATGGCACGCTTTCTCTCAAACGCGGAACGCTTGCCGACGGCGAGGCATTCGAACTCTCCAACTATTCGGGCGAAGGCGCGGTCAAGGCTTACGGCGGCATTCTCAGCGGTGGAACATTCACGGCTAGCAAGAGCGAATCTTTCGTGTCTTCGGCAATCACAGTTGGCACTGGCGAGAACGACGTTCAAACTGTAAAGTTCGGCGACAAGCTCGCACTAGACTTCGACGTCGCGGGTCTGGAGTCCGCGCTGACCGTCAACGAAATAAAGGAAATAAAGGAGTCGACAGATCTGAACGGAATCGCAGGCAGCGTTTTGGCGGCGTACGACGTCGATTTGACCGACAACAGCAACGACTATACCGTTGTATTCAGCGCATATGTCGGCGAGATTGAAGCCGCAGATGCGCTCGTTGCATGGCACAAGGGCAAGGACGGTGTTTGGACAAGGCTCGATACGTCAATCGACTACGCGGACGAAATCGCGAGCATAGTAGTTGACGGGTTCGGCTCCTACGCGTTCTCGCAAGTGCCCGAGCCCGCGACGTATGCGGCGATTTTCGGCGCGCTAGCGTTGGCTTTTGCGGCATATCGCAGAAGAAAATAGCTGATAGTTGTTGCAAATAATTTCTTAGGGCTTCTCTATTAGGGAAGTCCTTTTTTTACTATTTCCTGCTGGGCATTTTCAGTATTTAATTTAAGCTCTGAAGACTTGCCCGCACTTTTGAGATTTTCCCATTTAAGACGTGCTGAAGCATTTCAATATTGGCATTTCTTGTAAACTGCTTGGCGTTTTGCCAAGGTTTCATCGTCTATTATTTTAAAGCCTGCGCTCGCAATAAGCTATATAGGAGATTTTCTAATATCTTATAAGTTTCTTCCTTTGCTCAAATAAGGAGTTATTTGAGGCGAATTGATACCATTTTGCCCAGATAGAGGGTGATTGTATAACACCCATTTTAAGAATGATCAATAATACTGGTAAAAAACAGTGTTTTTCAGGTCGCTTTTTAGTACTGTTTTGAAGCTAAAAATAAAGGCTTTTTAAGGGCAAAAATTATTAAATACCCTCTAGCATGTTCTATTTTATGAAAAAATATAAAATAGTTTTCTTCAAAAGATACATCTCTTATTGTTTGCTTTCGCAATTTGGTGCATTTGCAAACATAAGTAGGTTTAAGAAAGTTTGCTTAGGCTGAATTTCGCCGAAAAAAACTGTTTAACAAATTTTCTAGTTTTATTCATGGTTTATTAGTTATTATACTGGAATAATTTATAAAATAGAATTATCGCGCAAAATGTTAGAAGAGTCTAACTTTCTTCTTGACATCTTAGAAAAGTGCAATTTTCTTGTTCACAAAATGAAAAAAGTTAATTTCAGTTTGACTGAGGCCAGAGAGGATTATTTGGAAGCAATTTTAATTCTTTCTTCAAAGTCTTCCCGCGTTCGTCCAATAGATATTGCAAAATTAAAGGGCGTCTCGAAGGCCACTGTCTCTGTCACAATCTCCACATTGGTAAAAATGGGTTATGTTCAAGCCGAGAATCCCCATTCGATTACTCTAACTAAAAAAGGGATTGAAATAGCGGAAAGTGTCTTGAAAAAACATGAGCTTTTGCTTGGATTTCTAACGGAACATCTTGGTGTTTCTGCTTCGATTGCGCGTGAGGCGGCCTGCAAGATGGAGCATGCAATAGGCCCTCTAATAGCCGAGAAACTCGCAAAATTCATTTTAAACTTAAGAGATTTGAAAGTTAGGGGCAAACGCCGCCTTCGATTTTATAATTTGCGCGAACTGGATTTGAATACTTGCAATAGACGGAAAAGAAAAATTTTTTTGCGAAAAAAAGTTAGACAAGACTAACTACCCCTCCCCAACGCTCCGTTTTGAACTTTAATTTTTAAGGGTAAATTTAGAAAAAAAGTTAGATAAGTCTAACATTAAAAAAAGAAAGAGTCATATGAAACTGATAAAGACAACAAACACCGCTATTAGCGGAATTACAATGCTCGCCTCTTGCGTTTTTGCGCAAGAAGCCTCAACACAGCCCGCGCCGGAAAAAATCGAGTCGTGGATGGATAGGGAGAGCCTATTTATTGCCTCGGCAAGCGACGACGTCTCAAAAAAGACGGGGTTTACCCCCTCTTTGAATTGGACGGGAGAGGTCTGGGGCAATGTTTCGGACGGCAGGAATATTCACACATTGGCGGACTCGCTCTTTACTTTGGGCTTCGAGCAGGACTTGTCTGCATTGGCGCACAAAGAGGGCTGGGGCAGAATAGGGCTTAGCGCCTTCTACTACACCCAGACAAACGGCGGCGAGCTTGGCGGCTTCGATTCCTCGCAAGGCTCTTTTAGCAACATAGTTGCGGGCGATATGGCCAGGGTTTTTGAAATTTACTACGCAAACGACTTTGAGACCAAATTCGGAAACATAGGCTTTAGAATTGGCCAACTTGCGGCCGACGAAGACTTCATGGGTATGGATTACTCCGACGTATTTTTGAATTCATCATTCGGCGCCATGCCAAACGTCGCGCCCGGTCAATTGTTCTCGCAGTATAACGTTGCGACATTGGGGGCGGTAATCTACTATTCGCAAGGGAATTTTGATGCCACCTTCGGCGTTTATAACGGCAACATAGGGCAGGATATTTCATCTAACAACGGCTTCGATTACAGCAATACTTTCGACACCGTCGCCCTGTGGTACCAGTTCGGCTACAACTACGAAATAGGCGGCCTTGCGGGGCGCGCGATGTTCGGAGGAAATTATCACAGCGACCCGAGTAAAATTAACTTCGACGCTATTGATGCGGGCAGCTTCTACTCCTTCTACTTCGGCCTACAACAGTCTTTGCTAAACGACGACGAAGGAAACGCGAAGTTTGGCATTTATACCCGCATAGGCTGGGTTCCGAGCAGCAAAGCATCTGACAATAACTTTTATGCAGACTTTGGATTTAATTGGTTTGCGCCCATACCATGCAGAGAAAACGATATATTTGCAGTAGGTTTTTCAGTGATAGAAAACGAGCGCGCTGCCCGGACAGAGTATTCGCATTACGAAGGGGCTCTTGAAATTACCTATCGTTTTCAAATTACGCCAGCAATTGCGCTTCAACCGGACTTTCAGATTTTTGTGAATCAGGGCAATGATTCCAAGGCCGCGTATATAACGGGTGCAAGGCTTGAAGTTAACTTCTAGCCCAAGTCTAAAAAAACTCTTTAAAAAATTGTTTGGGTAAAAATATGAAAAGAAAATCTACATACAAAGAAATCTGCAAATTAACATTGGCTGCGGCGGCAATTGGCGTTTTTTCGGCGTCGGCGGCAGAAGCCGTGGAAATAAAGGACGTGTTGGAAAACTACGTCGAAGCCACAGTGCTTCCGACCTATTCGCAGATGTCCGATTCCGCCATAGAGTTTAACAAGGCTGTCGCCAAGCTCAAAGAGAGCGCAAGCGACGAAAATCTCGCGAAGGCCGCCGCGGCTTGGAGCAAGGTTCGCACTTCTTGGGAGCGCAGCGAAGCCTTTTTGTTCGGGCCCGCTGCCTTTGCGAGCTTGGATCCGAATCTCGACTCTTGGCCGCTCGACCAATCGCAATTGGACAGCCTGATAAAAGCGATAAACGAAGGGCGTATTTCGATAGATGCCGGGTATGTCAGGGGAGGCTTGGGCGCCGCCTTCAGGGGCTTTCACGCGGCGGAGTATCTGCTTTTTAGGGAGGGCAAGGTTCGCAAGGCCTCCGAAATGTCAAAGGGCGAGCTTGAGTATCTTGCGGCACTTGCGCAAGTTCTGACGGAGGATTGCGTGGCGCTTGAGTCTTGGTGGAAGGGCGCCGACAAGCTTTCGGAGGGCAAGTCGAAAATTCTTGAAGAGGCGGAAATCGAAACAAACGGTTCATACGCAAGCGAGATGAAAAATGCAGGCAATACCGGAAGCCGCTACGAATCGCAGAAGGAGGCGATAACGGAAATTTTCGACGGCTGCATAGACATTGTCGACGAATTGGTGGAGGCAAAATTGGGCACGCCCGCAAAGACTCAAAATCCGCTTGAGTGCGAATCTCGCCACAGTGGAACAAGCCTAATAGATGCCGTCGACAACCTAATAAGCGTCCGCAATTCCTACGAAGGTATAAATTCGAAGGGCGCGAGCCTTTCGGCCTTGGTTTCGGAAAAATCCAAGGAGACCGACGAGCGGGTGAAAGCGTCAATAAGCAGTGCTATAAATAGTGTTAAAGCGCTAAAGGCACCAATGTTTAAAAATCTCAAGGAAAACAAAGAGGGCTTTAAAGTTGCCATAGCCGCCTGCGAAGAACTTTCGGAGGCTTTGGGCAAGGCAAAGGAAGTTATATGCGAATAAAACTTGGCTAATTTGCCTATCAATTCGAGTTTCCCGCCGATTGATGGATTATTTCCCGGCGGGAAGCTCCCTCTTTTTTGGAGGGTCTGCTAGATGTTTACTCTATTTAGAAAATCAATTTTACCTCTATTGCTCTGTCTGTTTTCGCTATGTCTTTCTTGCTGCGGATATAAAGATGATGAGTTTGCCGCAGAGGGATTCGTGCCAAAGAAAGCGCGGGATTTGAAAATAGATCACCCAAAAATTCCGCCTGCCGCCCTCAAGTCCAAAATCAACGGGGAGTCTGCCGGATTTGGCGACATTAAACCAGAGTTCATTAGCCTTTCATGCGTTGCATGCCATGTAAACGCGAGTGTCGACATGCGCCTGCCCGAAACGAGAAACTCGGACGGAAGCAAGGGCCCCGCATATTATCTCGGCGGAGAGGCCGGCACTACTTTTACCTCAAACAGCAAGGCCTTTGAGCAGCCCGCGCCCGCCGTTGTGGAGGCGGGTTTGGAATCCGATTTCAAGCAGGGCGAGGCGATTTTTGAGGGCAACTTTGTAAGCGACAAGGGCGTGCCTTTTGGGGGACTCGGTCCCACCTACATGAAAACTTCGTGCATAGCCTGCCACCCTGGCTACGGGCGCGCCCGGCGAACCGACAACTTCGATTTGGAGTACGGAAACGGCTACATTGCGACCGTCCATAGGCCCGACGGAAGCGTTGTGGAGGGCTACACAGAGATGCTCCAAACAAACGCGGTAAAACCGTATTTGCCATACGCAAAAGGCGTAAAAATAACTTGGCATAAGTTTGTCGATAAATACGGCAATCGATATCCCGACGGAAGTTTTTACAATGAGGGCAAGCCTAATGAAGGCGAACTTGTCTATCCTAGCGCCGATATAATAGATCCGCTTTTACCGCTTCCCAAAGACTACAAAGTTTCGATAGAGTCAACCATAGGAATTTACGGCACGGGACTACTCGACGCCATACCCGACGAGGCTATTTTGGCCGAGTACCGCCGCCAGCACGCGCTTGCTGGGCCCGTCAAGGGCGTTCACGGGAATTGGATTTACGACCAAAAAAGCAGGCGCAAGCGACTTGGCAAATTCACTTGGCACTGTTCGCGCGCCACTCTTGACGACGGTCCGGGCTCAAACGGAATTTACAACACCACAAACGTCGCGCGCGCCGACAGGCGTGAACTTTATGGAACGAGACAGTGGCTTGAAAAACACGAGAGCTTGGGCATAGACGTAAGCGCGTTTAAAAAGGCGCAAGATCCCGAATTTTCGATGGAGGATTTTGAAAAATTCATGGTCTGGCACCGCGGCTTGGCTGTTCCCGCCGCCAGAAATTTGGACAGGCCCGAGGTTCTTGCGGGGCGCGAAACCTTCTATAAAATCGGCTGCGCAAGCTGCCACAAGCCGGAGTGGACGACGGGCGAATACGCGCCTTTTAAGCCCTATTCCGGGCAGATTATCCGCCCCTATACGGATTTGCTAATGCACGACATGGGCGAGGAAAACAGGGGGAGATTCCGCACCTACCGCACGCCGCCGCTGTGGGGGCGCGGGCTTATGCGCAAGACCGCGGGGCACAGCGATATGTTCCACGACCTTCGCGCCCGCAACTTTGAGGAGGCCATACTATGGCACTTCGGCGAGGCCGAGTTTGCGCGCGAGCTTTTCAGAAATTTAAATGAGCAAAAGCGCGCGCAGCTCATAAAATTTTTAAAATCACTTTAAAAGCAAATCTATACACAAGGCATTTAAAATTATGGAAAATTTCAGCGCAAAAAAATTGCCTCTTTCGGGAGGAAGGCAAATCTATTTCTTTTCGGCATCGGCGGAGGGTTTGGAAGATGCAAAGGCGCATTTTGACGCCCTTAATTCAATTTCCAAAATGCGCCTTGTAGGGCCTGAGCTGTATGCGGCTTGCGAGTTGCCGCTCTTTCAAAAGAAGTCCTCGGGCGAATTTTTATTTTTGGGGACCGAAGTTGGAGGCGGCTATCGCGGTCTTCAATGTTGTTTGGTTTCGGAGGATATTTCAAAAGAGATTGTCTTTGAAGGGCGAAGAGTGGGGCTTTGCTTTGAGGACGATTTTGCGCGCTACGCGTTACTTGGAGGAATTTTTCCCGAGGATATTCGGGCGTGCAAAGAGGCTCAAACTTCAAGCGTTTTTGAGAGTATAGAGGCGGCTTTGGACGGGGTCGGAATGGATTTTTCAAACATTGTGCGCACATGGTTTTACAACGACAATATTTTGGATTGGTACGAAATTTTTAACAGGGCGAGGGATTCTTTCTTTGAGTCGCGCGGTGTTTTTGCGGGCTTGATTCCAGCAAGCACGGGCATAGGTTCACGCAACGCGCGCGGGGCGGCCTTGGCGGCGCGCGCCTTTGCCGTAAAGCCGAAGTCGGAGCTGGTGAAAATTTGCGAGGTTGAATCGCCCTTGCAATGTTCGGCGCGCGATTACAGGAGTTCGTTTAGCAGGGCTGTGGAGATAACGCACCCGAATTTCAGGCATTTAATTGTTTCGGGAACAGCCGGCATAGAGTACGGAGGGAAAAGCGCCTTTGTCGGAGACTTAGACCGGCAGATAAATTTATCGCTTGACGTCGCGGAGGCTATTTTAAAATCGCGCGGCATGGATTGGGACGACACCCTGCGGGCGGTCGCCTATATCAAGGATTTTTCATGTGCGGGCGAATTTAGAAAAATTCAAAAAAAACGCGGACTTGAAAAATTGCCATGTGTAGCAATTCAAGCCGACGTGTGCCGAGACGATCTGCTCTTTGAAATCGAGCTTGACGCTGGGATTGCTCTAAAAGTTTAGATATTTGCAATGTTCGTGCCGCTATTACAAATTTTGATATTGGCAGCGTGTTCGTTTTGCTCGCTCTTTGTCGGAGTTGCCGACATATCGCCGCTTGATTTGTTTAGTTTAAGCGGCGAGCAAAGCGGAATCTTTTTTGTCGGCAGGCTGCCCCGCCTTTGCAGCATACTTGTGGCGGGCTCAAGCCTGGCGGTGGCGGGGCTTATAATGCAAAGAATTATGCAAAATAAATTCGTATCGCCGACGACGGCTGGCACGATGCAGTGGTGTAAATTGGGAGTTATGACAGCCGTGGTTTGCCTGCCGGGTGCAAGCCCGATTTTGCGTGTGGGAGCGGCCTTTGTGGTGTCGCTATTCGGAACTTTTTTATTCTTGGCGATAGTGAATAAACTGCGCAGCCAAAGCGCGGTATTAGTTCCGCTCATCGGAATAATGCTCGGCTCGGTAGTGGATGCGGGCGCGACGTTCTTTGCCTACAAGTTCGACATAATTCAGAATATGGCCTCATGGCTTCAGGGGAATTTCTCGCTTGTGATTGCGGGCAAGTACGAGCTTTTGTACCTGAGCGTTCCCCTCATGTTTTTGGCGTACTTTTACGCGGATTACTTTACAATAGCGGGAATGGGCAAGGGCACGGCCTTGTCGCTGGGGCTAAACCACGCCGCGATTGTAAACGCGGGGCTTTTGATAGTTGCGCTTGTAAGTTCAGCGAGCGTTGTGGGCGTGGGCAACATACCTTTCGTGGGGCTTATAGTTCCGAACGTGCTGGCAATTTTTAAGGGAGACGGCGTAAAAAATATCTTGTGGGACTGCGCATGGCTGGGGGCGCTTCTTGTGTTAATTTGCGACATCGCCGGAAGGTTAATAATATTTCCCTACGAGATTCCCATAGGAGTGATACTGAGCGTGGCGGGGGCTGCGGTATTTTTAGTTCTAATAAGAAGCGGGAGGCGCTATGCGTAGGAAGTCCTTTGCAAAAACTTTTGCGCTTCTTGGGTTCATTGCGCTAGGGCTTGCCGCCTTGTATCTCTTCGGCGGCCTGGGCGAGAGAGAGAACTGGGGCTACAATATTTCAAGGAGGGCCGACATACTTGTTGCGATAAGCATTGTGGCGGGCTCAGTCGGGGTCTCGTCCATAATATTTCAGACCATAACTTCAAACCGCATTCTCACTCCCGGAATAATGGGCTTGGACAACCTCTACCTTTTCACGCAAACTATCATAATCTATTTTTTTAGTTCGGACGGTTCCGAGATGATAAGCGGCGGGCTAGACTTTTTTCTTACTCTTATTCTGATGCTCGCGCTTTCGCTTGGCCTTTACCTTTACATATTCAAGGCAAATTCGGGCGACGTATTTTTTGTGGTTCTAACGGGGCTTGTGTTCGGCATAGCATTCGGGGGGCTGTCGAGCTTTATGCAAGTGATAATAGACCCGAGCGAATTTTCAATATTGGAAGGCAGAATGTTTGCGAGCTTTAACAAGATAAATTTGCCTCTTATGGGCATAAGCGGATTGATTGTGCTTTTCGCTTTTCTTTGGCTTTTCTCGGACTTTGACAAATTCGACGCCATTACTCTTGGCCGCGACAGTGCTGTAAGTTTGGGAGTCGAGTACGACAAAGTTGTGCTAAAGAGCCTTGCCGCCGTCTCGCTTTTTACTTGCGCATCGACCGTATTGGTGGGGCCCGTAACTTTTCTAGGCATAATAATTGCAAGCATCACAAGATTTATATTTCCGACATACAAGCATTCGGTACTGCTTTGGGGGTCGATTTTAGTCGGGATAATAGCGCTTGTTTTCGGAATGCTTGCGACGGAGCGGGTTTTGCAATTTTCAGTTCCGCTTAGCGTAATAATAAACTTTGTCGGCGGAATTTATTTTATCTATTTGGTGCTAAAAGTTAAACGCGTATGATTTCCACTGAAAGTCTCTCAAAAAAATACGGGGAAAAATTCGTGCTGAAAGAAGTTTCCTCGACTCTTCCCGAAAATAAGATTACAGCCTTCATAGGCTGCAACGGCGCCGGGAAAAGCACGATGCTAAATATAATAAGCCGCCTCATACCTGCAAGCGAGGGTTGCGCGTTCGTGGACGGCAAAAAAGTTTCCGAGTGGGACAGCCGCAAGCTTGCGCAAAACTTGGCTATACTCGGGCAAAATTCGCATAGATCCGCGCGTATCAGCGTAGAAGAGCTTGTTGCCTTCGGAAGGTTTCCGCATTCGGGTGGAAGACTGGGGGATCGGGATTTTAAAATGGTTGAGCATGCGCTTAAAATCACTGGCATTGAAGAGTTGCGCGACCGTTTTATCGACGAGCTTTCCGGGGGGCAGCGGCAGATGGCGCACATAGCAATGTCGATAGCGCAGGACACCAAATACATACTCTTAGACGAACCTCTCAACAATCTCGATATGTCGCGTTCTGTAAAGATTATGAAGCTTCTTCGGAAGCTTGCGCGAGAGGAGTCAAAGACGATTCTAATAGTCATACACGACATAAATTTTGTGTCGTTTTACGCCGACCATATTGTGGCGCTGAAGGACGGCAAAATAAGATACGAGGGGGCGGTAGAGGCCGTAATGAAGCCGGAAATACTGAGCGATATCTATGGAATGCGAATCGAGATTGAAGAGTACAAGGGAAAGAAAATTTGCGTGTATTATCAATAGTAAGAAAGGGGATATCATGAAATTGGAAAAGATAAAAATAGTAAAAATTACAATAGCGCTAGCACTTGGCATTACGCTGGTTGCGATGTTTTTTAAGGGCGGCAAAAGTTCCGCAACCATAGGCATAGATGGCGGATTTAAACAAAGTCCCGCGCGCGTCGTCGTGCTTGACTACGGCACGCTCGATACTTTTGATGCGCTTGGCGTGAAAGCAAAACTTGCCGTACCAAAGAGCTATATGCCGGCCTACCTTTCCAAGTATAATGCGGACGAATATGAAAATGTCGGTGGCGTAAAGGAGTTTAACTTGGAGACCATAAACTCCTTCAAGCCCGATCTAATCGTGATTTCTGCGCGCCAACAGGATTACGAAAAGAAACTTTCAGAGATTGCGCCCGTTTATTTTGTAAGAACCGCGATTGCCAAAGACCAATTTGCCGAGACAAAAAAGAACATAGAATTTTTCGGAAAGCTATTTGAGCGCGAGGAGGCCGCTAAAAAAGCGATTTCCGAGCTTGAGGCGGCCGCGCGGAAAGTGCGCGAAAAAGTTTCCAAAAATCCGCTGCGCACACTTGTTATGATTGCAAACGACGGGAAGCTGTCGGCTTTCGGGTCGGGGTCGCGCTTCGGTTTTGTTTACGACGCCTTGGGCTTGCCGCAGGCCGACGCTAATATAAAAGTTGGACGCCACGGGCAGCTTGTAAATTTTGAATACATAGCAAAGGTAAATCCCGATTTAATACTGGTGATTGATAGATCAGCCGCGATAGGTTCAGGCGCAGACAACACAAAAATATTCGATAATCCAATTGTAGCGGGCACGAATGCCGCCAAGAGCGGGAGGATAGTGAGACTCGATCCCGAGTGTTGGTACCTTTCTGGCGGCGGAATAGAATCTATGGGGAAAATGATAGCGGAAGTGGAGAGGGCTATTTCAAAGTAAGAGATCATGGAATCTATCAAGCGCAGCGGACAAAGGTTATCATACCCACCATGTATATTTTTTGGATTTATTCCCGGTTTTGGGAAGGTATGGGAGGGGGACGCTCAGGTTAAGATGCTCGCAGAAAAAACACCTTGAATTGCATAGGATACTTGCAAGCTGCCTTGAAAACGGAGACTTTGTACCATACGAAATTGCGATAAAAACGGAGTGCCCGCAAGTCACTTACGCAATCGCAAAAGTTTATGCCCAAAGAATAGCAACTCTCCCTTCGTTATTTTCTTTCAAAATAAGAAGCTATTTGAGTCGAATTGGCACTATTTGGCACAGATAGAAGTGAACTATTACTCAAATTTAATACTTCTATTGTTTAAAAAATCCGTGGGACAAAATGGGACAAAAAAGACGAAAAAATGACCGTTTTTAGCTGACAAATCGCTATCTTTCAAAAATTTGATGGAATTTGTAAAAATTTACAATTTATTAATAATTCAATAGTTGCGGTGTTTATTTGGCGCCCGCATGCCCGCAATCCCTTTAAAATAGCGGTATTTTAACAAACTATGAATACAAAAAACGCCGCAAGCTTTTGGATTGCGGCGTCTTAAAGTGGCGGGATGGACGAGACTCGAACTCGCGACCTCCTGTGTGACAGGCAGGAAACAACATATTTAATATAAATAAGATAGGGAAATTGCCTGCAGTATTTGGGACAAAATTTCTTATTTTTCCTCTTGTTTACTGAAGCAGGTAAACTTTATTGCCACATTTCAAGATCAGTCAAGAAAACTTGGAGATGTTAGCGTAATTGGGTTTTCTCCTTATGGTTTTCTTTTGAGCATCAAGTTCTGATTTTGTAATTGGTGTGAGTTTCGAATATTTGTCTGTTCGTTTTGCGACCATGGCAAGTTCCCAAAAAGCTTGTGACAATAGCAGATTTTTCCGCTCCGGTATGGATAGAACTTTACCAATCCTATAGGCAGTATCTGCGGTAAAGGCGCGTTTGCCTCTTACAAGGCGCGATATAACATCGGCTGATATACCCGTTCGTTTAGCCAAGAAATACATGCTAATCCCGTTTTTCGTGAGGAAACGTCCTAGTAGAACTGATGGGTGTACAGGGTTGTCATGTTCAAGATTTACTTTTTGATTATTGTTATGTTTGTTCATGGGAAATAAAAATAGGAAAGATATTTAATACGGCAATGATTATATGCTCTATTAGCAATGTTGCGCTATAAGCATATATTTATTTTATTTAAGTACACTCACACTAACGTGTACTCATTACTACCCACCAAGCTACGTTTGGCGAGGTGCGTATATAATCATATTCTTAAAAATTGCAATCATAAAAGTACAAAATCAAAAGAATTTTGTATTTTATTTTAAGCTTATCGTGGAACCTATTAATTAATAATATGTTGCAACCATAGCTTTGTACGGTACAAACCTATGGATATAAAAACATATTGAAATGGAGAATATCTTTTGCGTTGTTCAGTATTATTAATACTCCCATTGTTGTTAGACGGCAACAAACGTCCTGTATTTTTCACAGTGCCGTCAATATAGAGCGTATTGTGGAAATAGAAAAAATAGATAAAGGCTAAAGCAATTGACGTAAAGAAAATCCCTAATGCGACTTTGATGTGAATGTTCATTTTATTTAGAAGGTTTACATTTTGAGAACTTTCCGTATGCAAGTAAGGATATTCCGCCTATAATCATTATTAAAGAGGCAATATTTAGCTGTGTGAATTTTGACGGCGGTTTGAAGTTGTCGCCGACGGCTGTAAATATGATTTTATCGTTTGAACCCCAGCCCGATTTTTTTAAGATTTTTGGAGGATATGGAGGATCTATAATTTGTACATTATTTTCATCAATAACACGCACCACACTAAAATGCCCGATATCGGAATTCTCAGGTGGTGGAGTGTACATTATAAACAGACAATTTGGATTATCGTATAATTGTAGGGGGCGTAACTTTAGCGTATGAGTTTTTATTTCATATTCACCTAATACTCTTTCCAAATCTGCAATGCTTACTTTTGAATCTTTTTCGGGAACTAATTCTCTTTTTAAGCTCTCGTAATTTAAACTTTTGTTCAAAAAATGCATTACAATAAAAGTTGAATTAATTCCACAGGAATTCTTCATATCATCGATCGCAATTTTATATAAATTTATATCATTTAATGCGACTGGAGTATCGCGGATTTTTTCTAATGGATAAGCTTTCAGAAAAAAAACTCACGATATTAACGATTAATAGAATACAGAAATATATTCTTTTCACGATATTTTAGTATTTGTTTTCAAGGAATTGAAATTGAGTTTGTATCGTCTTTTTGTGAATTAGCCTTTTGCAAGCATTCATTGAGGATATTCGTAATAATTTCTTCTTTCTTCTTTATCGTCTTATTGTCTTTCAGGGGGCTAATAACATAGGTCTTATTATCTATGTAGTCTGTAAGCAGACAACCGTCAGGCAAAGGGAAAGATATACTTGCGGCTGATAGGGAATTTATTTTAATCGAATCTTTTTTAATTTTATAGTGTACTTTACTCGAAATATTTCCATCGCCCCTCCCTCTATCTATCGTAAGTTCACATGGCATATATACGCCGTTAATTTTTATATAATCTGAAAACAAATATTTGCTTGGAGATTCAGGAACGATTATTTCCAATTTGTTTAAAAGCATTGATTTAGCATCAAAATACGCTATCATATGACCAAATGACAGACAGTAATTATTCGATTCCTTGTTGAACGTTAATTTTTCTATTTTTAGCTGTTTACGTATCATTTCTGCGTATGATATTAAATGTCGTCCATCCGAAGCGGAAAAACTTCCCAATATACTGAAAATTTGGGGAATAATCGGATCAACTCTATTTATTATAGTCGCTTCTGACATTGAATTTTTTGATGTGAAAGAAAAATTTTTCACGTCCCGCTTCTTCTCGATGAACTTATTATTCGAATAAATGCTTGCGGTTAATGTCGTTCCATCCTTAACCAATTCAATGGTTGTGTAATTAAATTTGCACATTTCTTCATGCAATTGGTATACGTCGGTTCTATAGAAGTAATCAAGAGAGTTAAGAAACGCCTTTAGTTCTCCCAATATGTAAAAAGAAGTCTCTGTGACTTTATTATTAATACCGTATTCTTTTATTTCCTGTGTATATGAAAAATCAAAACTTATGGAATTAAAATTTGGCATTTGCTGTAGAAAATTGCCTTGTAGTTCGGATATACTGGCGTGTAGAAAATCCGTAAAGATAAATACGGTAAGAAGCATGAAATAATTCTTCATATTAATGTGCCTATTCATTTTCAGTTCCATCATCAGGACATTTTCGCTCTTCGTCAAACTCAGTGGGATGAGGAAGAAAGAGGGGATAAGAGAAGAAGGAAAACGATTAGAAAAAGAGAGAGGCAAAGAGGATAAGAAATATCCTACAATGCCTCATGTGATATTCAGTTATTACAGAGTACGAAAAACGGGGCGGAAAGGGCAAGCATTTTCTGCTAATATTGATTACATTCAACAAGATGGCATGCCATCTTGCCGCCGTTGCGGGGCAAGAGACGCCATTTTTTACGACCACTATGAGCGCAAGGCCAAGTTAAGCTCGATAGACGGCAAGGCATACGATGTCAAAATCAGGGCTAAGCGTTATAGATGTCCGCATTGCGGGCATCTATTTAGGGAGCCCATCAGGGGGTTAAAGCCGCACAAGCGCATGTCGGAAAATTTTAAGGACAGCGTTGCGGAAAAGTATCTGGACGGCGTCACGAACAAGCGCATATCGGAGCGGTTGAGAGTCTCGCAAAGCACAGTGGAGCGGATAATCCACGAGAAATTTGAAGCCCTTGTAAAAGAAAAGCTCAATTACGAATGTCCGACAATCCTGGGTATAGACGAGCACACAATCCACAAGGGTTACAAGTTTGCGACGACAATAGCCGACCTAAGCCATCACAGGATATACGAT
>ERZ773181.163-NODE-163-length-82374-cov-19.133930_pt1 | contig 82374 bp, 83 predicted proteins | sample MGYA00581001_ERZ773181 | MGnify/ENA primary metagenome ERZ773181 (study PRJEB29015, sample SAMEA2737780) | human gut metagenome | biome: human gut; feature: human-associated habitat; material: faeces | place: China | collected 2012 ...
CAGCTGGATAGAGCACTTGGCTACGGACCAAGGTGTCGGGGGTTCGAATCCTCTCGCGCACGTATGAAAAAAGGAGCAAGACGTAAGTCTTACTCCTTTTTTAGTATTCCAGCACGTAAAAGTTCAAATATAAAAGAAAATGACGGGAGAAGAATATGCTTACTTACAATCTGGAACAGAGAAATGATGAACCGAAATATTATTATATATATAAAATGATCCGACGGGATATTGAGCGTGGAAAACTGAAAAAAGGAGAAAAACTTCCATCCAAGAGAAGTCTGGCGGAACACCTCGGAATCAGTCTGATCACGGTAGAGAATGCGTATCAGATGTTAAAAGATGAAGGGTATATAGAACCGAGAGAACGCAGTGGATATTATGTATGTGAAATACATGTAATCGGAGAAATGAAAGAGCAGAATCAGCAACTGCATATGCTTCCCGAGATACCGGAAGAAATCGAAGATGGACGATTGCAGAATGCAGCACTTTCCAGCTTTCCATATTCTCTGTATTTTAAGACCGTGCGAAGTGTTATTACAGAATATGGAGAAGAATTGCTGTATCGTTCACCAAATGAGGGCTGTGCGATTCTGCGAAACAGTATTGCATCCTATCTGCTGCGTTATCGTGGATTATTTGCACAGCCGGAACAGATTATTATCGGATCGGGAGCGGAACATCTGTATGGTACGGTTGTGCGTATTCTTGGAGCGGATAAGATTTATGGAATTGAAGATCCGTCCTATCATCAGATCCGGAAAGTCTATGAGGGAACGGGTGCGGTCTGTGAAATGCTGCCTATGGGGGAAGATGGAATCAGGAGTGATGTGCTGGCACAGACAAGGGCGGATGTGCTGCACGTGACACCGTTTCACAGTTTTCCGTCCGGGGTTACGGCAACCATAGGGAAGCGATACGAATATCTTGAATGGGCAAGAGAAAAACATCATTTTATTGTGGAAGATGATTTTGACAGTGAGTTCTTCATGCCTGGTAAGCCGGTAGAGACATTGTTTATGCTGGATGACAGCAGTTCGGTCATATATATCAATACATTTTCTAAAAGTCTGTCACCGTCCATTCGTATGGGATATATGATTTTGCCGGAGAGACTGATGGAACGTTACAAAAAAACTTCCGGCGGATTTTCCTGTACCGTACCGGTATTGGAACAGTATGCGCTGGCAGAATTTATCAATAAAGGATATTTTGAACAGCATCTGAGCCGGGTACGGAGAAAACAAAATCATAAAATGGAAGTATAAGGTTGACAGATTTATATGCAGATTGCCAATCAGTTTCGGACAGATATCCTGGCCGGTAAATATGCACAGGGAGAATATCTTCCATCCATCTTATATTTGGAGCCGGAATGCTTTTGGAAATCGGACTGCATTTTTTATCCCAAAGGGATTCATTCATCCACTGGTGGCTATTGTGGCAGATATTGTACTGGTTCTGACCGGAGGAGTGATACAGTATGGACTTATGAAGCTGTTTTATAAGTTTCCACTGTCAAAAGTAGCCTTTGGTGCGGCTATCAAACGGGAAATGAATGCATAAATATAAATGAAAGCATATGAAGAAAGTAAAAGAGCCGGTCGTCTGACCGGCTCTTTTGAGGGGAGTATAAATAATTAATAAGAGGTATAACATTGAAAAGAAGAAAAAACTTCTTTTCAAAAGTTATTATAATGGATTGCGGTATGGATTGCAATCAAATAATGAATATTTTCTCGAAAAGTTGAGAAACTATTCCTGTACTAAATAATTGTATTCGTTGAACCATGCAGTTTTTGGGGAAACGTTAAAGGAGGAAAAAGTATGTCAAAAAACAGTACAGGAACAAACAGTGCAACAAATCGCAGCGGAAGCAATCGTGTCTCTGATTGTTATTCCAACAAGTCTGAAAACAGAACATCCAACAAGAATAAGACATCAGACAAGACAGAAGACAGGGTATCAGATAAGGCAGGAGATGTGTCTGATTCCGCATCTGATAATATGCGCTAGGCAGAAACAAAATGCATAAAATTGCATAATATAATAAAAAACAGATTACACGAAGGACAGCGTGTAATCTGTTTTTTAATGAAAACGGCATATTCTGGAGGATATTGTGAAAGATTTTGAACTGATTTACGCATCGCAGCTGAGGCAGAAACAAAGGGAGAGCAGGGCACTGGTAATTGATATCCGTGACAGGAAAGAGTATGAGAGGGAACACTGGCCGGGGGCCGTCAGCTATCCGTATGATCAGCTGGAACGAGGAACTGCCCGTCTGCCGAAAAACCGCAAGCTGATTTTGTACTGCGACCATGGGGGAGGAAGCATGCAGATGGCGCGTATGCTTGGGGAACAGGGGTATCATGTGGCAAGTGTGGTTGGTGGTTATGAGGCGATGAAAAAAATTTCGAAAAACTATTTTAAAAATCGTGAGAATATGTAACAATAGAACTGCAGACCATGCAATACATTATAGTAGAAAAGAGAACATTTATGGATACATATGAATTGGTTGTACCGTGTCATTTTGGACTCGAGGCGGTAACAAAAAGAGAAATTTATGATTTAGGATATGAAATTACAAGAGTAGAAGATGGCAGAGTGACATTTGCGGGAGATGCGGAAGCCATATGCCGTGCAAATATATTCCTTCGCAGTGCAGAAAGAGTGCTGTTGCAGGTAGGACGTTTTAGGGCAACAACATTTGATGAACTGTTTGAGGGGATAAAAGCTCTGCCTTGGGAAGACTATATTCCAAAGGATGGAAAATTCTGGGTAAAAAAGGCATCTTCTATTAAAAGTAAACTGTTCAGTCCGTCGGATATTCAGTCAATTGCAAAAAAGGCGATGGTAGAGCGTCTGAAGAATGTATACCGGCTGAACTGGTTTCCGGAGGATGGAGCACCTTATCCGGTACGCATTTTCCTGTTAAAGGATGAGGTAATGGTTACACTGGATACTTCCGGGGATTCCCTGCACAAGAGAGGCTATCGTCTGATGACCAGCAAGGCTCCGCTGACGGAGACGCTGGCAGCAGCACTGATTATGCTGACACCGTGGAAAAAGGACCGTATTCTGGTAGATCCGTTTTGCGGAAGTGGAACGTTCCCGATTGAGGCAGCCATGATTGCAGCAAATATTGCACCGGGAATGAACCGGCAGTTTACCGCAGAGCAATGGAAAAATCTGATTCCGAAACAGTTGTGGTATGACACGGTAGAAGAGGCACAGGATCTTATGGATGCAGATATCCAGGTAGATATTCAGGGATATGATATCGATGCGGAAGTGGTGAAAGCAGCCAGAGAGAATGCAAAGCGTGCGGGCGTGGATCATCTGATTCATTTTCAGCAGAGAGCGGTTGCGGATCTGCATCATCCGAAAAAATATGGGTTTGTCATTACAAATCCGCCGTATGGAGAGCGCCTCGAGGAGAAAGAGGATCTTCCGGAGCTGTATACGCAGATCGGACAGGCTTATGCAGGACTTGACAGCTGGTCACTGTATATGATTACCAGTTATGAGGATGCGGAGCGTTATATAGGAAGAAAGGCAGATAAAAACAGAAAGATTTATAATGGTATGATAAAAACCTATTTTTATCAGTTTATGGGGCCAAAACCGTCGAAACGCAGAGAAGCAGCAGAGAAAACGATCGAAAGGAAGGAACAGCAGTAATATATGAAATACTCGAAACGGTATATTGCGTTTACAATTGTGCTGGCGCTGGTTTTTATTTTAAAATTTCAGATTCTGGGCGTGGACAATGCACAGGTGGGACGGTTCCGCGGAGGAGAACTGGATACACAGGTATGGAATCCGATGGTGGCAAAGGAAGTCAACGGGCAGACCATTCATGCCGTAATCGATAACCAGACTTACAATAACAGTAAATCGAAATTTTACATGGACAAAAACCGCAATATTATGGTTCCTGTCAGCATGTTGCGGGATGCGCTGAATTGCAGTGCACATGTGTACGATAAAAAACGTCTTCTGGTGGAAAAACACAGTCAGTCCGTATCGATGGATGTGGGTCAGAAAAAGGCGTATTTAAATGGGGATGTAGTAGATATTTCATCCGCTTTAAAGGAAGTCAGAGGCCAGCTGGTTGTCAGTCTGGAAGATCTGTCCAACCTGTTAGGTTACAGTTGCAGTTTCGATATCGCAAGTAATACAATTACGGCATCCGATAAAGATACTTCTGCGATTGTTCCGGCTTCCTATGATTTAAGGGAGCGTGACCGGGTATCAACGATATACAATCAGGGTTCCTATGGTACGTGCTGGGCGTTTGCCGCAACCAGTGCTTTGGAGTCTTCCCTGCGACCGGAGGAAAAAGTTAATTTTTCCGTGGACCATATGAGTATGAGCAATTCTTTTCATGCCAATCAGTATGATGGTGGAGAATATACCATGGGAATGGCTTATCTGGCAGCATGGCAGGGACCGGTCTATGAGAAGGACGATCCGTATGGGGACGGGGTGACTGACGATTCGCTGAAAGCAATGCGTCATGTGCAGGAAATGCAGGTTATTGACGGTAAAGATTACGAAGGAATAAAAGAAGCGGTATTTAAATATGGCGGTGTGGAATCTTCCCTTTACAGTACCATAAGAAGTTCACAGGGGAGTTCGGTGTATTATAATCAGAATACAAGTGCGTACTGTTATATTGGTACGGAAAAACCGAATCATGATGTAGTGATCATTGGATGGGATGACAATTATTCGAGATCCAATTTCAATACTCCGCTGGAGGGAGACGGTGCGTTTATCTGCCAGAACAGCTGGGGAGATGGATTTGGAGAAAACGGAATTTTCTATGTGTCCTACTACGATACGAATATTGGCACGCATAATGTGGCATATACGCGGGTAGATGATGTACATAATTATGATCACATCTATCAGAGTGATCTGTGCGGCTGGGTTGGAAAATTAGGATATGACAGTGACCAGATTTACGGGGCGAATGTGTTTGAGGCAAAAGGGGCCGAAACATTGTCTGCTGCTTCCTTTTATGCGACCGGTGCAAACACACAGTATGAAGTTTATGTGGTGCACGATTTTGAAAATGAGAAGTCTTTTGCGCAGAGAGAACAGCTTGCATCCGGAACGTTACAGAAAGCGGGATATTACACCGTTGATTTTGATACAAAGGTTTCTCTGAAAAAAGGGGAACGTTATGCCGTGCTGGTATACCTGAAAACACCCGGAACCAAACATCCGATGGCAATCGAATATGATACCGGAGAGAAAATTTTACAGGGTGTGGATCTGGATGACGGAGAGGGTTATATCAGTTTAAATGGAAAAAACTTTGTAAACGTAAAAGAGAAAAAGGATTGCAATCTTTGCATTAAAGCATTTACGAGGGATTAAGATGGACGAAATCGTTTTAAAGTGGGTGACAGTACTGTCGGGAATCCTGACGGTGATTGTCTGCGTGTCGGTTTTCTTTTTCCCGGATATACATGAACGGGCTGTTCTGGCAGCCGAGCAGCAAAATGAAGTCGGCGGAGGAAATCTGATCGCTACAACGGCGAATCCGAAAGCGGTGGTGGAGCAGTCAAAGGATTTGAACGCGCAGCTTAAGATTGCTCTACCGGAGGGAATTTCAAAAGCAGATGTAGAAATTGAAAATGATTATGTGACGCAGACCATTTATATCAAATTTGCGGGTGGTGTGGATGATTATTTCGAGCAGTATGCCATCAAGGGAAGCAGTGATCATATAGCATCCATGGCTTATTATAAGGATAAGGAAGAGGGCGTGATCGCACTTCAGCTGGATCAGGTGTATGAACTGAAAAACCGGTTCAAAAAGGGAAGCCTTTACCTTGATTTTATTGATCCGCACGATATCTATGATAAAGTCATTGTGGTGGATGCCGGACACGGAAGCCACGCAGCAGGTGCCGTAAAACTTGGAATTTCTGAAAAAAGCCTTAATCTGGCGATCGTACAGCAGTTGAAAAAACTGTTTGATGAGGATAAACGCAGGATCAGGGTGTACTATACACGTACATCGGATACGAATCCGACGCTGGATCAGAGGGTTCAGCTGGCAAATAAGGCAAATGCAGATCTGTTTATCAGCGTACATAACAATTCGGATGCAACCGGAAACTTTACCAAAGTGAAGGGAACCCAGGTAATGTACAGCGAATCGGATGACGCAAAGTTGTCGAGTAAGAAGCTGGCGGAGATTTGCCTGAAAAATGTCGTGGATACGACGGGCAGTGAGAACCGGGGGCTGCTAAAAGGAGACAGTATCTATATTATCCGCACAAGTAAGGTGCCGGTGGCACTGATTGAGGTAGGATTTATGACAAATTATAAGGAACTGGATCTGCTGAACAGTACAAGTTATCAGAAAAAGGCAGCTGAGGGTATTTATAACGCAATCAATGAAGCATTTCAGGAGGGATATTAAATTGACAGAGATTATTTTTGCAACGGGAAACAAGGATAAAATGCGTGAGATCCGTGAGATTATGGCGGATTGTGATGTACATATTGTATCCATGAAGGAAGCCGGCATCAGGGTGGATATTGTGGAAGATGGAACTACTTTCGAGGAAAATGCAAAGATCAAAGCACGGGCGGTGGCTGCACATACGGATGCGATTGTTCTGGCGGATGATTCCGGACTGGAAATCGATGCACTGAATAAAGAGCCGGGTGTATATTCTGCCCGTTATATGGGAGAGGATACTTCTTACGATGTGAAAAACAAAAATCTGATTGACCGTCTGGATGGCGTACCGAAAGAAAAACGTACCGCACGCTTTGTCTGTGCGATTGCGGCTGTCCTTCCGGATGGAAGGGAACTGGTGACCCGTCAGACGATGGAAGGATATATCGGCTGGGAACCGGAAGGGGAAAACGGCTTTGGGTATGATCCGATTTTTTATCTGGATGAATACGGATGCTCATCGGCAGCGATTTCTCCGGAACAGAAGAATGCGATCAGTCACAGAGGCAAGGCATTGCGTGCGATGAAAGAATTGCTGAAAAAAGAAATTTAAAAAAGAATGAAACATTTTTACCATCTGATCTGTATAGTAAGTAGAACAGCAAAAAAGCTGTGACACACATACGGAAAGGATGGTAATTTATTATGAAAAAGAAACTGGTTGTATGTATATTATGCGGGATGATGGCAATGTCGGCGTTGACCTGTGGTATTGGCAGTGTATTTGCGGCGGAGAGTCCGGAAACACCGGTAATTTCCGCACAGGAGGGAGAGCAGATTCCGAATCCGTGGAAGGAATACACTTCTGTGAAAGATGCAGAAAATGCAGTGGGATTTTCCGTAAAGCTTCCGAAAAAGATCAGTGGTTATACAAAAGATATGATTCAGGCAGTCGACGGATTAGTTCTGCAGGTATTTTACAAAAGCGGGGATAAGGAGATTTTAATCCGTAAGGCGCTGGTATCACAGGGAAAAGATATCAGTGGGGATTACAATGTTTATGATGTGACAAAGAAAGTGTCTGTCAAAGGGAAAAAGAGAAAGGTTACGATCAAAGGAACGGAAAAGAAGAAAAATTTTGCGGTATGGAGTGACGGAACCTATTCCTATTCTTTGTATACAAGTGCAGGAATGAGCCAGAAAGCACTGATCAGACTCGTAAAACAGGTACAATAGGAGTAAAGATATGGTAATTTGTCTGGAACGGACAATTTCCTGGCAGGAGCGGCTGCATGCTGCGGCCGCTGACTGCTGGCGGATATGCAGACAGCATCTGTTGCAGATGGCTGTAAAACAGGAGAAACAGGACGAGAGGGCAGCGGTCAACCAGAAAGTGGAAAAGCTTCTGAAAGATTACGGAAACAGTATTTTGCGGATGGCATATGCTTATTTACATAATATGAGCGATGCAGAGGACATCCTGCAGGAGACTCTGATAAAATATCTGCAGACAGCGCCTGTTCTGGAGAACCCGGCCCATGAGAAGGCATGGCTTCTGAAAGTGGCTGCCAACCTGAGCAAAAACCGGATTGATTACAATCGTATCCGGCAGACCGATGAGCTGGAGGAAACGCTCGTTGCAGAAAAGCGAGAAGATCTGCGTTTTGTGTGGGAGGCAGTACGCGCGCTCCCGGAAAAATATAGGGAGGTGATCCATCTGTTTCACCATGAGGGCTATTCTACAGCCCAGATCGCAAAAATTCTGGGATATAAGGAAGCAACGGTGCGCACCAATCTGCGGCGGGGACGGCAGCAGTTGAAAGAAATTTTAAAGGAGGAGTACGATTTTGGGGAAGTATGATGAAATTATGGAAAAAATCGAAGTGACCGATGAAATGAAAAAACGCATTTTATCGCAAATAGAACGCGTGGATATTTCTCCCCGGAAAAATAATATTGTTCCGATGCGGCTGGCACGTCGTATTCTTCCGTTTGCTGCATGTGCAGTGATTGTTGTGGCGGGGCTTGCAGTTCCGCAGATCCGGCAGAAAATTCCGCAAAACCCGCAAAAGCCGGGAGAAGAAAAACCGGCGGTAGAGGGTGTATATGCGCCACAGGAGGTAGCATCGGCCGAAAAACTGACGGATGCGGTGGGCTTTCCGGTCAGGGATATTGCTTCACTGAAAGAAAAAGCAACGGATCGTTCCTATGTGACATATGGGGATGGACTGGCAGAGATCACATATCGCTGGGATTCACAAAGTATCTGTTTCCGGCAGTCACAGGGGCAGGAGGATAATTCCGGTGACTATACGCACTATGCAGAAGAAAAATTGATTGTTGTGGGAAAATATTCTGTCACTTTCAAAGGACAGGAAAAAGGCAGTTATATGCTTGCAACCTGGTCGGATGGCACATATTCTTTCTCTGTATCTGCCACGCAGGCATTGAAAAAAGCCGAGTTTCTGGGGCTTATTGAGGAAATTGAAAAAAATATTTGAAAAATTCAAAAAAGTTGTTGACTTTATTGCCAGGCTATACTATAATCTATCTTGCGTCACGGATGAGACACAAACAACACGGACGCAACAACATAGCCTTCGGGGTGTGGCTCAGCTTGGCTAGAGCGCCTGGTTTGGGACCAGGAGGTCGCAGGTTCGAATCCTGTCACCCCGACTACATGCGGGTGTAGTTCAATGGTAGAACACCAGCCTTCCAAGCTGGATACGTGGGTTCGATTCCCATCACCCGCTCTGATATTGCGAAAGCGATATTGATGAGTGTTCGTAGCTCAGCTGGATAGAGCAACGGCCTTCTAAGCCGTGGGTCGGGGGTTCGAATCCCTTCGAGCACATGCGCGTTCCTGCGAGCGATGTTAGCGCTCTAAATGGTACGATAACATCTCTATGGTGGGTATAGCGCAGTTGGTTAGCGCGCCAGATTGTGGCTCTGGAGGCCCAGGGTTCGAATCCCTGTATCCACCCTGTTGCGGTAGCAACTATCATTGTTGGGCTATCGCCAAGCGGTAAGGCACAGGATTTTGATTCCTGCATTCGTTGGTTCGAATCCAACTAGCCCAGCTTGCTTAAAAATTAAATTATGGGATACTAGCTCAGTTGGTAGAGCACTTGACTTTTAATCAAGTTGTCGGGGGTTCGAATCCCCCGTGTCTCACTAAAAAATATTTTTTTCAACTTCGTTTTGAAATAAATAAAAGTAAGGACTTCCAGAAATGGAAGTCCTTTTTCGTTGTATCTCAATTCGTTCTGCAGATCCAAAGCCAGGAAAAGAAAATGAGATACAACACATTATACATGCAGAAGAGAAGCACGTAATGATTTATTCACTTTGAAAAAAAGATCAGCTTCAAATTGCGATTTCGACCAAAAAAAACAAAAACCATCCACAGGATCAACCACCACATACTCATCTAAAATCACCGTAAAATCTTTTATATCCATAAATAAAAATCCTCCTTAATACCCAGTTTTGAAAAAAACTGGATCAAGCCTATAAATATCAGAATGTAACATTTGCGATTGTTGAGCTAAATGCAAATACATTTTTGTAGTAGCATAATCGCTATGACCAAGCATAATTCTAAGATGTTCCATACTACCACCACCGACTACGAATGAAGTAGCAAACGTATGCCGAAGTAAATGCGGATGCAGCCGATCTATACCGGAACGTTTCTTCAACCGAGCAAATACCATATGTACAGAAGTTTCTGTAATCGGTTCAGTAGTTCCCACCTGAACGAATACCGGATAATCATCACCCGGAGTATAAAACCGAAATTTAAGCAAATAATGATAAAGCATTCTTTTGAGCTTAGAGCAGAGGAATACAGTACGAAATTTATCACCTTTTCCTTTTACCACTAAATAATTCAAATTGAAATTGATACCTTTGAATGTAAGAGACACCACATCACCCAACCGGAAACCAGCATCCAACATCAAATGAATCATGCAAAGATTTCTAAGCCCGGCTTCCGTTTTCGCATCAAAACAACCGTCTATCTGATCAACCTCAAATTCTGTGAGCGGGAGCACCGGAGCATTGTCCTTTTTCAAAAACTTTACCTTCCGAAGAACATCCCCGAAACAATATCCCTCATCAATACAATAATTCAAGAATACTTTAGCCGCACGAAAATAGGTATTAACAGAAGTATTCTTACAACCAGTTCCACGGAGCTGGGAGAGATATGCAAGTACCAACTCCCGGGAAATGGCATCACATTCAATCAGATCAGGCGCTGATCCGAGCTGATCGGAAAGAAAATCAACAAATTTCTGCACATTGAACCGATAATATACAATAGACTGTTTAGAACAGTAAGACTCATGATCAACCAAAAACAAATTAAAAGCCATTTGAACATTCATAAAAACCCTCCTTATCTGGAGATAAAACACAACCTTGCAACATTCACCTTTACATTTCGGTTTTTCCATGTTATAACAAGATTAGGAGAAAATTATATCTCCAGTATCTTTATCAATAAACATCAAATTGCTGGAACGCTTAACCGCGTTTTCCATCGTATCCGCTAATTCATCGGAATTGAATTGGCGGATTTTTTTCTCTTTAAAACGAATTGCATCTTGCACATCATTATCATTCATCATACAGAGAACTTCAAAGCAATCTCGCAAAGGTGATTCTTCATTGATTCCGCGTGTGTAAATTCCGTATGTAATAGCAGCCTTTACAGCCCGAGCCTTTACAACTTCACTATTCATTTTTCTGGTATATGTCCGCACAAGCGCTTGATCTTCCGGCGGCACAAACGAATCTGTAATTTTACAATTTCTAAGAGCTTTCCAGAATGCGCAATAATCACGGCGCGATTTCACTTTATTATTCTTTCCGGGTTCGTAAAGCTCTACAAGACGAAAAACTTTACTGGTAAGATAATCACAGATCAATTTCCGATTATCCAAAAAATCATATATCCTGCGGCTGGTCAAATCATTTGAATAATCAAAAAAAGGAATCAGCTCATATGTTTTTGTATGCCTGCGCATCGTCTGGAACTCAACATTCATTATCAGATTCACAGGCGGAGTGAGAAGATCAGCAAGTTTGTGCAAATCGTCTGTAGATATAACCTCTTCATTTGCCAAAATCCGGCGACATTTCTCGACAAAGTGTTTCTGTCTACCAAATTCCGCGTAATACTGTAAGCGACCATAATCTAAAGCTTTCCAACTATGTTTCAGGAAAGCATATTCATAGCAGTACAGATCATAGCGATTAATCAGACCATTGAACAACCACACTTTAAAAAACCAAGGCTTGTAACCTTTTTCAACCACTTCCTTTGATTTCAAATAAATTCTGATGAAAACCTTTTGAGAACGCTTACCAAGTGCTAAATAGTCTATTTCATAATCCTCAGACCCCTTTTTACTGGTATGCAGGAGAGCATCACGAAAACGATCAACCCGCATTTTATAAAAATTCTCCGGAGTAAAGAACTTTTCCGGATTTTTCAAGTAATTGGAATGCCAACAATAATCAATTCGATTTTCCTGCGTAAATTGAATATCTAACCCGAAGTGATCCGCTATAGCCTGTACATATTCAAAAGACCGTTCATAGGCAAGTTTGACGCCATACATCCAAAGCATGTATGACCGGATCTGAACCACACATTCACAGGTTACAGACTCACCATTATCCTGAGACCGCGGAACTTTTGGAGCTAAAAAGATATCAAACAGCTCAGGACACTCAAGCATCACATTGTAAAAACCAGCGTAACGAAAAGGCTTATAATTTAACGTACCAGGTAAACCATCGAAATAAAAAGCCACACCAGACGAGTAATCATTCAAATGTTCCCATTCCTGACCCAACAATTCAAACCTTTTACGGAAATGTTTTACCTTAGGATCTTTCGATCCGGCTGTAAAATCCTGTTGGAATTTAACAGAATAATAAAATGTATCAATGTTATGCAGGAACTTTTTCTTCTTAAAATCAAACCAGTACGCGTTTTCAACTTCGTCAAACTCTTGAAAAACAAAAGTATCTTTCAAAAAACGAGTATCAAGCAAAATATCCCTCCTAACGTAAAAATATTTTTTCCCCAAAAAGCCATTTGGGGAAATGAAAAAATCAGTCTCAAATCCAGTACCGCAACGGGTTCTAGGATTTTTGATAAGTGTTTTTCAGACCACGTATTACAGCCCCGTGGTCACACCCCGGGCAAGCCGCGCCGCGGGTCCCCCTTAATCCCCCGCGTCACAGCTTACCCGGGGCGTGCCGAACTTCGTTTGTATCTCAAAAAAATTTCCTGGTGCCGGAAACTGCAGGAAAAATGAGATACACAAAATAAATCAAGACAACTGTTTCTGATCCGGCGCGGAGAAAAGAGCATAAGTATCATAGATACCGCTATAACGTTTCTTGAACATAAAAAACTCAGATCCAACCTTTTGCTTCATCGGGTACCAAACTTTCACAGCCACGAAAAGCTTCCCTCCAAAGAGCAAGGAAAAGATCTTCCCGGCCACGCCAAAGTTAGAAACCTTCCTGTGAATCCATTCATATTCGATCAGGGAGCGAATCTGGCGGTCAAGCATCCGGTCAAACTGCGCGACAAGGATAACTTCATAACCCAGTTTCCGGTGCTGAGTGAAAAATGCACACCATGCAGCGCGGTTTTTCTGTCCCCAGTCCCGGGCATTAAACATAATCTGGCACTCGTCTATGACCAGCAGAATTTCTCCTTCTTTTACCCTGCGCCCGACATACTCGGAATAGTTTTTTGAAAAGTTAATAAGCCGATCAACCGTCAGATCGGAGTTATCTATGTACAGATAATGACCTTTCGGGTTCTGGATACAACTAAAATCCGTTTGAAAATTTCCAATGATTGGCGCGTTTTTATATTTCATCCAATTAAGGAGCCGGGATGCAAGGTGCAGAGACTTCCCAGCACCCGGAGTCCCACTATATAAAGAAATCATGTTTTCCCCTTTCTGTATCTCAAATCTTTCTGCAGTAATAAAACCAGGAAAAGAAATTGAGATACAATCTATTTAAGTGAATGGAATCCACTCACCAAGAATCTTCACACCGGAAATAGCAAACTGCGACACTACCCAAGGAACCACAGCAAGAAGCCATGCGCTGCCAATTGTCACAAAAGCGTCAACAGGAACGAAATAATTAATAGCTGCCAGATAGTCATTAACTTCCTCCGCCTGAATGAAAGCAAGGAAAGGACTCTCCGGAAGGATGCCGCAAAGAAAACCAACTAGAACGATCACAACGACACCTGCTACAGATATGAAAAAAGGTCTAAGCATAGATACAGACATAAAAACACCCCCTAACCACCCATGCGCTGAACAAATGTTGTAAATTTAACAGTTAAGAAAAATAAGCCGATGATAAAAAAGATAGTCATTCCCCAACGAAATATTTTAATATACTTCCAGTAATCGGACATATCGACTTTAACTACCCAAGTATAATTGACAGCTTTAAAAGTATACTTAAACTCAAACACAGGAGCTTTTTTATCCGCTTTGAGGGACTTAATCAGCTCCATCATGTCCCAAGGGATGCAGAACGGAAAGAGACGCTTCCAATTTCCGGCTTTACCTGCAGTAGATGGAATATCCGGTTCAATAAGCTCTCCGGTGTCCGGGTCAATCAGCTTACCAGTATCGGGATCAATATCATATCCGGTATCTGGATCAATATAACGTCCGGTGTCAGGATTAATCATTGGATTTTTAGACGGGTCTTTTCCCGGAACGTCAGACTCAGTATCTTTTTCAGTGTCTTTTTCTGTAGAATCCGGTTTTTTGTTCGGGAAAACAATAGGAATTGCAACAGGAAGTTTATCTTTTTCGTTGTCTTTCTTCTTTTTTTCCTTATCATCCTTGTTATCCTTGTCAAAATTATAACGAGAGTTCCATGCTTCCTCTTCCGAGTCTGTTGTAACTCTATCGTTAAGTATATCTTTCAATATATCCCAGTTCGTCTTATAGCCGACACCCGGAACATATACCGTATTATCATCGACAGTTTTAACTTTGGCATAATCCTTTAAAGAAGTACCATCTACACCAGTAAAAGCACCATTTTTAACAATCCACTGATAATCTAAAGAACATGTGTAACAAGCCATATCAAGATCAGTATGTCCATTTTTCACTATAGACCCATACGCGGTGCAGAACTCTGAATATTCTTTGCCCTGAAAAACCATTAAAGACTTAAAATCCGTGAAGCCATTATAAAAACGATAATCATCAACTAGTTCTTCTTTTTTGAGTACAAAAACTTGATATACACCCTTATCGTATACTATATTTAGCAAATAACCATCATTAACTACAGCTTCAGCGCGCATACGATCCAATACACCGCCACCTGTCAATGATGCAACATAATTATTAACAGTTTCAACTGACGAGCAATCGAATTGATTCCCATTAGTATTAGTATTAAAAGTCGGCAAAACCTTAGCTAACAGTTCCGACAGCTTTTCCGACATGGTAACCCCGGCAGACGTAACCTTATTCGGTAAATCCTTAAACTCGTCAAACACCGTCTTATTTACCACTTCCACAGGCAGAGCAAGCGTTTTTGCTTTATTCTCGACCCATGTACAGAAGTTATCCCATACCTGTTTACCAGATACACGGTCAGACTTTGTGTAATAATCATCTTTCAAACCAAAATCCATTCCAGTTTCAGCAAAAAGTCCACTCATAAGATCAAAATATGTATAGTAAAAATATTCCTCAAGCCCGGTAGCGTAAGCGTTCTGGTAGCTGGTAAAAATAACAGATACCATAATACCAACCGCAACCAGTACAGGAAGGCTATGCATACGACAGAACTTCCGGACACGCTGGAAGCGGTTTATGAATTTACGAAAATCAATTTTTTCCCTTTTTCTGAATCTAGTCATGGATGTTTCCTTTCTATGTATCTCAAGTCTTTCTGCAGATCATCCGGATCAGCGCCGCAGCCAATCAACATTGAGATACAAAAAAGGGCAAGGGCTCGAACCCTTACCCTCTCATGAGTGATACTATTTTAATTTGCAAACCAAAAAACACCGAGACCGAAAGGCTAAGCCTGAGCGGTCAGCTTCTTAAAGACCTTAATGCCGATCGTAACAGCAAGAACTGTTCCGATGATAACCAGCGCATAAGGAACAGATGCGGTTACCATATCAGTCGCAGCGGTCTGAACCTGTTTAAAGGCTGACGTCATGCTAGTCTGGATACCGGAAAGATCCATTGTTGGTGCTGTTGCCAAAATTGTTGTCATAAGACACTCCTTTCTGATGGTCTATGCCATCTTAAAAAATTTAGTTAACGCGAAAATCACGTAGCCAATCGCCCATGCGATAAAGCCCAATGTAAAACCAAGTGCTATTCCAACCAAGAGAGAACCTACATAACTGCCGAAAAGATAATCTGAAAAAATCATACACACCTCTCAATCCCACTTCCGGGAAAAAATCGAAAAGAACAAAAGTCCTGCGATTATCCCGAGAGCAAATAACACTACAAAACTATATGTCATATCCTGCGACTGTTCCGGCTGGGTATCGTCTACCACCTGTGTAGATTCTTCTACTTCCGGAGTATCTTCCGGGGCATCATCCGGAAAATGATCTTCCGGAAGTGCTGCTTCAGTCGAATCAACAGTTGCAAGGATATATTCAAACCCGTTATGACGGGCTATAACTAACATTACTTACCACCTTTCGGGTTTCCTGCATCCGGGGAATCCTTCATGGATATAAGTGCCGGAGCGACAAAATCAACGTCCGTCAGTTTAAGCACCGGCTTTCCGTCAGATCCAACCGTCATTTCAAAGGTTCCGTCATAGATCCCCGGCACGTAAGACACCTTATGCACCTTGTCAGCCTTAAGGAAAGACTTACCACGTCTGGTACCGGAAACACCGTCCGCAGATACCACAGGTTCAACCTGTTCCCCATGCTCCCCATAGAAAAGAAACTCCATGGAAACACCTTCCACCGCGTCATGACCTTCACGCGCCTTAATATCAACTAATCCTGAGTAAAATAAAAAAATTCTAAATTTGTTCATTTTCAATCTCCTTTAAATTGCTTGTCCTTTTCTGCAGCTTTGTCAATGTCCTGTCTCAGATTCTCGATCTGATGATGAATATGTACAAAGTCACGGAAACTTGATTCTAAGTAGTTGTACTTCTCGAACAACAACGATTCTTTGCGCTGCTGCCTTTCGATCTTCTTATCCAGTCGCGCAAGTTCTTTCTTCCGGTCTGATTCTCCACGTTTCGCCTCGAGGATGATATTCTCAAATTTTTCATTAAATCCGTTTCCCGGCGCGCTGTCGATATAATCAAAGACCTCTTGTGTCAAGCGGACTGATTTCGCTATGCTTTTTTTAGTCAGCGTCATGAACCTCCTTCCTGATGAAAGTTATATATCAAAGCCATGCGCGAGCGCATCACTTTTGATCTGATCCAGAATCGTCACCATATGGTCGGTGAGATCTACGCGTAACTTACCGTTACTGTTTAAATACCAGGATGCCTGGATGATATCCCGGAGCCGGCGGCTCTCGTAGCCCGGCGCCCAGAGCGCGCGCGTGCTATGGCCACACCCTAAAACTTTATCTATAATCACCAATCTATACCGATTGGGGCAGATTTTCTCAAAACTCCAACACAGTGCCATGCGCTACTCCTTCTATATCGCCGTGCATAAGTGCAAAAGCGGCTAACCGCCTATGTATATCCTATGGATAAACTGTTTACACTCTAGGGATAACGCACCCCAGCAAGTCCCCCGGGCAGGTGAACTTGCTGGTGTGCTGAACGGTGCGTTATCCCCAGAGTGCAAACAAGTTTACCCACAAGGATATACACAAGGCTCAAAAACAGCCGCTTTTACACTTATACACCGCGACGACGATGATTGCGGACATGTACCTTTGGTTGTCCCCTTTCGGCAATCAATCGGTATAGATTGGTTTGAAAAGATACAACCAAAATCGCGGAGAAGCACGCGCGCGATCAGGGCGCCGGGCTACGAGAGCCGCCACGGAAAAAGGAATCCCAAGCAGGGGATTGACAAGGAAACACACTGTCGTAAATGTCCGGAACAAAGAAACACCGACCATCTACGCAAGACGGGCAAAGTTTACATTTTGAGGACATCACCGGAATAATATCTTCCGAAACATCTTCCGGAGCATCAGCCGGAGCATCTACAGGAACGACTTCTGAAGCATCAGCCGGAGCATCTACAGGAACGACTTCTGGAGCATCAGCCGGAGCATCTACAGGAACGACTTCTGGAGCATCAGCCGGAGCATCTACAGAAACGACTTCTGGAGCATCAGCCGGAGCATCTACAGGAACGACTTCTGGAGCGTCAGCCGAAACATCTTCCAAAACGTCTATATTAGCTTCTAAAAATTCACAAAAAGCTACAGCACAATATTCCAGATCAACACGAGCAATTTGTAATTTCTTTCGAACGGCTTTAAATTCACCCGAAGTACCATGATCAAGATCAAAATTAATAAATTCATGCTCAGCAGCCAAGTAAGCAGCATTCGCAGATTTAAAATCTTGTAACTTGTCAATAAAAATACTTTTTAAAATTTCCAAACTATATTTCATGTTCAGCACCCCCATGAAAAAACCTAATGTAAAAATTTTTTAGTTATGATATACTAGAGGTAAAAATAAAATGTATCTCAATTTTGTTAACCTCTAATAGTATAATAACAAAATCGAGATACATTGTCAAGAAAATTATCAAAATTTTGCTAAAAAGGAGAAAAATGTTTTACGAAAACCTAGACAAGATTTTAAAAAAGAAAAATCTAACACTAAACAAACTAGCAAAAGGCACCGGAATAGCCCAATCACAAACAACAAAATGGAAAAAAGGTTTTTTACCTGGAAGCGAAATATTAATAAAAGTATGCAAATACTTAGAGGTATCCAGTGACTACCTGTTAGATCTTAATCCAGAAGCACCACCAACCCTAACCGATCAGGAACAAGAACTTCTGGAACACTTCCGACAATGCAGCCCGGGAGAGCAGGACAGCATTTTACTACTGGCAAACGCCGGAGCGGCAAAAGCCGAACAGGAAAAAGAATCATCAAATTCAAAAAAAATCGGGTAAAAACTTAACGGTTTAGAAACAACATATATTAGAAGAAACTTTCGAACATAAAATTGAAAAATATAACGAAAGCTGAAAAAGATAACGGAAAAGCAACAAAACTAAAGAGTATAACTTTTAATCAAGTTGTCGGGGGTTCGAATCCCCCGTGTCTCACTAAGTTTAGACGCTGAAAACGTTGAAATATCAATGTTTCCGGCGTTTTTCTTTATTTCTTGATCTGGTTACCTTTAAGACATTTTTGGTTACCCTAATTACATCAGTTTACGTTCGTTCAAAATATTTTTTGCTTCTTCTAAATTTGCGCCTGTGTAATAGTTTTGCGTTGCAACATCTGGTGTATTGCCGAACAATGAGGATGCCATGATAATGTTTCCATTGGTGGCGTTTACAACATCTGTAATTGCATTTCTGCGGAATGAATGAGGACCGCGGATAATGCCGTCTTTAATGGGAATGTTCAGCTTTTGACATATTCCCTGATAAACAAGATATACAGCACGGTTTGTAATGATTCCGTTTTTGTTGTCGGCAGGAAACAGATGATTGCTGTTTGGATAGTATTTTTCATTCCTGACTTTAAGACGCACCAAAAAATCATGTAAATCGGTTGTTATTGGGAAATACCGATCTTTATAATTCTTTGTGTGACCTACTACAATGAAATCATTACCTGACGTTAACTGTTCTTTGCAGATGCAAATTTGTGTGTCAGATACATCATCCCATGTAAGCGGCGGGATTTCGCCGCGGCGTAAACCCATAAGAATTTGCATTTCCAATGCCCAGACAGAGCTATATTTTGGACGCGCTTTTTGTTTACGGTGCAATTCATTCATAATAGCAGTTACTTCATCATTGGAATGTACACGTTCTGATGTAGGAACATCTCGGATTAACATATCGTTAAATTTTTTGAAAATAACCCTGTTATATATGTTATCGTTAATTAGGTATTCTGAAAAAGCATAGTCAAATACAGATTTTAAGATACCGCGAAGAGATGCAAATGCTTTTTTCCTCATTTCATAACGCTTGAGATTCATTAGACAAATGTTTTCGATATCCTTCTTTGTAATTTCGTCTATAAATTTTTTCTCAAATGCTGTGTTGGAAAAATAGCGGTTATAATCTGAATTTGTTCGGCGTACAGTATTTTTTGCACTAATTAACTTTTCCGATGATTTGATATAAAGCAATTTATTGGATAAAACAATCTGGAAAACATCTTTGAAACGCTTACGTGCTGTGCCAGAAGCGCCTTTTTCATGTAATAAGACTTTTTCCTGTAATCCTTCAAGTGTTTTACTTTTGATTGCTTTACGTCCCGATTTTTTCGTGCAATCAGTAACGTATATATGATAGAATCCATCGGTACTTGGTTGTTTTGGAAAATTATAGTTTTTGAGTAATTCTTCGTTTTCTTTCATTTCGTATAATTTTCGCGTATCTTCCAAGGACAGCTTATCATACAAATACTGATTGTTCAAATGTTGATTTGAAATGTTCATAATAAATGTGTTGTAAAGTATTTTGTGGAAAAGAATAAATAATGTTGGTCTTCTTTTGCATTTCCTTACGCTCCTTTCTTTATCTTTTGTCCTCAATCCATACTCGAAATGGAATGGTTTCATCCTCGGCGAAATCATCCATCATGTAATTACTCTGGTTTGAAATAACATTGCGCATATGATGTAAAAGATCAGTTTGTATTTTTTGACGTTCAAAATTATCTAAATCGGTAAAATATTTGCTGACATCATTCAGGGCAAGTTCCAGCGCAAGGCAGAATTCCATGATGATTTTTTCAATACTGCTATTTAAGTCGAGAATGAACATAGAATTAAAACCAATGTCAAACGTTGTTGTGATTATTCTGCGGTTATCCGTTGGCAGATCACAAATGAGATAAATATGCAGTTTTTGGCTTTGATCTGCACATACTGCAACATGGGAATCAATATCAATCCAATCGAATCCGTCATAACCGTTAGTGGCGCAGTAATGCCATGTGGCAATTACTCGTTCATTTTTTTGATTTCTTATCATAATAAAGTCCTTTCGTGAAAATTGTTGTTTGTTATAAAGTCGTTAGATACAACCGTATCAGTCAGTCGCACATAAGGGGCTTGAGGAACACCCCCTAAGTGCTTTGTGACAGCCTAGACGCTAGGCTGGATACGAACAAAGGAATGGCTAAAATGGCGAACTTTCTTCTGCTGGAAGAAACCCATCACGATCTCCGAGTGCCTTTTGTTTCAAATCATCATAATTGCGGTACTGATCGCCGGGAAGTTCGAACGTAAAGTATTTATTCTCTTTTTTATAATGGTAGACGATCGTTGTAATTCGACGTAAAAGCTGATTGAGCGAATCGATGGTAGTATCTTGTATGTCATTTAAATTTTTGTAAAGCAATTCCGGTGGAAAAACACTCGATAAGTGGATTTCGTCATACACGGCAAAAACATTGGAGTAGCGGGCGTGAATTTCACAGCGGTATTTATCCAAAATTTGAAGCAGGAATGAATACGGCATTGAGGATGGCTTTACTTCATCAACAAATACAATTTTCTGACAACAATAGTTATCAAAAAGGGATTTACAATTTCCGAGCATATCGCTTGCCAGATACACTTCATTCGGAAATTCTTCCGACAACTGCGTATATACATGCGTTTTGCCACTCCCAGCTTCTCCAACGTGATAAACTACTCGAACATCGCGTGCAACAGGTGTTTGCCGAAATCTTTTTTTGATAAAGGCTTTGCGAATGACTGTTTCGTAATCGACAAAGATTGCGTGTTGCGCCATGATTTCGTCTGGAGTCATGCCGTCTTCAATCATTCGGTGAATTTGCTCAAGCATTTCTGCGCGTTTGTTTGAAATGAAAAATGTTGGTATTTCCCCTTCTTCGTAAAAAGTATTTGGCAGGTTAGTTTCTTTTTTTTCAGCGTTTTTTTTGCCCTCTTTTTTGATGTAAGCAACGACTTCCTGTGCAGTACCGCGTACCTCGGTTTCGATGTGTGCGTGTGGAAACGCGTTTTGAACAGCAGACCAGCGCTTTTTTTTCGTTGTCATAATGAAAATATGGGTGTGGTAAGTGCCACTTTCACCGATTTCGTCACACAAGCAAAAATAAATGATTCCTTGTTTTGCAAATGCCGAATGAATCGCCTCAATAATTTTTTCGTGCGACATTTCGTATTTTTCTGGATTGTTGATTGTAAGCATGAACCGTCTGCGCTGAATATCATCGCTGGCTTTTTTATTTTTTTCATCCATAAGTGTTTCTCCTCTCGTTTTTTCTTTTTTTGTTACAAGTTAATTGAAATTGATTTTTTTACCCGCACTGCGTATATGTTTCACAGGAGTAGAAAAAATTCGTATTTTTTAACTTATGAGATAATTATGCAGATATAGGGAGTACGCATTGCGTAAAAATTGTATAAAACAGAACTTACAAGTGTACCGCTTTATAAGTTTACAGGGGCAGATAATAGGAAAAAACAGTTATAACAATATCTGTGCCATCTGGTACAGCATCAAGCACGTACATACCTTTTATAATGAAAGGATATAAAGCAAGGGCTGTGTCAAATCCATATTGCGATACCGTTTGTTGCTGGAACGTGTAAATGTCCGTATTCATGTTGTTACACATTTTTTTGAGCAGACAGCGGGCGGGTATCTGTGTCGCGGATAAACGGTAATAAAAAATGTACCAGTTATTTTTGAAAGAATATCCGGCAGGGCGTATATTTTGAACTGCACGGAAGGATTGCAAAAACGGATAGTTACCGTATTGGAGAGAGATAAAAAGGGATTCCTGCATCCAAAATGAAATTTGTTGCAGGCTCCGAAGAGCCTGCTGTTGTTGCTGTGCAACATGGTTCTGATGTTTTCTATCGAACAGTTCGACAAAAAACCGTTTAATCATTTGTTTAAAACTCATAGTTATCACCTCGAATTATGCTAAAATTTTATGAAAAAGTTCCTGTTTTGCAATTTCATAGGCGATGGGATTGTCAACCAAAATAACATCAAGTTCGAGGACAGCGTTGTGTACAAAAATTTTGTTGACAACTAGCGCCTGAATTTTTGTGGCATTTTTAGTTGGAGCGTATGCCGGAAGATATTTTTTTTCATCGAGTGTTATTGCCAAGCTTTCATTTAAGAAATCAAAGTGTGGGAAAGGATTTGTCGGTGGGACAAATGTTTTGAAAATAATGTTAATATGTGTAACGCCATCACTATGATTGATCGTTGTGAAATCTTGAATATCGAAAATATTTTCTCCGGCGTCGATTTTAAAATAATCCTCAAAAAAGGTCATTAGTTGCCAGATGTAATATAAAACAATAGCAAACGTTAGTGTTGATTTGGTTATTTTTTGCATAATTTTCCTCCTTGATTTATGAGTGTGAAAGAATCAGCGGTTGCAGTGTATCCGCAACGTCGAATATTTCTTTTGTCGACAAAATCATATTTGCGGATGTTGATGTTGTCAAAGCGTACCCCCGCCAAACGAAAATCAGAATGTATCAGGGCATCGCGAAGGTCTTGAATTTTTAGTGCCGTAGAGGGGGTGGCTGGTATTTTTACATTCATTGTGTCGGCAGTGCCGTCAAGAGCAACGCAAAGGGTGTAAGAAGAAGTGGCATCGGTTTTTTTGATTTTTCCATTGATGCTGTACCCTTCGCAGATCGCTATATCGGAATGTGTCGGTGAAAGTTGATCCATTGTTAGTCGCATACGGAAAACACCTCCCCTTCGAATGTCAATGATGGTGTGAGCCAGATTTGTTCCAGTTCAATGAAACAAGCTGGTTCTGTTCGAAGCATTGTTTTTAATTTCTCATATTCTTCGAGATTAATTGAAGTTTCTGGAAAAATAACGTTTATAACTTTAAAACAACTGATGATTTTGCAACTAATTTTATGGTTGCGCTTGTGTGCGTCGAAGCATACAAAGAATGTGTTGCCATGTTCGCTTACCGATTTTACAGAAAGCGGCAGGCGTTTTTTGGTAAAATTGATCATGATTTTTCCTTTCCGGCGGGGGCGTTGCCCCGCCTGTGTTTTTAAACGTCGAGATCGTCGAGATCGTCTAGGTCAGGTTGTTCGATCGAAACGATTTCGAGTTTTTCTGCGTTGGCGGTGATTCCCTGAATAACTCGACCGCCTGATTCCATAGCGTAAAATCGAGCACGGAACGTGGACGGTGTGCCAAAGGATACGGAAACGAAAGCGTCGTGGTCTAAAGCCTCTTTAATTTTTTTGATCTGTGGTTCGACGTCTTTCGGCAGTTTTACAGTTTGAGAACCAGAGCGCAGAGCATAGAATGTCAAATTGTAACCGTCGATACTGTCGGGAATGGGTTTGTGAGTTCCTTTATCATATTGTGGTCGAACAGAAACGCTTTGCACGGTGACTGTTTTGTCCGATGATTTTGGTGCGACGTTTGACAATTTTAACGTCACGAATTTTGGTATAACTGATGCCATAATGATACCTCCATGATTTTTTTATACAAGAAAGCGCGCCTTGCTTTGTATAAATTAACTATAACAAAAAATGCTGTACGATTTTCGTTTTGACGATAATCGTAAAAGATTTTCAAACTTGAAAATCATCTACCTCGTAAAGATCACAAATGTAGTTAAAACATAAATGACGTATGGTGCGACAAAGATTACCGCGACTCAAATTGCAAGTGGTTTCGATTTTTGTATGAGTTTCATTGTTAAAGAAGTATAATGTATATATTTCCTTGCCGCGATCATCTAATTTTTTAAATTCGTCACTGTTACAAATTTGCGTTTTAAGTTCTTTCATTTCGGAAATAATATCGAGAACTTCCTTATTGGCATTTGAAACGGAAGTGCTTCGAAATGCTGTTTCTCCTTTCTTTAAAAGTCGATTACATTTATCAAGTTGAGATTGTGCATCTTTGAGTTCCTGACAAAGAGCCTGATATTTTTTGCCTTCTGCATATAAACGTATCATAATTTGATAATTTAGAGCCGAATTCGTTTAGTGCCACACTCGTTTCTCCTTGAATTTATTTCGCTTGACGTCTCGTGATGGAGATACAATAGCACAAGTTGAAAGAGGATGCTTCACAAAGATTTGGGGTGAAAAATGAGACCAAAAAAACACCTATCGGTTTTAAACCAGACGTCTATTAACTCAAAAAACAATGCCTATCTTTTTTTTGAGATGTCGTTGTTTGTGCAATATGACGAAAAATATTTAAAAAATATTGAATATTTAATTATGAAATAGAAAAATGGGATTCAAATTGTGAGATGGGATTTTGTGATGTCCCAAATTTTGAAGCTGAAAGCCTTGAAAATAGCGGATTTGAGAAAAATGTTAAAATGTTTTGACTGGTGGGTAATAGTAAGCCACCAGTTCCCCCTTGCGGGATATGGCACAGTGGCACTCGCGAATAACGCCGCCCATCGCATTTACCGTTCGCCTTAGTCTCCGACAACGGCTTCGCGGTGGCATGACGAGGACGGCTATCGCTTTCGTGCAGTGGTGCAATAGAAGAGTGCTACAACGCCCGAGGGTATTGGAGAGCCGTTAGGTTTAATAAGACGTGAACCCTTATTTTACAAACTAATGCTCATCTAATAAAAAATATTTTTATTTTATATATTGGAGATGTAAGTGCTTTATGTATAAACAAGAATCCAGCTGCTTATACAACTGTATCAACACTTTTCACTGCATTGTATGCTTATGTATAGTTAAAGCACACCTACAAGTAGGTGTGCTTTAACTCATGAAGATATATAATTTTTATCCGTAATAAGAATCAGGCTTATGATTTTGATTCCACCAACAAGTTTCAAGTTCTGCCTCATCCCAGTAGCCTGCAACAAGATCGGTGTTATCTATCGGCATCCAGAAGCCTCTACCATCTTTCATTGTGTACCAGTAACAATAAGTTCCATAAATAAACTTGTACTTTGCATACTTGATCTTACCATCAATATCTCTGTACTCTACTTTTCCATTAACGACCTTTACCTTTGTTATAGGTGTAACTTCTGGAACTCCATTAGTTACTTTAGGTGTATGATTTGTTGGTTCCTTGTAACCACTCGGTGTGTTGTTCTGTGGTGTAGGGTGTTTACTACTGTTACTACTACTGTTACTATTACTGCTGTTGGTGCTTGGTTTTGAGGATGGCTTTGCTGTCTTTGGCTTTGTCTTGCTCAATAAACTCTGCTTTACCAGCAATGTACTCTTTCCACTCTTGATTGCATAATACTTTACTTTCTTGACTGTAGCTGTTCCAACCACTGTGACTTTTGCACTTTTCTTTAAACTCTTTGCAACCTTTAACTTGCCTGTACTTGTAACTTTATATGCCTTTGTTGCTTTCTTAACGTACAGTTTCTTACTCTTTTTGTACTTCTTTATTTTAACTGTCTGTTTCTTTGTTGCTGTGGCTTTTTTAACTGTTGTGGTTTTATTTGTTGATGTTGAGGATGAATCAGCGGTGGAATCAGCTGGTGTTTCGGTGCTGGAATCAGCGGTGGAATCCGTTGGTGTTTCGGTTGTGGTATCGGTAGCAGAATTATTTGTGGTGTCAATCACCGTTTCGGTTGGAATTTCTTCTGCATATACGCTTGGTACATTGATTGAGGAAACAGCCATGAATCCAGCCAGTGCATATGCTACAAATTTTATATGTTTTTTCATGTTCAAACTCCTTATCTTTTTTATTTTGATTGTATATCATATAGATAAGAAGTTCAAGCAATAGTAAATAAAAGCTGGATTTTATGTGGTTACCCTTATGGTTACCCAGATCAGGGGAAAGATACGCGAACTCCTTTCTTTACTGCGTTTGAGGACGGTTTATGTGCGCCGTTCGAATCCCCCGTGTCTCACTGGAAGATCTATAGTGGTTTGCTATAGGTCTTTTTTTATGCTAAGAAGTATACAAAGTGGATAAAAAGAGGGTATACCTATGGATAAACAAAATTTTTATCAGGAAAAGTATGAGTATTATAGAACTTTGAATTTGTGGGCTGTGTTCGGAATCAGTATTCCATCAATCGGATATTTTTTCTCGGATTGCTATCTGCTGGGTGGATTTTCCACTGAAACGCTGATCTCACGATCTGCAATTATCATTCCATTTCTCATTTACTTAATTTTGAATAAGTATACGAAAGATTATCGGATTATGGTACCGATGAGTTATGCGATTGGGCACGGCGTAATGTGGTGTACGATCTGGGCATGTACCTATCTGGATGATCTGAGTTTTGCGTGTGTAGGATTTTTTATCATCCTGTTTATTTTTCTGGCATTTGGCATTGCAGCACCGCTTCCATATGAGGTTATAGGACATGGGCTGTTGTTTGTGGATATTGCGATTGCAAATACTTTTTTACACTATCCGGATTACGTGATGATGTTTCTTCTGGGAATCCCGTTGTATATCGGAATTTGTGTATTTGATGTGGCAATGGAAAAAACATACCGGGATCAGGTTGCCTTGAAATTAAAACTGGAAGATCACCTTCGGCATGATGCACTGACGGGAGCGTATAACCGTAATGTGTTTGAGTCATTAGTTGGGGAAAATCACACGTTTATTTGCGCAAAGGGTGAGTATATGGCGATCGCAATGTATGATCTGGACAAGTTTAAGCGTATTAATGATATGTATGGACATTCGGCTGGAGATGAAGCATTAGTTGCGGTATCGGAAGCTGTGAGGTCCAGATTATGCGAGGACGAGATTCTGGTCCGCTGGGGAGGGGAAGAGTTTATCGTCATCATGAAACAGAATGAGCGGAGATTTGAGGAACATGCGCAGGAAATCCGCGAGGCTGTGGAACAGTTACAACTGGAAACCGTGTAGTGATGTACTGCAGCGAAATGGACTCCGCAGATAACGGTTATTGTGGATAAATCAGATGATAAAAGAATCCAAAAGGTATCATCAATCATACCTTTTGACCGGAACAACTTATGAGATAAAATAAAAAGGGAGCGGTGACGCTCCCTTTTTCCGATATGGAAGAATAGTTATTTGATGCAGTTCATGGTGGCATTTTCTGCGTTTAGCTGTTTTTTGACACGATGTTTCCAAATCATATAAGTAACAATCAGTAAAATACCGGTTGTCAGCCAGGCAGCAGCATCAGCACTGCATACACCCACGTATCCAAAAGGCTTTGTGGCGATCAGGATAACCGCATAACGGCTGAACAGTTCAAGTACACCGCTGAGCATGGGAACCAGACCACGGTCTAAGCCCTGCAGACCATTACGGTATACAAAGATCCATGCCAGAGGCAGCATAAAAATACTTGCAATGTGCAGATACTGCATTGCTGCGTGCAGTGTCTGTTCAGATGGGTTGTGGATGAACCATCCGACCATCGTAGGTCCGGCAAGGCAGCAGAGCAGTGCGGCGGCTCCGGCTGCAAAGAAACATAAATAAAATGCATCTTTCATACCGCGGAAAATGCGGTCATGTTTTCCAGCACCGAGATTCTGTCCGCAGTAGGTGGCCATGGCTGTACCGAGTGTCGGCATGGTCTGGGTGGCGATGTTGCTGACTTTGGAAGCAGCAGTAAAAGCAGCTACCACGCTGGAACCAAACACATTGACGGCACTTTGCAGGATCATGGTTCCGATTGCTGTGATGGAATAGTTTAAAGCCATCGGAATTCCCACAGACAGCATCCGGCGGATCTCATGAAAATCACAGTAATAATCTTCGCGTGTGGTCCGCAGGATGTCATATTTGCGGAACATGACAATGAAACATAAAACTGCGGAAACCGCCTGCGAGATAACGGTGGCATAAGCGGCACCGGCAGTGCCGAGTTTTACCACAACAATAAGGAAGATGTCCAGAAAAATATTGAGACCGCTGGACAGGATCAAAAAATAAAGTGGTGTCCGGCTGTCACCGATCCCACGTAAAATACCGGATGCTACGTTATATGCCATGGTAGCAAAGATACCGGCAAAGATGACCCGGATGTACCGGTTTGCCAGTGTGAGGATATTTTCCGGAGTATTCAGCCACAGAAGCAGCTGGCGGGAAAACGCAACCGTAGGAACGGTCAGAATCATGGAAATTACAACCGTTAAAAGCAGTGAAAGTGCTACGCAATGACGGAGAAGCTTCATGTCTTTGGCACCGAATGCATGGGATACCATGACACCGAATCCTTGGGCAATTCCGTTGGCGAAACCGAGAACCAGAAACATCAGGCAGCCCGTAGAACCGACGGCGGCCAGTGCATCCTCCCCAAGATACTGGCCTACGATCACGGTGTCTACCATGTTGTAGAACTGCTGGAACAGATTTCCAAGCAGAACCGGAAGGGAAAAAAGAAGAATGATCTTCATTGGATTTCCGATCGTCATGTCTTTTCTCATAGTAAAATCTCCTTTACCTCTTATTCATTTGTAATTGTAGTCAAAGAAAGAGACTAACAGCAAGGATAGTCTCTTTTCGTGCGGGCAACAGGACTTGAACCTGCACGGTCTCCCACTAGAACCTAAATCTAGCGCGTCTGCCAATTCCGCCATGCCCGCAAGTTTATGTAGTTTTTGTATCTTTTATTATAGAAGATACTTTACTAACTATAACGACATTGTGTGCAGATGTCAATTACTTTTTGCTTAAAAAAATGACAAAATTATGGGAAAACTACTTGACGAATAGAAAAAAATATTGTATTGTATATTACGTGTTTTGCACAAGGGCTTATAGCTCAGCCGGTTAGAGCGCACGCCTGATAAGCGTGAGGTCGGTGGTTCGAGTCCACTTAAGCCCATATCCTACAGGATGTCTGGGATGACCGGACATCTTTTTTGTTTTATTGACAAGAAGAAAATATTATAAATAGGGGTTACAGTTCACAGATTACCCTGCAAACCGTAACAAATAAGGTACAAAGCATACAATACCCATTTTTTGTATATTGACAAAATATTTTATGAAGGTATAATACAAATTATCATTTGTATGATCCATTGAGGTAAATTGGTACGCAAATAATGTCAAAGGGGGCATGTTTACGTGCTTTTTTTTTGGAAACACTTTAACGTGCTACAGAGCTAATGAAGCAATGAGATAATACGATGAAATTACTAAATACTCAATAAGAGGTAGGAGAGAAGAACATGAGTAAATATCTAGTAAAACGTGTATTGTTAGCGATATTATCAATACTCATTGTAAGTGCCATTACGTTTTTCGTAATGAACCTGATTCCTGGTGGACCGTTTAATAAGGAGAAAGCGACCAGCAAGGAAGCACAGCAGGTATTGGAGGAAAGGTACAATCTGGACAAGCCGGTTCCGGAACAGTATGTATTGTATATGAACAATCTGCTGCATGGCGACTGGGGAGTTTCACTTCACAGTGGAAGAAATATCGGAACAGAGATTTCCAGAAAGTTTGCAGTATCTGCAAAATTAGGTGGAGTTGCGGCAATTGTTGCCATTATCATCGGTGTGATACTGGGCAGTATCGCAGCACTTACAAGAAATAAACTGCCGGATCGTCTGATCGTATTTTTCACGACACTGGGTACGGCAATGCCGTCTTTTGTACTGGCAACGCTGCTTTTACTTGTATTTTGTTTAAAACTCGGATGGATTCCGGTATGGTCTTCGAGCAATCCGAATTATCTGCTCCCAATCATTGCACTGGCGGCATATCCGATGGCATATATTACGCGTCTGACAAAGACAAGTATGCTGGATGCGCTAAATCAGGATTATATCCGTACTGCAAGGGCAAAGGGTGTGCATCGGCTCAAAGTTATTTTTAAGCATGCGCTGAAAAATGCCCTGATTCCGGTTGTAACATATGTTGGTCCTATGGTTGCCTATATTCTGACAGGTTCCATGGTTGTGGAGAACATATTTACCATTGGTGGTCTTGGAACCGAATTCGTAACAAGCATTGTCAACCGTGATTACACTATGATTATGGCAATCACGATTTTCCTTGCGGTTCTGATGGTAGTTGCAAATCTTCTTACAGATATTGCATATAAACTGATTGATCCAAGAATCACATTTGAATAATGATGGAGGAAGGAACTTAGAATAATGCAGGGAAATGAAGAATTAAAAAAGCGGCAGATACTGTCCGCACAGATTGATTTAAGTAAATTTAATAAGGGCGATTTTATAAAGGCAACGGAAGAAGAGAAGAAGCAGCAGGATGTCATGGGCGAGTCAACGACATTTTTTAAAGATGGCATGAAACGTCTGAAAAAGAATCCGCTGGCAATGGGAAGTATTGTGATTCTGGTTCTGATTCTGGCACTGATCATTATTGCACCGTTTTTTGTACCATACAGCTATTCGGATATCATTACAGTGGACGGCAAGCGTGACAAGACCGCAGCCAATATGGCACCGTTTGAGTACTCGAAATTAGAGCAGCAGTACATGGATCGTACCGGTGAGAAACTGTTTCCGCATATTTTTGGAACCGATAACTTAAGCCGTGATTACTTTATCCGTGTTATTTACGGTACGAGAGTCAGCCTTTCGGTTGGTGTGATCGCTGCAATCATGGTACTTATCATTGGACTGGTTTATGGTTCGGTTGCGGGATATTTTGGTGGAAAAGTGGATCTGATCATGATGCGTATCGTGGATATTGTGTATTCCTTGCCGGATATGCTCATTATCATTCTGCTTTCGGTTGTGTTTCAGGAACGGTTAAAGCCATTGATTGAGGGAACCATGTTTGAAAAACTCGGAACCAATATGATCTCCATGTTTATTGTGTTTGGATTGCTTTACTGGGTAAGTATGGCGCGTCTGATCCGTGGACAGATTCTTACAATTAAAAACAACGAATATGTACTGGCAGCACGCTGTATTGGTACCAGAAACAGCCGCATCCTGACCCGTCATATTCTGCCAAACTGTTTATCTGTTATCATCATTACGACCGCGCTGCAGGTGCCGAGTGCCATCTTTACCGAGAGCTACTTAAGTTTCCTTGGCCTTGGGGTAAGTGCACCGCTGACTTCCCTGGGAAGTCTGGCAAACGATGCGCGTTCAGCAATGCAGTCGTATCCGTACCGTCTGGTAATTCCGGCAGTGCTGATCTGTCTGATCGTACTTGCGCTGAACCTTCTGGGCGATGGATTGAGAGATGCATTTGATTCAAAACTGAATTAAGGAGATAAGCAAATGAGTGAAGAAAATAAATATATATTACAGGTAAAAGATCTTCATACCAGCTTTGCTACGGATGCTGGGGAAGTTCGTGCGGTAAATGGTGTCTCCTTTAATCTGGAACCGGGAAAGACACTGGGAATTGTAGGAGAGTCCGGTTCCGGTAAATCCGTTACTTCTTATTCGATCATGCAGATTCTTGCGGAAACCGGAAAAATTACCGGAGGAGAGGTACTTTATCACGGCGAGGATATTTCCAAGTGGAACGAAAAGCAGATGCAGAAGTTCCGAGGGGAAAAGTGCTCGATCATTTTCCAGGATCCGATGACAAGCCTGAATCCGGTATTTACGATTGGAAATCAGTTGATGGAGGCAATTCTGCTCCACACAGACAAGGATAAAAAACAGGCGCGTGAGCGCGCCATTGAAATGTTAACACTGGTTGGTGTCAATGAGCCGGAAAGTCGTCTGAAACAGTATCCGCATGAGTTATCCGGTGGTATGCGCCAGCGTGTGATGATTGCCATGGCACTGGTCTGTGAACCGGATATTCTGATCGCAGACGAGCCGACCACGGCACTTGATGTGACCATTCAGGCACAGATCCTTGAACTGATGCAGGATCTGCAGAAGAAGCTTGGTATGGCGATCATCATGGTAACCCATGATCTGGGTGTTATTGCAAGTATGTGTGATGAGATTATTGTCATGTACGGTGGCCGTGTCTGTGAGCGGGGCACAGCGGATGCCATTTTCTATCATCCGGCGCATGAGTACACCAAAGGACTGCTCCGCTCCATCCCAAAGGCAGACAATATGAACGAAAAACTCATCCCAATCGGCGGAACTCCGATCAACCTGCTCCAGATGCCGGAGGGCTGTGCGTTTTGTCCGCGTTGTGAGTCGGCAATGAAGATCTGTTTAAAACAGCAGCCGGCGGAGTTTCGTGTGGGCGAAGACCATCTGGCGAGCTGCTGGATGAATGTAAAAGAAATCTATGAAGCACAGGAGGGCGGCAGCAATGAGCAGTGAAAAGAAAAACAATGATTATCTGCTGGAAGTAGAACATTTGAAGCAGTATTTTCCGGTGCATCAGGGTTTTAGCACCACTCCGCTGAAAGCAGTGGACGATATTTCCTTTGCCATCCGCCCGGGAGAAACACTTGGTCTGGTTGGCGAGTCCGGCTGTGGAAAGACAACAGTAGGCCGTACACTGCTTCGCCTGTATCAGCCGACGGCAGGTAAGATTACGTTTGACGGAAAAGTTCTCTTTGACAGTGGAGAACAGTATGGCGAAAACGGAAAAATGATCGTTGATGCAAACGGAAAGCCGGTTATGGGCAAAAAAGTAGATGTCAATATGATGCCGTACCGCAAGGAAATGCAGATGGTATTCCAAGACCCGTATTCCTCATTAAATCCACGTATGACGGTGGAAGATATTATCGGGGAACCTTTGGATGTGCATAAACTCTACAGAAATAGAAAAGAGCGTCGTGAGAAGATTCTCGATCTGATGGAGCTGGTCGGTCTGAATGCAGAGCATGCCATGCGTTATGCGCATGAGTTTTCCGGTGGACAGCGCCAGCGTATCGGAATTGCCCGTGCACTTGCGGTAAATCCGAAATTTATTGTCTGTGATGAGGCGGTATCTGCACTGGATGTTTCCATTCAGGCGCAGGTTGTCAATATGTTTGAGGAATTACAGGAAAAACTTGGAGTTGCCTATCTGTTTATCGCACATGATCTGCTGGTTGTACATCATATTTCCGACCGGATTGCAGTTATGTATCTGGGAAAGATGATGGAAATTGCGGATGCAGATGAGTTAAATGCAAATCCGATACATCCATATACACTGAGTCTGCTGTCCGCAGTTCCGATTCCAGATCCGGAGACAGCAAGAAAAAGTCATAGAATCGTGCTGGAGGGGGATGTTCCGAGTCCGCTGAAAATGCCAACCGGATGTCCATTCCGTACAAGATGTAAGTATGCAACGGAAAAATGCGGTCAGGAGATGCCGCAGCTGACCGACAGGGGGAATGGTCATATGGTTGCATGCTGGAATAAATAAGGTTTTTTCCCGCAAGGGTGAAACATATAAATAATTTTCAGGAGGAACAATTATGAAGAAGAAACTTGTATCAATCATGCTGGTTGCTGCAATGGCTCTTAGCGTAGCTGCATGTGGTTCATCAAAAGGAAACTCTGCAAAGACGGACGGAACCGAAGCAATGGCTTCCAGTGTAAGTAAAACACCGGACAACCAGATAAGCATTAACCTTGCTTCCGAGCCACAAACCATCGATCCGGCACTGAACTCTGCCGTAGATGGTGGATGTATGATCGTGAATTCTTTCGCGGGTCTTTATACCTACGACAAGGACGGCAAGCTGATTCCGCAGCTGGCATCTGATATGCCGGAAGTATCCGATGATGAAACTGTTTATACGGTAAAGATGATAAAATCCCAGTGGAGCAACGGGGAAGAGGTAACAGCAAACGACTTCGTATACAGCTGGAACCGTGCTGCGGATGAAAAAACAGCAGCTGATTATGCGTATCTGTTTGATATTATTGCAAGAAATGATGACGGCTCACTTGCTGTAGAGGCAACTGATGATTATACGTTAAAAATTACACTGACCAATCCATGCCCGTATTTCAATGACCTGATGGCATTTCCTACTTATTTCCCGGTATACCAGAAGGATGTGGAAAAAGCGGATCCTGATGGAAAGAATCCGGGTAAGTGGTGTCAGGAGGCTGGCTTTGTATCAAACGGTGCTTATACATTAAAATCATGGAAGCACAACGAGAGCATGGTTTATGTAAAGAATCCGAAGTATTACGATGCAGACAATGTAACTATGGATGAGATCCACATTATGCTGAGTGCAGATGATACTGCAACCTATGCAGCATACAATAGTGGAGACCTTGACTTTGTAGATACTGTTCCAAACGATGAGATTTCAACATTAAATGGAAAGAACTCTGATTTCCATATCATTCCAAACCTTGGAACTTATTATGTTGGTTTTAACGTAAACGACCCGATTTTTGACGGAAAGACTGTAGAGCAGGCAGCATCTATGCGTAAAGCAATGAACCTGCTGATTGATCGTGAGTTTATTGTGGAGAATGTAGGACAGACCGGACAGATTGCTGCAGATTCTTTCGTACCGGCAGGTATGTCAGACGGTAACGGCGGAGTATTCAAGACAGATGATACAAGCTACTACGATGCAACCAAGACAGGTGCAGATCAGGTAGAGGAAGCAAAGAAACTGCTGGAAAGTGTCGGCTATACATTTACCGATAACGGAGATGGCACATACAAGTGTGATCCGGCAATTTCCATGACGTTCCTGACTAACGATGACAGCGGTCATATTGCAGTTGGTGAATCCATGCAGCAGGATTTCGCATTACTTGGTATCAATATGGAGATTAAGTCGGAAGACTGGAATGTATTTCTTGAAGACCGTAAGTCCGGCAACTTTACCATCGCCCGTGAGGGATGGCTGGCAGATTACAACGACCCGATCAATATGTTAGAACTCTTTACAACGGATTCTGGTAACAATGATATGCAGCTTGGAAAGGGTGACAAGCCTTCCGATTCTGCACCGGACTGGACAGATTACAATAAGCTGATCAAAGAGATCCGTACAACTGCTGATTTCTCCAAACGTGTGGATCTGATGCATCAGGCAGAGGATATGCTGATGGATACCGGTGCCGTAATGCCGATTTACTACTACAATGATATTTATATGTTAAAGTCAAATATCAAGGGCATTTACTCTACCATCTATGGTATGAAGTACTTTATGTATGCAACAAAAGAAAAATAAAATCATCCGGATACAACCGCGATGAGAAACATGAAAACTCCGGGAAAGGCTCCCGGAGTTTTTGTGTTTTGTTAATACAGATTTTTTTTCTCGTGTGACCATTTTTCCGGATGCTCCTCATACTGTGCGTTAATCCAGTCAACGACCTGCTGCTTGCCTTCGTTTGTAAAGGGCGCAGTAAAATCCGTTTTGAGGGAATCATCCGTCAGGGAAAAGATAAGAGGACCGGGCCAGACCCATGCATGAAAAAAGGCGTCCCCTTCCTCGGGGGCTTCCCGTCTGATCAGAAAACGCATGCCGTTGATCCAGCCGGTATAGCTCGTTTTTTTGTAATAATTTAAGTTTAATACTTCGTCAGAGGTTAACATAGTATCTCCCAGTTTCATTATTTTGTAATAATTGTAACACATTTCCATTAATTTTGGTATAATGTCTGTTAGAGTGTTTGAACGAAGGTGAAAAAATATGTTTGGGAGAAATGATTTTGTTGAAAATGTAAAATCTGCACTGGCAGCAGTGGATTGTGATATGGGGGCATTTCGCAGCTGGCAGAAAATGTATGACAAGCTGAAAAAGAAAAAAGGTGAGCAGGAGGATCGCTACCGGCGATGCAGAGAGCAGACAAAGCGTGTGCAGGAAGATGCACAGCTGATGGAACATATGCTTACCACTGCGCAATCGGTAGACGGAAAGGAATTCGGCAGACTTTTAAAAGATCTTCGTCAGATGCAGAACAGTTTTGATCATGAATTTCTGGTCAGCAAAGAAGATCAGGAGTTTCATTCCACGTACGATACGATTCTGCGGCTGGGAACGAAAGCGTTGAATGCCCCGGATCAGAAACTTCTGCTGCAGAGTGAAATTGAAAATCTGCTCGCACTTCTTAAGGAAAATCTGGAAAAAGAGGAACCGGAGATTGCGGCACTTACATTTTATTATCAGTTTGGATCGGATCAGGAACTCGCGCAGCTGCCGCCGGCAGAGAAGCTGTCGAAGATTACATATTTATATGAATGTGAGTTCCGGCGACCGATTCTGCAGCTTTTGGAATCAGGTATTTCCGGTGCCGGAGAGCAGAAACATACATATGAAACTGCAACAGACCGTGGCAGCAGAAAAAAATATGAAACGCTGCAGATCTTTTTTGGTGCACATCCGGAACATATTTTAGAACAGATGATGGAAGAATAAAGAAACAGGAGGATTCCTATGGAACGCAGACCATTGCCGGGAGAAAAATACCGGCACTTTAAAAATAAACTATATCAGGTGATTACCATTGCAAAACATTCCGAAACGGGAGAGGAACTGGTGATTTATCAGGCGTTATATGGAAGTTTTGGCGTGTATGCAAGACCGCTTTCCATGTTTGTGAGTGAAGTGGATCATGTCAGGTATCCGGATGTACATCAGAAATACCGGTTTGAGCGTGTGGATGAGTCGATGGAAGAAACCGGGAAAAACGCAGAACCAAAGGCAGAGACGGCGCAGCCTGTTATGCAGAAAGCAACAGCGGAAAATGCCGTGACGCCGGACCAGACACAACCGGAGGTGGAACCGAAACTCATGGAGTTTCTGGAGTCAGACAGTTTTGAGGAAAAATATAATATTCTGACGTCCATGAGGGATGTTATTACAGACAGTATGATCGATACGATGGCGGTTGTGATGGATACGGTGATTCCGGAGGGAGATCTGGATAAGAGATATGATGATTTAAGGTATGTGATCCGGACCAGACAACAGTATGAATTTGCCAACCGGCTGCGTTGATTAACGCAGACCGTGCCGGCTTAAATAGCTGTTGTGATATTTTCCGGAATTTGTCACGTCTTCTCCAAACCAGTCCGGGGCGGTGAACTTATCAGCTTCTTCGACCGAATCAAATTCCACTTCCACCAGAGTCAGCGGAGCGAGGTCTTTTTCAAAGATATCGAGTTCTGCGGTCAGATGCTCGTTTAAAGGAATCAGATAGCGGGTTTTGGCAATTAAAAGCCCGTCAATTTTCGGAAGCAGGTGCCCGTAGGACTCTTTGGTGAGAGGAAGATTGTATTCTTCCCGCACCATAAGCCCATCGCCCTTGTAGGTGAGATAATAATCGTCGTTGGAGCGGCGGATGCGTACGACCGGTTCAGTGCACAGGTAACCCTGTGCTATTTTTTTACTTTCATACTGATCCAGATGATCCGGTAATGTTTTTACAAGATATTTTCGTTCGATTTCCATATGATTTTCCTTTATTTAAAATAAGTCAGCAGTTTCTGTACGGCAATGCTCTGCGGTTTTCCACTGTCTTCCACAATGGTGATCTGGCGCTCCGGAATTTCTTCTTCGAGTTCGATCTCGAAAACCTCTTTGTGCTCAATGGCCGGTCTTGCAATGCCTTCCGGACAGAATCCGATGCCAAGATTACAGCGGACCATCGGAAGAATCTGGTCTGTGGTAGCAACTTCCATATCCGGAGAAAACCGAAGGTGGTTTTCGTAGAAAAACCGGACATACAGATCATTGGTTCCGGTGCCGGCAGAAAGGGAAACAAAGGAAAAATCCGCAAGTTCCTTTAAACTGCGTTTGCGGCTTGCAGTTGTTTTATAGGCACTTCCTCCGATCAGAATGTCGTGATAGCTGCGAAGTGCGGTTTTTCGCAGAGGCTTTCGGATTTCCAAAGGAGAGGTGACCATGGCGATATCAACAAGTCCTTTTTCTAAGGCATCAATGGCCTGCGGGGTGGAATGATTGGAAATTTTCAGACGGACGTGCGGATAATCTTTATGAAATTCCTGCAGTTTGTCTAAAAGGTACAGACGCATGGCTGTTTCACTGATGCCGATATTGATCTGCCCGCTTTCGAGGCTCTTGTTTTTGATAATTTCTTTTTCTCCATAGGTGAGCTGTTCAATTGCAATGGCAACGTGGCGGAACAAGTGCTCGCCCTCGGTTGTCAGCTGAATCCCTTTGTGAGAACGGATCAGCAGTTTGCAGTCAAGCTCATTTTCCAGAATATTCATACAGCGGGTGATGTTGGGCTGGTTACTTCCGAGCATTTCTGCCGCGTTGGAAAAGCTTTTATAACGGGCAACATAATAGAAAATGCGGTAATAATCTAAAGTCATGATATTCCCTCCTCATAAACTATCGAAAGTATAATACAAAAATGGCAGGTGAGTCAAATGGAAATCCTCCGATTGTGTGCTTGTCGTTTTTGTAAGAAATTGCTACAATAGATCATAGCAATTACCGAAAAGGAGAATGATAAATATGAGCAGACTTGGAATTTTTATTGCAGACGGATGTGAAGAAGTAGAAGCACTGACGGTTGTGGATATTGTGCGCCGTGCAAAACTTGAAATTGACATGATTTCCATCAACGGAACAAAGCAGGTGACCAGTTCCCGCAATGTGACATTTATGACAGACACGACAAAAGAGGAGGCTGACTTTTCCGCTTATGACGGGATCATTCTGCCGGGCGGTATGCCGGGAACGGTTCATCTGGGAGAAGATGATACGGTCAGTCAGGTGATCCGTGAGTTTGCAAAAGAAGGAAAACTTGTTGCGGCAATCTGCGCAGCACCGAGTGTGCTGGGACAGGCCGGAATTTTAAATGGGAAGAAAGCTGCGTGTCATCCGGGATTTGAAGAAAAACTGACCGGAGCAGAAGTATTCTTTTCCCCGGTAGTATGTGATGGAAATGTGATTACAAGCCGCGGCATGGGAACTGCCGTACCGTTTGGTCTTGCAGTTGCCCGTTATTTTACCGATGATGCAACTATAGAACATGTAAAAGCCGGACTTGTATACGCATAAACAGGTTCCAGAAATTGTCAGCTTTTTGTTCTCATAATTCCTCTGGTTCTGGTCACACTATACTCAGGCACATGAGAACAGCAAGTTGACCCCAAAAGCCGACCTGCCTTCTTGTGTGCAGGCCGGCTTTTTTATGCAGGCATATAAAATACAGGAGGTGAAGAACTATGGCAGGTAACAACAATTCATCAAGCGGTACAAACCGTATGGCAGTACCGGAGGCAAAGGACGCAATGAAGCGTTTTAAGGAAGAGGTTGCAAGCGAGCTTGGAGTACCTTTAAAAGATGGATACAATGGGGATCTGACTTCCAAACAGGCAGGTTCTATTGGTGGAGAAATGGTCAAGAAGATGATCATGAAGCAGGAAGAACAGATGAAATAAGGACTTTCTGCCGGAAAACAAAACAGCGTATGGCTTTTGACAGGCCATACGCTGTTTTTATTATAGGAAATAAAAAAACACTTGGCAAATATGTATTTCGTATGCTATAATGCTTAAATGACTGTGGTGGTCGTAGTATGCCTGTTTGTACCATCACGGAAAAATAGATTGTACATGGAATTGATATATATAAGGAGGAAACAATTAAGATGAGTGTACAGGTTGAAAATTTAGAGAAGAATATGGCGAAACTTACCATCGAGGTTTCAGCAGAGGATCTGGAGAAAGCACTTGAGTCAGCTTACCAGAAGCAGAAGAAGCAGATCAGTGTTCCGGGATTCCGTAAAGGAAAAGTTCCGAGAGCCATGATCGAGAAGATGTATGGAGTTGACGTATTCTATGAGGATGCAGCAAACGCTCTGATGCAGCAGAATTATGCAGCAGCTGTTGACGAAAGCGGAATTGATATTGTGTCACGTCCGACCGTTGACGTTGTACAGATTGAAAAGGGCAAGCCTTTTATTTTCACAGCTGAAGTTGCTGTAAAGCCTGAAGTTACACTTGGCAAATACATGGGAGTGACCGTTACAAAGATCGATACTTCTGTATCCGATGAAGAAGTAGACGAAGCTCTGGAAAAAGAACGCAATAACAATGCAAGAACCATCAATGTAACAGACAGACCGGTTGCACAGGGAGATACCGCTGTGATCGATTTTGAAGGATTTGTAGACGGTGTTGCATTTGAGGGCGGTAAGGGAGAAAATCATTCATTAGAGATCGGTTCCCACACCTTTATTGATACATTTGAGGATCAGCTGGTTGGAAAGAATGTTGGCGATGAAGTAGATGTAAATGTTACTTTCCCAGAGCAGTATCAGGCTGCTGATCTGGCTGGAAAGCCGGCTACATTCAAGGTTAAGATCAACGAGATCAAAGCAAAGGAACTTCCGGAGCTTGATGATGAGTTCGCAAAGGATGTATCTGAGTTTGATACATTAGCTGAGTACAAGGAAAGCTTAAAGAAAGACTTAGAGAAGAAGAAACAGGATGAAGCAAAGCGTACAAAAGAAGACGAAGCCATCCAGAAGATCATTGACAAGTCAAAGATGGAGATTCCGGAGGCAATGATCGATACACAGTGTGAGACAATGATCGAGGAATTCGCTCAGAGAATCGCACAGAGCGGTCTTTCCATGGATCAGTACTTACAGTTCTCCGGTCTTACCGTAGACGGATTAAAGGAGCAGGTTCGTCCGGAAGCTCTTACCCGTATCCAGAGCAGTCTCGTATTAGAGCAGATCGCTAAGGAAGAAAACATCGAAGTATCTGATGCAGATGTAGATGCAGAGATCGAGAAGATGGCAAAGAATTACGGTATGGAAGCTGATAAGCTCAAAGAGTACATGGGCGAAGGTGAGAAAGAATCCATGAAGAGAGAACTTGCCATCACAAAGGCAGTTGAACTGATCATGGACAACATCAAAGAAAGAGCAAAGGCTAAGACAAAGAAAGAAAAAGAAGCTGAGGCAGAAGCAGAGGCTTAATATCGAAAACTACGACAGAGAAGGACTGGTCTGGGAGAATACCAGACCGGTCTTTTGTTCATTGAGGTGCATCGCAGGATGCATGTAATAAATATAGGAGGCGATTTTTCTATGAGTTTAGTACCTTATGTCATTGAACAGACCAGCAGGGGCGAGAGAAATTATGATATTTATTCCCGTCTGTTAAAAGACAGAATTATCTTTTTAGGGGAAGAAGTAAATGAGACAACCGCAAGTCTTGTTGTTGCACAGCTTCTGTTTCTGGAATCGGAAGATCCGAACAAGGATATTCAGTTATATATCAATTCTCCGGGTGGAATGGTTACTGCCGGTATGGCAATTTATGACACCATGCAGTATATCAAATGTGATGTATCAACCATCTGTATCGGACTGGCAGCCAGCATGGGTGCGTTTCTTCTGGCTGGTGGTACAAAGGGAAAACGTTTTGCACTCCCTAATTCAGAAATCATGATTCATCAGCCTTCCGGTGGTGCAAAAGGACAGGCAACAGAGATTCAGATTGCGGCAGAGAATATTTTAAAGACAAAGAAACGTTTGAATGAAATTCTTGCTGCAAACACCGGTAAGCCATATGAGACAATTGCAGCAGATACGGAACGTGACAATTATATGTCCGCGCAGGAAGCTGCAGATTACGGCTTGATCGATGGAGTGATCACGAATAGATAGTTATGTGGAAACCTCCGGTCATTGCCGGAGGTATTTTTCATTTATAGGAGTAAATAAATTATGGCAGGAAAGAATGATGGCAAAATCCGCTGCTCTTTTTGCGGAAAAACACAGGATCAGGTCGGAAGAATGATTTCAGGTCCAAATGGTGCATTTATCTGTGATGAGTGTGTAGATATCTGCGCAGAGATCATCGAGGAAGAGAATCTGGAAGAAAAAGCTCCGGCTTCTGCAAAGGAAGAAATCAATCTGATTAAACCGGAAGAAATGAAAGCGTTTCTGGACGATTATGTAATCGGGCAGGATCAGGCAAAAAAGGTACTTTCGGTTGCGGTATACAATCATTATAAGAGAGTGCTTGCAGATCAGGAAAATGATGTGGAACTTCAGAAAAGCAATATTCTGATGCTGGGACCGACCGGTTCCGGAAAGACGCTTCTGGCGCAGACACTTGCCCGTGTACTTAATGTACCGTTTGCAATTGCAGATGCCACGACACTGACAGAGGCCGGTTATGTGGGAGAGGATGTAGAGAACATTCTTTTGAAGCTGATTCAGGCGGCAGATTATGATGTGGAGCGTGCACAGCACGGCATTATCTATATTGATGAGATTGATAAGATCACAAAGAAATCGGAGAATGTATCCATCACGAGAGACGTATCCGGAGAGGGTGTTCAGCAGGCATTACTTAAGATTCTGGAAGGAACGGTTGCATCGGTTCCGCCACAGGGAGGACGTAAACATCCGCAGCAGGAACTGATTCCGATTGATACGACAAATATTCTGTTTATTTGCGGCGGAGCATTTGATGGTCTGGAGAAAATTGTAGAGGCACGTATGGACGCTTCTGCGATCGGATTTAATGCAGAGGTGAAGTCAAAGTCTGACATCAATGTGGGGGATGCATTTAAGCGTGCACTGCCACAGGATTTTGTGAAGTTTGGACTGATTCCGGAGTTTATCGGACGTGTGCCGATTACCGTATCTTTAGATTCGCTGGATCGCGACGCATTGATCCGTATTTTAAAAGAGCCAAAGAATTCTCTGATCAAACAGTATACCAGACTTCTGGAACTGGATGGGGTAGGACTGGAATTTGAGGACAGCGCAATCGAAGCAATTGCAGATAAGGCATTAGAGCGCAAAACCGGAGCGCGTGGACTGCGTGCCATCATGGAAGCGGTAATGCTGGATCTGATGTATCGTGTCCCATCGGATGATTCCATCAGCAAGTGTGTGGTAGATAAAAAGATGGTGGAAAACAATCTTGCTTTAGATGGAGAAGAGATTCTTGGAATTGAGCAGGACCCGAAGAAAGAAGTAAAAGAAGAACTTGCTTCATAAAAAGACCGGATGCGTCTGGAAATATAGGAGCAGATACAAGTGGAAGATAAAATATTGACAATTCCGGCAGTGGCACTGCGGGGAATGACGATTTTGCCGGGCATGGTGGCTCATTTTGATATCAGCAGGGACAAATCCCTGCGTGCTGTCGAGGAAGCCATGAAAGGAGACCAGAAGCTTTTTATCGTCACACAAAAAGATACAGAGAAAGAAGATCCTCAGGGAGAAGATCTGTATGAAGTGGGGCTTCTGGCTGTGGTTCGTCAGGTCGTAAAATTACAGAAAAATATTATGCGTGTACTGATCGAAGGAATCGGGCGCGCAGAGATATATGAATATACACAGACAGCCGATTATATGCAAGCGCGTGTGATCGTGTATGATCAGGAAGACGATGAACAGCTTCCGGAGCAGGCAAAGTCTGCAATGCTTTTGAGTGTGCAGGAAACGTTTGCAAAATATGCAAGAGTACATGGCAAAATCGGGCAGGATGTGATGCGCCAGGTTCAGGAAGAGACGGATCTTTTAAAACTTCTTGATTATGTGGGAAACAGCCTTGTAATCAGTTATAAAAAGAAACAGAAACTGTTAGAGGCTGTCACGCTGACAGCACGTTATGAGGCGGTGCTTTCTTCTTTGCTGCAGGAGACAGAGATTCTGGCTTTAAAGCGTGATTTCCAGAAAAAAGTGCAGGAACATGTGGATAAAAACCAGAAAGATTACCTGCTTCGGGAGCAGATGCAGGTAATCCGGGAAGAGCTGGGAGAATCCAATACAGAAACCGATGCACAGGAGTATGAAAAGAAACTGCAGGAACTTCAGGCTTCCGGGGAAGTGAAAGCAAGAATTCATAAGGAGATTGAGCGTTTTCAGGGAATTTCAGGAAATTCATCCGAGAGTACGGTAAGCCGTGGTTATATCGAAACCTTACTGGAACTTCCGTGGGATGCAGTATCGGAGGATAACAAAGACTTAAAGCATGCGCAGAAGATTCTGGATGAGGATCATTACGGTCTCGAAAAGGTAAAGGAACGTATTCTGGAATTTCTTGCAGTCCGTAATCTGACCGGAAAGGGAGAGAGCCCGATTATTTGTCTGGTGGGGCCTCCGGGAACTGGAAAAACCAGCATTGCGCGTTCGATTGCCCGTGCGCTGGATAAAAAATATGTTCGTATTTCACTCGGAGGTGTGCGGGATGAAGCGGAGATCCGCGGACACCGCAGAACCTATGTGGGAGCAATGCCGGGAAGAATCGTCAATGGACTGCGGATGGCGGGAGTCAAAAATCCACTGATGCTGCTGGATGAAATTGACAAGATGAGCAGCGATTATAAGGGAGATACAGCTTCTGCCATGCTGGAAGTGCTTGACTCGGAACAGAATCATAAATTCCGGGATCACTATGTAGAGCTTCCGGTGGATCTGTCCGAGGTACTGTTTATTGCAAGTGCCAATTCCATGCAGGATATTCCGGGACCGCTTCTGGATCGTATGGAAATTATAGAAGTCAGCAGTTATACGGAAAACGAAAAGTTCCATATTGCAAAGGATCATCTGCTGGCGAAACAGTTTGAAAAAAACGGAGTTGCAGATGGCAAACTAAAGATTACGGACAAAGCGCTGCGAATGGTGATTTCTTCTTATACCAGAGAAGCAGGTGTACGTTCTCTCGAACGGCAGATCGGAGAAATCTGCCGCAAAGCAGCCCGCAGAATCTACGAGGGCGATGAGAAAATGATTCGTGTAACCGGCACAAATCTGGAAGATTTTCTCGGAAAACCGAAATATCGTCCGGAGAAGAAAAACAAAAAGAATGAAGTAGGCATTGTGCGCGGTCTGGCATGGACCAGTGTGGGTGGTGTAACTTTAGAGATTGAGGTGAATCTGATGCCGGGCAAGGGCAGTGTGGTGTTGACGGGAAAACTCGGAGACGTCATGAAAGAGTCTGCACAGACCGGAATCAGTTATATTCGGTCCATCAGTGAAGATTACCATATTGATCCGGAATTTTTCCAGAAACATGACATCCATATCCATGTTCCGGAAGGTGCGGTTCCAAAAGACGGACCGTCTGCCGGAATTACCATGGCAACCGCAATTCTTTCTGCGGTCACCGGGAAGCCGGTACGGGCAGATGTTGCCATGACAGGGGAAATTACACTGCGCGGACGTGTACTTCCGATTGGCGGATTAAAAGAGAAATTGCTTGCGGCAAAGAATGCCGGAATGAAGACGGTCTGTATTCCAAAAGAGAATGAACAGGATCTTGCCGAAATTTCGGAAGAGATCGTAGGAGATATGGAGATCATACCGGTAGAACATATGGATCAGGTAATTAAGGCTGCATTTGTATAATGCAGCCCAAATTCTTTTTGCAGGAGAATAAATATGATTATCAAAAATGTGAATTTGGAGACAGTTTGTGGAATTACAAGTGCGATTCCGGACAACCTATTGGATGAAGTGGCTTTTGCCGGAAAATCCAATGTGGGAAAGTCATCGCTGATCAATGCGCTGATGAACCGGAAATCGCTTGCGCGTACTTCTTCCCAGCCGGGAAAAACGCAGACCATAAATTTTTACAATGTCAATGAGGCAATGTATCTGGTGGACTTGCCGGGATACGGATACGCAAATGCAAATATTGAGATTAAGGCGAAATGGGGACAGATGATCGAAAATTATCTGCATACATCCAAACGGCTGAAAGCAGTTTTTCTTCTGATTGATATTCGTCATGAACCGTCGGAAAATGATCAGATGATGTATGAGTGGATGGTTCATCAGGGATTTGCGCCAATCATCATTGCAACAAAATCGGACAAATTAAAAAAGATGCAAATCCTGCAACATGTGCAAATGATAAAGGATATCCTGCAAGTAGAGCCGGGAACGATCGTTATTCCGTTTTCTGCGGAGTCAAAACAGGGCCGGGAAGAAATCTGGCAGATTGTAGAATCCGTTATTGAACTTCCGCAAGGGTACATCGAGGCGGAAAATGCCAAAAGAGAGGCAAAACAAAAGCAGCCGGCACCGCAGGAACCGAAGAAAAAAGAGCGCTGGAAAAAGACAGACCGCCCGGTAGCCAAAAAGACACTTCGAAAAGAACAGAAAAAGAAAGTGAAAAAAAAGTAGAATGAAGAAAAAGTATTTGTATACTGCAATCATGCTTTTTGCCATTCTGGTGGCAGGAATGGGACTGACCGGATGGTACGTCAGCCAGACACAGGAACAGACGGATGGACAGGAACTGACGGTTGTGACTTCCTTTTATCCAATGTATATTGCGGCTGAGAATGTAATCGGGGATGCAGACGGAGTGCGTCTGGAAAATTTAAGTGAGCCGCAGACCGGCTGCCTGCATGATTTCCAGCTGACACCGGAAGATATGAAGTTACTCAGTACGGCGGATGTGTTTATCATCAATGGTGGTGGAATTGAAAGCTTTATGAAGGAAGTTGCAGAGGCTTACCCGAATCTGAAAATTATAGAAGCCTGTGAGAATATTTCTTTGCTCTCCGGGGAGGAGGACGATACACATCATCATGAGGGGGAAACAGAAGAAGAACATGCCCATGGGGATGTCAATGCCCACGCATGGATGAGCGTTTCTGCTTATGAGACACAGGTACAGACGATTGCCGATGGATTATCTGGAGCAGATCCGGAAAGAAGCAGTGCCTATCAGAATGGGGCAGAGGCATATCTGGAAAAACTGGACGGACTGAAAAAACGTCAGGAGAAATTAAAACAGGAAATTTCCGGTCAGTCGGTGATTCTGTTTCATGAAGCATATGCCTATGTCGCTGAGGACTATGGACTGCAGGTAAACTATCTGCTGGATCTCGATGAGGAACGGCAGGTCAGCGCAGGAGAAGTATCAGATGTGCTTTCTGCTGTCCGCAAGGGGCATGTAAAATACATTCTTGCAGAAGAACTGTATGGAAAGAGTATGGGAGATACGATCCGGAAAGAGTCCGATGCAAAGGTATTATATCTGGACCCGCTGAATCGCGGAACTTACGAAAAAGACAGTTATATTAACGGTATGAAAAAAAACATGGAGATACTTGAGGAGGCATTTTATGCGAAAGATCATTAGTCCGTGTGGATTTCACTGCATCAAGGTGAACCATCTGGGGGTGTGGTTCAGTGAGCAGGAAATCTTAAAAGATGTGAATCTTCATATGCACTGTGGATCGCTGAATGCGATTATCGGAAAAAACGGTGCCGGAAAATCGACATTGATCCGTGCCATGCTGGGGGACATCCCGCATACGGGAGATATTGAGTTTCGGGATACCAAAGACGGACGGATGCAGAATTTAAAAATCGGATATGTCCCGCAATCGATTAACATCGAAAAAAATACACCGGTCAGTGTCTATGACCTGCTGGCAAGCTATGAGTCGAGATATCCGGTGTTTCTGCCGAAAAAACGGAAATTATATGAAAAGATCAAAAAACATCTGCGCATTTTTGAGGCAGAAGAACTGATCGACAAACAGGTTTGTAATCTGTCCGGAGGACAGCTGCAGAGAGTGCTTCTTGCACTGGCGGTGATGGATGAGCCGAATCTGCTGCTTTTGGATGAGCCGGTATCCGGAATTGACCAGAATGGCATGGAACTTTTTTTTAAAACGATGGATTATCTGAAAAAACATTATGACCTTGCGATTATTCTGATCTCACATGATCTGGATTACGTGGCAAGATATGCGGATCATGTAGTGCTTCTGGACAAGACGGTCCTCAGGCAGGGAACGGTAAAAGAAGTATACGAAAGTTCCGAATTTGAACGGATTTTTTCTGCGGGAAAAGAAGAAACATGGATAAAGGAGGATGAGACAAATGATTGATTGGACCTCCTGGATGGATTATGGTTTTATGAAGATGGCATTGGCCGCAATACTGATCATTACACCACTGTTTGGGCTGATGGGAACCATGATTGTCAATAAAAAAATGGCATATTTTTCGGATGCCCTGGGGCATTCCGCACTGACGGGAATTGCTGTAGGAGTGGTATGCGGAATTCCGGATACGAATATTTCCATGGTGATTTTTGCAGTTGTATTCGCGCTGCTGTTAAACAAAATCGGAAGCAGAAGTACCGTATCAACCGATACGATTATTTCGGTTTTTTCCTCCTGTTCGGTTGCGATTGGTCTGGCAATCCTGTCAAAAGGCGGAAATTTCAGTAAATATTCGAGTCTTTTAGTCGGGGATGTTCTGAGCATTACCAAAAAGGAAATCGGGTATCTTGTTATTATTTTTATCGTTACGATTTTGTTCTGGATCACCTGTTTTAACTGGCTGAATGCCATCTGTATTCACCGGGCACTGGCAAAGAGCAAGCGGATTCCGGTACAACTGATGGATTATGTTTTTGCGGTACTTGTAGCACTGATTGTCATGCTTTCCATCAAGTGGGTAGGTATTCTGATCATCAATGCATTGCTGATCCTTCCGGCGGCATCGAGCAGAAATCTGTCGGTAAATATGCGGGAATACCATGTCTTTTCGATAATTTTTTCCGTTTTCTCGGGCGTCATGGGGCTGATTTTGTCTTATTATACAAACGTTGCAACCGGCCCAATGATTGTAATTATCGCATCTGTGATCTATTTTGTGACTTATTTTTTCGGAAGAAAGTGGAAAGAATAACAGGGAGAATAGAATTTGACCGATTGTATTTTTTGTAGTACAATCGGTGTATACAAAATACTGAGGAAATACAAATGGATGAAATAACACTCAAAGCACTTGCAAAAATAAATCTGGGACTGGATGTGGTCCGGCGCAGGGAAGATGGATATCATGAAGTGCGCATGATCATGCAGACCATTCATCTGTACGATCTTCTGGAGATTCAAAAGATCCGGGAGCCGGAGATACAGATTGTTTCCAACCTCTCTTTTTTGCCGGTAAATGAAAATAATCTGGTCTATAAAGCGGCACGGCTGTTACAGGAAGAGTTTGCGCTTACAGATGGAATTTCCGTAAAACTGACAAAGAGAATTCCGGTAGCGGCGGGGATGGCAGGAGGAAGCACGGATGCTGCCGCCATGCTGTATGCGATGAATCAGTTGTATGATCTGGGATTGTCCCGCAGGGAACTGATGAAGAGAGGGGTACAGATCGGGGCAGATGTTCCTTACTGTCTTATGCGTGGAACGGCACTGGCAGAAGGAATCGGGGAAAAACTGACACAGCTTCCGCCGATGATCAAATGTCCGGTGCTGATTGCAAAACCATCCATTTCTGTATCGACCAAATTTGTATATCAGAACCTGAAGCTGGATGAACAGACGAACCATCCGGATATTGATGCACTGATGAAAGATATCCGGGAGAAAGATTTTGACGGTGTCTGTGCACATATGGGAAATGTACTGGAATCGGTTACGATACCAAACTATCCGGTAATTGCAGAGATCAAACAGCAGATGATGCGTTCGGGTGCAAAAGCTTCCATGATGAGCGGAAGCGGTCCTACCGTATTCGGTCTTTTTGAAGATGGAGAAACGGCAAAGCGTGCGCTGCGGGAAATGAAACGCTCCGGTCTTGCAAAACAGGTATATCTGACCACGATCTACAACAACAGGAGAAAGTAATAATTCACACAAACAGAAATGGAGACGATAACATGACAGATGATCTGACGCTCAATATGGACGCATATCTGCCACTGAGAGATGTTGTATTTAATACGTTAAGAGAGGCAATTTTAAAAGGAGATCTCAAACCGGGAGAGCGGCTTATGGAGTTACAGCTGGCAGCAAAGCTTGGGGTGAGCCGTACACCGATCCGTGAAGCCATCCGTATGCTCGAGCAGGAGGGACTTGCTGTAACCATGCCACGCAAAGGGGCAGAGGTTGCAAAGATGACGCTCAAAGATATGGAAGACGTTCTGGAAATCCGGGAGGCACTGGATGAACTTGCCGTAAAGATTGCATGTGATAAGATTTCGGAGAAAGAGCTGCAAAAACTTTTAGAAGTCAAAGATCAGTTTGAAAACAGTACAAAGACCGGAGATGTGAAAATGATTGCCGAGATGGATGTAAAATTCCACGATGTTATTTTTGAATCAACGGGAAATCCGAAACTCGTGACGTTATTGAACAATCTGCGGGAGCAGATCTACCGATACCGTGTGGAATATATCAAAAATCCGGACAATTATCCGGTATTGATCGCAGAACATAATGCGATTGCGGAGGGACTGAAAAACAGGGATAAAGAAGCGGCAACGCTTGCCATGCACAAGCATGTAAAAAACCAGGCAGTGGCGGTAAAGAGCGTAATCCAGTGTCAGGATGAAACAGAAAATGAATAGTTTATGTAACAGATGGAAATAGTAAGGACAGATACCTTTTGGTGTCTGTCTTTTTTTAGGTATACAGGCACCTTATGGGATGAAAAGAGATAGGAATGTAAAAATGGAGCATACAAAAATTTCGACCGATATTGAGCAGAATATAAAACAGTTTCAACAGCTGTTTGCAGACAGTGCAGATATTAAAATGAAGGAAATGCGTCTGGGAAAAGGAAAAAGAAGACGCTGTTTTCTGGCATATATTGAGGTGGCAGTCAGCAATATGCTGCTGGAAACGACGGCTTTGGGGAGACTGCTGGCGGCATTATCGGAGCTGCCGGACAGAGACTTAAATCGGGTACTCAATGAGAATGCGATGGGGATTTCAGATGTGACACCGTACGATACCATAGAGGATGCAGCACAGGGGATGCTCACGGGGGATGCAATCCTTTTTGTGGATGGATACGGACATGCATTAAAGATTGCCGACAAAGGATATCCCGGCATGGGGGTGCAGGAACCGGATTCGGAAAAGGTGATCCGTGGTTCGAAGGAGGGGTTTACCGATTCCATCAAAACGAATACGGCACTTATCCGTAAGCGTGTGCGATCGACACGGGTTAAAGTAGAAGAAGTACAGGAGGGGGTGCGTTCGCACACGGCAATTGATCTGGTGTATATGGCAGATCTGAAATATACATCCGTGCTGCGGCAGATCCGGGAAAAAATTACAGAATATGAGATTGATGGGGTCATGGACAGTGGAACTTTGGAACAGCTGGCGGAAAAGAAATGGTATTCACCGTTTCCACAGTTTCAGACGACGCAGAGGCCGGACCGGGCAGCACTTGCAGTGCTGGAGGGGAGAATCGTATTGTTATGCGACAATTCTCCGGTCGCTCTCATTCTGCCGACAGACCTGAATTCTTTTCTGAAGACGAGTGATGACTATTATAATCGGTTTGGTGTGGCAACGTTTGCACGGATCTTGCGTTACATGGCAGCTTTTTTTGCCATGACACTCCCCGGACTGTATCTGGCGGTGACAAATTTTCACACACAGATTCTGCCGACACCGCTTTTGTTATCCTTCTGGGAGGCACGGATCGGTGTGCCTTTTCCGGCGGCACTGGAGGTCATTCTCATGGAGATTTCTTTTGAACTGTTGCGGGAGGCGGGAGTCCGGCTGCCGGGGGCAATGGGAAATACGATCGGAATTGTCGGAGGTCTGATTATCGGGCAGGCAGCTGTGGATGCCAACCTTGTCAGTCCGATTGTGGTGATTGTGGTTGCGTTTACCGCGCTTTGTTCCTTTTCCATTCCGAATGAAGAATTTGCTTTTTCATTCCGGATATTGAAATTTTATGTGATTGTCCTGTCCGCATGGCTTGGATTTTTCGGATTTTTGATTGCACTGCTTACGGTGTTCATCCATCTGTCGCGGCTGGAAAGCTTTGGGATCCCGTATCTCATGCCGTTTGTGGGGGCAGATGTCAATGATTATCATGATGAACGCGACAGTATCTGGCGTGCACCACTGAAAAAAATGGTGCGAAGACCCATTTATGCAAAACGCGGGGAGCGGATACGTCTGCGGAAAAAATAGGCTGAGTAAACAGTAACGGAGGAACGATATGTTTTCAAATAATAACCGGATATCAACGCGGCAGGTGTTCCGGCTGTTTGTGTTCGATTTTGTAGGGGAAAGTACGCTGATTCTGCCCTCACAGCTGGCGGCATTTGCGGGAAATGACGGTCTGGCATCCATTGTGTTGGGAGGTATCATGGGAAGCCTGTATCTGTGGTATCTTGCATATGTTTTAAAAAAGATGGAAACGGATCTGGTCACTTATATGGAACGGATTCTGCCGGCATGGATGAAAAAAATTTTTCTGGTGTTACTGCTGGTCTATTTTACCGGTATGGCAGGATACGGGGCATATATCTTTTCGGACGTGATACAAAAGGGGCTGATTGCAGGGGAGTCGTTTCCCCTGATTCTGATTCTGGTATTGCTGATGGCAGGATATGCCGTGTGTGGCGGGATTGAAAGCCGTGCACGGGTGTATGAGATTTTGTTTGTCGTTTTGTTTGTACTTCTTGCAGGAATGCTTTTGATTGCGGCGGGGGATCTGGAGATGGAATATCTGTATGGTTTTTTTCAGGCTGATACCGGGTCGGTGATGAAAGGAAGTCTGGCAGTCTTTTTTTGTCTGATGCCATTGTTTCTGCTTGCATTTTTTCCCTCCTATGTGCAGAAAGCAAAATGGGGGAAGCTGGTGCATGCTGTGCATGCGGCAATGTGGTTTGCCATAGGTGTTCTTGCAGTTTTGTATGTGATCCTGCTGGGTAGTTTTGGAAGCCGTTCCCTAACGACCATGAAATATCCGGCAATTACGCTGATGAGCAGTATCCATCTGAGGGGAAGTTTTTTGAAGCGGCTGGATGCCTTTATGATCGCCATCTGGTTTTTTACGCTGTTTGCACTTGTGACTGTGTTTTTGTTTTATGCACAGGAACTGGTACAGAAACTGCGGAAAAAAGATACGCATAAAAAATGGTATCTCTGTGGGGTGATGGCTGCCGTTTTCGGGGTGGCAGAAATGCTCCACCAAAGCAACCATGGGGAATGGTTCCGGGATTATCTGCTGTATATCGGAATCCCGTTGTTTTTGTTCCTGCCATTGTTTGTACTTTTGTGGGGAAAGGGGAAAAAACGGCATGAAGGGTAAAATAAAAAAATATGTTGCACTGGTATTGTCTGTGCAGCAGCTGCTTTGCGGATGCAGCGCCACAGAACTCGAAGACCGCTGTTTTCCAATGATGGCGGTTGTGGACGAAAAGGATGGACAGATTTCTTTTGGTTATGGATTTCCCAAGCTGAGCCAGAAGGATAATACGGATCTGGAAGAGGCGCGTGTGAATATCGCGCCTGTCACGGGAAAGACAATGGAAAGCTGTGTGCGGATCTATGATAGCCGGCTGGAAAAACTGGCAGACTGCAATCATATGAAAGTGCTTGTCTTCGGGGAAAATCTGATGGAGGATACCGGACGGTATGCGGATGTTCTTTCTTATCTGAAACAAACCGGACTTTTCCCAAGAAACATCTATGTATGTGTGGCGGAAGATCCATTGGCATTGTTTGAGACAGAAGAAGATCTGCCACAGGATCTGGGAAGTTATCTGGAACAGTATCTGCAGAATCAGGAATCAGCGGGATCAGGAAAACTGTTTAAGCTTGGCAGGCTGCTGGACGAGAAGGAAAACCATATCCTGCAGATTATGCTGCCATATCTGGAAACAGAAGACCATATCATCTTCTGGAAAACCATGTACCGGGTACCGGATGACAGGTTTTTGTATAAACAGGAAAAATAATGGAAATGCTCTTACTATCAGAGGAAAGAGAGTGTGGGAAAATGAAAAAGAAAAAAATCATGTTTATCATTTTATGTATGTTAACAGTTCTTGCTGCGGGAACTGCGCACGCAACAGAAAAGGAAAGGGTGGACCCACTGCAGCCGGCAATTGCAGAAAAAATACTGCGGTTTCATGTACTGGCAAACAGTGATGCCAAGGACGACCAGAATGTGAAACTAAAGGTCCGGGATGCGGTGGGGCATATGCTTGGGCAAAAACTAAAAAAGGTAACAGACCGGGCACAAACCGAAAAAATTGTGCAGGACCATATGGACGAAATTATAGAAACAGCGGAAAAAACACTGCACAAAAACGGCTATACATATGGTGTCAGGGCAAGGCTTGCCAATGTGGATTTCCCTGTGAAAACGTATGGGGATTATACGTTTCCGGCAGGAAAATACCGTGCATTGCAGATAACGCTGGGAAAAGGAGAAGGACATAACTGGTGGTGTGTGCTGTATCCGAATATGTGTTTTCAGGGATCGGTATATGAGGTTATGGATGAATCTTCCGGTGAGGAGCTGCGTGAAGTTTTGACACAGGAAGAATATGCAGACGTGTTTGATTCTGGGAAAATGCAGATCCGGTGGAAATTCCTTGATTATTTCCGTTAAACTCGTTATGATAATGGGGCACGCCAATGTGCGTTAAGATATCAAGGAAAAGAAGGAAATGACTATGACAAAAGACGTATTATTGTCCATTAAGGGATTGCAGATCGGGGAAAATGAACAGAATGACACGATAGAAGTGATTTCTCCGGGAGATTATTATTTTCGGAATGGCAAGCATTTTTTTATGTATGAGGAAGTCATGGAAGGTCAGAAAGAATCTACCCGAAACATGATTAAGGTCAGGGACAATTATATGGAACTGACGAAAAAGGGTGCCGTCAACGTTCATATGATTTTTGAAAAAAATAAAAAGAATATTACATACTACAATACACCGTACGGCAGTCTGCTGGTGGGAATTGATGCCTACCGTGTGGATGTGCAGGAGAAAGAGGAAGAGATTACGGTTGAGGTGGAATATGCGCTGGAGATAAACAATGAGCATCTGGCGGACTGCCATATCCGGATTCTGGCAAATCCGAAACAGGACCCGGCATTCAAACTTGTCAGATAAACAGACGTAAGTAATGAATATGCACGAAAACAAACGAAAATGAACGAAAAAATTGTTAAATATTGTGAAAAAATGCTGAGTTGTGGTATAATGTAAAAAATGATAACAGAGGGGGAAATCATTATGAATACGGAACACAGGCAGCAGAAAATTTCTTTCTGGCATTCCATGAAAACGCAGTTTATTGCGGTAGTGATTCTTGTGGCGGCAGTGATTGTAATATTGTATACACTCATGATTATGCCTGGGGTAAAGAGCAATATCCGCAGTATCTATTCCGACTATCTGCTGGATCTTTCCATTTCGTATGGACGGGAGGTGGAGAGTGCCATGCAGGTAAATATTGATCTTTTAGATAACCCGGAAGCTGCACAGGACATTTTACAGCAGATAGATGTCGCAGGAGCCAAGACAGCTTATGCCTATCTGGTCGGATTTGACGGAACGATGCTGTATCATCCTACCGCTGAGAAAATCGGGCAGCCGGTAGAAAACGATGCTGTCAAAAAGATGCTCAAAGAGATACAGGGGGGAAGTATCCCAAAACCGGAGACTGTGCAGTATGTATTTCAGGGGGAGAAAAAATTTTCCGCATGTTATACCAGCAAAAAACAGTTTATCCTTGTAGTCACGGCGGATGATGCAGATCTTCTTGCACCGGCATTAATGCTGGAGCAAAGGGGAATCCTGATTTCCGGTGTGCTGCTGTTGCTCGGGGCTTTGGCAGCGTTTGTTTTTGCAACACGGATTACACGTCCTTTATCAAAGATTACAGATTCCGTGAATCGGATTGCACAGCTGGATCTGCGAAACGATCAGGTACTGGAACAATGTGCCGCACATCGTGGGGAAGTTGGAATCATTGCAAATGCCGTGCTTCGGATGAAAGAGGCTCTGACGGAAATTGTACAGAAGATACGGCAGCAGGGGGAACAGTTGTTTGATGCGTCGGAAACGTTAAACAATAACGCGGCAAAGACAGCAGGAAACGTAAATAATGTGGAGACCGCAGTAAATGAGATCGCAACCAGTGCAACCAGTCAGGCACAGGAGACACAGGGGGCAACCGAGTCCATTATTTCCATGGGTACGATGATTGAGGATTCTACAAGCCAGGTAAAATCCATGAACGAGACGGCAGATGTGATGAATGAGTCCGGACAGATAGCCAAAAAGGCACTGGAAGAACTGGGAGAAATCAATGAGAGGGCAACTGAGTCCATCAATGTGATTTATGAACAGACCAATACAACGAATGATTCTGCCTTGAAGATCAAGGATGCAACATCGCTGATTGCTTCCATTGCAGATGAAACCAATCTGCTGTCACTCAATGCTTCCATTGAGGCTGCCAGGGCAGGAGAGGCAGGAAAAGGTTTTGCGGTGGTGGCAGCACAGATCCAGAAGCTGGCAGAACAGTCCAACGAATCTGCCAAGCGGATTGAGGATATTATCCGTGAACTGCTGAAAGATTCCGAAACTGCAGTACATACGATGGAAGATGTGAAGAAAATCATGCAGGAGCAGAACGAAAAAGTGAAAAAGACGGCAGAAGTTTTTGAACAAATGCATGAAGGTGTCAATTTGTCCATCCATGGAATGGTATCCATAGAAGAACAGACACAAAAGATTGAGGATGCAAGAAATAAGATCGTAGATACGGTACAGAGTCTGTCGGCAATCGCAGAGGAAAATGCGGCAAGCACACAGGAGACCTCAGCTTCCATGATGGAAATTGGTTCGGTTATCAATGATATCAGTCAGAATGCAGAGAACCTTAAAAATATTGCAGAGGTTCTGGAAAGAAATATGCAGCTGTTTCAGATGGAAGAATCATGATTTGTGGAACAACGGTATAGAATCTGCATGAAAAGAAAAGGCTTATCTTCCCGGTGGGGAAGATAAGCCTTTTCCTGTTTTTTCCTGTAAACACATTATTTCTTTTTGCTGCTGGAACCGGATTTGGATTCTTTCAACTTGGCATTGGCTTCATTGTACTTTTCCTGAAGCTTTGCACGGAATCCTTTTTTCTTTTTGACCGGTTTTTCCAGCGGTCCACGGAGTCCGCGTACGCCTGTGATATAAAGACCACTGACGGTTGCCTTGACTTCTTTCTTGACCGGAATCTCATCGTAGATCTGCTCGTCTGCGATCAGTGTCATGACTCTTGGTCCGACTTTGGCTTTTACGATTGGAAGTTTGGCGCGCTGCATGAGTTTGTTTGCCTGTTCCATTACCTGTGAAGGAAGGCCGGCATCTTTCATTTTCATTCGTTTTTTGTCGATGATCAGCATCGTCACTGTCTGCGCAGCGGCTTTCATCTGCTCATCCTGTTCTTCTTTTTTCTTCTGTGCTTTCTTTCCGAGAAAGTACAGGACAATCATAGCGGCTACCAGAATAATGGCAATCACTAATAATACGATTCCTATTGGTTTCATCGTGGATTTCCTCCTCTATATACTAAAATTTATTGTAGCAAAGATTTCTGTAAAAATCAACGTTTACTGTTTGTATTTTCTATGGATTTATGGTATGTTTAATTAGTTGTAAAAGGAAAGAAAGAAGGATTTGGGACATTATGAAGAAAAGAGTGGTTATACTTTTTTTGTGCATGACGATGGTATTATCCATGGGGGCATGTGGTACAGACAGTGATAAAAAAGCAAGTACCCAGCAGGGAACACAGGAGACGGCAAGTGAAGTGTTTGACGGACCGCACAGCGCACAGATGAAGCTGGATCTGTCAAAACTTGTGACGAAACTTGCAGATTATAAAGGGATTGATGTTACAATCTCCGGAAATTATGATGTGACAGATGATCAGGTGGAGCAGAATCTGATGTCACTGCTTTCATATTACGGAATCACCGGAGTTGAGGTAAAAGACCGTGATACGGTTCAAAAGAATGATTATGTCAAGGTGGATTATACCGGATATCTCGACGGGGATGCATTTGATGGCGGTTCTGCGACAGACACAATGATTGATGTGGCGAACAACTGTGATGCCACACAGAAGACAAATTATATTGATGGATTCAGTGATGGGCTTGTCGGCGCAAAAGTCGGGGATGAAGTAAGTTCGGATGTGACATTCCCGGAGAATTACCAGTCTTCGGATCTGGCGGGAAAGAAAACAACGTTTAAATTCAAAATCAAGGGAATTTATAAGCCGGTTACCATGGACACGCTGACCGATGACATGGTAGCAGATGCATTTACCGAGCAGAAGATCACCACGAAAAAGGATCTGGTTGCATATGTACGGCAGGTACTCGAAAAGCAGGCCGCAAATTCCAAGTCTCAGGCAAGCATCAGCGCAGTTGAAGATGATCTGCTGGATAAATGTAAAGTGACAATTCCGGATGAGTATCTGGATGCGCGTCTGCAGGAATATCAGCATGAATTTGAAGCAGACAACTGCAATGATACACAGACTCTGGAACAGTATGCAAAGAATAACAATACCACCGTGGATGATATGAAAAAACAGTGGAAAGAACTGATGATCAAGCAGATCAAAATTGAATTTATCTTTGGACGGATTGCGGAAAAAGAAAATATTACAATCAGTGATGATGATTTTAAGTCATTTGTAGATTATCTGGTAAGTTCAGGCAACAGCCAGATGGCAGATGAAAATGCGGTATATAAATATTATGGTGGTGGAAATAAAGAGGATGGAAAGAAAACACTTCGTCAGCTGTATGTGGTCAATCAGGCGATTTCGTATGTTGTGGAGAAAGCCAATATTACCGTAGAACCGGATACACAGACGACAGAGTCATCGGAAAACTAAAGGGTTCAATAAAAACAACTAAGGGATAGATTAGATTTTTAACGGAGGGACAGTATGGAATTAGTAAATGTCAGAGAGATTTTCAAAAATACGATCAGATATGAAAATCAGCAGGTAACGATCGGCGGATGGGTAAGAAGTAACCGTAATTCCAAAAATTTTGGATTCATTGTAGTGAATGACGGTACCTTTTTTGAGCCGATTCAGGTTGTATATGGAGATGGTCTGGAGAATTATGAGGAAGTCTGCAAGATTAATGTCGGAGCAGCAGTCATTGTAAAAGGACAGCTGGTGCCTACGCCGGAAGCAAAACAGCCGTTTGAGATCCAGGCAGCAGAGGTAACCGTGGAAGGTGCTTCCACACCGGATTATCCGTTGCAGAAGAAGCGTCACACGTTTGAATATCTGCGTACCATTTCACATCTGCGTCCGAGAACCAATACGTTTGAGGCGGTGTTCCGTGTACGTTCCCTGTGTGCATATGCGATTCACAAGTTTTTCCAGGAGCGCGATTTCGTTTATGTGCATACTCCGCTCATCACAGGAAGTGACTGCGAGGGTGCCGGGGAAATGTTCCAGGTAACAACGCTTGATTTAAAAGATGTGCCGAAAAAACAGGATAAAACCGTGGATTATACTAAGGATTTCTTTGGAAAACCTACCAATCTTACCGTATCCGGTCAGTTAAACGGAGAAACCTATGCGATGGCATTTAAAAATATTTATACGTTTGGACCGACTTTCCGTGCGGAAAATTCAAACACAACCAGACATGCGGCTGAGTTCTGGATGATTGAGCCGGAGATCGCATTCGCAGATCTCGAAGATGATATGATGCTTGCGGAAAGCATGTTAAAGTATGTGATCAATTATGTGATTGAACATGCACCGGAAGAAATGGCATTTTTCAATAATTTTGTGGACAAAGGTCTGCTGGATCGTTTGGAGAACGTAGTAAACAATGATTTTGCACGGGTGACCTACACAGAAGCAATTAAGATATTGTCAAAACACAATGACAAGTTTGATTATAAGGTATCCTGGGGCTGTGATCTGCAGACCGAGCATGAGCGTTACCTGACCGAACAGATTTATAAGAGACCGGTATTTGTAACCGATTATCCGAAGGAAATCAAGGCATTTTACATGAAACTCAATGAAGACGGAAAGACAGTTGCAGCAGTAGACTGCCTTGTTCCGGGAATCGGAGAGATCATCGGCGGAAGCCAGAGAGAGGACGATTATGATAAACTTCTGGCACGTATTCAGGACATGGGGCTGAAAGAGGAAGATTACAAGTTTTATCTGGATCTGCGCAAATACGGATCAGCCAGACATGCCGGATTCGGTCTTGGATTTGAGCGCTGCGTGATGTATCTGACGGGTATGGCAAATATCCGCGATGTCATTCCGTTCCCTAGAACCGTAAATAACTGCGAACTGTAAAATGGAATAAAAGAGCCGTATTTCCCATAAACTCTAAGGAGGACAATTTCCGGAGAAGTATGTGTGGAGAATGGGCAGGAACAAATAAATAATAAAACAGGAAGAAACGTCGCAAAGTTTGCAGGCTGCTTTATAGGCACATGTCTGCTCTCCGCGGCGCTTTTTCTGTTATGGTGCGGGATTTCCTATTCCATGAGATTGTCGGTGGAACTGATCCGGGTGGGAATTACGGCATGGTATGCGCTTTCCGGTCTCATCGGTGGAAAAATCCTGCGCGCATGTAAATGTGGTGCCATACCTTTTTGCGCAGTTATGCTGGGAGGCTTTTTTTTCGGGATTCTGTATGTCTGTTCCTGCATACGGGAACAGCACTGGATTGCGCTGGAGGGAGAAAACCTGACGATTCTGATTTTATGTATGGCAGGGGCACTGCTGGGAAGCGTGCAGTGGAAAAAGAAGTAAGGGTTGTGTGACTGTAAAAAAAGACTTTCCTTATGGTGACCACTGTGCTATAATAATACAGATAGACGGGAAATCCAAAAAAACAGACAAAGGAGAGATTCTCATGAAGCATGTAAAGACATTAAATACAAGAAAGTTACAGAACACAATCAAGACAGGTGGATGTGGCGAGTGCCAGACATCATGCCAGTCTGCATGTAAGACATCCTGTACAGTAGGAAACCAGACCTGCGAGAAGTGTAAGTAATCACAGAGTGATTACTTACATAGCCCGAATGCTAAGGTAAGAAAAATAAGGCATAATAAAGCCGCGTGCGTAGCGCGCGGTTTTATTATGTTTAGGAAAGAGAGGAAATATTATAGTGGTTCATCAGTTTAAGAACAATGGCTATGATATTGTATTAGACGTAAACTCCGGTGCCATTCATGTGGTGGATGATGTGACTTATGACGTGATCGCATTATTTGAAGATCACTCCAGGGAAGAGATCATTGCCCAGTTACAATCCCGGTATCCGGAACAGGAGATTGCAGAAGCAATCGAAGAAACAGAGCAGTTAAAGGAGCAGGGAGACCTGTTTACGGAAGATGCTTACGAACAGAAGATTTTTGATTTTAAGAAGCGCCCGACGGTAGTAAAGGCATTGTGTTTACATATTGCACATGACTGCAATCTGGCATGCCGCTATTGCTTTGCGGAAGAGGGCGAATATCATGGAAGAAGAGCCCTGATGTCTTATGAGACAGGAAAACAGGCACTTGATTTTCTGATTGCAAACTCCGGAAACCGGAAAAATCTTGAAGTGGATTTCTTCGGAGGAGAGCCACTCATGAATTTTGATGTGGTAAAACAGTTGGTTGCCTATGGACGGGAACAGGAAAAGCTGCATGACAAGCATTTCCGTTTTACGCTGACAACGAACGGGGTGTTGTTAAACGACGATATCATGGAATTTGCAAATAAGGAAATGGACAATGTCGTTTTAAGTATTGATGGAAGAAAAGAAGTGAATGACCGTATGCGTCCGTTCCGGAAAGGGGCGGGAAGCTATGATCTGATCGTTCCGAAGTTCCAGAAACTTGCAGAAAGCCGGAATCAGGAGCGTTATTATGTCCGCGGTACCTATACCCATTTCAACACCGATTTTTCCAAGGATGTACTGCATCTGGCCGATCTGGGATTCAAGCAGATTTCTGTGGAGCCGGTTGTCGCACAGCCGACCGATGAATATGCACTGCAGGAAGAGGATCTTCCGGTTCTCTTTGAAGAATATGATAAACTGGCAGCGGAGATGGTCCGCCGTAACAGAGAAGGAAATTCTTTCAACTTCTTCCATTTCATGATTGATCTGGAAGGTGGACCTTGTGTGTACAAGCGTCTGTCCGGATGTGGTTCCGGAACGGAATACCTTGCGGTCACACCGTGGGGAGATCTGTATCCGTGCCACCAGTTCGTCGGAAATGAAGATTTTCTGATGGGAAATGTCTGGGATGGCGTGAAAAACACGAATCTGCAGGACGAGTTTAAATGCTGCAATGTCTATGCAAAAGAAAAGTGCCGTAAATGCTTTGCCAGATTTTACTGTAGTGGGGGATGTGCTGCAAATTCGTACAATTTCCACGGAACCATCACAGATGCTTATGATCTGGGATGTGAACTCCAGAAGAAACGTATTGAATGCGCAATCATGATAAAAGCTGCGGAAGCGGAAAATTAAAGGAATAGGAAGGAAGCAAACATGAAAAAAAGCAAGGGCGTCGCTATAATCGCGATTATCCTGGCCTGTCTGATCGGACTGGGATATTACACGAGCACGATTATGTCTGCGACAAGCACAAGTCAGAAAAAAACTGACAACAAGACGGAAGCCGAAGGTATTAAACTTGGTCTTGATCTTTCCGGTGGTGTGTCCATTACTTACCGGATCAAGGATAAGAATCCATCCAAGAAAGATATCAATGATACGGTAGCAAAGCTTGAAGAGCGTGCCGAGAGTTACAGTACCGAGTATGCGGTATATCCGGTCGGCGATGACCGTATTACGGTAGAAATTCCTGGTGTCTATGATGCAAATGCCGTACTTGAGGATCTGGGAAGCCCGGGATCGCTGTATTTTATCGTACAGAAAGATTCGGACGGTAATGAAAACTACAGTTATGACAGTTCCACAGGGGAATACAAACTGAATTATGACATTCAGAATTTGGTTGACAATGGTTCTGTAATCATGGACGGTAATGATGTAAAGTCTGCCAATGCAGCGTATAACCAGTCTTCCTCTACCAGTACCAAGGAGCCGGTTGTTCAGCTGACATTAAAGAAAAAAGCAGCAGATGTGTTTGGAGAGGCAACCACAAAGGCAGCTTCTTCCGGAGAATCTATCGGTATTTACTATGATGATCATTTCATCAGTGTACCGAAAGTAGAGAGCGCAATCAAAGACGGAAGCTGTGTCATCAACGGTATGTCTGATTATGATGAAGCGGAACAGCTTGCAACATTTATCCGTGTAGGTGCGATCAACTTAAAGCTCGAAGAGATGGAATCTTCCGTAGCAGGGGCACAACTGGGTGGAAAAGCACTTTCTTCCAGTGTCAAGGCAGCCATCATCGGTCTGATCCTTGTGATGCTTTTCATGATCTTAAATTACAGCTTATCTGGTGTGGTTGCATCCATTGGTCTTGCCATTTATACAACCGTAACGGTAGCTCTGATTTATCTGTTTGAAATTACGCTGACACTTCCGGGTATCGCGGGTGTTATCCTTGGTATCGGTATGGCGGTGGATGCGAACGTTATTATTATCTCACGTATCCGTGAAGAGATTGCAGCCGGCAAGTCTGTACTGACTTCCATCAAAACAGGTTACAAAAAGGCAATGTCAGCCATCATTGACGGTAACGTGACCACCTTTATTGCAGCGCTGGTACTGATGTGGCTTGGTTCCGGAACTGTTAAGGGATTTGCATATACACTGATTATCTCCCTGATTGTTTCCATGTTCACTGCACTTGTCATTTCGAGACTGTTAAATCTGGCATTTTATGCGGTTGGATGCAGAAACGAGAAATTATACGGACGTGCAAAAGAACATAAGACCATCGATTTCATGAAGCATCGCTGGGTATGTTTTATTCTTTCCCTCGTTGTGATCGTAGCCGGATTTGTTGGAATGATCGGTTACGGAGCAGCCGGAAAGGGCGCTTTGAATTTCAGTCTGGAGTTTAAGGGTGGTACATCCATCTCCGCAGATTTTGGTAAAGATTATACCGTTGAGCAGGTAGAGGACAAGATTGTACCGGAAGTCGCAAAGGTTATCAATGATAATGCCATCCAGGCAAGTACCGTATCCGGCAGCAATGTTGTGACAATTAAGACAAAGACACTGAGCCTGAGCGAACGTGAAGAAGTAAATCAGATGCTGGTGGACAAGTTTGGTGTTGATGAAGCCACAATCGAGAGCCAGAGTATTGGTTCTACCATCAGTAATGAGATGCGTTCCAATGCGGTCAAGGCACTGATCGTTGCATGTATTTTCATGCTGTTTTATATCTGGTTCCGTTTCAAGGACATCCGTTTCGCCGGAAGTGCGATTATTGCACTGGTACACGATGTACTTGTTATGTTGACGGGTTATGCATTGATACGTATTTCTGTAGGTAATACATTTATTGCCTGCATACTTACAATTGTCGGATATTCCATCAATGATACCATTGTTATCTTTGACCGTATCCGTGAGAACATGCAGGGTATGAAGAAACAGACACCGGAAACACTGGCAGAGGTGGCAAACCGGTCTCTGACACAGACACTTTCCCGTTCACTGAATACCTCCATTACAACCATCATCATGGTATTGCTGCTGTTTATCCTCGGAGTATCTTCCATCCGTGAGTTTGCATTACCGCTTATGATTGGACTGATCAGTGGTACGTATTCTTCCATCTTTATTGCAGCTGCATTATGGTATGTCATGAAACTGCATCTTGGCAAAGACAAATTGATGAAAGCTGCTGCAAAGACAAAAAAGAAATAATTCTGTATCAAGACAGGGAGCTGCATGGCAGCTCCCATTTGTTTTATATGGAAGCGGAACGGTTGCATTGCACCGAAGAATTCGGTATAATGGGAAAAAAGAATTGAAAAGGAGAATATTATGTACACACTGGAAGATATACAGGCAGTAGATCCTGAAATTGCAGCAGCGATCACTGCAGAGTTTGACAGACAAAACAGCCACATTGAGCTGATCGCATCGGAAAACTGGGTGAGCCCGGCGGTTATGTCTGCAATGGGAAGTATTCTGACCAACAAATATGCAGAAGGTTATCCGGGAAAGCGTTATTACGGTGGATGTGAGTGCGTGGATGTAGTTGAGGAACTGGCAAGAGAACGCGCAAAGAAACTGTTTGGCTGTGAGTACGTCAATGTACAGCCGCATTCCGGTGCACAGGCAAACATGGCAGTACAGTTTGCTATTTTAAAGCCGGGTGATACCATTATGGGAATGAATCTCGATCACGGCGGACATCTGACACACGGTTCACCGGTGAATTTTTCCGGTACGTATTTCCATGTAGTACCTTATGGAGTCAACGATGAGGGATTTATTGACTATGATAAAGTAAGAGAGATTGCACTTGAGTGTAAGCCAAAGATGATCATTGCAGGTGCATCTGCATATGCACGTACTATTGACTTTAAGAAATTCCGTGAGATCGCAGACGAAGTGAATGCGGTGCTTATGGTAGATATGGCGCACATCGCAGGACTGGTAGCCGCAGGGCTGCATCCAAGCCCGATTCCATACGCAGATGTGGTAACCACTACAACACACAAGACACTGCGCGGACCTCGTGGAGGAATGATCCTCTGCAGTGATGAGGTAAACAAAAAGTATAATTTCAATAAAGCTATCTTCCCGGGAACACAGGGAGGACCGCTGATGCATGTGATTGCTGCAAAAGCAGTCTGCTTTGAGGAGGCATTAAAGCCGGAATTTAAGACGTATCAGGAGCAGATTATAAAGAATGCACAGGCACTTTGCAAAGGATTACAGAAGCGTGATGTCAAGATTGTATCCGGAGGAACAGATAACCATCTGATGCTGGTGGATCTGACACCATATGACCTGACCGGAAAAGTTGTTGAGAAACTTCTTGACAGTGCGCATATCACTGCCAATAAGAATACGATTCCAAACGATCCGCAGAAACCATTTGTTACAAGCGGAATCCGTCTTGGAACACCTGCGGCTACATCCAGAGGATTAAAAGAGGACGATTTTGATCAGGTAGCTGAGGCAATTGCCATGCTCATCAAAGAGGGAGAGCCGGCTGTTGAGAAGGCAAAAGCCATCATTAAAACACTGACCGATAAATATCCGCTGCAGCCGATGCATTAATTAGGAGGAACCATGATAGATTTAAAATTTTTAAGAGAAAATCCGGATGTTGTAAAAGAAAACATCAAAAAGAAATTTCAGGATCATAAGCTTCCACTCGTGGACGAGGTAATAGAACTGGATGCAAAGGCCCGGGCTGCGCAGTCTGAGGCAGATGAGCTGCGTGCCAGCCGTAATAAACTTTCCAAGCAGATTGGTGCCTTAATGGGACAGGGAAAGAAAGACGAAGCAGAAGAAGTCAAAGCACAGGTAGCTGCAAATGCTGCCCGTTTGTCTGAGTTAGAGGCACAGGAGAAGGAACTTTCCGAAAAAGTGACAAAGATCATGATGACAATTCCAAATATCATTGATCCATCCGTACCGATTGGAAAGGATGACAGCTGCAACGTGGAGATCGAAAAATTCGGTGATCCATATGTTCCGGATTTCGAAATCCCATATCATACGGATATTATGGAACGTTTTGACGGAATTGATCTCGATGCTGCCGGAAAGGTAGCTGGAAACGGATTTTATTACCTGATGGGGGATATCGCAAGAATTCATTCTTCGGTAATCGCTTATGCAAGGGATTTCATGATCAACCGCGGATTTACTTACTGTGTTCCGCCATTTATGATCCGTTCCAACGTTGTGACCGGTGTTATGAGTTTTGACGAGATGGATGCCATGATGTACAAGATCGAGGGGGAGGATCTCTATCTGATCGGCACATCCGAACATTCCATGATCGGTAAATTCATTGATACCATCAACGATGAGGAGAAGCTTCCATATACACTGACCAGTTATTCCCCATGTTTCCGTAAGGAAAAGGGAGCACATGGTATTGAGGAGCGTGGTGTTTACCGTATCCACCAGTTCGAAAAGCAGGAGATGATTGTGGTATGTAAGCCGGAAGAATCCAAAGCATGGTATGACAAGCTCTGGAAGAATACGGTAGATCTGTTCCGCAGTCTGGATATTCCGGTTCGTACCCTGGAGTGCTGTTCCGGTGATCTGGCAGATCTGAAAGTGAAATCCTGTGATGTCGAGGCATGGTCTCCGCGTCAGAAGAAATACTTTGAGGTAGGAAGCTGCTCCAATCTGGGAGATGCTCAGGCAAGACGTCTGAAGATCCGCATAAAGGGAAAAGATGGCAGGAAGTATTTTGCACATACCTTAAACAATACCGTTGTTGCTCCGCCGCGTATGCTGATCGCATTTCTGGAGAATAATCTGAACGAAGACGGAAGCGTAAACATTCCGAAAGCATTACAGCCATATATGGGAGGAATTGAGAAAATCGTTCCAAAACATGAATAGGAGGCAGTCCTATGGGAGATATAAATAAGATGGAAGAAGAATGTACCCATAATTGCATGACCTGTGGGCATGGCTGTGCAGAAGGCAGTGATGGTGTGGGAAAATTCGAAAAAGCCCTGAATAAACTTAGTGATATTGATGCCGGGGAGCTGTTGAAAGGATTACAGTCGCTGGGAGAATCAGACAATCAATAATTGAAAACGATAAAAAAAGCACCGTATGAAATTACCTAAAAAGTCTTTTTGTACGGTGCTTTTTTGTTGAAATTGTACATTTTCGTTGCTTTTCGTCAGAAAGAGAGCGATAATAAAAGAAAAAAAACAAGAAGAATCAATTTGGGTAGGAGAGGGTATGAAAGAAGTATTAAAAAGAGGAATGCTGAAATTTGAGAACAGCTTTTTTTCCCATGTCGTCCGATGTGCATTGGGAATGATAATCCCACTTGTTTTGACAGGGGGGATTTCCTGTGCTGTCCGTGATTTTCCGGTCGCCCCGTACCAGATGTTTCTGACGCAGGGGGGTGGGAGATGGTTTTATGATTTCCTTACAATGGTTTATGAGGGAACATACGGTATTTTTTCTGTAGCATTGGTGATTACCATTGCGTACAGTTATGCAATGGAGAAAAATGAATCGCTGGAAAATGTCGTTATGTATGTGGTTGTGGCACTTGCCGCATTCAGCGCACAGCTGAATCTGGGAACAGAAGATTTTGATGTGGCAGGACTGGGAACGACCGGATGTTTTGCGGCAATGTTTATCGGTTATTTGTCCTGCATGGCATTTTCAAAGCTGCGCAGATGCCATAAACTGATGCTGGAACAGTATACCGCGGGGATGGGGGGAGGCTGTGTCTTGGCAATCCGTACACTGATTCCACTCGGTATTGTTGCAGCCGGTTCTGGAGGGGTGAATCTGCTTATTGGCAGAATTACCGGAATCTATGGATGTTATCAGTGGTTTAACCATATTTTCTATGCAGCATGTCAGAATATTGCAGATTACAGTAATTTCCTTTCCGGACTGCTCTATACGTTCGCGGTAAACCTGATGTGGTTTTTCGGTTTGCATGGAAGTCATATTCTGGAGGCAGTGGCAGTCCATAATTTTGGTGTCACAGGAAATGTTGTTTTTTCAAAGGCATTTTACGATGTGTATGTGGCAATGGGAGGCTGTGGCACAACGGTCAGTGTCCTGATCGCATTGCTTTTGTTCTTCCGCAAAGAACGTGCCGGAAAGCTGGCAGGGCTGGCATCATTTACGGTAGTCTTTAATTTAAATGAAATGCTTACATTTGGTATTCCGATCATATTAAATCCGATTCTGCTGGTTCCGTTTGTCCTGACACCGGTGGTGTGCTATTGCCTGGCATATGCAGCAACGGTATGCGGTTTCCTGCCGGTTCTTACCCATGAAGTAGTATGGTCGACACCGGTTGGTATCGGTGGCTATCTTGCCAGCGGTTCCTGGAAGGGAATTGCCGTGCAGGCAGTGGGAATTCTGGCAGGGATATTGTTTTACCTTCCGTTCCTGAAAATAAATCAGAGGATGGAGGTATATAAAGCCAAGCGTCATGTTCAGGTTCTGATACACGAATTACAGGAAAAGGAAGAACAGATTGACCAGCCGGTGTTTTTGACGCGCGGAGACCATATCGGAATGATTTCCCGTATGCTCCTGCTTGATTTAAAGCATGCGATCAAGAATAAAGAACTGTATATGCTTTATCAGCCACAGGTATACAGCGATGGTATCTGTATTGGTGCTGAGGCACTGCTGCGCTGGAACCATCCAGTATATGGTATGATATATCCACCACTTATTATTTATCTTGCAGAGGCGGGAAAGGTATTGCCGGAACTGGAACAGTTTATCATTGATGAGGTTACGGATGGGATTGTGCAGACGCGTGCACAATATGATTCGGATTTTAAAATTTCCGTAAACATTACCGCGCACTCCCTGTTGTGGGACATTGAGGGATATATCCGGCAGACAATGGAACAAAAAGAGATAGATGCCCATATGCTCTGGATTGAAATTACAGAACAGGATATCCTTCTGCAGACGGATGTGGTTGTCCGGAAACTTGAAGAACTCAAAAAGCAGGGACATAAGCTTTTGATTGATGATTTCGGCATGGGACATACTTCCCTGCTGTACCTGCAGTCAGAGTATTTTGATGTAGTCAAGCTAGACGGTTCACTGACCCGCCCACTTTTAAAAAGCCATACGAATCAGAAAATTGTGCGTTCGATTATTGAACTGGGACAGGAACTTGGGGTAAATGTAATTGCAGAGTTTGTGGAAAACAGGGAGCAGAGAGATCTACTGGATACGCTGGGCTGTCATTGCTATCAGGGATACCTGTATGCAAAACCACTGGAACTGGAGGAGTTTATTACTTATATGAAACAGATGAACGAGAAGTAGCGGGCTGTTTTTTCAAAAATTTCCAATGATATTTACAAAAATTTCTCTTGTTTTTTTGAAGCCCTGGATATATGATGATGACAGGGAAATTGTTACAGCACAAAAGCCATTTCAGAAAGGATGGACGGAAAACATGAGAAAGAAGTCACATATTTCACTGGCACGTTATATTGTAGCAAATACAGAGGACGAAGGGCTGAAAAAACACTGGCTGTCGTTTTATATTGGAAGCGTCCTGCCGGATTGTAAGCCATCTTTTATCTATAAACGGCATGAGATTACCGGTACATTTCCAAAACTCAGGAAGGATATAGATGCATTGATCCATGGAAAAGAGAACCGTTTTTCCAAACGGAAACGGATGTATTACATGAATCTGGGGGAGATCACGCATTACGTAGCAGATTATTTTACCTTTCCGCACAATAAGATTTATCCGGGAGGATTTAAAGAACACTGTGCTTATGAAGAACATCTCAAACATGAACTCCGCGCTTTTTTAAAGACGGAGGCACCGAAGGTGTTGAATGAATGCGGGCATCGGCAGTTTGCCAGCCAGGAGGCACTGTTTGATTATATTCAGAAAATGCATGATAAGTATTTAAGCAGTAAGATTGATACGGCAAAAGACATTGAGAATATTGTGCTGGTCAATAAACAGGTGGTAGATGGCATCGATTATCTGTTTTTAAAGAATCATATGCAGCACAGGGTTGCATAGAGGGAAAGCAGCCGGAAATCCGGCTGTTTTTCTGCGCTTACGGACACTTATAGGATTGACAAATTTTTGACAAAGTGTTACGATTATTCCATATGAAACTGTCGATGATTCGTGACAATCAGGTACATATACCGTTACGAAAGACATTTAGGATTAGGAGGATTTATACAATGAGTGAGTTCAAGAATTTAACTCTGGAAGTAGCTGACGGAATCGCTGTATTAGCAATCTCCAGACCAGCAGCATTAAATGCATTAAACAGTGAGACTCTGGATGAGTTAAACGTATGCTTAAGCGAGATTGAAGCAAACGATGATATTAAAGCTGTCATCTTAACCGGCGGTCCGGATAAGAAGGGCAACGAGTTCAAGTCATTCGTAGCTGGTGCAGATATTGCTGAGATGGTAAACTTCACAGCTCCGGAAGCACGTGCATTCGGAATCAAGGCTTCTGAGCCATTCTTCAAACTGATGAACATGCGTCAGGTTACTATCGCTGCAGTAAACGGATTTGCATTAGGCGGAGGATGTGAGATCTCTATGGCATGTGATATTCGTATCGCAAGTGAGAATGCAATCTTCGGACAGCCAGAGTGTGGTCTTGGAATCATTCCTGGATTCGGTGGTACACAAAGACTTGCCCGTCTGGTAGGCATGGGACGTGCAAAAGAAATGATCTTCACCTGCGACAACGTAGATGCAAACGAAGCATACCGCATCGGTCTTGTAAATAAGGTAGTTGCAAAAGAAGAGCTTATGCCAACAGCAAAAGCTATGGCTGCAAAGATCATCTCCAAGGGAAGCTATGCCGTATCTGTTGCAAAGGCTGCAATCAACAATGGTTATGACATGGACATCAAGAATGCCGTTGAGATGGAAGCAAACCTGTTTGGTGTTGTCAATGATACACACGACAAGAAGGAAGGCATGGGTGCTTTCTTAGAGAAGAGAGCTGCTACATTAACTGATTTCTAAAAGAAAACATATTATGAGGCGATGGCGAGAGGCTGTCGCCTTTTTTTATATTTATAAAGAAACAGGCACAGTGCCCCTTCTCAGGCTGGAAACAGCGGATTGTAAGATTCTGGTTAATCTCCGGGCTGTAATCACGGATGATGGACTGCTTGCCGTTTAAGGCAACCTCTGCATAGAGGATGAGGGTTTGGGTAAAAGTTTACTTTTTCCATAACTTAAGTTTGCTATACAAATGCAACCGAAATATGTATAATTAAAATAAATGTAACTGTAATTTTGATAGGAATGAATGATATGGGAAAAAAAGAAAAACAAATATACCCACGATCAGGGAAAGAGATGTTACGCATCATGAAGGCGGCTGATAAAAAAGGGCAGCTGCTGGAAGCTGTTCTGGAAGAATTCGCAAGGCATCCGTTTAGCATGCCGGCGTTATGGGACTGCAGGGATTACATCTTTAGCATAAAACGAGAGGATTATGTAAGCAACCCAGTGCTTATTACCCATCTTACTTTGCTTTCTTCCATGGCAGGGAGATTAGATGATGCAAAAGAATACTTACAGATTTTAGGAGAGACGCCTAAACATTGGCAGACACAGGACTTTAACCACAGAGACTTTTACCGTGTCAGTGAAGAGCTGGTTATGTCCTATACGGATGATTTTATGTTTCTGCGGATTGCATTCTTTCTTATAAAAATTGGTGCTGTACCGGTTAGGAGTCTTATGCTGACAGCATGCCGACCAAGTCTCATAAACGGTTTCCGGGATTTCACAAGGTTTGGCCCATACTTAGAGCGTTATAAAGAAATGATCACCGAGATGATACAAAAGCTATATGGCAGCAGCGGCAAGGGTGTGTATGAGATTGCACTTGCAGAATGGTGTTATCAGAACAACGAATGCTTTCATGCGCTTGTGCTAGTGACAGGCACGATACCACTTATGGAACAGGAACAGGATATGCGATGCCTTTTTGTAGCATTGGCTCTCCAGATGAGGATATTGCTCATGAATGGGCAGATAAAGACGGCAAAACCATTGATGGAGAAGATCCGAGAGCGAATACAGGAAACTGGTTGGGAGGAACTTACAAGCAGCTTAAATGCCTGTATATTGGATATGGGCAGGGGATCATATCATTCGGTGTCAGAAGAAACATAATTGTGTGAATCGAAAATGTGCCTATTGGTAAATGTGTGCTCATAACACACAGGAAAAACAGAGAGAGCAGCTATTGTGGCGAATTGAAATGGCAGAGGAATATTCCGGGGAAGATTTATCGGAGATTAAAGAGAAAATTGTGAAATGAAAATGTTTGAGGGTGGCGATATACCACCCTTTTTTATATGAATCTATTATGTTATCACAGTGAAAAAAAGATTTTAACTTTGCACCGCCATTTCATCCACCGTCAGAATACAGGCACAGTACCCTTTCTCCGGCTGGAAACAACGGATTGTAAGATTCTGGTTAATCTCCGGGCTGTAATCACGGATGATGGACTGCTTGCCGTTTAAGGCAACCTCTGCATAAGGGATGAGCCACTTCTTATCGCCATTCGGGAACACTTCATAGAAGGAGTGGTTCAGCATATCCTCCACGGGAACACCTTCTAAAACAGCCATTTCCTTATTACAGTAGCGGAAAACAAGGTCGATGCCCTTGCCGTCCTCGTGGAATACTAATTCGATGACACAGAATGCGATAGGGGCATCCTCCATGATTCTCTGTTCATCTGTCTATACATAAAAAATTCTTGAAGAAACAGCACTTTTTTAGTACAATAAAGTTGAGTTACTGTATAGAATGATAAACAGAAATTCATGATAGATTTGTTCATATTATTTATCTGAATAAGACTGGAAAATAAGAGAATATATTTATGGGGACAGGATGTGTAACTGCACCATAATTCGGACAGGAGGAATGGCATTATGAAAAAATGGAAAGAAAGAGGAAAGCGAATCGCAGTATTGTTGCTTACGGCAGCCCTTGTTGGAAGCAGCGTGGACGTATCTGCTCTTACGGTAAATGCAGCAGAGGAAGAAAAAGTGCTGACCTGTGAAAAAGGGGAGCATACCCATGACGATAGCTGTTACAAAAGTGTACTGATTTGCACTGAGGAAGCAGAGGAGCATGGGCATGACGATAGCTGCTATGAAGATAAGCTGATCTGTGAAAAGGAAGAACACACCCATGACGATAGCTGCTATACCATCACGGCATCTTCCGATTCTGAGGACGAGAAGCAGGAGGATGAAAGTCAGGACGATACAACGGTGACAGGAGACAGCCCTGAGCAGACTGCATCGGAAGAAACTGAAACCTCAGAGGAGAAATCAGAAGAAATAACCGAGACAGCAAAGCGTATCACCTCATGGACATGGAATGATGAAGAGGAAATGCTGGACTTGGAGGAAAACGTGCTGGCACTTCCCGGTGCATCCAAAGATTATATCGTATCCTTTGATGACATCGTATCATTCCTTCCTGCTTCCATCACAGCCACGATTACAACATCTGCGTCCGTTACCGAAACAGAGGATACAGAAGCAACAAACGAATCGGAAGAAACGGATGGAGCGGAAGAAACCGTGACTCTGGAAGGCTGGGTATGTGAAAACTACCCGGAGGAAGGTGCGTACAGCGGTAACTATACTTTTACTGCGAATCTGCCGGAGGGCTATGAACTCGCAGAGGACGCAGCAGCACTGAAAGTAAATGTAGAACTGGGTGGAGCACAGCTTTTGGAAGCAACCACCATCACACCAACAAAACCGGAAAATGGTAATGGTACAGCAGAAAACCCGTATCAGATTACCTCGGCGGCAGAACTTTACTGGTTCGCCGGACTTGTAAACGGAACTCTTACAGACGTTACTAAAAATAGTTCAGCCTGTGCGAAGCTGATGAATGATATCACGGTAAATAATAATCTGCTTGACAGGATTACATATAAAACAGATGATGACGGCAATCTGACCAATGAAGTAGCAAACGGCGGGAACTTCATTTCATGGACACCGATTGGAGCAGCTAATAACGGCTATCAGGGGACTTTTGATGGAAATGGAAAGACCATCAGCGGACTCTTTTTCAATGATAGCCAAAAAAGTCATGTTGGCTTGTTTGACAATATATATATATGGCAACAATTCGGAATGTCGGTGTCGTTGATTCTTATTTTTTCGGAGAACATTATGTCGGAGGCGTGTGCGCATTTGGTGTAGATGGTACGATAACTGGCAGCTATAACACAGGAGTGGTAAGTGGAGAAGGATGTGTCGGAGGCGTGTGTGGAACTGGTAGCAGTGTTACGATAACTGACAGCTATAACACAGGTAGTGTAAGTGGAAATGATGATGTCGGAGGCGTGTTCGGATATGGTGAAAATTGTACGATAAACAATTGCTATTATCTGAAAGCGGAAGGCACGGATTTGGGTGGCATTAACGGCGCAGATGTCGAAGGGCAGGCTGAAGGAAAAACCGCTGCACAGTTTGCATCCGGCGAGGTTGCATACCTTTTGCAGGATGGACAGAAAGTGGGAGAAGATGGCACGATACCACAGGTCTGGGGACAGAACATTGATAATGATGGTGAGAAACAATCTTTTCCTGTTTTTAGTAATGCGAAAGTCTATAAACCTTCAGAAAGTTCTCCTTGTAAGGTTGGATACACAAATAATGCGGAAGGCTTAAAGGAACATGACTTTGGCGACGACAAGACTGGCGAAAGCTGTTCGTACTGTAATATAAAGAACATCAACTATTCTGGTATCAGTATTAGCGGTGTGGATACCCCTTACTACTATACAGGTAATGAGATTAAGCCGGATATTACCATAAAAAAAGGCGAGACATCATTAACTCTTGGTGAAGATTATAACATTACTTATGGAAACAATACAGATGTGGCAGGCAGCAATGCTGAAAACGCTCCTTATGTGAAGATTACCGGAAAGGGTAATTATACAGGAGAAATTACAAAGAACTTTACCATTGCTTACATTACTGCTCCGGATAATTATATAACAGGAACGAAAGGTGCGAATGACTGGTATACTTCAGATGTCACAATCGGCGTAGCAGACTGGCAGGTATCAACGGATGGAAGCAGTTGGAATGACAGCATTTCGGTTACCGAAGAGGGAACACATTCTTATACTCTTTATTTTAAAGACAGTAACGGATACATTACAGATAGCATAAACAAAGAGATTAAGATTGATAAAGCTGCTCCAACCGGAACCATTCAGGTAAAAGAAAGTACATGGGATAAATTTTTAGAGAAAATTTCCTTTGGCTTCTATACCAACACCAAAGAAAAAATTACGATTACATCAGAGGATACCGGCTCCGGTATAGCCTCTACAGAATATCTGGTATCTGACAAGGCATATACACAAATTTCAGATATGCAGAATCTGAGTGGCTGGAAAGATTATGATAATAGCAATAAGCCTAAAATCAAGACGAACAGGACCAACTATGTGTATGCGAGAATCACAGACAATGTCGGAAATGTAACCTATCTGTCCAGTGATGGCATTTTGCATGATGATGAGAAACCGTATATTTTTGATATAACCCCGGTCATGAAGAATCGCTCCGGTAGTGTGACATTTGATATTTTTGAAGATGGAAGCGGTCTTGAGAAGGTTTATTTCTTATATAGTACGGATATAAATGAGGTAACAAGTGCTACGACAGAGAATTTGAAAGCATCTGATTATCACAATGCAACCGGAACCTTTACATTATCAGACCTGAAACCAAATACCGAGTATTACTGTGCAGTTCTTGCAGTGGATAAGGCAGGAAATGAAAGTTATCTTTTAAATAGCACATTTAAGACATTAAAGGAAGCCATCACGGGAACTGTATCCATTTCCGGAGAGGCAGTATATGGAAAAACATTGACAGCATCCTATGAGGGACTTGCGACAGATGCCGGCGAAGTTACAGTTTCATGGTATCGTGGAGAAGATACTACAGCGATTGCTACCGGAGATACATATACTTTAACAGCAGATGATGTAGGAAAAGTGATTACGGTTAAGGTTACCGCTGAAAACTGTTCCGGAGAACTGACGGATTCCACCGCCGAGGTAGCAAAGGCAGAACATCCAAATCCACCGACGAATGGAAATGTGGATGATGAAAACAATACCTTTACCTTTAACGGAACAAGCGGAGTTACTTACGAATACAGTACCGATGGTGGAGCAAGTTGGACGGATATTACGGTAGATTCCGGCACCGGTGTTGGTACTGTTACAGTTGGAAACGTGATAGTCAACACAGGAGATTTACAGGTACGGGCAAAGGGAACAGATGTATATAAGGCAAGTACTGTTATTTCCAATACATCTGCCTATACCGCAACCTTAGAAGGCAGCGTAAGTCTTTCCGGAACTGCAAAGTATGGGGAAACCTTAACGGCAACTGTAACCGGAGCACAGCAGGGAGCTGTATTAACCTATACTTTCTGTGTGGACGATACAGTGCTTCAGCAGGGAAGCAGCAATACTTATAAGATTGAACAAGCAGCAATTGGAAAACAGATTACAGTTAAGGTATCTGCGGAAGGATACAAAGGAACAGTCAATGGTACTTCGGATACTGTTGCAAAAGCAGACGGAGTGCTGACACTGAAACAGACTGAATTTACCCCGACCTTTGGGGATGAGGCATTTGAGCTTGGATGTAGCAGAACCGGAGACGGAACGATTTCCTATAAGGTAAGCGACAGCAAAAAAGCAGACGGTACAGCCGCCGATGATGACAACAGTGTTATTAAAGTTTCCGATACCGGAGTAGTAACGATTGTGGGAGCAGGAAGTGCCACCGTAACAGTATCTCTTTCGGAAACGAAGTGTTATACCGGTGCGGCAGAGCAGACGATTACGGTTACCGTAAATAAGGCTCCAAAACCTCCGAAAATGCCGGGATCAATCATGCATCCTGCACATAGTAAGAATAAAGTAGGTGATGTGGAACTGCCACAGGGCTGGGCATGGGCTGATTCTGATAAGGAAATAACATTGGAAGATGGTAAGGCTGTAACAGCAACCGCTAATTATGTAGGAAGCGATGCAGGCAATTATAAGAATGAGTCGGTAGAGATTACCCTGACAAGATCAGAATGTGACCATCCCAAGACAGAACTTAAAAATGCCAAACCTGCTACCTGTAAGGAAACCGGATATACCGGAGATACCTACTGCGTAAAATGTGAAGAACTGGTTGTATCAGGAACGGAAATCCCTCTTGGAAAGCATCAGGGTGGCAAGGCAACCTGTACACATCAGGCAGTCTGCACCGTATGTGGAGCTTCCTATGGCGATTTGGACAGCAGCAACCATACCTTTGGCGAATGGAAAGTGGTTGTTGCCGCTACCACGACAGAGGCAGGGAAGAAAGAGAGAAGCTGCGTATGTGGGTATAAGGAGACGGCTGACATTCCAAAACTGGATGTACAGACACCTGGAACACCGTCAACGCCAGCACCGGGAACACCGTCAACGCCAGCACCTGAAACACCGTCAACACCAGCACCTGAAACACCAGCAGTAAAGACTCCGAAAAAAGGGGATATAGTAACGGATGATAAGAAGACCGGTAGTTATATCATCACCAGCAGCGAAAAGAAAGAGGTTGCGTACAAGGCACCGGCAAATAAGAATGCAAAGACCATAACGATTCCTGCAACCATCAAGGTGAAGGGTGTCACCTATAAAGTGACAAAGATTGCAGATAACAGTTTTAAGAATAATAATAAGATTACCAAAATTACGATAGGCGAAAATATCGTAAGCATAGGTAAGAATGCATTCTATGGTTGCAAGAAGTTAAAGACAATAACGATTCGTTCTAAGAAACTGACTTCCAAGACGGTATCAAAGAATGCCTTTAAGGGACTGACCAAGATAACAACCATAAAGGTACCAAAGAACAAACTTACCGCATATAAGAAGTTGTTAAAGAAAAAAGGACTTTCATCCAAAGTAAAAGTAAAGGGATACTAATGATTCGTGAGAGGGACTGTATTTTACAGTCTCTCTTTTATTCTGAGTGAGAAAAAAAGAATGTCCACCTCATAATATGTGAGATGGAGTAAAATAACGGAGGCTGCAGGCAAATGAAAATTTGAAGTGTGAGTAAAATGACGTGAAATGAATAATTCTGCCTTTATGGGCTATAATGTTCAATGAGAACTTGGAATTCTCAAGAACAAAGTGTATAATGATTGAACAGAAAAGCCTTTATGGGCAGTAATATTCAATGAAACGGAGTGGACTATATGGAAATTAAGCGTGAAAGAAGAACAGATAATTACGATTGAACTTGACCTTGCAAAAGACATTAAGTTTCGTAATCCGTTACTTCTTTCCTCTTATGTAAGAGAAAAGGTCGAGGGAAGCAAAGAAGAATTTTATCTGTTTGTTGATGAGATTCAGATGTCAGATGAAGTGACCAATCCATATAATGAAGGTGGAAAGAAAATCACTTTTTATGACGCATTAAATGATTTACGAAGTCTGTCCAATTTGGATGTTTATGTGACTGGCAGTAATTCAAAAATGCTGTCAAGTGATATTCTTACCGAGTTTAGGATAAAAAGCGGGAATCCTCGGTAATTCAATTGCCGCAGATGAAAGCGCGTAACCACAGGTTACATTGGAGACTTTAACGTCTCCTCTTTTTTGAATTTTAAACAGAACACTTGTTCTTTTCTTGGAGATGTGGTATACTATGTGTATGAAGGAAAATTTAATTCATTCACGCACTTGCGTGTACAACATTAATTACCATGTGGTTTGGTCGGTAAAGTACAGGCGAAAGATTCTGAATGCGGAAGTTGAAAAGTATTTGAAAGAACATACGGCATTATATTGAACATCAGAGTAAATCTTATTAAGGAGGAAAAGAACATGCTGCTGTCACATAAGACAGATATTCAACTGAATACAACAGAGTCTAATATCGTAGGCCATATGTGCTATGCGGCATCTAAACTCTGGAACGTGTGCAACTATGAACGCCGCAATTTCAAGGAGCTTGGAATGGTCCATTACCCTGACTGGTATGATCAGAAAGCACGGTTAAAAGGAAATATGTGGTTCAAATCCCTGCCCTCGCAGACGGCGCAGGAAGTGTGCAAGCTGGTGGATAAATCATGGAAGTCATTTTACGCACTGATAAAAAGTAAAGGCATCCAGAATCCAAAGCCGCCAAGATTTAAACAAAGCGGTATGACAATTACCTATATGCAGAATGCAATTGTACATGTATCTGGAAGCAAAAGGGTACGATTATCACTTCCGAAGCAGCTAAAGGAGCATCTGAAGCATACATATGACATCTGTGACAACTATCTGTATCTGGAAAATAAGATTTTCCAGAACACGGATGTCATCAAACAGATTAAGATATATCCACCGGATCAGAAAAACGTGTGTCAGGTTATCGTGATTTATGATGTAAAAGATGTGGAAAAAATGCAGGATAACGGACACTATTTATCAATTGATCTGGGTCTCCACAATCTGATGACCTGTTATGATTCTGCGGGCACAAGTTTTATCCTTGGAAGAAAATATCTGGAAATCTCCCAGAAATATGATAAAGAAATCGCAAGACTTGGGCATCAATGGAACAGCTGTCAGTCAGCAGGAGGGATTAAGTATCCGAAGCCATCCAAACATATGCTTAAGATATATAAGAAAAAGCGAAACTGTATTCACGACTATCTTCATAAAGTGACCAGAGCAGTAGTGAATTATTGTAAAGCAAATGATATCCACACGGTTATTATTGGTGATATCACAAATATTCGAAGGAATAAGAATCTGGGAAAAGTGACAAATCAAAAACTTCATGCACTGCCTTATGCGAAAATATATGGAATGCTGGAGTGTAAACTTGCAATGCATGGAATTACACTTACGAAACAGACGGAAGAATATTCAAGTCAGTGTTCCCCACATGCACCACAAGTAACAAAAGAATATGCAAAGAAATGTAACAGAACCAGCAGGGGATTGTATAAGGACCAGTTGTCAGTATATAATGCGGATGCAGTAGGGGCATATAACATTATGAGAAAATATTTTGCCGGATGCGGCAAAGAGAAAAAGATATCCGTTACCGGATTATCTTCTCCCCTGATCATAAAAGTAGCTGTGTAACCCCAAAAAGGTAGCAGTAAAGGTGTCATGGACGCACCCAGAATCTGTATGGCGAAGCCATATATATCTGATGCTCGGGTAATTCAATTACCGATGCAGTTCACTAGACAGAAGTTTTGGTAATGTTTACGCTTGTAAAGACAGCAAATTCCGGTGTGATTCCATTATGTACGAAAGTCGCAAAAAGAGTAATAACCGGACAATTTCTATTATCTCCTGTCACTTTTTGATATATTTTACATAATTTTGCATAAAATTCAATAGTTATGGAGCAAAAAATGCGCTAGAATATTATGATAAAGCCGTTGTCTCTGAAATTTGTTGTATATCTATCAAAATTTGTTATAAAATAGGTAAATATATTATTTTGTTTTTTACGTCCTTCCGGATGTATGATTTTTTATTTTTACCGCGGTTGTTTTTCTGCGGGATATAGGGTTATCCCTGGACGGCAGTAGAAAAGAAAATGCCGTTCCGTCTGATTGGATATGACGGTGCAAGGAGAGAAATATCAAGTCATTGATGAATATCCCAAAAGAACTTGATCCATATGTCAATGACTATAAAATGGAGGTTTTTGAGATCGCATGGCTGACGGATGAACAGCTTGAAATGTTTAAAAGTGATTTCAAGGTTGTTGCACGTTTTTTCGTTAACAAAAGAAGGAACCCTGACTATGTTGCGGATGACCCAACAGAAATCCAGCACGTAGATGAAGTCTTAAAGCTTTTATCTGTTATGACAGGGGACCGGGACTATGAAAAAGTTATATGCAATGAAATGAAAGGTCAGGTGAAGAACATGTGTGATGTTGCTGAAAGATTAAAAAAAATGGGACGGCAAGAGGAACGTATCAATGCAGTCAAGTTTGCAATTTCCCTTGGGGCGTCTGAGGAAAAGATCCTTACGCAGTATTCCAGAGAGGAATACGAAAAAGCTTTGGCTCTTATGAAAGCCTGATTGTGGAAAGCAAAATTGCTGTTTTGAAAACATATAGCAGCATAAAAGCTTGGGTTTTATACGGTTAAAACTTTCAAATTCCTTTATCAATCCGTATTCTAGTGGAGAGAAGGTCAGGTGAAGAACATGTGTGATGTTGCTGAAAGATTAAAAAATATCGGGCGGCAGGAAGGATTTCAGGAAGGTCGTTCAGAGGAACGTATCAATGCAGTCAAGTTTGCGATTTCCCTTGGGGCATCTGAGGAAAAGATCCTTACGCAGTATTCCAAGGAGGAATACGAAAAAGCGCTGGCTCTTATGAAAGCCTGATTGTGGAAAGCAGAATAGTTTTTCAAATCAAGCAG
>ERZ773181.174-NODE-174-length-78721-cov-7.352859_pt1 | contig 78721 bp, 64 predicted proteins | sample MGYA00581001_ERZ773181 | MGnify/ENA primary metagenome ERZ773181 (study PRJEB29015, sample SAMEA2737780) | human gut metagenome | biome: human gut; feature: human-associated habitat; material: faeces | place: China | collected 2012 ...
TATTAATAAAGTATTTGCGTCCGCGCGACTTTAGGCGCGGGGAAATGGAGGAAATAATGAAAATAGACATCTTTTTTTAGTGCGCCTAAAAAGGCGGTAAGGTTAGATGTGTATTTTCATTTTTTATTTATGTAAAAGCTAATCAAACAAAAAGAAAGGAGCTGAACTCCATAAGTAATAAAATTTACTTATTCGTTACAGCCCCATAGATATTAAGCGTGAACTACTCCTTTTGTGTTAGATGACCTTATGTTCTAGCCATTTATTCGATTTAAAACGAGCTAAGAATATGAATGAGCGAATTGTCCAATCGGCCCCCATACCAATCCATACGGCTAAGGGGCCCATATGAAAAGTATGAACTAAAAAGATGGTAACTACAACTCGACAAATCCACATAGATAGTGTGGATGTGATCATACTAAATTTTACATCGCCAGCCGCTCTTAGACCATAGCCTGGTAAGAATGAGGGTGTCCAGAAAATCATCTTATAAGTGAAGACAATGCGTGTTAGCCAAATGGCTAGTTTTGCACTTTCTGTTTCCATTCCAGCAAGATTTGTGATTTGTTTGATTGGAAAGAGAATCGTTGCACAACATATAAAGCAGGCTATCCATGCATATTTTGTGAGTAAAATTGTATAGTGTCTAGCTTGTTCGTATTCTTTAGCACCTACACATTTTCCTACAACGCTCATCATACCAAGTCCAATACCAATGCTTGCTTGACAGGCAAAACTTTCAAGCATGGCCACCATAGCTTGTGCGGCAATAGCCGTTGTTCCCATTGTAGATACAGTGGATTGAATGACGAGTTTTCCAAATTGAAACATCCCGTTTTCAATGCCGGTTGGAATACCTATTTTTAATATTTTTGTGATTGTTTCAATTTCTGGACGGATACTTAAATAGGAATCAATATATAAATCTTGTTTGGGCTGTTTTAAAAGGATCAGGATAATGGCAGCACTGATGATTCTAGAAAGAAGTGTAGACAAGGCAGCTCCAGCTACACCTAAATTTAGGGTAAAGATGAAAAAGATATTTCCAAGTATATTTAGAATGTTAGAGCCAAACGCAATGGCCATGGGAAGTCTTGAATTTTGACTTGTTCGAAAGCTTGCGGCACCTGCATTGTATAGTGCGATGAAGGGGTAGGATAGTGCCGTGATGAATAGATAGCTTAAAGAATTGTCCATCACATTTTTTTCTACGGATCCAAAGATTAGGCTTAATAGGGGTCTTCTAAATAGAATGCAGGGTAGGGTAATCAGAATAGAAATAAGGGTTATGGAAAAAATCAATTGTTTTAAGGCTTGGTTGGCCTTTTCTTTTTGGTTGGATCCTAAGTATTGGGCGCAGATGATGGCGCCTCCAGTTGCCATGGCGGCAAATATATTGATGATCAAAATATTTAATGAATCGACAAGGGAAACGGCGGAAATAGCGGCCGAACCTATGTTGGTAACCATAATGGTGTCAACAGATCCCATTAATGCGGTTAAAACTTGTTCGAACATTAATGGAATCAAAAGCCTTCTTAATTGTTCTTTGGTGTACATAATCAAAACTCCTTAAAAAATAAAAAGATATCTTTCGATATCTTAACCTACAAGGACTACATCACGGATGTTTGGTACTTCTTCAAGTAATAATTCTTTGATTCCACCTGAGAAATCTTCAGAGGCCATCATGCATCCTTGGCACGCGCCTTTGAAAGACACATAGACAACGTTGAATTCATCAACTCCTAATAGTTCAATGTCGCCTCCGTCATGTTGGATATATGGACGAATCTTATCCAAACAATCATTAACGGCTTTACTATCTACTACAGTATCCATAAAATAACACTCCTAACTTATAAAAATAGTGGACATAAAATCAATGGGACAATAAGTCCTACCACAAATCCTCCAATGACTTCGACAAATTTATGACCAAGAACATTTTTTAATTTTTCTTGATAGATTGGATCATCAAAACGAAGTCCTGTCATTTCACGTAAATCTTTGACTAATTGTTGCGTTAATTCAATGTTTTTACCTGAATAATAGCGGACGTGACATGCATCATACATGACAATAAAGGAAAAGATAGTGGTTACGGCAAATATGGCTGAATCAAAGCCTTCCTGAATTCCTATGGAAAGGGAAAGGGCCGTTACGGTTGATGAGTGACTGCTTGGAAAGCCGCCACTTGCGATGACCCAGTGTAAGTCCCATTTGCCAGTTCTATAATAATATACGACCGTTTTTCCGACTTGTGCAAGCACATTGCTCAAAAGAGCTGTGACTAGCGGATATAAGGACGATGGTATCATAAACTCACACTCCTAACAAAAATCATTATATCACACAATGTTAAATCGTGGTATAATCATCCTTAGGATAGCTATGGAGGGAAAATAAATATGATTACGTTAGATTTAAATCATGCTTTCTTAAAAGAAGATGTAAAGGCTTATCAAGATCAAGTTCGCGCAATTGATGAAGCTTTACAAAATGGCACATGCAAAGGAAATGACTTTATTGGTTGGCTAAACTGGGCTAACAATTATGATAAAGATGAATTTAGTCGCATTAAAGAGGTTGCCGCAAAAGTACGTGAAAACACAGAAGTATTCGTTGTATGTGGTATTGGAGGATCTTATTTAGGTGCTCGTGCTGCCATTGAAATGATGAATGGTTTATATGGTGACAACAAGCCTGAAATTATTTATATGGGAAACACTTTCTCATCTACTTATATTTCACAAGTTATGAACTATATTAAAGATAAGGAAGTTACTGTCAATGTTATTTCTAAATCTGGAACTACAACTGAAACAGCATTGGCATTCCGTATCTTGAAACAATTCATGGAAGAAAAATATGGTGAAGATGCGAAAAATCGTATTATTGCCACTACAGACAAGGCTAGAGGAACGTTGAAAGTTTTAGCTGATAAAGAAGGATATGAAACATTTGTAATTCCTGATGATATTGGTGGTCGTTTCTCAGTAATTACACCAGTTGGATTATTGCCAATTGCAGTAGCTGGAATCGATATTGATGCTTTGATGAAAGGTTTACATGATGGTATGGGTGAATATGGAGATGCAGATCTTGAAAAGAATGCAGCTTACCGTTATGCAGTAGCTCGTCGTATTCTTCAAAATCAAGGATATGATGTTGAATTATTAGTAAACTATGAACCTCAAATGCAGATGGTTGCAGAGTGGTGGAAACAATTGTTTGGTGAAAGTGAAGGAAAAGATGGAAAGGGTATTTTACCGGATTCAGTATGCTTCTCAACAGACTTACACTCTTTAGGACAATTTGTTCAGGAAGGTAAGAAAGTATTATTTGAAACAAACTTGTATGTTGAAACACCAATGATTGACTTAACATTCCCTAATGATGAAGCAAACGAAGATGGAATGAACTACTTAGCTGGTAAGAGTGTTGACTGGGCTAATAAAATGGCTGCCAAAGGAACATTGCAGGCACATGAAGAAACTGGTGGAGTTCCAAATATCTTATTAACTATGCCAGGTATGACTTCTTATGACTTTGGTAATATGTGTATGTTCTTCTTCAAGGCCATCGCAATGACAACTTTGATGAATGATTCAAACCCATTCAATCAGCCTGGTGTTGAAGTTTATAAAAAGAACATGTTCAAATTATTAGGTAAAGAATAATAATGAAAATAGAGATGTAAGCAAGTGTTTACGTCTCTTTTTTATACGCTTACAAATTAGATAAGGCTAACCCCTACAGTGAATTTTACCTTTAAAATTTGACATGAAGCTCGTATAATAAACTATGGTATTGAATATCTATAAAGGAGGAAATATTAATGCCTAGAGCAAAACAGTCTATGGATGGAAATACGGCTGCGGCTCACGTTGCGTATGCTTTTACAGACGTTGCTGCAATTTATCCTATTACTCCATCTAGTCCTATGGCAGACTCTATTGACCAATGGTCTGCAGCTGGACAAAAAAATATTTTTGGAAATCAAGTAGTTGTAAGTGAATTACAATCAGAAGCAGGTGCTGCTGGTGCAGTTCATGGATCATTAGCTGCTGGTGCATTGACTAATACTTTCACTGCATCTCAAGGTTTATTATTGATGATTCCAAACATGTACAAGATTGCTGCTGAACAATTGCCTTGTGTATTCGATGTTTCTGCACGTACAGTTGCAACTCATGCATTGAACATCTTTGGTGATCACTCAGACGTATATGCTTGTCGTCAAACAGGTTTCGCTATGTTATGTGAAACTAACCCACAAGAAGTTATGGACTTATCTCCAGTAGCTCACTTAGCTGCTTTAGAAGGTAAAGTACCATTCATTAACTTCTTTGATGGATTCCGTACTTCTCACGAAATTCAAAAAATCGAAAAATGGGACTATGAAGATTTAAAAGAAATGTGTCCAATGGAAGCTGTTGAGGAATTCCGTAAACACGCTTTAAATCCAGAACGCCCAACTATGCGTGGTTCTCACGAAAATGGAGATATCTTCTTCCAACACCGTGAAGCATGTAACACTGCATATGATGAATTACCTGCTGTAGTTGAAAAATACATGGGTAAAATCAATGAAAAATTAGGAACAAACTATGACTTGTTCAACTACTATGGAGATCCTGAAGCGGATCGTGTAATCATCGCTATGGGTTCTATCAATGACGTTGCTGAAGAAGTTATCGACTACTTAACTGCAAAAGGAGAAAAAGTTGGTTTAGTTAAGGTTCGTTTATATCGTCCTTGGTCAAGCAAACACTTATTAAAAGTTCTTCCTAAGACAGCTAAGAAAGTTGCAGTACTTGACCGTACTAAAGAACCAGGTGCTCTAGCAGACCCATTATACTTAGATGTAGCTACAACACTTCGTGAAGCAGGATTAAATGACATCACTCTTTGCGGTGGACGTTATGGTTTAGGATCTAAGGATACTCCACCTTCAAGTGTATTCGCTGTTTACACAGAATTGTTAAAAGACGAACCAAAATCTCGTTTTACAATCGGTATCGTGGATGACGTTACAAACCTATCATTGCCAGAAGTTAAACCAGCTCCTAACACTTCAACTCCAGGAACTGTTGAATGTAAATTCTGGGGTCTTGGAGGAGACGGTACTGTAGGTGCTAACAAGAACTCTACTAAGATCATCGGTGACCACACTGACAAATACATTCAGGCTTACTTCCAATATGACTCTAAGAAAACAGGTGGTATCACAATTTCTCACTTGCGTTTTGGAGATAAGCCAATCCGTAGCCCATACTACATTAACCAAGCTGACTTTGTAGCTTGTCACAACCCTTCATATGTAGTAAATGGATACAAGATGGTTCAAGACGTTAAACCTGGTGGTGTATTCATGATCAACTGCCAATGGTCAGACGAAGAATTAGACAAACACATGCCTGCTGAATCTAAAAAATATATCGCAGACAACAATATCCAATTGTACACAATCAATGCCATCGATAAAGCTATCGAAATCGGTATGGGTAAACGTACAAACACAATCTTACAATCAGCATTCTTCAAATTAGCTAACATTATGCCAATTGAAGAAGCCGTAGATTACATGAAAGCAGCTGCTAAGAAATCTTACTCTAAGAAGGGTGATGCAGTTGTAGAAATGAACTACAAAGCTATCGATGCTGGTGTAGGTGCAACTCACAAAGTTGAAATTCCTGCATCTTGGGCTAACCCAGAAGCTGATGCACCAAGACCTGAATTATCAGGACGTCCTGCAACAGTTAAGATGGTTAAAGACATCATGGAACCAGTTAACAAAATGGATGGAGATTCATTACCTGTATCTGCATTCGTTGGTAACATTGATGGTCAATGGGAAACTGGTGCTAGTGCTTACGAAAAACGTGGTACAGCTGTTACAGTTCCTGAATGGGATGCTGAAAAATGTATTCAATGTAACCAATGTGCATTCGTATGTTCTCACGCTACTATTCGTCCATTCTTATTGAACGAAGAAGAAGTGAAGGCTGCTCCTGCACAAATCAAATTAGCTGATGTTAAACCAAAAGCTACAGAATTCAAATATACAATGAGCGTATCTCCATTAGATTGTATGGGATGTGGTGAATGTATCACTGTATGTCCAACGCAAGCTATTAAGATGGTACCTCAAGAATCTCAAGCTGAACAACAACCAGTATTCGATTACTTAGTAGCTAACGTTTCTAAGAAAGATTCTGGATTTGCTGATGATACTGTTAAGGGTTCTCAATACAACCAACCATTGTTAGAGTTCTCAGGATCATGTGCTGGATGTGCTGAAACATCATATGCTCGTTTAATTACTCAATTATTCGGTGAACACATGTATGTATCAAATGCGACTGGATGTTCTTCTATTTGGGGTGGTCCAGCATCTGTATCTCCATATACAGTAAACAAAGATAGCTTACAAGGACCAGCATGGGCTAACTCATTGTTCGAAGACAATGCTGAACACGGATTCGGTATGCAATTAGGACAAAAAGTATTACGTGAACAAGCTATCGAAAAATTAGGTGCTATGAACGAAAGCGAAAAAGCAACTCCTGAATTCAAGGCTGCATTCGAAAAATTCATGGAAACTAAAGAAAATACTCGTACTAACACAGAAGCAACAAAAGCATTATTAGTTGAAGTAGAAAAAGCTGCTGAAGCTGGATGTGAAGATGCTAAAGCTGTATTAGACAAGAAAGAATACTTAGCTAAGAAATCTGTTTGGATCTTCGGTGGAGACGGATGGGCTTATGATATCGGATTCGGTGGATTAGACCACGTTCTTGCATCAGGTGAAAACGTAAACGTTATGGTATTCGATACAGAAATGTATTCAAACACTGGTGGACAGGCTTCTAAAGCTTCTAACATCGGTGAAGTTTGTCAGTTCGCTGCAGCTGGTAAAGAAATGAAGAAAAAATCTTTAGCAGAAATCGCAATGAGCTACGGATACGTTTATGTAGCACAAATCGCTCTTGGAGCTAACCCTGCACAAGCAGTTAAATGTATTGCTGAAGCAGAAGCTTATCCAGGACCATCTTTAATCATCGGTTATGCACCATGTGAATTACACGGTATTGCTAAGGGTGGAATGAACCACTGTCAAGATGAAATGAAGAAAGCTGTTAAATCTGGATACTGGAACTTATTCTCATTTGATCCAGCTAAGAAAGAAGCAGGAAAGAACCCATTCACATTAACTTCTAAAGAAGGAGATGGAACTTACCAAGACTTCTTACACAACGAATCTCGTTACACTCGTTTAGTGAAACCATTCCCTGAAAGAGCAGAAAAATTATTTGCTAAATCAGAAGAAGTAGCTAAAGAACGTTACGAACACTTACAACGTTTAGTAGAACTTTACAAGTAAGATAATAAATGAAGAAGCTGATTGATTTCGGCTTCTTTTTTTGTGGAATTTCACTATAATGGTTTTAAGAGGTGTTTAATTATGGAAAAAGGAAAATTAAATCGAATTACAGATGTAGAAGGTGTACTTGTAGGGCATAAGACAATTAGTTCAGGAACTCACCAAACGGGTGTTACATTTATTCGTACGGCTGAAGATGTATTTCATCAAAAGTTAGCTTGTGGCTGCAGCATTCTTAATGGTTTTGGCAAGACGACAGGCTTACCACAAATTATGGAGCTAGGAACACTAGAAAGCTATATTTGTTTGACAAACACTTTAAATGTGGGGGTTGTTCAACAAGCCTTAGTGGATATCATGGTTAAAGAAAATGAAGATTTAACAAGTGTAAACGTTGTCGTTGGAGAATGTAACGATGGATATCTAAATTCGATTCGTGATTGTGTTGTTACAAAAGAAGATGTTCATGATGCATATAGGGATTGTAAAAAAGAGTTTGAACTTGGCAGTGTTGGAGCAGGTCGAGGCATGTCTTGTTTTGAAATGTCAGGTGGTATTGGATCAAGTTCAAGAGTCTTTGAAATTGATGGAAATACATATACTCTAGGTGTACTTGTACTCTCTAATTTTGGTTTAAGAGAACAATATTTGTTAGATAAAGTAGAGGGGAATCAATTGCCTTTAGAACAAGAAAAAGGTTCGATTATGATGATCATTGCGACGGATGCTCCATTAAGTGATCGTCAGCTTCATAGAGTTTGTAACAGAATGCCAGTCGGTTTAGCTTTAACAGGATCGCATATGGGCAATGGTTCTGGTGATATTGCGATTGCGTTTAGTACAGCAAATCGTTTTGGATCTGAAGAAATCCATACTTTAAAACAAATCAACGATAATAAGATCAATGTTGTATTTGATGCAGCCATTGAATCTTGTAAAGAAGCTGTGCATGTATCTTTGATTGAAAATGAAGAGGTAACTGGTCAGTCTGGACATGTTCGTAAGTGTTTAAATCAAGTGAAGATTCAGTAGTGAAATCTTCACTTTTATGTTATATTTCTTTCGGTGATTATATGAAGAAATTAATGTTTGATTGTGATGATACCCTTTATGATTTATCTTGGCCATTTCGCAAATGCATGGAAGAATTTCTTCCCGATGTAGATGTGGATATGAATCAATTTTATGCGGATTATCGTAAGTTTGGAGACAGGATCTTTGACAAACTTCAACAAGGAAAGATCACAATTGATGAATCTGGCGTTTATCGTATCGAAAAAGCTTGTGAAAAGTATGGTATTGAATTTTCGCATTCTCAAGCTATAGAGTTTCAGTCTCGCTATAAATATTATCAGCATCATATTGAAATGGATGCACCATTGATTGATTATTTCTCAAATTGTGAAGATGAACTTGCAATTTTGACAAATGGAGAGGATGCGCATCAAAGAATGAAATTAGAAGTACTTCATGTCTTTGATTATTTTAAACCTGAAAATGTATTTACGAGTGGACAATTGGGTGTCGCAAAACCGGATGTGAATGCATTTAAAAAGTGTATGGAAGCAATGCAGGAAGATATTCATGAATGGTATTATGTGGGGGATAACTACATCAATGATATGCAAGGTGCTAAAAGTGCAGGCATGAAGACGATTCATTTTAATCGTCATCATCAAGTAAGTGGTCCTTTGGCAGATCATGTCGTATATTCGGCTAAAGAATTGGTTGAATTCATTAAAAAAGACTAGATTGAACTAGCCATGTTAAGAATGTCGTAATGGCATTCTTTTTTTCTACAATTCTTCCTCACCAATGATTTCATCCGATCATATTTCTTCTTGCTCTGTGGGTTCATTGTAATCTTCAAATCTTTCAATAAGTGTTTGTTTGTTCATATTTAAAGTATATATGAAATTAAGTCCGATTTAAATAGGAGGTTAAGTAGGCATAAAATCACATTTGTGGTAAAATAAATCTGTATGTTTTAATAAGGAGTAATTATGTTTATAACAACAATTCATTCTATTGATTCATTAGAAAAATTAAAAAGGGCGAAGGCCGATGCCGTAATCATTGGTGTTGAACATTATTCCATTCGTTCGTGTATTACGGTAAAAAAAGAGGATTTACAGCTTTGGAAGAAGAAGTGTAAAAAGCTTGGCCTAAAATTATATATCAACTTCTTAAGATTATGTATGGATGAAGATTTATCGGGTGTTCGTGAATACTTTTCTATTTTTAAAGAATTAGATGTGGATGGTATTTATTATGCGGATGAAGGTCTATATTATGAGGCAAAACAATTGGGGATTGAATCCAAATTGATTTACCAACCTGAAACATTGGTAGCTTCAAGTGCAGATGTGGATTTTTATATGTCTTTGGGGATTCAATCTGTATCTTTAGCACATGAGTTAAGTCTTGAAGAAGTAGTAAGTATTGGTACTCATAATCCGGATATAGAAATTTTAGTGCATGGCTATTTCTCAATTCTTTATTCAAGAAGACCTTTGGTCACTAACTATTTAGAAGCTGTGAATAAACCGGTATGTTCATTACCATGTCATTATGATTTGATTGAACAAACTAGACAAGAGCGTATGCCAATTGTACAAGATGAAACGGGTACGCATATCTTTAGTGAAATGCCAATCAATTCATTACAGGAAATGTGGGATTTTACCGATGTAGGAATGCATCGATTCCGCATTGATTCTTTGTTCTTTGATGATGATTGGACGGTTGAAATCTTGGATTTATATGATTTGGCTTTACAAGGTATTAAAATTACGGATGATGAATCAAGTAATCGTTGGTATTTAGAAGAAACAATTAAGAAAAAGGAGGAGCAAGTAAATGAATAAAATTGAATTATTAGCTCCTGCTGGAAACTTAGAAAAAGCAAAGATTGCGATTTTATATGGAGCGGATGCCGTATATATTGGTGGAAAACAATTTAGTTTGCGTTCTCGTGCTAGTAATTTTTCCATTGATGAGATCGCAGAATTAGTCAAATTTGCGAATGCACATAATAGTCATGTGCATGTAACTGTAAATATGCTTCCGCATGAGTCGGATCTTGATGGTATTGAAGAGTATTTAAAAACGTTGGATTCGATTGGTGTGCATGCGATTATTGTGGCAAGTCCATCCATTATGATGTTGGCTAAAAAGCTTGGTTGCAAGTTTGAAGTGCATGTATCTACGCAGCATTCTTCTACAAATTCAAGTGCTGTAAGATTTTGGAAAGAAAAGGGCATGGACCGTGTTGTTCTTGCTAGAGAATGTCAAATGGAGGATATTCGTTCGATTTGCAAAGAGAATATTCTTCCTATTGAAGTCTTTATTCATGGAGGTATGTGTATTTCTTTTTCAGGACGATGTGTATTGAGTAATCATATGACGCTTCGTGATGCGAATCGTGGTGGATGTGCACAAAGTTGTCGTTGGAAATATCATTTAATGGATGGTGATACGGAACTTAGTGATCCAACAAATTTATTTTCTATGTCTTCAAAAGATTTGCAGGCAGTGGATTATATTGAGGATTTCATCCATATGGGTGTAGCGTCTTTGAAAATTGAAGGGCGTATGAAAAGTGCTTATTATTTAGCTACGGTTGTTTCTAGCTATCGTATGTTGATTGATTATATTTATGAGCATGGGCATGCAGATGAAAAAATCATTGAGCGTGAAAAAAAGGAAATCGCAAAGGCAGAAAATCGACCGACAGGGCCGGGCTTCTATAATGGGCTTCCTGGATATAAGGTGCAGTTGTATCAAGATCATGATGAAACGGTAACGCAGGAATATGTAGCCATTGTACAGGATTATGATAAAGAAAGTCAGATGGCGACTTTACAAGTAAAGAATCATTTTATGCCAAATCAGGATTTAGAAATATTTGGTCCTCACATTTTAAGTACGATTGTACATGTTGGTGATGTGTATGATAGTGAAGACAATGTATTAGAGGTTTGTAATAAGCCGATGCAGATCGTACATACGAAGTGGTCTGGGCCTATTGAAAAAGATGCAATGATTCGTAAAATTAGATAGTGGAAGAGGTAAATAAAGATGAAATTAAGTCAGAGTTTCTTTTATACATTAAGAGAAAATGCGAAAGATGAAGATAGCGTATCAAGTAATTTATTGGTGCGTGCAGGAATGATCAAGAAATGTTCAAACGGAATTTATATGATCATGCCTATGGGAAAGAAAGTTCTTTCTAAAGTTGAAAATATTATTCGTGAAGAAATGGATGCGAAAGATGCGCAAGAATTGTTGATGCCTGCATTGATTCCAGAAGATGTATATGTGCAATCGGGTCGTCGTGAAGCATTTGGATCTAATATGTTTTCATTGAGTGATCGTTATAATAAGCGTTATGTGTTAGGTCCAACTCATGAAGAATTGTTTGCGGTAGCGAGTAGTATGGATGGTAAATCTTATAAGGATTTCCCTTATAACTTATATCAGATTCAGACAAAATATCGTGATGAAACTCGTCCTCGTTATGGATTGATTCGTGTTCGTGAATTTATTATGAAGGATGCGTATACATTTGATGTGGATGAAGCTGGATTGGATGTGGCTTACAACAAAATGTATGATGCATATTGCCGTATCATGGATCGTTTAGGATTGGAATATAAAATCGTTAAAGCGGATACGGGAGCTATGGGTGGTTTATTATCGGAAGAATATCAGGCTCTATCAAGTATTGGTGAAGATGTTGTCGTTGGCTGTGTTGGTTGTGACTATTCGAGCAACTTAGAAATCACAGAAGTAGTAGACACAATGGAAGATTCTTGTGAAGAAGAACTTTCAATGGAAGTTGTGGATACGCCAAACGCAAAAACAATTGAAGAAGTGGCTGCTTTCTTTGGTAAGAAGGAAAGTGATTTCGTTAAAACATTACTATATAACGTAGATGGAAAAGTCATCGCGTTCTGTATTCCTGGTGATCGTGAATTGAATGAAACAAAGGCATTGAAGTTATTGGGTGCGAATGAAATGGAGCTTGCTAGCTTTGAACAAGTAGAACAAGTTACACATGCTCGTGTTGGTTTTGCAGGTCCAGTCGGTATTGATTGTCCAGTCTATATGGATCGTCAAATCAAACATATGAAAAACTTCATTGTAGGGGCAAACCAATCAGATCGTCACATTAAGAATGTTAACTGTAAAGATTTTACGCCTGTTGAAGTGGCAGATCTTTGTCAGGTAAAAGAAGGGGATATTTGTCCTAAGTGTGGTAAAAAATTAACTTTCCAACATGGTATTGAAGTTGGTAACTTATTTAAATTGGGTACGAAATATTCGAAGAGTATGAATCTTTACTATACAGATGCCAACAACCAATTACAGCCAGTTTGGATGGGAAGTTATGGTATTGGTCTAGAAAGATGTATGGCTGCCGTTGCAGATCAGCATCATGATGATTTTGGTATTAAATGGCCAATTGAAATTGCACCATTTAGACTTGCGATTGTTCCAGTATCTTTAAAGGATGAGGAACAAGTTAAGATTGCGAATGCTTTATATGAATATTGTAAAGAACATAAGTTCGATGTAATTTTAGATGATCGTAATGAGCGTCCAGGTGTTAAATTCAAAGATATGGAATTGATTGGTATTCCTTATCGTATTACGGTAGGTCGTGGTGTCAAAGAAGGAAAAGTAGAGTGGACAGATCGTTATACAGGTGAAAAGAGTGAAATTGCGATTGAGGATGTTTATTTTGAAATCGAAAAAGTTTTCGCCATGTAAACGCTTGTACTTGAAATATAAACAAAAAATTTAGTTTCACATTTACTTTCATAAGGTTTTCATGTATATTAGTCATAGTTAAAGGAGTGTAATTATGCAGAATAAAATTGAAATTTTTAACAATCAGGTTATTATCAACTACAATTTGGCGTATCCAAAGAGTCGTGAGGTTTTATTAAAGTCTCATACATTCGCAAAATTCGTTCAATATTTCATTGAATATCAGGAAACAGATAATGCGAATATGTATGCTTATTTGACAAAAAATGGTGAATTATCTTCTAAAGAAGCAGCCTATGATTTCTGTCATTTCTTACGTTTATTGTCAATCTTTACTTGTGAAGAATTAAAAGATGAATATTATCTTTCAGATAAAGATGCAACTTTAGATGTTATTGAAGAGATGTATCGTACTTGGCGTTCTTTACAACGTTTTGGATATATGAAGAGTGATAATTCAACGGATTTTGGTATTAATACATTAGTGGCATTTGACTCAGCTTCAAATGATTTATTCCTTCGTACATATCGTTTGTTTGAAGAAAAATTAATGGGAAGACCAAACTTAGTGTATCGTCAGGTTCAAGCTGGGACAAATGCATGTTTCTCTATTCATACTTTGGATAAAGTATGGGCTGATGAATATGCTGCATTACAAGATATTCCAATGATCGATACTGTAATGTTAAGAACTCCAATGATTTTGCATCCAAAATCAAGTAAACGTACAGGTATGTTTACTGAAATTGATACACAGCCTATGACATATTTCAATAAGGGAGAATCAAACTGGTTCTGTTATCCTTGTAAAGTTGGAGCTTTATTATGTTTCGTATACTTCAACTCAAAATATATGTCTAGTGCATTGAGTATGGCTAACTTATTTGAATTAGCTACAAAAGAAGAGAGTGCGCAAAAACCAGATTTAGTTGTTATTTTTGGTAACGATGATGGAAATGACGATACAAACTTCTATTATGATGAAGCCAATGATATTTGGGTAGGATGTATCAGTGATAATCCTCGTATCGAATATTTTGGATATTTAAAGAAAATGTGTTTAACATTACACAACTTGGCACAAATGAAAAAGGGATGGTTACCAATCCATGGTGCTTTCGTAAACATCTATTTAAAGGATGGAACAAAGAAAGGTATCATGTTGATGGGTGATAGTGGTGCTGGTAAATCTGAATCGATTGAAGCATTAAAAGCGGCAGCCGGAGATATGATTCGTGAAGTTGAAGTTGTATTTGATGATATGGGAACAATTCACTTAGAAGATGGCGTTCCATATGGTCAGGGTACTGAAATTGGTGCCTTCATTCGTCTAGATGACTTGGATCCAGGTACTCCATATCGTGATATGGACCGTTCAATTTTCATGGCTCCAGAAAATCCAAACGCACGTATGATTCAGCCAGCGGCTCCATATCGTGTTGTTGTTCACAACCATAAAATTGACTTATTTGCATACGCAAACAACTACACAAATGAATTTGGTCTAAAGAAATTAACTGTTCAAGAAGTAAAAGATACTTGTAAGTTAGGTAAGCGTATGGCTTTGGGTACAACACAAGAAGTTGGTATTTCAACTACATATTTCGCAAACCCATTTGGTCCTATGCAAAAACAAGAACTTTGTGAACCAATCATTGACACAATGTTCCAGGCTCTAGAAGACAACGGAGTATTTGTGGGTGAAATCTATACGCACTTAGGATTCGATAAATCAAACCGTAAAGGTTTAAATATTGCAGCTCAGCAATTATTAGAATTTATCCAGAAAAAGGATTAATATGTTTAACAACGATTCTATGAATTATTATTCAACAAGCACTTTAAAAAGTGCTTTGTTGAAGTCTTATGCATGGATGGCTATTGCCTTATCCATTACGGCAGTTGTATCTTATGGTCTATATGCTACAAATGCTTTAATGATTTTATTGAGTACAATGCCATTTCTATTTATGTTATTTGTGATTGCACCATTTATCTTGTCCATTGCCTTTGGTGTATCTATGGCAAGATCTACATCAAGTACAGGTATGAAGGTTATGTTAGTGCTTTATGCCATCTGTATGGGTGTTTCACTTACTTCGATTGGCTATGTATATGATGTAGCTACAATTGGTACTGCTTTTCTAGTCAGTGCAGTTTACTTTATTAGTTTAGCTGTTATTGGTACAACATCTAAAAAAGATTTTACAAGCTTTGGCTCATTGTGTATGATTGGACTTTTTGTGTTGATTATTACACAATGCTTTATGATGCTATTTAGAGTCAGTATGGATGTTCGCTTACTTTCTATCCTTACTCTATTGATTTTTACAGGCATCACCGTTTGGGATGTTCAAAGAATGAATCGATTGTTGATTCAATCGGATGGTTCAGTCGTAGCACAAGATAAGATCGCCATCTTCATGGCATTACAATTGTATTTGGATTTCTTGAATATCTTCTTAAGAATCTTACAATTGATTGGAATGGGAAATCGTAATAATAAGTAAATGAAAAGGAAATGTATTTTAATGATACATTTCCTTTTATTATGTGTTCAATGAAAATAAAAATGGAGTAGTGTAATACTACTCCAAAGGTTTTTGATAGAAGTTTCCGTAGAAGTTTACGGTATTGTATGTATTGATCAATACTTTAGGATCGACCTTTCTTACATTATCGACAACATCTCTTAATTCATAAGTAGAAATAACGGCTTTACATACATAATACTTACGATGGCTGTATGCTCCATAACATTCAAATACGCTCATTCCATGGCGACAAGTGGCCATAAAGGCATCGATTAGTGGGTCAGGATCGTTTGTCGTAAATTCAACGGTAATCTGTGCGTAGCGTTGATATAAAGAAGAAATTGTTTTTGTAGACAAGAATTGGAATAGGATGGAATATCCTGCATAGATCCATCCGCATAAGTATCCAAAGACAATGATCATTGCGCAGTTATAGAAGAATACATAGTCCCAGATTCCCCTGTGAATCTTACTAGAAACGTATTGGGCAATGAAATCTGTTCCTCCTGTAGATCCTCCAGCTCTTAAGGCTAGGGAAATGGAGAAGCCCCATAAGAATCCTCCAAAAAGAACATTTAAGATTTGATCTTTAAAGAAAGGTTCAAAATGGAAGATAGAAATAAAGAAGGATACTAGAAAGAATTGTACACAACTCAAAAATGTGAATCTGGGTGAGATGTGTTTGTAGCACAAAATTGCTGCAGGAACATTTAATGCGATGATTCCAACTTGAGTAGGAAAGTTAAAGTTTACTAGAGCACAGACTTTATTGATTAATAGGGCAAGTCCTGTAAATCCTCCTGAGATCAAATTGCACGGCGCCATAAATACATTCATGATATAACATTGCATAAAAGCACTAAATACAATCATTATGGTCGACGTTAATAGTCTTAGCTTCTTTTCTTTTTGAAGCTGGTGAATAATGTGTTGCATAATATAAAATACCTCTTGTTTGTTGACCACATTATAATAGGTCATTTGTCAAATAAGTTCAACCAAAAATGAAAAATGTATGGTTTTTAAAAAAATGTAAAAAAATTAATTTTTTTCTTGCTTTTTATTATGCGTTGAGGTATTATATATGGGCAGTCAACGAAACGGTTCCGTAGCCAAGTGGTAAGGCAATAGACTGCAACTCTGTGATCATCAGTTCAAATCTGATCGGAACCTCCAATTACATGGGGTCGTGGCGGAATAGGCAGACGCAACGGACTTAAAATCCGTTGGGAGAAATCCCGTGTGGGTTCAAGTCCCACCGTCCCCACCATTTTTTGGAAAAGATAGCTAGAGACATTTGTTTCTAGCTTTTTTCGTGCTTATTTGACCAGCACAATAACCAAGTTTACCATATTTGTATATAAATTTAATGATTGAAATATAATCAAAGAGAGGTGTATTCTATGAGCTGAATTGAAAGAACAACGAAAAAACGAATCAAAGAATTGGATGAACATCCCAAATTGAATTCGTATGATTTTGAAGAACAGGGAAATAAAATGATGAAGGATATTAAATTCTATGTACTTGTTATCTTACTAGCTGCATTGGTTCTAGCACTATGGTATGAATTTAATCATCCAGAAATTCATATTTTACCTAGAAGATTATAGTATTTGTGAGGTCTAACTATGAGTTGGTTGGATAAAATAGCGAAGAAGCGATTGGCTGAATTAGAGGAGCATCCAGAATTGAATGAACAGAATTATTCGCTAAAGCTGAATTCTATTATCTTTTATATTTTGTTATTTGCGGTTGCCATACTTATTCTTTTGTTTTGGTATGACATTGAACATTTTGAAATCTGGATCTATCCACAAAGATAAAAAAATAGCCACAATAGTGGCTATAATAACATAAATCCAATGCCTACGATAACACCTGTTATAAATAGGATGGAAATGGTTCTTAAAATATCTTTCTTTCTTGCTTCGTAACGAATCATCACAATTAAACCCAGTCCTGCATTTGTGACAAGTCCTGCAAGTAAGGATCCAAAGGATAATTCACCAGCTGTATAGAGTTGTGTTAGAACAACTGTAGCTGCGCAATTTGGAATAAAGCCGAATAGTGCGGCGATGATTGGTTGGAATAAATTATCTTGAAGTAAGATCATAGATAATGTTTTTTCTCCAATACATTCCATTAATAAGGTTAATACAAAACTAGTAATAAAGATGAATACATAGATTTTTAAAGATCTTAATAAGGCACTGATCCATAATGGATATTCAGGATAACAACATGGACAGCTTGATCCTGAATTTTCTTCTTCCTCATATTCGTCTTCATCATAATCCTCTTCTTCCATATCTTCGAAGCGGAGGATTTTTTGTTTGCGAAATAATACGTGATCGGTAAATAATCCAACGATGATCGCAATGGCAAGTTTTAATCCTAAAATACCAAGTAGAGATGAATACATCTTCGGATTACTAATAAGGATTGGAATGGCTTCATCGCTTGTCGCAATCATAACACTGACTAAAGTTCCTAGGGTAATGTTATTTTGAACAAACAACATAGCGGCTAGAATACTAAATCCACATTGTGGAATCAATCCGACTATTGCGCCTAGAATGGGTCCAAGTCTTTGTAGTCCAAAGAAGAGTTTATCGTCTTGCGTATTCTTTCTTTCAAAAACTTCTAATATACAATAAGTAATATACAATAATGGTAGCATAGCCCATGTATCGTGTATTGTATCTAAAATAATGTCTATAAAATTCAAAGGTAGTTCCTCCTAACTTACATAAGTATACACATTTTTTTAAAAATTGCACGTAAAAAGCAGGAAACTAATCAATTGTTCCTGCTTTATCGTTGATTGTAATTTTTTTGTTTCTTAATCGAACTTGAATATAATCATGTACACCTGCATAGATGAGTGCAAATATAGGAACGCCTAAGAACATTCCAACAACGCCAAATAATGCGCCACCAACAGTAACGGAGAACAAGATCCAGAAGCCTGACATTCCAAGTTTATCTCCAAGAACAATGGGTTTTATGATGTTTCCATCGCACTGTTGAAGAATGAAGATAAAGATTGTAAAAATCAAGGCTGAGAATGGGTCAATCAAACATAAGATAATGATGACGGGAATAGCTCCTAAGAATGGTCCAAATACAGGGATTACATTTGTGACACCGATAATAAGGGCAATCATACTTGTATATGGAAGCTTTAATACTAGGGCTCCAAAGTAACAGATGACACCAACAATAAATGAGTCAATGATGTTTCCAACAATATATTGTTCAAATACAGTTTTCGCATCATTTGTCCATAATGTTAAATAGTTCGCAAAGTTTTTGTCAAATAAAGAATAATTTAATTTTTTGATTCCTTTTACTAATGTTTCGCGGTCTAATAAAATATAGAACGCAGAAACTAAAGCTAAAATAATATTGATAAATCCTTTCACAAAGCTGTATGAGTAAGATGCGATTTTAGGAATAGATTCCGTTAAAACGCTTGTGATTTTCTTTGTGATGTCAAAATTGATCAACAATTGTTCAACTTGTTTTTCCGAAATGTTTAATTTATACGCAAAATCTTTTGTGTATCCAATTAAAGTGTCAGAATAGATCGCAATATTTTTAGAAAATTGTCGTACAGAATCAATCGTATTCGGGATGATAATAGAGAAAAACAAGACTAGAAATCCAATAGTTAGAATAAACACAATACCTGTCGATAAAATTCTTTTATGTTTATTTTGCATAGGTGTATTGGCTAATAATTTGTCTTCAACCCATTTTTGCGGATTGTTCAATATAAACGCTAAACCAATTCCAAGAAGGAAAGGGAATAGAATTGTTATTATGAACTGAATGGATCGTGTTATATCCTTAAATCGATTTAATATTGTGAAGAAAAGAATCGCAATAATCAATGAAGCAGAATAAACGATGATTCTTTGTTTCATTTCCTGGGTTATTTTAAAATGCATTAAGTAAGACTCCTTCCATACCTTATATAATACCATCTAGAAAAAAATTATAAAAGCCATTATAATAGTCCTATGGAAAAAATATTTGAAGGGGCTATTTCCTGCAAAGCCCTATTAGAAGCAGGTTCTCGTAATTGTAAAAAACTATATATTGATAAGAAAAAGAATACGAAAGATACAAGATATTTGGCTAAAATTGCGAAAAGTCGTGGGTGCGAAGTTGTATTTTGTTCGCGTGAGGAAATTAATGAATTGGCAACAGGTAAAACACATGGTGGAGTGTTACTTATAGCTGAAGAAAAACAGATTCCTCAACTTATTGAAACACATGTCCATGGATTTCTTTGTTACATCGACGGTGTAGAAGATCCATATAATTTAGGAAGTATTTCAAGAACTTTATATGCATCTGGTTGTGATGCGATGATTCTTCCAAAAAGAGACTGGAGCTTTGCCGAACAAACCATTCTAAAAGCAAGTGCCGGTGCTTATGAAAAGTTACCTATTTATTTTGTGGATGCGGATGAAGAATTAGTAAACTATTGTAAAAAGAATAACCTTCCAATTCTTTGTGCCCACAGAAAAGATGCCGTAGGACTCTATGACTATACTTTTGAATCGGATTTTTGTTTATGCCTAGGCGGAGCTTTAAGAGGACTTAGCTCAACCATTACGGTAGCTTCCAAACAAAATATTGTCGTAGAATATGGAAGAGATTTTAGAAATGCCTTAGATTCAGCTAGTGCTGCAGCTGTATTTAGTTTTGAGATATTAAGACAAAAGAAAGTCAAAGCAAGATAAAATGCTTTGACTCTTTTAATTTGTAGAATAAATTTTGTGTGCTAATTCTTGATCTGCAAAATCAATAATGATGATGCCATAATTCTTTTTCTGCCAATTATATTCCATTAATAATTGTTGATCTTTTTTGCGTTTTTCTTTGGAAAACCAATCTTACTACGAACTTCATTTAGTGTTGAAATTCGTATGGAAGGATATACAAATATTCAATATTTGATTGTCGAATGCAATAAAAATATACATACCTATCTCCTTATGTCCAAATATACTAAAATAAATATAAATGTCAAATCGAGAATGATGTTATAATAGATGCATGCTGATTAATGTATATATAGAATACAATCGCTTACGCAATACTTTTACTTATTCTTGTGAGCAAGATGTTGAAGTTGGATGTAGAGTCCGTGTTGAATTCAACAATCGAACGCTTGTAGGATTTGTCGAAGAAATTGAGGTAGAAAGCGATTTTAAAAATATTAAACCTGTTATTGAAGTCATAGATGAAAAGCCTTTATTGAATAACGAATTAAAGTTATTGGCAAATTATATGGCTGATTTTTATGCGAGTTCGAAAGTGACTTGTTATAAAACAATGCTTCCACCAGCTTTGCGTCCTTCTAGTAAGCATTCAAAAATCATCTATGAAGATTATGCGGTTTTAAAAGAATCGAATGAAACATTGACTTCTCGTCAAAAAGAAGTGCTTGAAATGTTTAATTATCCATGTAAGATGAGTGAACTTAGAAAAGTAAGTCCATCCATCACAAAGGTTTTACTAGAAAAGGGCTATATAGGAATTGAAAAAAGAATTAAAGATTCAAATACGCATGTAACGAGTATTTCAGATGTACAACATGAATTGACTATCGAACAAAAAGATGCGATTTCTAAGATCACAAGTACAGAAAAGATGGTATCACTGCTTCATGGTGTAACGGGATCTGGTAAAACCGAAGTCTTTTTGCGTTTAGCTGAAAATGTATTGTCTTGTGGAAAACAAGTTCTATTTCTTGTTCCTGAAATTGGTTTGACGCCGATGATGATACAAAGAGTGCAGGCACGTTTTAAACAAAAAATTGCGATCTATCATTCAGGGTTGAATGCACAGGAAAAATTAGAACAATATAATTTAGTAAAAGATCATAAAGTCGATATTGTGGTTGGAACACGTAGTGCTTGTTTTATGCCGTTTTCTTCTTTAGGTTTGATTTTAATGGATGAAGAACATGATTCAAGCTACAAACAAGACAATACACCACGCTATCATACACGTGATATTGTTTTATTTCGTGCGGCTTATCATAAGTGTAAAGTCATCTTGGCAAGTGCTACACCAAGCCTAGAATCGTATGCCCGTGCCTATAAGAATGTATATGAATTGATTGAACTGAAAAATCGTATTCATGAAATGCCAAAAATTTGTTTGGTAGATATGAAAAAGGAAAGAATCACAAATGGCCTATCTGAAACTTTACTTCAAGCCATTCACAAGCGGCTTTCTAAAAATGAACAAGTGATCTTACTTTTAAATCGAAGAGGGTATCTTCCTGTTGTTCGTTGTAGCGATTGTGGACACGTTCGTATATGTCCAGATTGTGGAGTAGCCTTAACGTATCATAAAAATCAAAACGCCTTAGTTTGTCATTGTTGTGGAAGACAATTTAAATTTATGGAAGAATGTCCAAGTTGTCATTCTAAGAACTATTTTAAGGCCGGTATGGGTACAGAGCGATTGGAAGAACAGATTGTTGAAATTTTTAAAGATCATCATGTCGTTCGTATGGATGCGGATAGTACGCGAAAAAAGAATGCGCATGAAAAGTTGTTACAAGAATTTGAAGAGTCTGGCGATCTATTAATTGGTACGCAAATGGTCGCAAAAGGACTTGATTTTGAAAGAGTGACTTTAGTAGGGATTTTAAATGCAGATGCCACGCTTTGTCGTAATGACTATAGAGCAAGTGAAACGGCTTATGAAATGTTAGAACAGGCAAGTGGAAGAAGTGGTCGAGGAAAATTAAAAGGTGAAGTTATGATTCAGACTTTTGATCCCGATCATTTTGTGATGCAATGTGTAAAGATGCATGATTATAAGAGGTTCTTTAATCAAGAAATGCGATATCGCCACCTAGGTATGTATCCACCTTATGTATATTTATGTACTTTAATCTTTACACATTTCGATTTTAATGAAGCTTATAAACAGGCAAGTGCTGCGAAAGAATATTTTTCTTCTTTGCGTGTTTTAGGGCCCATTGAAATTCGTATGCAACAAAAAAAACATCGTGTTCGTTTGATTTTAAAATCAAAGGATGACAAGTTACTACATGAACTTGTTCAGAATTATTTAGATGAAACAAAACAGGTTGTGGATGTGAATATGCATCCGATTATGATGGAGGAATAGAATGCGAAAGTGGATATGGAAAGCTTTGGATGAAGTGGTAAATAAAGAAGTATATTCCAATTTATATTTAAGAAATCACTTGCATGAAGTGGATGAAAAAGATCGTGCTTTGGCAACAAGAATCTTTTATGGTACGATTCAAAATTATCGATATTGTAAAGCGTGTTGGTCAAAGTATGTGAAGAATAAATTAAATCCAAAAATGGATGTATTACTTACAATGAGTACATATCAATTGTTGTTTTTGGATAAAGTACCAAGCTATGCGATTGTTAATGATGCGGTCAATATCGCAAAAAAAATCAATATGAAATATGCCGGACTTACCAATGCGGTATTACATAAAGTGTGGCCGATTGAAACGGATAATATGGCTTTAAAATATTCTTTGCCAGATTGGCTATACAAGATGTGGACGAGTCAATATGGTCAAGAAAAAGCGCTTGTTATGGCAAAAGCAAGTGTGAATATTTTGCCAATGTACGTTCGCCGAAATGTGTTGAATACAAACGAATCTGATTTTGATTTGGATATGTTTGTTCGTGTTCAAGATGCATTGTACATCTATAAAGGAAATGATTATTTTCATCATGACTACTATCAAAAAGGCTATATGAGCGCACAAGATGAGGGGAGTTTTGAAATTGCCAAGTTTGTAGATCCGCAAGAAAATGAAAGGATTCTAGATTGTTGTGCAGCTCCAGGAACAAAGAGTATGGCCATGGCTGAAATGATGCATAATAAAGGGCATATTGATGCGTATGATTTACATGCACATCGTAAAGATTTGATTGAAAATGATGCCAAACGCTTAGGAATTGATATTATACATGCCGGTGTTCAAGATGCGACTGAATTTAAAAGCTCTAATATGTATGATCGTATCTTATGTGATGTTCCTTGTTCAGGTTATGGTGTACTATCTAGAAAACCAGATATTAAATTACATATGGTACCTGAAGATATGGATACATTGATTCCTTTACAATATTCTATTCTGAATAATGTATGTCAATATGTAAAGGTTGAAGGAACTTTAGTTTATTCAACTTGTACAATGAATAAAAAAGAGAATGAAAAACAGATTGAGAAGTTTTTGAAGGCACATAAAGAGTTTAGTTTAGTAGAAGAAAAAACAATCTTTAGTAACGCTTCACAAGATGGCTTCTATATGGCAAAACTAGTGCGTAAATGATATAATGAACGGTAGAAATTGAGGTGCTATTTTGGAAAGTTTATACAATTTAAATTATGATCAAATGTGCGAATATGCATTGGATCATGGATGGAAATCTTATCGTGGACATCAAATTTTTCAATGGTTATATCGTAACCGCGTATTTGATATTGATGAAATGACAAATGTATCAAAGGAAACAAGAGAAATCTTGAAGAAAGATTTTATTGTGAATCCTTTAGAATTAATAAAAAAACAAGTTTCACATGATGGAACGACAAAATTCTTGTTTAAGACAAGTGATGGAGCCCTATTAGAAAGTGTTATGATGGTCTTTGACTATGGAAGAAGTGTATGTGTTTCAAGTCAAGTTGGATGTAATATGGGTTGTGCATTTTGTGCAAGTGGGCTTACAAAGAAAAAAAGAGATTTAACAAGTGGAGAAATGGTTGCCCAAGTTATGTATGTTCAAAAAGAATTGGATAAAGATAACTTACGCCTATCGCACATTGTTGTCATGGGAACTGGCGAGCCATTTGATAACTATGACAATGTTATGAATTTTTTAGCTACAGTAAATCATGATCGTGGCTTAGGTATTGGCTCAAGACATATCACAATTTCGACTTGTGGAATTGTGCCTAGAATCTATGATTTTGCCAATGAGCATACCCAATACAATTTGGCCATCAGTTTACATGCACCAAATGATGAATTGCGTGATCAATTGATGCCAGTCAACCATGCATATCCATTAAAGGAATTAATGGAAGCAATTCAGTATTATGGTAAGGAAAATAATCGTCGTTTGACATTTGAATATATTTTATTAAAGGGCGTCAATGATCATCCTGAACATGCCAAACAATTATCGAAGCTTTTACATGGAATGAATGCCTATGTAAATTTGATTCCATATAATGCGGTTGATGAAAAAGGCTTTAAATCGGTTACACATGATGAGGCGATGGTATTCTATGATTTGTTGATGAAAAATTATGTGCGTTGCACAATTCGAAAAGAGCATGGTAATGATATTGATGCAGCTTGTGGTCAGTTAAGAATTAAGGAAATAAAAAAGGAAGGAATTTAAGTCGATGAAAGTTTTTGCGAATACGAATGTAGGTCTTGTAAGAAAATTAAATGAAGATGATTATTGTATTGCCCACAATGACAATGATGAATGGATGGCCATCGTCTGTGATGGTATTGGCGGGGCAAAAGCCGGAGAAGTGGCAAGTCATACAGCGGTCATGACAATGTATGAGGCATTTATGAAGGCTCCTAAATTTAATAAAGATCGACAGGTGGATAATTGGATTCGTGAAAATTTAAATCAGGCGAATGATTTTATTTATTCAAAAAGTTTAAAAAACCCAAACGAGAGAGGTATGGGAACAACCGCTGTGGGTGTTATTGTAGCTAGCATTGGAACCTTTATTTTCAATGTAGGAGATTCAAGAATCTATGCCGATTATAATGGGGAATTGATTCAAATGAGTGAAGATCATAGTGTAATTGCCCAACTTTTAAAGGAAGGCAAAATCACAAGTGAAGAGGCAAAAACACATCCTAAAAAAAATACATTGACAAATGCACTTGGTGTATGGCATGTGTTCCGTATTGATATCAATAAGATTGAAAATACATATAACTATTTATTGATCTCAAGTGATGGGCTTCATGGATATGTGGAAAAGAAAGTAATTTCAGATATTGTGCATGATGAAAGTCTTTCTTTACAGGAAAAAGTGGATACATTGATCGCAAGAGCCAACCAATCGGGTGGTTATGACAATTGTTCAATTATCTTAATGGAGAATGATGGAGAACAATAATATGATGATGGAACAGATAGCGAATCGTTATGAAATCTTGTCTTTGATTGGACAAGGTGGTATGGCGGATGTCTATAAGGCAAAAGATACAATTTTAAATCGTATTGTCGCAATCAAAGTTCTACGTGATAAATTAAGTCAAGATGCGATGGCACTTGTTCGTTTTCAACGTGAGGCAAGTGCAGCAAGTCGACTATCCCACCCCAATGTAGTGGATATATATGATGTTGGTGAATACGAAGGTATGCACTATATTGTTATGGAATTTATTCGTGGAAGAACATTGAAAGAATTGATTGCACAGCGTGGTGCCTTAGATGTCGATGAGGCCATAGGCATTATGAAACAATTGGTGAGTGCTATAAATCATGCGCATGAACATAAAATTATTCATCGTGACATAAAACCACAAAATGTTTTGGTTAAAGATGATGGAACAATAAAAATCACTGATTTTGGGATTGCGGTAGCCAATGGATCTGTACAATTAACTTTTAACAATACAGTCATGGGTTCAGCACACTACTTAGCTCCTGAAACAACACAGGGAAAAGAGCCCAACGAACAAGTCGATATATATTCTTTGGGAATTGTATTCTATGAATTATTAACAGGCAAAGTTCCTTTTACAGGAAAAACACCAACGGAAATCGCAATTAAGCATTTGCGTAAGCCAATGCCATATGTTCGTGATTTTAATCCGAACATACCGCAATCGGTAGAGAATATTATTTTAAAGGCAACCGCAAAAAATCTTTCCGATCGTTATGTTTCTTGTAAAGAAATGCTTTATGATTTGATTCATTGTATGGATGATGAATATCGGAATATGAAACGTATTAAAGTGGATCAAAATCAAACAAGTGAATTGTTGAAATTTGATAATGGCCATCTTGATTTTGAGGATGAAGAGCCTGCAAAGGTGGAAAAGAAACAAAGAAATTGGATTCCTGCTTTAATGATTTCAGCCGCTGTAATTATTGGAATCGTTGTATTGGTACTTGTCGCAAGTATTACAGGAATCATTCGAATTAGTGGATTTTTAGGCTATCAAACGATGCCAGATGTGATTGGACAAAGTCAAGAAGATGCGATCGATACATTGCAGGATGCGCATTTTAATACTTCCAAAGTCACATATGTTTATAGGGCAAATGATAAATATGAAAAGGGAAAAATCATTAAGTCTTCCCATAAAAAGGGTGAAGTTATTTTAAATGATACTAAGATTGTTTTAACTGTATCTAAAGGTGCGACCTATTTAGTACCTGATTTTACAGATGGAACGTATGTGGATGCTGAATATGAATTGGAAAAGAATTGTCCCAATGTAAATATTGTCGTGGAATACAAGGGTAAGAAAGATTTGGATCCGGGTATTGTGTTGAAACAAAAGGGCTTAACTCCAGGAACTCGAATGGATCCGGACAGTAAAAAAACAATAACATTTGTCGTAAGTACATATCCTTCTATTGTGATTCCGTCGGATTTGATTGGAAAAGATGTATTAGATGCCAAAGATGAATTGAATGATCTAGGTATTGCGGCTGTTTTAAGTAAAATTTCGGATGGTTCAGGAAGTAATAAAGTAATTAGTGTCTCACCAGATGTAGGGACAGAATATGTACAGGAAGGAACAAACAGTGTTGTTACACTGTATTATGATTAATATGCAGCAGGGAAGAATTATAAAAATTATTTCGAATCAATATACGATTCAAAATGAAAAAGAAGAAATTATTGCCAAACCAAGAGGTAAAATGCGCCAGCAACAAACGCCTGTTGTAGGGGATTTTGTAGAATATGAAAAGATTGAAGATTCGTATCGCATTCATAAAGTGTTGCCACGAACAAATCGTCTTTTAAGACCGGCCATTGCCAATGTCGATCAGGCATTGATTGTCACAAGTTTAAAAGATCCAGATTATTCATGTCATCTTTTAAATCGTTTGATTTTCTTGGTAGGCCTAGCTGGAGTGAAGCCGGTGATTTGTGTGACAAAACTGGATTTGTTAGAGGATTCTGAAGAAATCTTGGCGGATTTAGAAAAATACAAAAAGGCTGGATATGATGTGGTATTCTCAAATCCAGGTAGTGATGATAGAAAATTGCAGGAAATCTTAAATGGTAAAGTATCCGTATTATGTGGCCAATCGGGAGCGGGTAAGAGTAGTTTATTGAATCGCTTAAATCCAGATTTTGAATTGCAGACACAAGCTATCTCAAAAGCTTTAGGACGTGGTAAACATACAACACGCTATTGCCAATTACATCCTGTATGTGATGGATTAGTGGCGGATACGCCAGGTTTTTCAAGTTTAGATTTTACTAGATTAGATACATCCCATTTGGATGCGTGTATTCTTGATTTTAAACCTTATATTCATACGTGTCGATTTAAAGACTGTAAGCATTTAAATGAACCAGATTGTAGCATTAAAGAGGCACTCAATAAAGGTGAAATCAACGCGTCAATCTATGAGGATTATAAAAATATAATGGAAGAAAGAGGTAAGAAACTATGAATGAAATTGTAATTGCACCTTCAATTTTATCTTTGGATTATTCCAATGTGAGTGCGCAACTTGAAGAGTTAAAGGCATCCAAGGCGAAATGGTTACACTTTGATGTGATGGATGGTCATTTTGTACCAAACTTAACTTTTGGACCTGATATTTTAAAAGGCTTTAAAAAGGCTTGTCCATTATTTATGGATGTGCATTTGATGGTTGAAGATCCCAAAACATATGCACCAATTTTCATTCAAAATGGAGCGGATTTAGTCACATTCCATACAGAAGCTTTAGATAATGATTTAAGTCGTATTCAAGGCTTATTGGATGAAATTCATAATTTGGGGGCAAAAGGGGGTATTGTGGTTAAGCCAAATACAGCGATTGAACCTTTTGAAAGTGTATTAAAATCTTGTGATTTAGTTTTAGTTATGAGTGTAGAGCCTGGTTTTGGTGGCCAAAAATTCATGGCAGACATGCTTAAAAAGGTAGAGTGGTTAAAAGAGAAACGTGAAGAATTGAATCTGTCTTATCGCATTGAAATAGATGGTGGTATTAATCAAGATACGTATAAATCAGCATTGGATGCAGGTTGTGATACATTGGTTGCGGGAAGCTACGTATTTAAAAATGATATTACCAAAACCATTGAAGGTATGCTTGCATAAATATGACTTGTGCTGTTTTGATTACCCCACTCGTTGATGTTGTACCTATTATTGAAGGTTGTGATTATATTGGCGTAGATGCGGGGGCATTAAAAATTATAGATCAAGGTCTTCCTATTAAAATGGCTGTTGGAGACTTTGATTCTTTAAACGAAGAAGATTTAAAACGAATTACGTGTCCGATTGAAAGACATCCAATCATGAAAGATGAAACGGATTCAGAACTTGCGATTCGATTATGCAAAGATTATGATACGATCTATTTGTATGGTGGAATACAGGGTAGAATCGATCATACAATTGCCAATATTCGTTTGGCTATGTATCGTTTTAATAATTTGGTTTTGATGGATGAACATCAAAAGATATCAGTTATGAATGTAGGGGAATATGAAATTGATAATACGTATCGGCATATTTCATTCTATCCAATTTTAGAAGGTGTGCTTTCTTTATCTGGATTTTTATATCCACTACAATCTAGACGTATTCATATTGAGGAAATATATACAACAAGTAATTCTTTGGTTGAAGATAAAGGCATTGTTCGTATAGAAGAGGGGCGCTTTCTTTGTGTACAATCCAATTGGAGGTAGTCTATGTTTTATGATGTAGCTATGAACTTTTTGATTGGAACCATTTTAATGGTGGCTGGAGCTATCATGCTGTGTATTCCAAATCGAGTTTTCACATGGATCTTAGTTGTTTCCATTCTGTTTTTATTTGCGAACGGAGTTACTTTATTTATTCGTTTTATTAAAAATAAAAAGAACAAAGACTTTTTCTTTTCAATCTTATCGTTTGCGTTTATGTTTTTCTTGATGAACTTTCGTTATATTCCACAATGGATCTTGCGAGTGAATTTTGGTGGGTATTGTATTCTTTGTGGTTCGGCTTGTTTTATTCAACTTGTGATTGATAAAATCAATCATTTTAAAGGGAAGTTTTTTAACTTTGTGTTTACCATTATTTATATTTTATTTGGTTTTTATCTTCTTTTGAATCCAAATTTTCATACGGATCTTTTAATGCAAGCATTTGGAATCTATTTTATGATTCTAGGCTTGCGTTATTTAGGCGATGGATATGTGGGAATCAATCCTCTTACAAAATATAAGTGGAAACGTAAAGTAAGAATCACGCTTCCTGCTTTTTTGTGTGCTTTAGTGCCCGATGCTGCATTGGCGAGTATTAACCGTTATTTAGAAGAAGGCAAACCAGAAGATTTAAATACGTATAAAATGGAGGATCCTGTTCGTTTAAAAGTGATTGTACATGTGGGGCCTAAAGGTTTTCAAAAGGTAGGGCACATTTGTTTTTCATATGACAATATTGTATATAGTTATGGCAATTATGATAGTGATTCCTTTCGTTTGAATCAAACAATTGGAGATGGTATCTTTTTTACAGTGCCTTTAGAGAAATATATTCCAAATATGATTTCGGCTGAAAATAATTCGATTTTTGAGTATGGTATTTTGACAACGCCAAAACAAAATGCATTCATAGAAAAGGAAATTGAAAAGATTCGTTTAAATGGGTATCGTTGGTATACTAAAATAGAAAAAGAAGATGGCTATGATCATTTTAGTAAGTATGAAATGGATTATCCGAGTCGTCTTCATTATCGTACGGGAGCTAAATTATATAAGGTAAAGAGTGGTAAATTTCATATTTATTGGGCTTTAGGTGATAATTGTGCTTCTTTTACAGATTTAGTTTTAGGAACACTTGGCGCAGATGTATTAAGCATACGTGGGATCATTAGTCCTGGAACGTATTTGGATTGGCTTCAAAAAGAATATTTAAAGAAAAATAGTCCAATTGTATCTAGGTGTATATATACAAAAGAAACGGTGGAACAATAGATGAATGGATATTTTTATGTATTAACGACAATTGATATTTTCGTTCTTTGTTTCATGTGCGTGTTGACGCGATTAAGCGAATCATTAAATAAAAAACAAAAGCGAGGGTTTTTCTTTGCGTTTATATTGATTGCGTTTATTTCTTTATTGGAAGTTGTTACATTAAAAGTGGATGGGTTACCAGTTCGTTATCGTTGGATCAATATTATATCGAATTATCTTGGTTTTGGACTTACACCATCTGTTTGTATCTGTCTTGTGTATGTATTGGATAAAAAGACAAGGCTTAGGTGGGAATTTAAATTGGCAATTTTATGCGAAATTATCTATCTTTTGGTTCTTGCGATATCGATTCCGTCTGGACTTGTATTTTCAGTAAGTCAAGAAAATTTATATTCTCGTGGGCCTTATTTCTTTATTTACATCTTTGTGTATTTTATATCTATATTCTATTTGTCTTTATCTACAATCTTAGTTTCGAAGCATTTTCAAAATCGCAGTAAAGCATTGATTTATCCATTGATTATCTTCTTGGCTGCAGAAACCATTATTCAAATCATGGTTCCCAATCTTCATGTGAGCTGGCTTTGTGTCACTTTACTTTCTGTACTTTATTTTATCTATTGTAGTGAAATGTGGAATCAATTGGATAGTTTAACAGGATTGTTGAATCAGAATAGTTTCTTGAATCGTAGTCATGAAATGAATTATACAAATGGAATGTTGATCGTTTTTGATGTGAATGATTTTAAGCATGTCAATGATGTATATGGACATGTCAAAGGGGATCGATGTTTAAGTATTATTGCGAATTGTATCAAAAAGGCCTATGCCAAATATGGATTTTGTTACAGAATTGGTGGCGATGAGTTTTGTGTATTATTAAAAAATAGTCGTAATGAAGAATCGTGTTCTATACAATTTGATCATTTGATGAAATCCAAACAAAGAAAATATAAATATTTACCTTCGGTATCTTACGGATCGGCTTTGTTGCTGACGGGAGATATTGTGAGTGTTAAGGATTTGGCAGATCAAAATATGTATTTAAATAAAAAGCGAAATAAAGAACAGCAGTGATTTGATAATCGCTGCTGTTTTAAGGTAGAAACCAAGTAATCAGATCCACGATCCATGCGATGAAATTAGATCCTTTCTTAATTTCGTTGTCATATTGATGAGATTGTATCATTTCTTCTTTTGAAAAACCCTTTTGTGTTAAATCTTCTATTTCTTTTTGAGTTAGGCCTTGATTTAGTAATTCATCCTTATCTTGTTTGTTCATTTTCTTTACCTCTTATGAATGGCTATTATCTTTACGATATTGCAATGGAGAAGTAAGGGTGGCCTTTTTAAAGGCTTGTGCAAAATAAGATTGACTTGTAAAACCAACAATATATGCGATTTCTGAAATTTGTAGGTTGGTTGTAGACAACAAAAGTTTAGCTTCTTCTAAACGTTTTTGAATCATATAGTTAATGGGAGAAATGCCTTTATATTGTTTAAAGGCATGTACAATATGGTATTTGTTTAAGAATGTGAGTTCACTTAATGTATCGAGTGTGATGTCTTCTTTGAAGTGTGCATCAATATATTTTTCAATTAAGACACAATCTTTATTGGCTTTATTGATTGGTGAAGATTTTAAGTTGATGTTTGCACGTCGCATGAGGTTGATCAATAATACTTCAAGTAGGTTTTGACAAAGAGATTGGTATTCTGTATCTTTTGTCTTTACTTCAAATAGGATTGTTTTCAAATAAAACAAAACTTCATGTTTATATTCATAATAATTGGCAATACTACAACCTTGTTCCTCATCTTCTTCTTTTGAAAAGTAAGTGACACCTTCAATTCCCATGACAATATATTCGAAGTTTACATTTTCAATACCACGTTCTGTATGGGATATAAGAGGGTTGACTATAACTAGATCATCTTCTTTGACAGGATAGTTTTTATTGTCTAGACTTAAAAGTCCATGACCTTTAGTTACATAGAATATTTCTGTATATAAATGTGTATGCAGAGTGGAATTCCATTCATGATCAAATTTAGATTCTGTTATATATAAAAGCTTTGGACGTGCTTTGTTGAAATCGACTTGATCGATTTGAAAGCGTTGTGTACTCATATAAACACCTCTTTTTGTATAATTATATAATGTTTTCATTTATTTATCAATTTTGTTCATAAATTTATCGAATCGCAATATATCTAAAATATCGAGCTATATTTTTATGATAAAGCGCTTACAAATAAGTTATACTTTGATTGTCAAAAGAGGTTCATACGAATTTTATGAGGAGGTAAAGTATGAAAAAAGTTATAACTGCTGGGTTGTCATTTGCGATGGCTGCTTCAATGTTAGCAGGATGTTCAAGTAAACCAGCTGAAAATTCTGATTCTGGAGATAAACGAGTATTAAAATTTGATTCGTTCTCTGGTGGAAATGGTGAAGAAGTATTTACAAAATTAGCAGAAGCTTTCGAAAAAGCAAATCCAGATGTAGATGTGCAATTGCGTTTTGAAAAAGAATTGCCAGATGTATTAAATAAAGAAAATGCGAAGGGTGAATATTCAGATGTTGTTTATTATAATTTAGGACAGCCTTCTGGATATACTGAAACTCAATTAAATACACACGAAGTATTAGATATCTCTGATGTTATTGAAGAAGTAGGTATGGATAAAAACTATGCGAATAGTAGTATCGTACAATATTATGGTGATGGAAAATCTTATTTAATGCCACTTAAAACAACACCTGCTGGATTCTTCTATAATACAGAATTAGTTGGAGAAGGAAAGAAATATGATCTTCCAACAACTTGGGATGAATTCTGGGCTTTGGGTGATCAAGCTAAACAAGATGGTATTTCATTATTTACATATCCAACAAACGGTTATTTTGATAATACATTAAATGCATTGTTGAAAGAAACAGGTGGAGAAGAATTATTATCTAACGTATTAAATTATGATAAGGATGCTTGGAATACAGATGGTGCTAAACAAACTATCGATATTTTAACTAAATTAGTAAGTCCTGATTATTTATATTCTGATACAGTATCTAATGCCAATGCGAAAGATGGATTCACAATGAACCAACAGGCAGTTATTGATGGAAAAGCATTATTCATGCCTAATGGTGACTGGGTAGTAAATGAAATGGCAGATACAACTCCTGAAGATTATCACTGGGGATTACTTCCATTGCCTGCATTAGAAAAAGATGGTGAACGTTTCGTTGGATCTATGACTGAACAAGTATGGATTCCTGCTCAAGCTAAAAACGTAGATGATGCGAAAGCATTCTTGAAGTTTATCTATTCTGAAGAAGGCGTTAAGATCATGGCTGAAGGTGGAAACATTGTTCCAACAGATACTATGTCTGATACGATTGCAGCTATGGAAGATGGATATACAAAAGAATTCTTCTCAGTATATGATAATGCTTCTGCAGCTTTAGGTGCATTTGCTCCTTATAACACAGATAACTTACCAGATTTCGATCGTGCTGCTACAGTATTTGGTTCAATCGATTCTTTAGCAACAGGTGAATTAAGTGCAAAAGATTATCAAGCTAAATTATCAGATGCTTGGGCTAAATTAGCAAAAAATAAAGCCGTAGCTGAATAATTAAAAAAGTATATTTTAACATAAAGCGATGAGCATATTATTGCTCGTCGCTTTTTAAAAGATGGGAGGTAACTCATGAATAAAAAGAAAGCACAAAATCGTTTCGTATTTGCGTGTCTTGCACCAGCCGTTATTTTAGTTGTCATTTTTATGGTCATTCCAACGATTGATGTATTTAAGACGGCATTCTTTAAAAAGAGCAATTTCGTAAGTGATGCCACTTTTGCGGGTTTATTCAACTTTAAGGTTCTTTTTAACGATATGCGTTTTATTGAGGCTATGCAAAATACAATTTTATATGTTGTATTGATCACAATCATCACTTTGGTGTTGGCAGTCTTATTTGCGACCTTATTAACTCGTGAAGAATTTGTAGGAAAGAATTTCTTCCGCGTGATTTTCTATATTCCAAATATTTTGAGTATTGTAGTTATCGCAGGTATTTTCTCAGCCATTTATCAACCAACCAATGGTATTTTGAATTCATTCTTAGGTATGATTGGTCTTGAATCTTTACAAAGACAATGGATGGGAAATCCAGCTATTATTAACTATTCTATTATTGGTGCATTAGTTTGGCAGGCCATTGGATATTATATGGTTATGTATATGTCGAGTATGACAAGTATTCCAGAAAATTTATATGAAGCAGCAAGTTTAGAAGGGGCTAGTAAAGTAAAACAATTTTTTATGATTACTTTACCATTGATTTGGGATAACATTCGTACAACTTTGACTTTCTTCGTTATTTCTACAATTAACTTATCCTTCATGTTTGTGCAGTTGACAAGTGAAGGAAACTTAGGAAGTGAAGTGGCATTGAACTATATGTATAACAATGCGTTTGCGGGTAAATATGGATTTGGTATGGCAATCGGAGTTTGTATCTTCGTATTCTCATTTGCGTTATCCGCTATTATAAATAAAGTCACAGAACGTGATGTATTGCAGTATTAGGAGGATGAAATATGAAGAAGCGTAATTTTCCTTTATATAAAATCTTTGTTTATGTAGCATTGATTACGTTGGCTATTTCGATTATTGTACCGATCGCATGGGTATTCCTTGCATCTTTAAAATCGCAACTCGAATTGGTAAGTGGCAATCCATTTGATTTTCCAAAACAAATGTTATGGTCAAACTTTGCGGATGCCTTTGTGAAGGCAAGAATGGGTGATTATTTGTTGAATACGATCATCGTAACCGCATTATCTTTAGTTATCTTGTTGGTGGTTGCTCTTCCTGCATCGTATGTATTAGCTCGCTTTGATTTTGTTGGAAAGAAATTCTTTAACGGATTGTTTATGGCCGGACTATTTGTCAACGTGAATTACATCGTATTACCTATTTTCTTGATGTTATTTAATGCCGATATCAAGCTTGGCGTCGACTTTTTCTTGAATAGTAAATTCTGGCTTTCTGTTGTTTATGCAGCAACAGCCTTGCCATTTACGATTTATTTGTTGACAGGTTATTTCAAAACGTTGCCAAAAGCTTATGAAGAAGCAGCTCGTATTGATGGTTGTGGCTATTTCAAGACTATGACTAAAATTATGATTCCAATGGCTAGACCTAGTATTATTACTGTAATTTTATTTCAGTTTTTAGCATTCTGGAACGAATTTATTATCGCATTTACATTTATGGATAAAGATAATGCGACTTTGGCAGTTGGTGTTAAATATTTGATGGCCGATGCAAAATCACAAGCGAATTTTGGTGTTATGTATGCTGGATTGGTAATTGTTATGATTCCAACACTGATTCTTTATATTTGTGTTCAAAAGAAGATTACACAAGGTATGAGCATTGGTGGAATGAAAGAGTAAGAGGTGTCTAGTATGAGAGATGATAATAAAGTAATGAATATAGTTATGATTATTTTATTCTTTGTGTTTTTAGGACTAATCATTTGGGCACAAAAGACAGTTAGTGTTCGTAATTTAATGATTGAAATTGTTGGATTGACGGGTTTGCTTACATTGTTGTTTTTATACAACAAGAAACATAAATAGGAGGATGAAGTATGGCAGAATTATCATTGCAGCATGTTGATAAAATATATGACAACAATGTTCAGGCTGTATTTGACTTTAATTTAGATGTAAAAGATAAAGAATTTATTGTGTTTGTAGGACCTAGTGGATGTGGTAAGTCTACAACACTTCGTATGATTGCTGGTTTAGAGGAAATTAGTGCCGGTGATTTCTATATTGATGGAAAAAGAATGAATGATGTGGAACCAAAAGATCGTGATATTGCGATGGTATTCCAATCCTATGCTTTATATCCACATATGAGTGTGTATGAGAATATGGCTTTTGGTTTAAAACTTCGTAAGTTCAGCAAGGAAGAAATAGATAAACGTGTACATGAAGCGGCACGTATTTTGGAAATCGAACCTTATTTGGATCGTAAACCAAAGGCATTGTCGGGTGGACAAAGACAACGTGTTGCATTAGGACGTGCGATTGTACGTAATGCGAAAGTATTCTTGATGGATGAACCACTTTCAAACCTAGATGCTAAATTGCGTGTTCAAATGCGTTCTGAAATCATTCAGCTACATGAAAGAATTGGCGCTACTACAATTTATGTTACACATGATCAAACTGAAGCTATGACAATGGCGGATCGTATTGTTGTTATGAAGGGTGGATATATTCAACAGATTGGTTCACCTAAAGAAATTTATAATAATCCCGCAAATCTATTTGTGGCAGGATTCTTGGGAGCTCCAGCTACAAACTTTATTAAGGGTGTTTACAAAAATGGATTCTTTTATGTAGATGATATGAAGATTGATATTCCTTTGATGTATCGCGAAAAACTTTCTAGCTATGAAGAAAAAGAAATCATTATGGGTATTCGTCCAGAAGATCTACATGGGGAAGGCATTGTTGCCGATACATATCCAAGTGCAAACTTTGATTTTGAAATTGAAGTGGCTGAATTATTAGGACATGAATATATTTTACATGGTTCTTTGAATGGGCAAAAAATGTGTGCAAAAGTAAATTCTCGTTTAGAACCAGAAGCACATACAACAATTAAATTGACTATGGATTTATCAAAAGTGCATTTCTTTGATTTAGAAACAGAAAATAGAATTGACTAGTTTAGGAGAAAATAAAAATGATTGAAACAGGCAGAGTAACTGTACCAACAGATGTTGATGTAATTGATGCAACAATTGAAATCATTCATCGATGGAAAGCCGATGCGATTCGTGACTGTGATGGAACGGATATGCCGGAAGAATTGCGTAAAATGGACATCAAACAATATGCAACGTATTATACGACAAGAAAAGATAATGCTTGGGCAAAAGCAAATCCAGATGAAATTCAACAAATGTATTTGATGAGTGATTTTGTGACGGCTCGTGATACGGAATTAAAGATTCAAATCATGCAGCATTTCTATTCAGATCAATTAAAACCAAACACTAAAGACAATCATAGATGGTGGGAAGTGATTGATCGTACTACAGATGAAGTTGTCACAAATTGGGATTATGATGAAAAAACGATGGAAGTGATTATTCATGAAACTATTCCATATCATGCGTATACTGTAAGCTTTTTAGCTTTTGTGATCTGGGATCCAGTACATATGTATAATGCTCTAACAAATGATTGGAAAGATGAAGAGCATCAGATGACTTATGATGTTAGACAACCTAAAACACAAAAGTATGTTTTAGATAAATTTAGAAAGTTCTGTGAGGAAAGAGACGATGTAAATGTTGTTCGTTTTACAACATTCTTCCACCAGTTTACTTTACAATTTGATGAGTTTGCTCGAGAAAAATTTGTAGATTGGTTTGGATATAGTGCATCTGTTTCTCCATATATCTTGGAACAATTTGAAAAAGAGGTAGGCTATCCATTTAGAGCGGAATATATTATTAATAAGGGATTTAACAATTCCACTTTCTGTGTACCTACGAAAGAATATCGTGACTTTATGGATTTCCAACAGCGTGAAGTGAGTAAGCTCGCTAAGAAATTTGTCGATATTTGTCATGAATATGGAAAAGAAGCCATGATGTTTTTAGGGGATCACTGGATTGGTACAGAGCCATTTGGTAAATATTTTGAATCGATTGGTTTGGATGCGGTTGTAGGATCGGTTGGTTCAGGAACAACACTTCGTTTGATTTCAGATATCAAGGGTGTTAAATATACAGAAGGAAGATTCTTACCTTATTTCTTCCCAGATGTTTTCCATGAAAATGGAGATCCTTTAAAAGAAGCTAAAGTCAATTGGGTTACAGCAAGAAGAGCCATCTTGCGAAGTCCAGTGGATCGAATTGGGTATGGTGGATATTTAAAACTTGCGTTGGATTTCCCAGAATTTATTGATTATATTGAAAAGGTTTGTGATGAATTCCGTACTTTATATTCACATGTAAATCAACAAGTTCCACACAATTTATTAAAAGTGGGTGTTATCAATAGTTGGGGTGAACTTCGTCGTTGGGGAACGCATTTAGTTCATCATGCGATTTGGTATAAACAAATTTATTCATACACTGGTGTTATGGAAGCATTGAGTGGATTTCCGTTTGATGTTCGCTTTATTAGTTTTGATGATATTCGCAAAGATCCATCCATTTTAGAGGATATGGATGTTGTGATGAATATTGGTTCTGCCTATACAAGTTTTAGTGGTGGTGCAGAATTTGACGAAACAATCATTACAGCACTTCGTCGCTATGTTGATCAAGGTGGTGGATTCATCGGTGTTGGTGAGCCAACAGCTATAAATCGTAATGGTAAATATTTTACATTATATGATGTATTAGGTGTCGATAAAGAATTAGGATTCACAATGCATACAGATAAGTATAATTGGGAAGTGCATCCAAATCATTTTATTACGGAACAATTAGAGCATGAAGACTGGGGAGAATGCATCAATAATGTATATGCACTACCTGGTACAGAAATCTTGGCTGAAAAAGATCTGCATGTAAATCTAGCCGTGAATGAATATGGAAAAGGGCGCGGTGTGTATATGAATGGTCTTCCTTTTAGTTTTGAAAATGTACGACTCTTATATCGTGCCATCTTCTTTGCGGCACATAAGGAAGATGAGATGAAACATTGGTATTCAGAGAACTATAATGTAGATGTCAATGTATATCCTTCTACAAATAGTTTCTGTGTTGTAAATAATACATATGAACCTCAAACTACAACAATTTATAAGGGTGATGGTTCTAGTTTTGAAGTTGAATTAGCAGAATGCGAAATTCAATGGTTTGAAATATAATAATATCCTGTAAAAGTAAATAGAGCCAAGCTGAAAGTGCAGAGAAATCTGCACTTTTAGCTTATTGTGGATGGTAAAATAGAAATATAGGGTGGTGATTTTCATGAATAGTCTTATTTTTGACGAGAAAAAGAAAGAATTTACTATATTGGATGGAAGTTTAGGGAAGTATTCGTTTTATGATGTTGTTTCAAGTCAAATTGTATATGAAGACGCAAAGTATAAAGATAAATCACCTATGTTTTCTCATAGGGTATTAGTGAGTACTTTTAATCATAGTATTTTCATTGAAATGAAAAAAGTATATGTGGGTATTGAAATTCAATTATTAAATGGAAATAAGGTATATGTATATATTTCGAAATCTCCAGTCATTCAACATAATTTTCAATTCAAACAAGACTTGAAGGTTGCCAAATGTTTGAATGAAAAATTAAAAGAATTCTATAAATAGAAAAAAAGAAGAGTATATCTCTTCTTTTTTATCTTATGCATAATTTTTTTAAGGATCCTAATTATCTAAAATTAAATAGCGTTTTGTTTCTTCAATGTTTTTAATGTTCTAGCTGAAACACGGATAGTTTGAGGTTTTCCGTCAACTACAACACGAACTTTTTGAAGATTCACGTTCCATTTACGGCGAGAAGCACGCATTGAGTGAGAACGTTTATTTCCAGATAAAGGACCTTTTCCAGATACTGCACATACTCTTGACATCTTAATGTCCTCCTTTTTCTTTCATTTACGCAATCGCTTAACTATAATACCATTAATAAGCCTGTATTTCAAGTCCTGAATTAAAATTTGTTAGGAATTCAATAGAATGTTATAATGATAGTGTTTTGAAAAGAGGAGTAGATAGAATGTTGAATTCGAATTATATATGGATTATTGGAATGTGTTTAATCACACTCGTTATTATGTTGGTCATCATGCCTGGATTGATTGATTATTTACATAAAATCAAATTTGGACAGACGGAAAGAGAAGAAGGTTTGGCAAGTCATAAAAAGAAAAATGGTACGCCGACTATGGGTGGTTTAGCCTTTATTATTGTGCCTACACTTGTGTATGTCGTTGGTTCTTTCTTTACACCATTCAAATTAGATATGAACACAATGATTATTTTATTGGCCTTTGTAGGATATGGTGTTGTTGGATTTATTGATGATTATATTATTGTAGTTCAAAAGAACAATGAAGGATTAAAACCAGCGCATAAGTTTTTACTTCAATCTGTTTTAGCCATTGTATTTTTCTTCTTGTATCGAACAAATTCAACTACAGATATTTGGATTCCAATTTTTGATGTCACAATCAATTTATCATGGTTCTACTTTGTTTTAGTTTTCTTAATGTTTACAGCGGAAACCAATGCCGTTAACTTAACGGATGGTTTGGATGGATTATGTGCAGGTCAAATGGTGATCGCATTAGTTCCTTTTGCGCTTTTCGCATTCATTCAAGGCTTAAATAATGTGGCATGTTTGATTTGTATGGTCATCTTTGCGTTACTAGGCTATTTAAAATTCAATAAGCATCCAGCTAAGATCTTTATGGGTGATACTGGATCTTTAGCGCTAGGTGGCTTTATAGCGGCCATCGCAATGGTTTTAAAACAAGAAATCCTTTTGATTGTGATTGGATTTGTGTTTGTGGCAGAGGTTTTAAGTGTAATTATACAGGTTACGTATTATAAAAAAACACATAAGAGAATCTTTAAGATGGCGCCTTTACATCACCATTTTGAAATGTGTGGCTGGTCTGAAGAAAAGGTTGTAACTCGCTTTAGACTTGTAGGTGTGATCTTAGCTATTCTTGGGCTTGTTTTGGGGGTAATGTAGAATGGAAACTGTATTGGTTATTGGTGCGGCTCGTAGTGGTATTGCGGTAAGTAAACTATTATTAAAAAATGGGTATCATGTGATTTTAACAGATTCTAATAAAGTGAATGAAAAGAGTGAATTGGAATCATTGGGTATTGAAGTATATGATGAAGGTCATCCAGATTGTTTAAAAGAGAAAAAATATGCGTTTATTGTAAAGAATCCTGGAATTCCTTATCGTGTTCCTTTCGTTCATTATTTTGTGGAACAAAACGCAAAAATCTATACGGAAATTGAAGTGGCATATCGTTATACGAAAAACTTCGATTATGCGGCTGTTACAGGTACAGATGGAAAGACTACGGTAACAACTTTATTATTTGAAATGTTGAATCGTCAAAAAAAGAGTTTAGTTGCCGGAAACATTGGTACGCCTTTGTGTGAATTGGCTTTAGAATATACGGATGCAAATTATAATGTTGCCTTAGAATTGAGTAATTTTCAGTTGTTAGGTATTGAAACATTTAGACCACATGTATCGACTGTCACAAATCTAGCGCCAGATCACTTAGATTATATGGATAGTCTAGAGGCTTATTATGAAAGTAAGATGCGTATTTATGAAAACACAAATGCGGATGATTATTTTATTCGTAATGTGGATGATGAAAATGTTGTGAAGTATGCACAAAACATTCCTTGTCATGTGATTGATTTTTCTTTAAAAAGAAAAGATGTTGACTTATATAAAGATGATCAATATGCCTATTATAAAGATACACAATTGTTTAAATTATCCGATTTAAAAATTGTTGGAGAATTCAATTGTGGTAATGCGATGATGGCAAGTTGTATGGCTTACTTAATGGGTGTTTCCCTATTTAATATTCAAGAAGTAATTCGTGAATTTAGTGGTGTAGAGCATCGTATTGAATATGTGGATACAATTGATAATGTGCGTTTCTATAATGATTCAAAGGCAACAAATACACATGCGGCTTGTGCTGGATTATCCGCTTTTGAAAAGAATGTGATCTTACTTTGTGGTGGTAAGGATAAACATATTTCTTTTGATGATTTGAAACAATATGATGCGGTTGTTAAGAAATGTATTTCTTTTGGTCAAACAAAAGATAAATTTAAAGATATTTTTTCGAATCAAGTGAGTGTTGAAACAATGAAGGATGCGTTTGAAAAGGCTGTTTTGTTTGCGAAACCTGGGGATATTGTCTTGTTGTGTCCTGCATGTTCTAGTTTTGATCAATTTAAAAATTATGAGATTCGTGGAGAAATCTTTAAAGAGATGGTTCATGATTATGCATCAAAAAGGAATGAAGAATGATAGATATTATTAAAACAATCTTTTTAGGTATCATTCAAGGAATTACCGAATGGTTACCTATTTCTTCAACTGGACATTTGATTTTGTTCTCGAGTATATGGCCTTTAGAGCCGGCTAAATTTTTTGAAGTGTTCAAAGTTGTCATTCAATTTGGTAGTATACTGGCCGTTTTAGTTTTGTATTATCAAAAATTGAATCCGTTTGATTCAAGAAAATCAGCAAAGAAGAAGAAACAGACATTGCAACTGTGGTCAAAGGTGATTGTGGGAGTAATTCCTTGTGCCATCATTGGTTTATTATTGGATAATATCATTGAGGATTATTTATCAAAGAATATTGTGATTGCGATCACTTTGATTCTATATGGAATGATCTTTATATTCGTAGAGAAACATCCAAAGAAAGAAAGGATTCAAACCATTGAGCGTTTGGATTACAAATCGGCTTTAAAGATTGGTTGTTTTCAATGCTTGGCTTTAATTCCAGGTACATCAAGATCTGGATCCACGATTTTGGGCGGTTTATATTGTGGTTGTTCAAGAACGGTTGCCAGTGAATTTTCCTTCTTTTTAGCCATTCCTGTTATGTTTGGTGCGAGTCTATTAAAAGTCATCAAATATTTGATGAAGGTTGGATTGTTTAGTTTTGGACAATTATTCTTATTGTTGTTAGGTACTTTTGTAGCTTTTGTGGTCAGCTTATTTGCGATAAAAGCTTTATTAAATTATGTAAAGAATCATGATTTTACTGTTTTTGGATGGTATCGCATTATTCTTGGTATTTTTGTGATTTTATTTTTCTATATATTATAAGAGGTAAGTATGAATAGATTTGATTTGCATATGCATTCTTGTTATTCGAGCGATGGACAATTCACACCAAAAGAATTGATTGAAATCGCTAAAGATAAAGGTTTAAAGACCATTGCGCTTAGTGATCATGATTGTATTAGTGGTGTAAAAGAAATGATTCGCTTAGGAAATGAAGCTGGAATAGAAGTGATTCCAGCTATTGAGTGTTCAACAAGCATTGGATATACAGATGTGCATTTACTTGGTTATGGTATTGATTTAGATAATGATTATTTTCAAAATTTATTAGAGAAAACGCAAGTAAAGTCTAGAAATGCATTTTCAACTCGTTGTGATCGTTTACGTGCAAAATATGGGGTTGAAATTGATGAAGAGGCGATATTAAAAGAGGCAAATGGTAAAAATCCATGGTTTGTGATGTGTACACATATGTTTAATGATCCTCGTTATCAAGATATTCCAGATTTTAAGGATTATATTCCTGGCGGTAAAAGAAGTGATCCGGCTCCTGTTAATTTCTTTTGGGATAAATGTCAATATGGATCGGACTTATTTGTACATGTACCTATGCCTGATTTTTTAGAGTCGGTACAAAAAATTCATGAAGCTGGTGGGCTTGCGATTGTTGCACATCCTTTTACAACGTTTTATAAAAACGATGAGATGTTGAAAATCTTATTGGATTCTGGTGTAGATGGTATTGAAGCTTATAGTAATTATCATACGCCAGAACAGAATGTATATTATGAAAATCTTGCCAAAGAACATCATTTATTGATTACTTGTGGAAGTGACTTTCATGGGGAGAAAAAGCCAAGTATTCAAATGGGTGAGTATGGTTTAAATTCTGATGGTTCTTTATGGTTAGAACAATTTAAGGAAAAATTAAAGGCAGCTAGATAATCTAGTTGCCTTAAATTGTTAATAAGAATGAAAATAGAATGCAATAGCTTAATAAATTGTTTGAACGACTTGCTCTAAATAGGGATTGGTGTCCCATTTCTGTAATGGCACAAAATTTATCTACAGCTTGAATGATCCATCCAACACTTGTGTTTGGATGACTTGTCTTTAGTGGCCACATGTGATGTAAAATGGCATCATCAATGGTTGGATTGGTTACTGTGATATTTTTTGCGTTTTCTAGAGCGATGATTGGATGAATTTTGGCGTGATTTCCTTCTAAGGGACGTTTGTCATTGGTTTTCCAATCATAGTAATATAGGTCATGTAATAAACCGGCACGGGCTGCACTATAGGCGTCGAGTCCGAGTTTTCTACAAATCAAAAATGAATAATAAGAAACATTCAATGAATGTTGAAAGCGGGATGTAGCTAAGTGTTGGCTGCATTTTTTTAAATCTTGAACTTCTTTTGTATCAATTAAATCTGAAATTGTTTCAAAATAATCATATGCGATATTTGTATCTAATGTTTTTAAATTAATTCTAGATAGAATAGCTTTTTCCATTTTTTGACCTCACTAAAGAAGAATATAGCACATATAAATAATAGATACAACTATTTATTTTAAACCTAGTAATATGATATAATTAGCTGAAGGAGGCAATTATTATGGTAATTTTATATACTTCTCCAGGTTGTGCGAGTTGTCGTAAGGCAAAACAATGGTTAAAAGACAACCAAATTGAATTTATTGAAAAAAATATTTTTACTTCTTTATTGAAGGAAAGTGAAATTAAATATTTATTGTCGCGATGTGAAAATGGAACGGAAGATATTATTTCGGTTCGTTCAAAAGTGTTTCAGGCTTTAAAAAAGGATATTGATGATTATTCAATGAAAGAACTTGTATCTTTGATTCAGGAAAATCCATCGATTTTAAAAAGGCCGATTCTTTTATCTGAAAAAAGTCTTGTGGTTGGATATGATGATGATGAGATCACGACAATGATGCCAGCTCAATTAAGAACGGTTGTCGACAATGCATGTACAGATGCTTGTCCAAATTATTCAGTTTGTGGTAAGTGTAGAGAGCGTGCAAATGTGAACTAGATGAGTCTAGTTCTTTTTTTTTGTTTTCAAACGAAACACAAACGAAATTAGGAACATTCTATTTCGTTTCGATGCCAATGATTTCGTTGAGAAGAAAAATATTTCGTTTGAATTTTTAATGTTTGAGTATTTGTTTGTGAAATTTTAAAAAAAACTATCACTTTGTAATTTTGTATGTTATAATAGTTTACACATGTAAACGGTTACAAAAGGAGGTAAAGTATTATGGATAAAAAATATGTCTATGAATTTAATGAAGGCGATGAAACAATGCGTGAATTGTTGGGTGGAAAAGGTGCCAATTTAGCTGGAATGTCTAAACTTGGAATGCCTGTACCTTATGGATTCACAATTACTACAGAAGCTTGTAACCAATATTATGAAGATAATGAAACTATCAATGATGGTATTAAAACTCAAATTATGGAGTATCTAGATTTATTAGAAAAGAAATCTGGAAAGAAATTAGGGGATGAAGCCAATCCTTTATTAGTATCTGTTCGTTCAGGGGCACGTGCGAGTATGCCTGGTATGATGGATACTATTTTAAATTTAGGTATGAATAAAACAGTTGCAGAAACTGTGGCTAACTTAACTAATAATGAGCGTTTCGCATATGATTCATATCGTCGTTTTATTCAAATGTATTCAGACGTTGTAATGGGGTTGAGTAAAAAGCGTTTTGAAGAGATCATTGATGAAGTAAAGGCTGAAAGAGGCATTACAGATGATTTAGATTTAAATGCAGAGGATATGAAAAAATTGGTAGAATTGTTTAAGGCATTCTACAAAAATGAATTAAAATCAGAATTCCCTGAAGAACCTAAAGAACAATTGATGGGTGCTATTGAGGCTGTATTCCGTTCTTGGAATAATCCTCGTGCTATCTATTATCGTAAGATGAATGATATTCCATCAAGCTGGGGAACTGCAGTTAACGTACAGATGATGGTATTTGGTAATATGGGTAATGATTGTGGTACGGGTGTTGCCTTTACGCGTAATCCAAGTACTGGTGAGAATAAATTATATGGTGAATTCTTAATGAATGCACAAGGTGAAGATGTTGTGGCGGGTATTCGTACACCTCAAAAGATCGACCAATTAAAAGAAGTAGCTCCTGGAGCATATGATGATTTTGTCGCAATCACTAAGAAATTGGAAACTCACTATCGTAATATGCAAGATATGGAATTTACAATTGAAAAAGGTAAATTGTTCATGTTGCAGACACGTAATGGTAAACGTACAGCACAAGCTGCATTAAAGATTGCGTGCGACATGGTGGATGAAGGTATGATTACTACGGATGAAGCTTTAATGATGGTAGAACCAAAACAATTGGATTCATTACTTCACCCAATGTTTGATGCGGATGAATTAAAGAAAGCTGAACCAATTGCGACTGCACTTCCAGCAAGCCCTGGTGCTGCTTGTGGACAAATTGTATTTAGTGCAGAAGAAGCAATTCAAGAAGCAAGTCGTAACCACAAAGTAATCTTAGTTCGTTTAGAAACAAGTCCAGAAGATATTGAAGGTATGCACGTATCTCAAGGTATCTTAACTGTACGTGGTGGTATGACAAGTCATGCTGCTGTAGTAGCTCGTGGTATGGGTGCTTGCTGCGTAAGTGGTTGTGGTGATATCAACATGCATGATGATGAAGGATATTTTGAAATTGATGGTGTGAAATATCACCGTGGAGATTGGATCAGTTTAGATGGTTCAACAGGAAATATCTATGGTAGTGCGATTAAAACAGTTCCTGCAAGTATTTCAGGTGACTTTGAACGTTTTATGAACTGGGCAGATGAAAGACGTACATTAAAAGTTCGTACTAATGCCGATACTCCTCATGATGCAAAACAAGCACATGAATTTGGTGCGCAAGGTATTGGTTTAGTTCGTACGGAACATATGTTCTTTGAAGGAGATCGTATTAAAGCGGTTCGTGAAATGATTGTTTCTAAAACGGCTGCACAAAGACGTGTCGCATTAGAAAAAATCTTGCCTATGCAAAGAAGTGACTTTGAAGGAATCTATGAAGCTATGCAAGGATTACCAGTGACAATTCGTTACTTGGATCCACCTTTACATGAATTCTTACCTACAAACTCTTATGATATTACACAATTAGCGAAGGATATGCATATTGGTTTAGATGAATTGAAATCTGTCATTTCTAGCTTACACGAATTCAACCCTATGATGGGTCATCGTGGATGTCGTTTGGCTATTTCATATCCAGAAATTGCTGAAATGCAGACAACGGCAGTTATCCAGGCTGCTTTAGCTGTCAATGAAAGACACCCAGACTGGCATATTGAACCTGAAATCATGATCCCATTAGTTGGTGATGTTGCAGAGCTTCGCTATGTTAAAAAGGTTGTATGTGATGTAGCTGACAAATTGATTCAAGAATCCGAATTGGATATGAAATATCATGTTGGTACAATGATTGAAATTCCTCGTGCTGCATTATTAGCGGATGAAATCGCAAAAGAAGCTGAATTCTTCTCATTTGGTACAAATGACTTGACGCAGATGACATTTGGCTTCTCAAGAGATGATGCGGGAGGATTCTTACAAGATTACTATGACAAGAAGATTTTCGAACAAGATCCATTTGCACACTTAGATCAAAGAGGTGTTGGAAAACTTGTTAAGATGGCTACAGAGCTTGGAAGAAGTACTCGTCCAAATATTAAATTAGGTATTTGTGGAGAACATGGTGGTGATCCAGCAAGTATTGAATTCTGTCATAGAGTTGGATTGAACTACGTTTCTTGTTCACCATATCGTGTACCAATCGCAAGACTTGCTGCTGCACAGGCTGCTATTAAATTCGATAAATAGAACACTTAGGAGTTGATTAATTTCAACTCCTTTTTATGATATGTGTAGTTTAGTGTTATTTTTTACAAAGTATTCGTGTGATTTTCGGTGTATTTTTAACGTTTTTTTACACTAAACTACAGGAATATCTAGTAATGATATAATTTCAACTTATTATAGGAAAATGAAACTGGTTAAATATTAACAAAGAGTTGATTGATTTCAACTCCTTTTAGTATACTGATTTTGAGGTGGTTAAAATGGATTATGTATATGTGACAAAAGAAAATATAGAACAAGAACACATTTGTTGTGCAATTAGCAGTAATTCAGATGTACAAGTAAGATCAAAGAAGGATTGGTTGACAGATCGTTTTGAGGATGGTCTTGTCTTTATTAAATCGAGTGTAAGAGGGAAATGTTTTATTGAGTACATTCCCGCAAAGAATGCATGGATTCCAATTGATGCAGATAATTATATGTATATTGATTGTTTATGGGTCGCTGGTTCTTTAAAAGGTCATGGCTATTCGAGTGAATTATTAAATCTTTGTATTGAGGATAGTAAGAAAAAGGGTATGGATGGAATTTGTATCTTATCTAGTAAAAAGAAAATGCCGTATCTAGCAGATCCTAAGTTTTTAGCTTATAAAGGTTTTAGGGTATGTGATGAAGCGAGCAATGGAATTCAATTGTGGTATTTAGCTTTTAATGATTCTAATTTACCAAAATTTAAATCTTGTGCTAAGAATTGTCATATATCTGAATCTGGTTTTGTCTTATATTATACAAGCCAATGTCCTTTTAATGCGAAATATGTTCCAATCATTGAAAATTTGTCTAAAGAAATGAATATAGAATTTAAAGCGATTCATCTAGACACAAAAGAAAAGGCGCAAAATGCGCCAACACCTATCACCACATATGCGCTATTTTACAATGGTGATTATGTAACGAATGATGTTATGAATGAGAAGAAGTTTTTAAAAGTTGTTGAAAAGCTAAAATAAGCATTAATTATCTTGAGATAGGATGGTTTTGAATAATAAATACAACATATAGAATAAGAAGATAGATAAGAAATAATTTTTGTATTGTTTCATGATTGATTACATATTGGCTTGCACTTTGTATTGTTTTGTACTAAAATTCTAATTGTAGTAAATAAATCTGGGGAGCTATTGCTGAGAGGAAGTTCGACTTCGACCCATTAAACCTGACGGATAATGCCGGCGTAGGAAGTATAGATGTTTTTTTGACCTGTCTTTTTACGTTGCAGGTCTTTTTATTTTATTGCCTTACTGTAGGGGAGCGCCTAGAGTATAGAAAACAAGCGAGGGAGCCTGAATTGACAGGATGAGAGAGGACTGTTTGTCTAATACCGAAACCCCAGATGGTTTTTTGCGTGTTTTCTAGGCCATCTGTATCTGTAGGAGGTAGTATTATGAATAAACACAATTACTTATTAAGCTTAGTCTTTTTTTCAATGATGGTAGCTGTTGGAGTGGTCATTTCACCCATTTTACGTGTGGAAGGAATGTGTCCTATGGCACATCTTATTAATATCACAATGGCTGTATTTATGGGGCCTTGGTATTCATTTCTTTGTGCTTTAGCTATTGGTTTAATTCGTATGACAGTTATGGGAATTCCACCATTAGCTTTAACTGGCGCTATTTTTGGAGCTACATTATCTGGAATCTTATATCGTGTAAGTAAAGGAAAAATCTGGGCTGCTGTACTTGGTGAAGTCATTGGTACAGGTTTAATTGGTTCTGTTCTTTCATATCCAGTAATGACATATTTATGGGGTAGAACGGGACTTACTTGGATGTTCTATGTACCTAGCTTTTTAATGGGTACAATTATTGGTGGAAGTATTGCGTATGTTTTATTGAAGTCAATGTCTCGTAGTGGAATCCTAGAAAATATTCAAAGAAAGTTAGGAGTGCAAAAATTTGTTGAAACAAACGAATAATTTGATTCACTGTATCACAAATCCGATTTCAATCAATGATTGTGCAAATCTTATATTAGCTTTGGGGGCGAAGCCTATTATGGCTTGTCATCCGGATGAAGTTGATGATATCACCTGCCATTCTGCGGCTTTGGCATTAAATTTAGGTAACTTTGATGATATAAGAGCTAAGTCTATGATGATTAGTGCTAAATGTGCTAAAGAAAATAAAATTCCATTTATTTTAGATTTGGTTGGAGTGGCTTGTTCAACACTTCGATTGAATTATGCTAAAGAACTTGTTTCTTTATATTGTCCAACCGTTATTAAGGGTAATATTAGTGAGTGTAAAGCATTTTATGGAATGACAAGTCATGCGCATGGTGTAGATGCAGATATTCAAGATGAAGAGGATATCTATGAAAGTTGTAAGTGGCTAAAAGAGATGGCTTTAAATCTAGGTTGTGTAGTTGTTTGTAGCGGCAAAATAGATGTCATTACAGATGGTAAAGAAGTTAATTTGATCTCAAATGGTTGTGAAATGCTTTCAAGAATCACAGGAACGGGATGTATGTTAAATGTTGCGATTGCGACTTTTTTAGCTAGTTATTCTCCATTATTGGCTTGTATTAAGGCAACTTGTTATTATGAGGTAGCTGCTGAAAAAACAGAATGTTCTGGTCCTGGAACTTTCCATGTGCATTTTCTGGATGAGATCTATAAGCTTACTAGTTTTGATGAATCTTTGTTTAAAATTGAGGTGTTAGGATGAAAAAAGTAGATTATACATTATATTTTATTACGAATTCAGATGGGTATGATGAAGAAACATTCTTAAATAAAGTAGAAGGAGCATGTCTTGGTGGTGCAACAATCATTCAGCTTCGTGAAAAGAATAAATCAACATTGGAATATTATGAATTGGCATTAAAGGTAAAAAATATAACGGATGCCTATAACATCCCATTAATTATTGATGATCGTATCGATGTCGCAATGGCTGTAGGATGTGGTGTTCATTTAGGAAATGAAGATATGCCTATTTCCATTGCTCGTAAAATTATGGGTGAAGATTGTATTATTGGAGCTACCGCAAAAACAGTAGAAGTTGCCAAAAATGCAGAGGCCGATGGGGCTGACTATTTGGGTTGTGGTGCTATTTATCCGACAAAGACGCATGTTAAGACGAAGATTACAAGTGTCGAAACACTGAATGACATTTGTTCGTCTGTCAATATTCCGGTTTGTGCGATTGGAGGATTAAATAAAGATAATCTTTCTGTTTTAGAAAAGAGTCCTATTCAAGGTGTTTGTGTTGTATCGGCTATTATGGATGCGGATGATACAAAAAAGGCGGCTGAAGAGCTTAAAAAATCGATTCAAAAGATTGTGGCATAACAAATGCCACTTTTATTTTTGTAAAATATAACCTACAATAATAAGTATGAGGAAGAGAAAAATTTTAATACTTTCAATCACCATTGTTGCCGTAGCTCTTATACTTGAAACGTGTATTCTTAAATATGTGAACGATAAAAATGCACAAACGACATCCAATGTATTATTAGATCGAGTGATTTCGGTAATAGATAAGAATGAGTCGAGTGAAAGTGAATTTGTGAAATCTTTAAAAGATGATTATATTGTCCGTGCTAAGGCTATATCTTATATTGTAGATGCTAAGCCGGAAGTGGAATATGATGTCGATGAACTTCAAAAGATTGCAGGATTAATGTCTGTTGATGAAATTCATTTTATTGATGATACGGGAACGATCTATTCGGGTTCGTTACCTAAATATTTTGGATATAGTTTTGATTCAGGTGAACAAATGGCTTTCTTTAAACAGATGTTAAACAATTATGATTTAACATTATGTCAGGATGTTACACCGAATACGGCTGAAGCTAAAGAGATGATGTATGCGATTACTTGGAATGAGTCGAAAACGCATATGGTTCAAGTGGGTATTACGCCAAAGCGTCTTTTAAAAGAGTTGAAACAAAACCAAATTTCAAATGTCGTAGCCGATATGCCTGTGTATAAGGGTATGGAAATTTTTGTCGTAAATACGAAAACAAAAAAAATTGAGGGTGCTACAAATCGTGCAAAGATTGGAAATACATTAACGAATGTAAATGCATCATCTAAGATGCAAAGAATCGTATTGGATCATAAAAAATGTAAATGTATATCTAGAAAACATGGCAATTATTTGGTTGCCGTAACTATGGAAGAATCTGTGAATTCTTCAAGTAATATTGTTGCGATATTGATTGTCGGTATTTATTTGACTTTAGCTTCATGCTTACTTGTTTTAATGCTTTCTAGAGTATTAAAAGAGAAGTATGAAAAAGAAAAGTATATGTATACTTCAAATACGGATGAATTGACGAAATGTTTCAATCGACGTGCCTATGATTCGGATATGCAAAAGTTGGATTTAAATACGAAGTGGGCTTATATATCTTTGGATTTAAATGGATTAAAAAAAGCGAATGACACGCTTGGACACAGTGCTGGGGATGAACTTATTTGTGCGGCTGCCAATTGCATGAAGTTTGCGTTTGCCTCTTATGGAAAAATTTATCGTATTGGTGGAGATGAATTTGTCGTATTGATTCAAGAATCTGTATCGAATATAGATTCTATATTACAAGTATTTGATGCGACTATTTCGGATTGGCATGGTAAGTACTCAAATTCGATATCTGTATCGTATGGTGTTGTCAAGTCTTCTGAACAATCTTTTGATTCAATTCATTCTGTTTCTAAATTAGCGGATGAAAGAATGTATCAGAATAAAAAGGAGTATTATACAACGAGTGGTAATGATCGAAGAAGGTAATTAAAAAGCATCTTTTAGGGATGCTTTTTGTTTTGATATTATTTATTAACGGCTTCTTTTAATGCTTTGGCAATTTTGAACTTAACAGATTTGCTAGCTTCAATTTGAATCTTTTCTTTCGTTAGAGGATTAATTCCTTCTCTAGCTTTTCTTTCTGTGATTTCAAATTTTCCAAATCCTGCAAGATCGACTGTTTTTCCTTCACTTAAACCTTCAAAGATTTGTGTAAGTGCCAAGTCTACAACTTCAGTGATGTCCTTTTTAGTTAAGTGAGAATCTTCGGCAATGTTAGAAATGATGTCCTTTTTAGTTAATTTTTCCATGTTTATAAGTCTCCTTTACATCCCTATAATACGCCTTTTTTCACCATTAGCCAACCCATTAGATGAATTGGTTGAACAAATTCATTGTTTTTAATTAAATCATTGATTTCATCTTCTGTATATTCTTTGACTTCTAAAAATTCAGTGGAATCTAGATGTTGATTTGATACTTTTTCACAATTATCAGCATAATATAAAAATGCATAATTATCGGCTATTGTAGGATTGCTAGGAATTGTATATATATGTTTCCAGTTATCTGAAATATAGCCCGTTTCTTCTTTAAGTTCACGTTTAGCTGCAAGTAACGCACTTTCATGTTCGCTTCCTTCAATGCCACCAGCACAAAATTCAGTGGTTACTTTTTTTAGACCATGTCTGAATTGTTTGACTGTTATATACTTATCATCTTTTGTTCTTGCGATAATCACAACGAAGTTTCTTCTTGAATAGTTATAGAAAGGGGAGAATTCCTTTCCGTCTGGAAGAATAAAAGATTCTTTACGAAAGTCGATCCATTCATCTTGTACAATATGTTCTGTTTTATTTAATTTCCAATTTAAATCCATTTTTATCACCCAGGTAATTATAATCCCAATTAAAAAAATAGTGCAACCAAAGTTACACTATTCATTGACTATGCTTGTTGTGCAATACCAACGTATCTTGAACTTAATGCAGTAGCTAAAGCCATATTTGAAACAACAGCTACGATGACTTCAGGAATCATATTTGTTCCAATGACACCAGCCATAACACCGTTCAATGCAGCTTGGCTAATACCTAAAGCTTGTGAGTATTGAGGACCGAATAAGATAACGATCAATCCTAATACCATGATTGTGTGGCATACTGTCGCAACAGCGGCTGCAATACCTGCAGCGACTGGCGTATTCTTTGCGTATTTTTTCGCAAATTTAAATACATAACCAGCAATCACACCTAATAAAATACGTGGTACTAAAGCTATTACTAAACTAAAGAAGTTACCAGAAATTCCACCAACTGTGATAAATGGAGAGAAGACAAAGCTTGTGATTCCAGGTGTCATTGTAGCTCCAATTACTGAAGTACAACCAAATACGAATCCTAAGAAAGCTCCTGCAGCAGGTCCCATTGTGCTAGCCAAAATAATTACAGGCACGTGCATCAATGTAACACTTAATGCGTTAATACGTAAGTATCCAATTGGTGTTAGATACATGATGATTTCGATGGCTAAAAATAAAGCCAACACGCACATCTGGCGTACTGATAGTTTTGATTTGTTCATATTTCCTCCTACTTTCGTTTCTTTAAAAGAATACGATGTAACTAATCAAATTGATGCCTTCATACATAGATTATGGTCATAAGATCCATATCCACAAAAAAAACATCTCCAATAGTTTACAATAAAAAAAAACAGGAATCAAGTCCCTGTTTTAGTTCCAAATGTTGAATGGAGAAGAGGAATTATCATCATTGTTCTATATCAAAATTTGTTTGATACATGATAAAATATTTAATATACCATCAATAGATGAAAATGATTACAACACTAAAAAAATTAAAATCATAAAATTAATAATTTCGATTCTTTCTGATGAATAAAAAACTGGAAGAACGTATCCTTCCAGGCTGAGCGCCACAGTGCACTCCTTCGTCACCTTCAATATACCACAGTTTCTCGAGAAATACAATTAAGCAAATTACAGATTCTATAGTATGAAAAACGGGCGTCGACTTTTATAAAAGAATCTATTTACCTTTACATAAGGTAAATAGATTCAGACTAGAATATAATCTAAACAGTCTAGTTCTTTTTGATTTTATGCCCTAGTTCCAAAAGTCAAATGGACTAGAGGAGTCATCGTCTTCATTATTGTTGTACTGTGAATAATAAGAAGATTGTGTAGATGATTTACTTACATCTTTTCCTTGAAGCATTGTGTTGATTGAATCTTTGACATCGCTGATCGCAATCGCATAGCCCATACCTTCTACATCTGTATCACTTAATTTGGCGGAATTGATGCCAATAAGCTCACCATTCATATTTAGTAGGGCACCACCTGAGTTTCCTGGATTGATTGCAGCATCGGTTTGAATATAAGACTGCGATTTATCTGTATCTGAACTTGTAGAAACACTACGATTTGTCGCCGATACAATACCTGTTGTAACACTTTGACCATAGCCTAACGCATTACCAATCGCAACGACTTGCTCACCGACTTGTAGTTTGTCACTATCTCCAATTGTCGCAACCGCAATTTGTTTTAAAGTATCTTCACTTAAATCACTTGTTTTAATGGAAATTACAGCTAAATCACGATCCTCATCTACACCTTTTACTGTGGCTTTTACATTTGTATTATCCGCTAATGTACAAGTCAAGGTCTTGGCATTTTTAATAACATGATAGTTTGTCAAAATATCAATTTCACCATTTTGTTTATTGATAATAACACCACTACCAACACTTGTACTTTCTTGTTGAGTAAATGGATTGCTTCTTGAGTTATTTCCATACATACTAAAATAATTTTGTACATCCGATACGGAAACATTGGTAATCGATACAATACTAGGCATACAATTTTGAGCGACTTTACTTACATCTGAAGTAGTTGAGCTTGAAGTTTTCACAACATTTGTACTTTGAAGTGTTGTATTTTGTTTATTATAGTTATCAACCACATAGTTGACCCCTTGAAAACTTCCGGCCGCAACCACACCAAATGTAGCTGCACTTAAAATTAATTTTGATCCTTTCTTGAATAAATTATAGTTAGAATTTGGAATTCTTGGCATTTCTTGTTTCATGTCCTTATACCTCCTTGTTTACAATACAAGGATATATTAACAAGCTTAAAACAAGTTTAAATTATTCCATATTTGTATAACCCATTAAATACGCATCCACTTCTTTAGCACACTCTTTACCTTCATGGATTGCCCAAACAACCAAAGACTGACCTCTATGGCAATCACCAGCTGTAAAGTATTTGTCTTTGACTTGATAAGAATTTGGTTGTGTCACAATCGTATTTCTTTGTGTTGTTTCCAATTTAAAACTCTTCTTTAAATCATCTTCAACACCAATAAAACCAGCCGCAATCAATAATAAGTCACAATCCAAGATTTGTTCTGTACCTTTCACTTCTTTAAGCTTTCCATCTTTAAATTGTACTTTTACCGTTTTGATTTGTTTTAGATTTTTCTTGTCATCTAAAATACATTCCTTAATCGTTGTTTCATAAATACGAGGATCCTTTTTAAAGACAGCTATTGCTTCTTCTTGACCATAATCTGTTTTACAGATTTTAGGCCATTCGGGCCATGGATTACTTTCAAGTCTTTTTGGCATCATTTCAATTTGAACTACACTTGCACACCCTTGACGAATACTTGTTCCAACACAATCATTTCCCGTATCACCACCACCAACAATCACGACATGTTTATATTTGGCGGAAATTTCTTCGGTATTATCCAACAAATGTTTCGTTGCCTTTGTAAGATAGTCCACCGCAAAATAAATGCCTGTACAATCACGATTCTTTACATTTAAATCTCGTGCTTTTTTGGATCCAGTCGCAAAGATGATCGCATCAAATTCTTTTTCCAATTCCTTTTTGGTGATGTCTTTTCCAACATTGACATTGGTTTTAAAAACGATTCCTTCTTCGGTAAGTATGTCTAATCTTCTTTGAATCACTTTCTTTTCTAGTTTCATATTCGGAATGCCATACATCAATAAACCACCAATACGATCTTCTTTTTCAAAGACTGTAACAGCATGTCCTCTACGATTCAAATCATGAGCCAAAGCTAAACCTGCAGGCCCTGAACCAATGATGGCTACTTTTTTATCAGAGCGAACACTAGGAATAAAAGCTTTCATCCAATTGTTAGTATAGGCCGTTTCAATCGTATACAATTCATTTTCTTTAATTGTGACTGGATCTTGATCTAAACCATTTAAACATGCCTTCTCACAAAGAGCAGGGCATACACGACCTGTAAATTCAGGAAATGGATTGGTTTTCAATAATCTTGATAAAGCACGTTTATCATTGCCATTATAGATTTCATCATTCCATTCCGGAATCAAGTTATGTAAAGGACAGCCTGTCACCATGTTTTTTAATTTGATAGCGGACTGACAAAAGGGAACGCCACAATTCATGCAGCGTGCACCTTGTTTGCGCCTTGTTTCTTCATCTAAAAAAGGATGAAATTCATTAAAATTTGTGATTCGACTAAGTGGCTCAATCGCTTCATTTTCTTGTCGTTTGTAATCTAAAAATCCTGTTGGTTTTCCCATAATCCTTCATCCTTTCCTATGCATGTACTTGTTCGAAAGCCATAAGACTGGCTTCATCTTCGTGATAGCCTTTTGTCTTTAATTCTTGAATCAAAGTCGTAATTTTTTCATAATCCTTAGGAACGATCTTTTTAAAGTTTGATAATTCTTCATCTAGATTTGAAAGAATCTTTTTAGCTACATCTGAAACTGTATATGTATAATGCTTGTTTAAAAGCTCTTCTAATACTTCTTTATCCGCTTTTCCAGTTACTTCATATGTATTGACTAACTGTTTATTTAAACGCATATATAGATCATGATTTGGATCGTATACATATGCAACACCACCAGACATACCGGCAGCTAAGTTTTTACCAGTCTGACCTAAAATGACAACAGTACCACCTGTCATATATTCAAGTCCATGATCTCCAACACCTTCTACAACTGCACTTGCACCAGAATTACGAACAGCAAAACGCTCACCAGCCATACCACGAATATAGGCTTCACCACTAGTAGCCCCATATAAGGCAACATTTCCAATAATGACATTTTCATTTGGCTTAAATTGAGCTTCCTTTTTAGGCTGAATAATCAATTTACCACCAGACAAACCTTTACCAAAGTAGTCATTGGCATCGCCATGAACATCTAAAGTGATTCCTTTTTGTGCAAAGGCACCAAAAGATTGTCCAGCTCCACCATTACAATGGACTGTATATGTATCATCTTCTAATGTGTTATTAAATTGTTTAGTGACGGCATTGGATAAAATAGTTCCTACGGTACGATCCGTACTTGAAATTGAGATTGTTTCAACATGAGGCTTTTTCTCATTGAAATAAGGTTCAAACTTAGGAAGTAATGTCTTCATATCCACCGTTTTTTCAAGCTCAAAGTTATATGTATCTTTAGGTTCATAATGAATGTTGTGTGGAGTCATTAAAATGTTTGAGTAATCCATATTCGCGTCTTCATCAACCTCAAGATTATCTGTATGACCAACCATTTCATCGATTGTGTGATAGCCAAGATCAGCCATAATTTCTCTTAATTCACGGGCAATAAACAACATGAAGTTCATGACATATTCTGGCTTTCCTTTAAAACGCTTTCTTAATTTTTGATTTTGTGTTGCCACACCAAATGGACAAGTATCTAGATTACATACACGCATCATCATACATCCCATAGTAACAAGTGGGGCGCTCGCAAAGCCAAATTCTTCAGCGCCTAATAAGCAGGCAATGGCTACGTCTTTTCCGGTCATTAATTTTCCGTCGGTTTCAATTAAAACACGACTTCTTAAGCCATTTTCCACTAAGTTTTGGTGGGCTTGGGCTAAACCTAATTCCCAAGGAAGACCGGCATGGTGAATACTACTTTGTGCAGCCGCCCCTGTACCTCCATCATAACCAGAAATTAAGACGACGGTTGCACCGGCTTTGGCAACACCTGAGGCAATCGTACCAACACCAGCTTCACTAACTAATTTGACACTGATTCGAGCTTGTGGATTGGCATTTTTTAAGTCGTAGATCAATTGAGCTAAGTCTTCAATGGAGTAGATGTCGTGGTGAGGAGGAGGGGAAATTAAAGATACGCCTGGCGTTGAATAACGAGTTTTCGCAATCCATGGATAGACTTTCTTTCCTGGCAAGTGTCCACCTTCACCTGGTTTTGCGCCTTGTGCCATTTTGATTTGAATTTCTTTGGCACTGACTAAGTATTCTTCGGTGACACCAAAACGACCACTTGCCACTTGTTTAATAGCGGAGTTCTTTTCTGTACCTAAACGTTCTGGCTTTTCACCACCTTCGCCCGAATTGGATTTACCACCCAAACGGTTCATCGCAATCGCCATGCAAGTATGCGCTTCTTCAGAGATAGAACCATAGCTCATGGCACCTGTTTTAAAGCGTTTTACGATTTCATATTCACTCTCTACTTCCGATAATGGAATTGAATTTCTTGTCTTTTTAAAGTGCAATTGACTTCTCAAATGATGTTTTTGACAGTTTGAATTTAATTCGTTGGAATATTCCTTAAATAAATCATAATCGTTGGTTTGTGTAGCTCTTTGAAGTTTCACAATTGTTTCTGGAGAATATAAGTGATCTTCTTTTCCATCTCCCTTTCTTAGTTTATGGAATCCAATGGAATCTAGACTTGTATCGGTTGTAAGTCCTAATGGATCATAAGCACGATCATGATGGTAGATTAAATCTTTTTCGATATCTTCTAAAGTGATACCTTCCACTTCACTAATAGTGTTTGTGAAATAGGTATCGATGACATCTTTTGAAATTCCAATGGCTTCAAAGATTTGGGCACCTTGATAGGATTGAAGCGTTGAAATACCCATTTTGGCGGCAATCTTAACAATACCCTTTAAAATGGCTTCATTGTAGTCATCAATCGCAATGTTGACTTCTTTATCTAACATATTCAATTGAATCATTTCTTCAATGCATTCATGCGCTAAATATGGATAGATGGCGGTTGCCCCATAACCTAAAAGTGTAGCGAATTGATGAACATCTCTAGGTTCACCACTTTCGAGAATAATGGATATATCGGTTTTCTTTTTCGTTTTTACTAAGTGTTGTTCTAAGGCAGATACAGCTAAAAGACTAGGAATAGCCATATGACCTTCGTCTACACCTTTATCAGAAAGAATTAAGATATTTGCTCCATTTCTATAGGCTTTATCACATTCAATAAATAAGTTGTCTAAAGCTTCTTTTAAAGAAGTACCACGATAGAATAGTAGAGAAATGGTTTCGTTTTTAAATCCTGTTTGATTTAATTGACGAATCTTATCCATATCACGTGATGTTAGAATTGGATTATTAACCTCTAAGACTGTACAGTTGTCGGATTTGTCTTTTAATAAGTTTCCATCACTTCCAATATAGATGGTTGTATCTGTAACAACTTCTTCACGTAAAGAATCAATTGGTGGATTGGTTACTTGGGCGAAGAGTTGTTTAAAATAATGGAATAAACTTAAATGATTTTTGGAATAAATTGCCAAAGGGATATCGGTACCCATCGCACTTGTTGGTTCAAGTTTGACGCGGGCCATTGGTAAAATAATGTCTTTTACATCTTCATAGGTATATCCGAAGATCTTATAAAGAATATCTCTTTCATGTTGTGTATGGATATGTGTTTTTTTGTCTGGAGCAGGCAAATCTTTAAGGTGTAATAGATAGGTATCTAGCCATTCTCCATATGGATTTGAAGAGGCATATTCATTTTTTAAATCATAATCTTCAATCAATTCTTTTTTCTTTGTATCCACAAGCAACATTTTGCCTGGTTCAAGTCTTGATTTTTTTACGATTTTCTTTTCATCAATATCTAAAACACCGACTTCACTTGATAAAATCAACATGTTGTCGCTTGTTAGATAATAACGACTAGGTCTTAGTCCGTTACGATCAAGGACAGCTCCGACTTTTTCGCCATCACTAAATAAAATGGCGGCAGGACCATCCCAAGGTTCCATCATTGTGGCATAGTAGTGGTAAAAATCTTTTTTCTTTTGGTCCATGTCTTGGTGTTTCCATGGTTCTGGAATTAAGATCATAACGGCTTTTTCTAGTGGCATTCCATTCATAACTAAAAACTCAAGGGCATTATCGAGCATGGCAGAATCCGAACCTGAAGTATTGATGATAGGTAGGATCTTACTTGAATTTTCATCTAAAAATTCAGAGTGCATACTTTCTTCACGCGCTAACATCTTGTTGACGTTTGCACGAATGGTATTGATTTCACCATTGTGGGCAATAAAACGGTTTGGATGGGCTCTTTGCCAAGATGGTGTGGTATTGGTAGAGAAACGTGAGTGTACGATCGCAATGGCAGATTTATAATTTTTGTCTTGAAGATCTAGGTAAAAGTTTCTTAATTGGGATACTAGAAACATGCCTTTATAGACAATAGTACGACTGCTTAAGCTTGCGATATAGGTTTCTTTACAACTCTTTTCAAATTCACGACGAATGACATATAAGACTTTGTCAAAGTCTACATCTATCGAAATATTTTTAGGCCTTTCAATAAAAGCTTGATAGATATTTGGCATGCAGTCCTTGGCCTTTTGACCTAAGATAGATTCGTTACAAGGAACTTTTCGCCATGTGATAAATTTGCAGCCTTCTTGTTCTACAAATTTTTCAAACATCTTTTTATGTTGATTTAAAAGAAGTTTATTTCTTGGCAAGAAAAACATACCGATTCCATAGTGTTCTGGTAATTTGATGTTGTCTTTCTTTAATGTCTTTTTAAAAAAATCATCACTAATTTGAAGTAAGATTCCAACACCATCCCCCACTTTACCACTCGCATCTTTACCGGCTCTATGTTCTAATTTTTCTACAATGTGTAATGCCTTATCGACAACGTCATAGCTTTGTTTGCCATCGATTTGGACTACGGTACCAATACCGCAGGCATCATGTTCAATTTCAAAATTCATAGTTTACACAATCCTTCCTATTTTCCGCTGTCTCCATAGTTTGATAAATATCGAGCGCTTGGATCATTGACGTTACATCCTTCCCAGTTCTTATTTGGCATCCAGAAATCTTTGATCATACTCGCTTGGTTTGGATAGTAGGATTCAAAAATCTCTCGATATAATAGGGATTCCTTTGTGAATGGAGTACAGTATTTGTATTTTTTTACTTTTTCTTTAAATTCTTCATCTGTGTAATAGCTTTGGGCATATTCTTTGATGTCATCACTTAAAGAGTGTCCTACCGCATCCGAGAAGGCGGCTTTTTCACGCATCAAAATGTCATAAGGAAGAATTTCATCTTTTTCAAATGCATGACGAAGCAGATATTTTCCTTTATGATATGTATTCATTTTCTTTTCAGGATCAATGGCCATGACATATTTGACAAAGTCTAAATCGCCAAAAGGAACACGAGCTTCAATGGAGTTTGTGGAAATACAACGATCAGCTCTTAATACATCGTACATGTAAAGTTCATGTACTCGTTTTACACTTTCTTCTTGAAATGCATCTGCACTTGGCGCAAAGTCGGTATATTTATAGCCGAATAATTCATCACTGATTTCTCCGGTAAGTAATACGCGAATGTTACTTTGTTCATGAATGGCTTTACAAATTAAATACATTCCAATGCTGGCGCGAATGGTTGTGATGTCAAAGGTTGCTAAAGTTTTAATGACGGGTTTAATAGCCTGTAAAACATCATCTTTATTAATTATAATTTCATGGTGGTTGCTACCAATAAAGTCAGCGACTTCTTTGGCATATTTTAAATCAATCGCATCTTCTTCCATTCCAATCGCATAGGTTTCGATGGGTTTGTTGAGTAATTTTTGGCTGATGGCACATACTAAACTTGAATCCAATCCTCCACTTAATAAGAATCCTAGTGGAGCATCAGCATCCAATCTTTTCTTAACACCTTCCACTAATTTATCGTGGATGTTTGTACAGATGGTTTCAAGATCTGAAGTGATTACTTCATCCACTTTAGTAACATCTAAGTAACAAGTGAATTTTCCATCGGCATAATAGAATCCCGGAGGGAAGGGAAAGATTTGTTCAACAATTGAAACAAGATTTTTAGCTTCGGAAGCGAATACAATATTATGGTTTTTATCATAGCCATAGAACAAGGGACGAATACCAATGGGGTCACGGGCAGCAACAAAGTCATTTTTCTTGGCATCATAAATAATGCATGCGTATTCGGCATCTAGCTTTTTAAACATGTCTAAACCATATTTTTCATAGAGTGGTAAAAGAATTTCACAATCACTTTGCGAAATAAATGTATAGCCATCTTTTTCGAGTTCTTCTTTTAACTTTCGAAAGCCATAGATTTCACCATTACATACGACAAGGTTGTTATTTCTAACAAATGGCTGCATGCCTTCTGGACTGAGTCCCATAATGGATAGTCTTTGAAAGCCTAAATAGCCACATCCTACTTGTTGAATTCTTTCATCATCAGGTCCTCTAGAATAGGTGCTTTCCAATGCTTTATGAATTGTGTTTTCGCTTATTTTTAATGATTTATATCCTATAATTGTACACATAAATAATATCTCCTTAGAACGGAAAAGCCGGCAATTGCCGGTTTATAGAATTGAGAATAATAATTTTCCATAGGTTGGGAATGGCCAAGCTTCATTTGATGTTACGACTTCTAATTCGTCACATGGTTTTCTTAAGGCCGCCATATCTTGAATGATGAAGTCTCTTACATAGAAGGCTGATTTTTCAAAATCATCGATTGAATGTAGTTTTTCAACATCTTTTTCTAATGTGATCAAAGCTTGATAAGCTTCGGTTAAATATTCACTGACCTTTTTAGCTGTTTCAAGTTCATATGTTAAGTCAATGCCAATGGCTTTTTTGTTTGCGATAGTATCTGTCAATTCTTTAGAGAACTTACTTGCAGCTGGTAAAATGTCTTTTTTGGCAATGTCTAACATAGTCAAAGCTTCAATGTTGATTTGTTTTTCATATTCATCCATTAAGATTTCATAACGAGATTGGACTTCTTCTTTTGATAAGACTTTCTGTCTTTCAAATAATTCAATGTTTTCTTTTGTTTTGAAATATGGTAAAGCATCAGGCGTTGTCTTAAGATTTAATAGACCTCTAGATTCAGCTTCTTTAACCCAAGAATCATCGTAGCCATTGCCATTGAAGATAATGCGTTTGTGGTTTTTGATTGTATCTTTGATCAATGCATGTAATGTCGTGTCAAAATCATCTGCAGCTTCTAAGATATTCGCAAATTTTTCGATTTCATCCGCAATCACTGTATTTAATACAATGTTGCATCCGGCAATACTTGAGTTTGATCCTGGCATTCTAAATTCGAATTTATTTCCTGTAAATGCGAATGGAGAAGTACGGTTACGATCGGTAGAATCTTTAGGGAATTTAGGAAGAACAGTAGCACCAATCTTCATCAATTCTTTTTCTTTTCCATCATATGGTTTCTCTTCTTCAATGGCCTTTAATACAGCGGTTAATTCATCACCTAAGAAAATGGAGATGATAGCTGGAGGAGCTTCATTTGCACCTAATCGGTGATCGTTTCCTGCAGTAGCTACGCTTAATCGTAATAAGTCTTGGTGTTCATCAACGGCTTTGATAATGGCAGCTAAGAAAACTAAGAATTGCGCGTTTTCATGTGGCGTATCGCCTGGTTCTAGTAGGTTGATGCCTGTATCTGTAGATAATGACCAGTTATTGTGTTTACCACTTCCGTTGATGCCTTCAAATGGTTTTTCATGAAGTAGGGCAACCAATCCATGCTTTTTGGCAACTCGCTGAATCAATTCCATTGTCAATTGGTTATGGTCTGTTGCGATATTTGTCGTTGTAAAAATTGGGGCTAATTCATGTTGAGCAGGGGCTACTTCGTTATGTTCCGTTTTAGCTAAGATGCCAAGTTTCCACAATTCTTGATTTAAATCCGACATGAATTCTTGTACACGCGATTTAATAGTTCCAAAATAGTGATCTTCCAATTCTTGTCCTTTAGGGCATGGTGCACCAAATAGTGTACGTCCTGTATAGATCAAGTCTTTTCTTTGTTCATAATATTTCTGGTCAACTAAGAAATATTCTTGTTCAGGTCCTACGGTTGTTTTAATGGTCTGAACATCGTCATTGCCAAATAGTTTCACAATACGTAAAGCTTGTTTATTAATGGCTTGCATACTTCTAAGTAGTGGGGTTTTCTTGTCTAGGGCATGTCCTGAGTAAGAACAGAATGCGGTTGGAATACATAGTACGCCATTTTTAATAAAGGCATAACTTGTTGGATCCCAAGCTGTATAGCCTCTTGCTTCAAATGTGGCTCTTAGTCCACCATTTGGAAAACTTGAGGCGTCAGGTTCACCTTTGATTAATTCTTTACCACTAAATTCCATAATGACTTTGCCATCTTTATCGGGATTAATAAAGCCATCATGCTTTTCAGCAGTAACTCCTGTCATTGGTTGGAACCAGTGTGTATAGTGTGTTGCACCTTGTTCTAAAGCCCATTCTTTCATGGCGTGGGCTACCGCATTTGCGATTTTGATATTTAACTGTTTACCTTCGCGAATGGTTTTTTCTAATTCGCGGAAAGTATCTTTTGCGAGTTTTTCTCGCATAACAGATTCATCAAAAACTTTGCTTCCAAAAATTTCTTCTACGTTTGATTTCATAATGGCTCTCCTTTACATAAAAAAGGGCAAGGACACGAAAAACATGAGGGATAAACCTCTGCTTTTTTTTGGCGTCCTTGCCATGTATGCATTCATTATAAACAGATATTTTGTGTTGTCAATGAAAAAATGTAAAAAGATTTGAAAACAATATGAAAATAGTGTATTAATTATTCGAGGTGAAAATTATGACTTATGAAGATGTATTGAGTTTTTGTGAAGAACAAGACGTTCGTTTTATTCGTCTTTCTTATTTTGATATTTATGGTAGGCAGAAAAATGTTTCCGTTTTACCAACCGAATTAAAAAGAGCTTTTATAGAAGGAATTAGTTTTGATGCCAGTGCCATTGATGGCTTTTTAGATGAAGTGCATAGTGATTTGTTCTTATTTCCAGATCCAAATACGATGAGTATTCTTCCTTGGCGAAGTATGGATGGCAGTGTAATTCGTATGTATTGTGATATTCAATATCCGGATGGAACGCCTTTTGAAAGGGATGTAAGGTATATACTAAGAAAAGCAGTTAAAAAGGCAAAGAAAAAGGGAATCACAATTAATTTTGGCTCGGAATTTGAATTTTATTTATTTAAACAAGATGAAAATGGCAACAATACCTTTGTTCCTTTAGATCAAGGTGGATATATGGATATTGCCCCTTTAGATAAGGGTGAAAATATTCGTCGTGAAATTTGTTTAACCTTATCTGAGATGGGTATTGATCCGGAGGTTTCACATCATGAGATGGGTCCGGGTCAAAATGAAATTGATTTTCGTTATTCACAAGCTTTACAGGCAGCCGATAATGCGGCTACTTTTAAGTGGGTTGTAGAGGCTTTAGCGAATATGCAAGGTTTAGTGGCGGACTTTTCACCAAAACCAATAGAGGATGCTCCAGGTAATGGTATGCATATTAATATGAGTGTACAAAGTCATGAGGAGTTGTTGATGCCTTTTATGGCTGGAATCTTACATCATATTGAGGAGATGACTTTATTTTTAAATCCATCAAAAGATTCATATAAACGTATGGGTAAGGATAAGGCGCCTAGTTTCATTTCTTGGTCCTGCCAAAATCGCAATCAATTGATTCGTATTCCGGCTACGCATAGTTCGAATCGTATGGAGTTAAGAAGTCCGGATTGTAGTTGTAACATCTATCTTGCGTATGCCTTATTGATTTATGCCGGTTTAGAGGGTATTGAAAAGAATATGATTCCAGATCCTTGTACGGATGTAGTTAGTGTTGATACAAAAAGACTTCCTCAAAGTTTAAAAGAGGCAAAATTAATAGCTTCAAATGCATCTTGGTTAAAAGAAATATTAGGGAACGATATAGTGGATATTTATGTTGGGTAAGTGCGTATGGAGGCAAGTAAAGTATTAGTAATAGGAAATGAGAATTTCTTAGCTTTATTAAAAAATACGGCCAATTATCAATATGTACTTTCAAAAACATATAATGATGCCTTTAGCAAGTTAAGGAATACTCAATTTGATATTGTGGTGATCTTGTATTCGCAAACGCAAAGTGGTCTTTTGAATTTTGCGAAGAGTTTAAATGCGCAAGTCCTTATGGTGTGTAAGCAGGAAATCTATGATCAAGTTTTATATCAGTGTAAAGATAGTGGTATAATACTTTTGTCGTATCCCATTAAGAAACAAGTTTTGTATGAGACTTTCCAAATGATGAAGAGTTTAAAATCGAAGATTGCGATGTATGAAAAGAAAATCCATAAGCTTGAGCAGAAATATTTAGAGCTTAAGATGGTGGATCATTGTAAGTTGGTTTTGATCTCAAATTATCATTGGAGTGAAGAAAAGGCGCATCACTATATTGAAAAGATAGCGATGGAGCAGCAAAAAACGAAGTTTCTTGTGGCCAAAGAATTATTAGAGGAGTTTTCAAAATGAAAAAGATTCAAAAAACGAATGCGATGCGTTTTTTAGATCAGCATAAGGTGGAATACAAAGCGCATACGTATGAACATAAAGATGGGGATCCTGTAGATGGTGTGCATGTTGCGAATATGTTAAATCAGCCTGTTGAAAAGGTATATAAGACATTGGTTACTATTTCGAACACAAAAGAATATTTAGTTTATATGATTCCAGTTGAAAAAGAATTGGATCTAAAGAAGTGCGCAAAAGTAGCAGGTGTTAAATCTTGTGAAATGATTCATGTAAAGGATATTAATAAGATCACGGGTTATATTCGTGGTGGTTGTTCTCCTTTGGGTATGAAAAAGCAGTTTCGTACATTTATGTATGAGGATGCATTAAATAAGGATAAAATCTATTTTAGTGCAGGTAAGATTGGTATGCAGATTGAGATGGATCCTAAAGTATTAGTGGATTTAATTCATGTACAAGCTGTAGATATCATAAAGGAGTAATATAGCATGTGGGCAAGTGAGAGTGTATTTTATCAAATCTATCCTTTTGGTGCTTGTGGAGCGCCATTTGAGAATGACCATGTTCTAGAACATAGAATTCATAAGTTAGAGGAATTTATTCCGCATTTAAAGAAATTAAAAATAGACTGTATCATGTTGAATCCAATTTTTGAAAGTCGTACACATGGCTATGATACAACGGATTTTAAAACGTTAGATACGCGTCTTGGTACAAATGAAGACTTAAAAGAAGTCATAGAAAAATTCCACAACAACAACATTAAAATTATATTAGATGCCGTATTTAATCATGTGGGTCGTGATTTCTTTGCGTTTCAAGATGTATTAGAAAAGAAGTGGGATTCACCTTATAAGGATTGGTTCTATATTGATTTTAATGGAAACAATCACTACAATGATGGATTCTGGTATCAGGATTGGGAAGGCAATGATATCTTGGTGAAGTTAAATCTTCAAAATCAAGAGGTCGTAAATTATATTCTAAGCGTAGTGGATTTTTGGCAAGAAGAATTCAAGATTGATGGTTTAAGATTGGATGTCGCATATTGTCTAGATAAAAACTTCCTTCAAACATTACATAATCATGTAGATAGAGATTTCTTCCTTTTAGGTGAAACTTTACATGGAGACTACAATCAGTGGATGAATGAGACTATGTTGGATTCTGTCACAAATTATGAGTGTTATAAGGGGTTGTATTCAAGTTTTAATTCGGCTAACTTCTATGAAATTCTATATTCATTGAATCGTCAATTTGGCAAAGATCCATGGTGCTTATATACGGGTAAACATTTATTTAACTTTGTGGATAATCATGATGTTGAAAGGGTCGCATCTATTCTAGAGGATAAAAAACAATTGCCATTAATTTATACGATGTTATTTACAATGCCAGGTATTCCATGTATCTATTATGGTAGTGAATGGGGTATCGAAGGGAAAAAGAACTGGAATGATACGGATCTTAGACCAGAAATCAAAGTGTTTGAGTGGAATGAATTAACAGATACCATTCAAAAGTTAATCCACCTGAAACATAATCATTCCGCTTTATCTTATGGAGACTATACGCAGATTGGTATCACAAATACGGCTTGTATCTATCAAAGACAAGATGAAAAGGAATGTCTATGGATTTGTATGAATATGAAAAATGAAGTTCAAACATTAGGTTTTAATGGACAAGGTAACTTCATCGATATTGAAACAAATGAAGAGGTTCCTGTTAATAATGCACTTGAGTTTAAGCCTTATGAAGTAAGAATATTAAAGAAAGTATCGTAATGGACAATGTTATTTAGTTAATAATGAAAAGACTGTTTAGATTGATGCATCTAGGCAGTCTTGTCATTTGTTTTCACGACAAAAAATGCACATTTCTGTTACATCGTTGGACATATGGTCATAAACATCACTCTAAACGGTAATTGAAGGAGACTAAAGCTTTTGGATTCAATTTTCTTTTATTCTGTCGGTCTTTGCGAATAGGAAGAATTTCCTTGGCAATCACATCATAAATGTAAGAAGGTACTTTTGCCCTTTTGAGATGTTTTCGAATGATATGGAAAGCTCGGATAAAGTCAAACTGATATTTATATTTACGCTTTCGCTTGGCAATATCAATTCCATTTGTGATGCGACTATAGAATTTATAAACTAACATCTTTGCATAGATTTCCTGCTCAATCAGTTTTTGTTTCTCAGCATGCAGTGTATTTGAATCTAAATCATATTTTAGCTCGCGATAACTGGTTTCAATCTTACATCGAAGATGATACAGCTCTTTAATATCCTGAATAACGAATTCATCTTTATCCAGATTCGTTACAATGTATTCATATGTATCTTCTGTAATTTTGAATCGAATCACTTGGCACTCAAAATCATAATATGGAGTATCCTCAAAGTAGTCAAACCGTTGATTCTTTGGTACGAACTTATAGATTTCAGGATGGGCTTTGATTTTGTTCGTCTGCTTTATATAAAACTGAAATAGGAACGACTCTTCAAAAATTCTACTGTTGCGTTTTCGTTAAAACTCCTTTGTCTAAAGTATATTTGCAAGTTAGAGAAATCATTTTTGTTTCTCAGACCCGATTTTTAGACCATAGAGGTTCTATTATTAGCTTACTTGATTATTTAAAAAAATATGGTATATTAATCATGTAAGTGGCGTACCTAGTACGCTAGAACTGGTCCACCTGAAAGGGAGGGGCCTTTTTGTTTTGTCATTTTTTCTGATGATAGTTGGTTTTGTTAAATATATAAGAAAAATCGGTGGTTTGTATTCCATCGATTTTTATATGTTTCTTAAAATCTTATTTAAATATACTACTTGTTTTTTGTTGTAATCACATTTTGATAATTTTTGAAATTTTACACGACGAACGACATTAATAGAATGAATGTTTCCAGAAAAATATAAATCTTTTAGAAGGTCTAAAATTTTAAATATTGCTTCTTCTTTCCCTTCATTTTGATACTTTAATAATACGGGTATTAATGGCTCATAGTGGTTAATATTATTTCGTATTTTTCTTATAAAATTAATATTTGATGATAATGCATTAATTTCTCTATACGATACATTTTGCTTTTTATAGATTGTTTGACAAAAACTTAATCTATCTTGTATTTTTAGCATGTTATATAAAGCTAATACATCTCCCAATGATAGTGTATGAATAACTCCCCATATAGGAGGAACTGTGTTCTTGTTAAAATTATGTTGTATTAACATATTTGAAGAGTAACCATGTGTAGTATTTAGTTTTAATATGGTATCTAAAGCACGTCTTCTATTTGCAATAATATTTTTGTTAGCTTGAACTTCTCTCATATTAGAATTATACATTTTATCAAAATACAATAAATCATAGCAATTAAAATGACAATCTAATTGTAAAATATTATGACAGTGTTGAATTCTTTCAGTACTAGGTAAACAAGATGATAATCGAGAAAGTTCGGAATAATCATTGCATGATAAATTTGTATCTTTGAATTTTTCAGATAATTTTTCTGCAACATATGTCTTGAAGTGTTTCTCAAAACATTCGATGTACATGCTAAATTTATTGCTTATAAAATCATCTATCTTTGCTAAATTAATATATTCGGCAAAGTCACCATTTTCTTTGTATATATATTCTTGTCTCATCGTGTCAAAATTTGTGCAAATCAATCTTTTATATGGTGATACAAGTGTTGTATATCCTCTTTCATTAAATATATTTTCTGGAATTGTTTCACGATTTATATTTTTGTGAATTACTAATTCATCAATCAATTCCTCATTATTCATATATGGCTTCATAAGTCAAGTAACTCCTTATAGTGATTATTTTATCATCTTTATGCAGTAAAAAAAAAGAGGATATAAAACTTAGTTCGAAATATGCGTTCAAAGACTCATCTAACTAATCACTGTTTTGGAATAAGGTGTGGTAAGAACCTCCCGAAAGTAGTCAAGCTACAGGGTATAAATATACAAATCCACATTCACATATTCAATTTTACAAATTAACAAAACCGTCTTCAACCACGGTTATTAAAGGTTGAAAGAAAGGAGAAGTATGTTGTAAATGACCAGCTAGATGGATCAATTACAATATACCCAGTAAAAAAGTATGATATTATATCACGGAACAACTCTAAGTAGAGGAGAGGGGATAATTAAAGATCATTGTATTAAACATGATATATCAAGAGTATATACAAATACAGGAAAATTAGATTGTGACACAACTAATGGATATGTTTATTTAACGCCTAATATAGAAACTGCATATTTTTATGGAAACATAAACTCGCTTCGTTCTGAAACAAACGATGATTTAAAATATGTTTATATATTTAAAGTGGAAATCAATGAGGATAAATTATTGCCAGACTATGATGAGTTAAAAATTAAAAAAATTAAAAGTAAAGATGTAACTTGGAAAGAAAGTCTCGCAATTTGCAAAACTGTAAGAGTGGATGAAGATGTTAATGTGAATAAAGCTGAGTATTTAATGCTTCCAAATACTATGAATCATAAAGAAACAGAGGATAATCTTAACTTAGTTCGTGAACTGAGCAAATCTGAAGTACAAAGTTTAGATGCTAATGTTGTTTTGAAAGAGATTTTAAGTAAATGGAGTTGGCAAAAATTATAGTTTGTTTATAGCGTAATTTACGAACATAAATGATAACTAAAAAAATGTAAAATTTTGAGCATTCAGAAATATCCAAATTTGATTATATTGATATCTTCCATAATTGCTTTGAAAGATATATGCAATAAAATCTGATGGCTTAATTGATTTTGATCTTAAGACTTCAAATGGTAATATATATCCAAAAAAATCTATATCTGATACTGGATTAGAAAATATTTCTACAGTTGAATTTGAAGTTCATGCATATAAATAGTTTACGATTAAATAGTAAAGCCATCCTTTGTGATTTGCATTCATTAATGATGGCTTTTTTTACGGATTATGTAAAAACACTGGAATTTTAGATATAATAAGAAAGTGTATTATGCTGCATAAAGAAGGGTGATTGAATATGTTGAAAAAGTTTACTGTTAGCAACTTCAAGAATTTTAAAGATGAGATTTCTCTTGATTTTAGTAAAATTGGTGAATATTCATTTAATGCGGATTGTCTTTCGATGAGGTTGATTTATGGGCGTAATGCGACTGGAAAGACAAATTTTGGTAGGGCACTTCTTGATATTAAATCTTTACTGTGTGGTACGCAAAGTAGTGGCTTGATCAATGAGGATGGCGCGGCAAAGTTTAAGTATGAGTTTCAATTTGGAAGTGATGAAGTTACTTATAAATATTCTAGGTTTGAAAACAGGAATTTATGTGATGAAGAATTGTATATAAATGGAGAAGCTATATTTAAGTGTGATTTTAAAAATAGTAAATTTGATTTTCAAGGTTTAAGTATAATTAGTGCGGAGACTGTGAATACGAATCGTTATGTAAATAAAGATGAGATGGATAATGAGTATGTGTTACCTTTTTTGAGATGGCTAATAAACAATACGGCTTTTAGTGATGATTCTGTTTTGATTCAATTATTTGAATATGTACGTAAAATGGACATGATTACTGTGGGAAATGATTTGTTGTATTCTAATAGAAATTTTCTTGAGAATTTAAAAAATCCGGTTTATTTACATAACTTTGAAGATTTTTTGAATTTGATGGGAATTGAATGTAAATTGGTTTTACAAGAATTGCCAGATGGTCAGGTTGAATTATATTTTGCTCATAAAAAGTTAGTTCCATTTTATAGTACTGCATCAAGTGGGACGTTGGCATTAACAAGTCTTTATCAAAAAATAGTATCTAATCTTTCATTGATCTATTTAGATGATTTTGCTGCTTTTTATCATTATGAAATGGCTGAAAAATTAATTTCTTTTATCAAAAACAAATACCCAGAATGTCAATTTATTATGACATCACATAATACGAATTTAATGACAAATAAAATTATGCGTCCAGACTGTTTGTTTATTCTATCGAGCAAGGGTACATTAACGGCACTTTGTGATGCGACTGAAAGAGAATTACGTGAAGGACACAATTTAGAAAAGATGTATATTAGTGGAGAATTTGAAAAGTGTGAATAGTTTGTCTTTTGATATTGACTAAGTGTTCATTACAAGACTTTGTAGTACTAGTTTTTATAAATGTTTTGTATTATACTTGAAATGATTCCATATGGGAATTCATTTTTTTTGGAGGAGTTATGAAAATTATTGTAGTGGGTGATGGAAAAGTTGGGTTTGCGATCGCAAAACAATTGAACCAGGAAGGTCATGATATTACAGTGGTTGAAAATAAATCGAGTGTTCTATCAAGTACCATGAATCAGTTGGATATTGTTGGCGTACAAGGAAATGGTGCGAGTTTAGATACGTTAATGGAAGCTCGTGTTTCATCTTCGGATTTGTTGATTGCGGCTACATCAACGGATGAAGTTAATATTATTTGTTGTTTATTGGCAAAGAAATTGGGTGCAAGACATACGATTGCACGTATTCGTAATCCGGAATACAACAATACCGTTCGTTTGATTAAGGATGAGTTGGGATTGAGTATGAGTATCAATCCGGAGCAGGCTGCAGCTCGTGAAATTTTGCGTGCGATTCGTTTCTCAAATTCGATCAAGGTTTCTTCTTTTGCGAAAGGAAGAATTGAACTTGCGGAAGTGAAAATTAAAGAAAATTCGCCACTTTCAAATATGCGTATTTGCGACATCAATCGTCGTATGAAAAGTGAAGTATTATTTGTGGCTATTCAAAGAAATGGGGAAGTGATCATTCCAAATGGAAATACCGTCATCTATGAAAAGGATCGTGTCACATTAACGGGTTCGACAACACAGCTTGAAAAGTTCTTTATTAAAGTGGGTATTTTAAGTAATCGTACGGTCAATGAAGTAATGATTGTTGGTGGTGGAAGAATCACATATTATTTGACCAATATGTTGTTAGAACTGGGAATGGATGTAAAGATCATCGAAATCAATAAGGATAAGTGTATTAGTCTTGTAGAAAAATTCCCACAGGCAACAGTCATTCATGGGGATGGTACGGATCATGAATTATTATTAAGTGAATCTTTAGAGGAAATGGATGCCTTTATTGCACTTACAGATAATGATGAGGAGAATGTCATTATTTCAATGTTTGCCCAGTCTCATGGTGTTACACATGTACTTCCTAAGGTAAACCGTGTTTCTTTAGGTTTCTTGTTGGATAAGTTAGGACTTGAAAATTCGATTACGCCTAAGTTTATTACGGCCAACCAAATTGTGCAATATGTTCGTGCTATGCAAAATACGGTTGGATCGAATGTTGAATCATTGATCAAACTTGTAAATGATAAAGTTGAAGCTTTAGAATTTAGAGTGCGTGACAATTGTCGTTTTATTGATGTGCCAATTAAGGATCTAAATATTCGTAAAGGGATCATCATTGCGTATGTAACGCATAAGGGCGTTTCAAAAGTGGCAACGGGAGATACGCGTATTCAATTGTCAGATACGGTTATTATTATTAGTAAAGTTGCAGGATTGAGGGATATCAATGATTTACTATCTTAAGCACAATTTACATAAATTAAACTGGGCTATGATTGGTAACGTATTGGGTATGGTTTTAATTGCACAAGCTTGCCTAATGGTTTTACCGGTCATTGTGGATTTGATCTATCAAGAGGGATTGTATGATTCTTACTTGATAGTGATTGGAATCTGTCTAGTTTTAGGATATGCGCTAACGCGTACACGTGCAAAAGTCAATAACTATTTTGCGAAAGATGGAATGATTGCGGTAGGACTTGCGTGGATCGTTGTATCTTTCTTTGGTGGTTTACCTTTTTATTTATCGGGTGAAATTCCTTCTTTTGTGGATTGTTTCTTTGAAGCGGTTAGTGGATTTACAACGACAGGATCGAGTATTTTAACGGAAGTTGAAAATTTGAAGCATGCCACACTCTTCTGGCGTAGCTTTACGCATTGGATTGGTGGTATGGGAATTTTAGTCTTTATTTTGGCAATACTACCAAAATCCAATGATCGTGATATGCATATTATGCGTGCAGAAGCACCAGGACCTACCATTGGTAAGCTTGTGCCTCGTATGCGTCAATCGGCTATGATTTTATATACAATGTATATGGGTCTTACGATCATTCAAGTGATTTTACTTTTAATTGGTAAAATGCCATTGTTTGATGCGCTTTGTAACACATTTGGTTCAGCAGGTACGGGTGGTTTTGCGATTAAGAATACAAGTATTGGTGCCTACAACAATTCGTATTATGAAATCATCATTACGATTTTTATGATTTTATTTGGTGTTAACTTCAATATGTATTATTTCCTTTTAATTAAAGATTTTAAACAAGTCTTTAAAAATGAAGAGTTGCGTGCCTATTTAGGTGTGATTTTATTCTCTATTGTTTGTATCACAATCAATATTTTGTCTATGTATAATTTTGATGTATTGAAATCCATTCGTCTAGCTAGTTTTCAAGTGGGTTCCATCATTACAACAACAGGATATTCAAGTTGTGATTATAGTGTATGGCCACAATTTAGTAAGATGATATTATTCTTATTAACAGTATGTGGTGCAAGTGCTGGTTCGACTGGTGGTGGTGTAAAAATTAGTCGTCTATTGATTATTGTAAAGAAGATCAAGTTGGATATTCAAAAGTTATTACACCCACAAAAAGTAGAGGCCATCACAATGGATGGTAAAGTGGTGGATACAGAGGTTGTCAATCAGATCATGGCTTATTTCTGTAGCTTTATCATCATTGTTGGAATCTTATTGTTCTTGATTTCCTTTAATAATTTTGATTTTGAAACAACCATTACATCCGTCATTACATGTATTGGAAATGTGGGTCCTGGATTTGGCTTGTGTGGTCCAATGGGCAACTTCTCCATGTTCTCTGACTTTAGTAAGATCGTACTCTCTTTTGCAATGTTGATTGGTCGTTTGGAGATTTATCCAATTATCATTTTCTTGGCTCCAGTACTTGGAGTTCGCCATGTTTCTAAATCATTTCATAAGCGTAAAAAAAGAAGAATTTAATTGAAGAATAATCATTTGTCTGGCAATGTATTAAGTTAAAATAACGGCTTGATCAATAGTTTATGATTCATTGCGTCTTCTTTTTTCGGAATATTTGAAGTATAAGATTAAATAGAGATGTATACAAAAACTTGGCAAATGAAAAGAGCCCATACAAATCATTTTATTATATGATTTTGTGGGCTCTTTTTCTAAGTAATAGCTAGATTCAATTTCTCAACGTAGACGATACGACTTTTTGATATCTTGCATACTGAATTCATTTTCATCTAAATTTGTTAAGATGCATTCATATGTATGCTCTGTAATTTTAAAACGAACCAATCGACATTCAAAATCATAGAATGGAGTATCACCAAAATAATCAAATCGCTGATTTTGTGGCACAAACTTATAGATTTCAGGATGAGCTTTTATTTCATTCGTCTGTTTTCTAGTCAATGTGCGTTTGACTTGCACATCAAATTCGCCATCTGAAAATGGTCCAAAACTACGTAATATACCAGTGGAATAAATATTCTTGATTCGGACCAGATACTTATTTCCAGATAATTTAATCTTCTTAAAGGAATTGATGGATTCATATCCTCTGTCTGCAATGAATATAGCTTTGCTGTCTTTGTAGCGTTCTTAATGCATCACGTTTATCCTGTACAGACTATCCTTGTAAAATAACATCATCATAGGTGTATTCTAAAATATCATAGCTTGTATTCAAATGGTAGGCAGAGAATGGCTTGTCCGAATCATTGGCATTTTGGATTGTTGTTTTCTTATCCTTGATTTTAGAAGTAATAGGCAATTTAGAACCATCTACAGCTAAAAGACGGTATCCATTATATAACTTAGGCTTTCTTGTTCTGCCATTAAACAAATTGAATAAAGTATGAAAAGCATCAGGTTTAATTTTATCTCTTGCCTGTATAAAAGAAGATACAGTTGGCGTATCAAGGTGTTCCCAAACAGGTGTTTCCTTTTGCGAGTAAAGTCTTTATCTGGATTGACAACAAATAAAGAAGTGGATTCATCTAATTAATATATGCATTGTTTTAATATCTTTTTCATGTGTTTAAATTTGTTCATAAGTATGCTCCCGTAATCGTATATTTATAAACAAATTACATATTTCTATATGATTATTCTATCGCGGAAAATAGTGATTATTTAAAAAACATTCATGGCTTATTGTGGGGGTAAGGGGGAGCTGCGTAAAATTTATTTGCATTTTTCAAAAAGTGTGGTATTTTACTTATGACGAAGGTTGGCCCATTGGCTGACAGGGAGAGTGGATACGTCCATTCTCTTTCGTATTATAGAACTAGAAGTTATTCAAGTAATAATTCTAGTTTTTTATTTTA
>ERZ773181.176-NODE-176-length-78465-cov-7.518046_pt1 | contig 78465 bp, 92 predicted proteins | sample MGYA00581001_ERZ773181 | MGnify/ENA primary metagenome ERZ773181 (study PRJEB29015, sample SAMEA2737780) | human gut metagenome | biome: human gut; feature: human-associated habitat; material: faeces | place: China | collected 2012 ...
AAGCGGTACGCGAGCTGGGTTCAGAACGTCGTGAGACAGTTCGGTCCCTATCTGTTGTGGGCGAAGGAGATCTGCGGAGAGCTGTCCTCAGTACGAGAGGACCGGGATGGACCTACCGCTGGTGCACCGGTTGTTCCGCCAGGGGCATAGCCGGGTAGCTAAGTAGGGAAAGGATAAGCGCTGAAAGCATCTAAGCACGAAGCCTACTCCAAGATGAGATCTCCCATTCGCAAGAAGTAAGACCCCTTAAAGACGATAAGGTAGATAGGCCAGGGATGGAAGTGCAGTGATGTACGGAGTTGACTGGTACTAATCGGTCGAGGACTTAATCAGGAATATGGAATTTCTTCAGAAAAGTTGTTCGGTTTTGAGGGATCGAAAGAGAACTCAAGATCCGGTGGCGATAGCAAAGTGGACACACCTGAACTCATCCCGAACTCAGAAGTTAAGCACTTTCACGGCGACAATAGTTGGGCTTGCCCCTGCGAAGATAGCTAGCTGCCGGGTCCTTTTTTTTTGATTTTTATTGATTATTATATGTAAATTTGATATTTTTTTATCTAAGGGATATTGTATTGTGGCATTCAAGGAGGCCGTTCATGTATAAAGTGAGTATATTGATTCCAGTATATAATGTGGAAAAATATTTATCGAAATGTCTGGAATCTATTCTTTTACAGACATACAAAAATATTGAAATTATTATTATAAATGATGGAACAACCGATTCATCTTTAGAAATTGCGAATTTATATGCAAGTAAGTATGATTTCATTCATGTATATAGCTATGAAAATGCAGGTATTTCCACTACTCGAAATCGGGCATTAGAAAAGGCTACGGGTGACTACTATTTATTTGTGGATAGTGATGATTATTTAGATCCTAAAATGATAGAAAAAATGGTTGATCGAGCTATACAAACAAAGAGTGACATCGTAACTTGCGGATATTGTATTGAATATAAAGGCTTATCCATACCAGTAAGTCCTATGCGAAAACAAACTATGGATTCTTTATCTGCACTAAGAGCATTGTCTCAAAATAAGGGGATTAATAATTATCCTTGGGGAAAATTATATGCGGCTTCTTGTTTTAGAAATGTTCTATTTCCTGATGAAAAAAAAGGTTTTGAAGATACTTATACAGTGTTTAAGGCAATCTATAATGCGAACCGCATATCTATAATGCCAAATTGTTACTATCATTATGTGAAACGTCCAGGATCTTTAACCGATCATATGGATATTGTGCAAGCTTATGAAATGCGTGCAGCCTATGAGTATCAAGAGCTTTGTTTGCATCAATGGTTTCCCAAAGAAAATTTTTATTACGATATTAACTTTTATAATAGTGATATGGTAATTTTATACACTTTGATTTTTTTCTATTCGAGAAAAGATCAACCTGTTTATGTACCAGCTGTAATTGATTGGTCAAAAATTAATATATTTTATAAAATAGGATATCGTGTATGGCGATTCATCGCGTGTATTAAGTTTGGATGGTCTTTAAAATGGCAAGAGAATTAATTCGTAAGGCAACTTTAGAAGATATGCCTATATTATTAGAAATATATGATAGAGCAAGAAAATTTATGGCTTCTTGTGGAAATGTAAATCAATGGACAAATGGATATCCATCAAAAGACATATTGTCTGAAGATATCGCAAAAGGTGAAATGTATGTTTTAGAAGATGAGGATGGTATTCAGGCTAGTTTTGTATTTTACTGTGGAATTGATCCTTGTTACAACAAAATCTATGATGGTCAATGGTTAAATGATGAGCCATATGGTGTGATTCATCGAATTGCGACTCGTGGATTAAAAAAACATATGGCCAATATCATTTTAGAATATTGTTTTTCAAAAATTGATAATATTCGTATGGATACGCATACGGATAATAAACCGATGCAAAATTTTATGATTAAACATGGTTTTAAACATGTTGGTACTATTTATTTAAAAAATGGACAAAGTCGTCTGGCATTCCATTGTAATTTAAATGAAAATTAGGTAAACTTAAAGAGTTTAGGGAGATTATTATTTATGGCATTTGAATCATTAAGTGAACGCTTAAATAAAGCATTTAAAAATATTTCAGGACAAGGGAAACTGACTGAAAAAAATATGAATGACATGTTAAAAGAAGTGCGCATGTCATTATTGGAAGCTGACGTTAATTACGATGTAGTTAAGAGCTTTGTTGAAAATGTAAAAGAAAAAGCACTTGGACAAGAGGTCTTGGATTCATTAAATCCTGGTCAAATGGTTGTCAAAATTGTTCATGATGAATTACAAGTATTATTAGGTGAAGAAGATGCTCGTATTCACTTTAAGAAGCAAGGTATGACAACGGTTATGATGGTTGGTCTACAGGGTACTGGTAAAACGACAGCAAGTGCAAAAATTGCCAATTACTGTAAAAATAAATTAGCTCGTCGTGTTTTATTGGTTGCGTGTGATGTTGTTCGTCCAGCCGCAATCGAACAGTTACAAACTCTTGGAAAGAGTATAGATGTAGAAGTATTTACATGTGGACCAGAAACATCAGCTGTTGAAACGGCTAAACAAGCATTGACATATGCGAAAGATCGTCAAAAAGATTTAGTAATCTTTGATACGGCTGGTCGTTTACATATTGATGAAGCATTGATGCATGAGCTTCAACAAATGAAAGAACTTGTTGTTCCAGATGAAATCTTATTAACTGTGGATGCGATGACAGGTCAAGATATTGTTACAGTTGCCAAAGAATTTAATGAACAATTATCAGTAACTGGTTTGGTTGTTACAAAAATGGATGGCGATGCACGTGGTGGTGGATTGTTATCAGTTCGATCTATCACAAATGTACCAGTATTGTTTGTATCCAATGGTGAAAAAGTGGATGATTTAGAAGAGTTCCACCCAGATCGTATGGCTGATCGTATATTGGGAATGGGAGACATTGTCACTTTAGTTGAACAAGCTCAAGATAAATTGGATATTGAAGTTCAGAAAAAAACAGCTGAACGAATGAAACAAGGTGTTTTTACATTCAATGATTTATTAGCACAGTTAGGCCAAGTTTCTAAAATGGGATCTATGCAAAAAATGATGAATATGATTCCAGGTATTAATAAGGTAGCTAAAAATTTAGATGATGAAAAAATGAATTCACAAATGAAAAAGAGTGAAGCCATTATTTTATCTATGACGGAGTATGAACGTGAAAATCCATCCTGTTTAAAAGCATCAAGAAAAAATCGTATTGCCAAGGGTGCAGGTGTGAAAGTCATAGATGTCAATCGTTTGATTAATCAATTAGAACAAATGCAGATGATGACTAAGATGATGAGTGGTAAGGTAAAACTTCCAGATATGGCTGGATTGCAGAATATGCAACGTGGCGGTGGAATTCCAGGTATGTCAAAGCATACTGGTAGTAAGAAACAGAAGGCTAAAAAGAAAAAGAAGAAAAAATAAAAAATATAAGGTGTAAAGTAAAAATACTTGACACCTTATATTATTCATGTTATTCTTTATGAGCTTTAATAAATTAGAAAAGGTAGGAATTTAAATATGGTTAAATTACGTTTAAAAAGAATGGGTAAAAAGGGTGCTCCTTTCTACCGTATAGTAGCAGCTGATTCACGTAGTCCTCGTGATGGTCGTTTCATCGAACAAATTGGTACATACAACCCAAGTAAAGCTGAAAACAAAGTTACTTTAGACAAAGAATTAACAAAGAAATGGTTAAGCAATGGTGCACAACCAACTGATACAGTTCGTTCAATTTTATCACACGAAGGTGTTTTAAAAGAAATGCACGAAGCTAAAAGTTCAAAATAATGATTGATTTAGAAAAAACATTATTAGACATTTGTTTACCACTTGTAGATGATCAAAAAGCATTATCTGTAAAAACAATGGCAACTACAAATGAAAATGAAATTTTATTGTATGTATATGCCAATAGTGAAGATGTTGCACGTTTAATTGGCCGTAAGGGAATTATGGCTAGCAGTATTCGTCAAATGATGTCTATTGCGGCACGTGATGTACACAAAAGAATTTCAGTAAAATTTGAAGCGTATTAGGATGTGATTTCACATCCTGATTTTTTTAGGGAGGACATATGATAAAAGTAGCTCAAATCATTAATACACATGGACTTAAGGGAGAATGTAAATTATATCTTGTGACAGATGATCCGCAACATCGTTTTGAAAAAGGAAGAGTCTTACATTTAGAAGATGGTCGTACTTTAACTGTAGTGCGTTATCACGAACAAAAAGGCTTTGGATATTGTTATTTTGAAGGTATTGATTCCATTGAAAAAGCAGAACAATTAAAGACAAAGAATCTATTTATTGCTCAAGAAGATTTACCAGACCTTGAAGAAGGTCAATATTATTATCATGAATTGATGAATTGTACTGTATATAATGAGGAAAAAGAAAATCTTGGTGAAGTTGTAGATATATTAGAAACAGGTGCCAATTTAGTACTTCGTGTAAAATCAAAAAATACAAGTTTTTTATTACCTTTTGTACCAGCATTTATTGTAGATGTAAATAAAGATACGCATGAAATCATAATTCGTGAAATGGATGGTTTACGATGAAAATTTCAGTACTAACATTATTCCCAGAATATTTTGAACCATTGATGACGACAAGTATTCTTAAGCGAGCCAAAGAAAAAGATTTATTTGAATTTGAAACGATTGATTTTCGAAAGTTTACAAAAGAAAAACATGGTCATGTAGATGATACGCCTTATGGCGGTGGAGCTGGAATGGTTTTGATGTGTCAACCAATATTAGATGCATTAGAATCTATTCGTACAGAAAATAGTACAGTGATTTTATTGACACCTCAAGGAAAGACTTTTAATCAACAAATCGCAAAAGAATTATCATTCAAGGAACATTTGATTTTTATATGTGGGCATTATGAAGGATTTGATGAAAGAATTCGTGATTATGTGGATATTCAAATGTCTTTAGGTGACTTTGTCTTAACTGGCGGAGAAAGTGCATGTATGGTTATGTGTGATTGTATATTACGAATACTGCCAGGTGTTATTAGACAGGATTCAAGCGATGATGATTCATTTTCAAATGGATTATTAGAATATCCTCAATATACTCGTCCTGAAGTGTATGATGGAAAAAGAGTTCCGGATGTATTATTGAGTGGTCATCATGCGAATATTAAAAAGTACCGTCATGAAGAATCTTTGAAACGAACAGCCTTATATCGTCCGGACTTATTAGAAAATTTAGATTTAAATAAAGAAGACCAAAAAGTTGTTGAGGCCGTATTAAAAAATAAAAATTAATCTTGCGTAAAATTGGTTGACATGATAATATAAATAGGCGTTTACGCATAGGTAGTTCCGCTGGCACATTGTGTGAATGAACTGATAACCAAATATTAGAAGAAAAGGAGAAAAGAAAATGAACTTAGCATTAGTTAATGAAGTAACAAAATCACAATTAAAAACTGACATTCCAGCATTCCGTTCTGGTAGTACTGTTCGTGTTCACGTTAGAATTAAAGAAGGTGACAAGAGCCGTATCCAGGTATTCGAAGGTGTTGTAATTGAACGTGCAGGTGGAGGAATCTCTGAAACATTTACTGTTCGTAAGATTTCTAACCAAATTGGTGTTGAACGTAAATTCCCTTTACACTCACCAATCATTGACCACATTGAAGTAGTTCGTCACGGTAAAGTACGTCGTAACAAATTATCTTACTTACGTAACCGTTCAGGTAAAGCTGCTCGTCTTAAAGAAGTTCGTTAATTATTTAAAAAAGTCTGATTTTCAGGCTTTTTTTTCTGAAAAGACTTATAATAGATTTATAACAATTAGGGGGATAGAAAATTATGAAGAAAGCTAAAAAAAGTGAGTTAAGATATAACGAGGATGATGAACGTACATTACTCGAAGATATACTAGGGTTTATAAAAGTTTTTGTAGTAAGTGCCATCGTCATTTTATTATTTGTGAACTTTGTAGCACACCCAGTACGTGTTGATGGAAGAAGCATGTATCCAACATTAAAAGATGGAGAATTTGGCTTTACCAATGTTGGAGGTGTACTCTTAAATGGTGTTAAACGAGGTGATATCGTTGTCGTAACTATGGAAGAAAAAGGACAAAAAACACATTGGGTAAAACGTGTTATTGGTATGCCAGGAGATACTATAAGTTGCGTAAATGATATCGTATTTATTAATGGAAAAGTATTGGATGAGACACAATATATAGATCCAGATTATCGTCAGTCATGTGTAGATAAATTTGGCTACTTCAATAAAGTGCCAAATACAGATAATACGGATGTTCAAGATTTTGAAGAAGTAAAACTTGGAGACGATGAATACTATGTGATGGGGGATAACAGACCATATTCTAAAGATTCTAGATATGTAGGTCCTGTTAAAAAATCACAATTATTCGCAAAGAAAATGTTAGTCTTGTTACCAATTTCAGATATAGGAGTGAAGGATTAGTGGCAAATGTACAATGGTTTCCAGGTCATATGACCAAAGCCAAAAGGCAAATGGAAGAAAATTTAAAAAAGGTAGATTTTATAATTGAGATTCGTGATGCAAGAATGCCAGATGCCAGCAAGAATCCAATGTTGGATCAATTGATTCAAAATAAGCCAAGATTGATTCTTTTATCGAAGAAAGATAAGGCAGATAAAGAACTTACGAAACAATGGGTAAATGCCTTAGAAACAGAGAATCAAAAAGTGTTAGCGTTGGATTTTATTCATGAAAATTTCTCAAAACAATTGATTAAGGCATCCAATGAATTATGTATAAATTTAATTGAAAAACAGAAACGTAGAGGAATGAAACCTAGAGCATTACGAGCTATGGTATGTGGAATACCAAATGTTGGCAAAAGCACATTTATCAATACGTTTGCGAAAAGAAAGGCAGCTCAAACAGGAGATCGTCCAGGCGTGACAAAAAGTCTTCAATGGATCAAAGTAGGACAAACTCTAGAATTACTAGATACGCCAGGAGTTTTGTGGCCTAAATTTGAGGATCAACAAGTAGGCTTGAAATTAGCCTTATTAGGTTCTATAAAAGATCAAGTTGTAAATATGGATGATTTAGCTTTATTTGCCTGTGAATATTTAATGAGCGAAAAACCAGAAATCTTTGATAGTGTATATCATGTAGAAATTGCGAATACACCTTATGAAACATTACAGAATATTGCCATAAAACGTGGTTATTTATTAAAGGGTGAAATCGATGAGAATCGTTTGATGTTAAGTTTTGTCAAAGATATTCGAGAAAATAAATGTGGCTTGATTACTTGGGAGAAACCACATGCTTGATAGACCTTTAGAACATGATTATTGGGATCAAAATCAAAGTGTTTTAGGAATGGATGAAGCAGGACGAGGACCTATTGCCGGTCCATTGATGGTTGCAGGTGTAATTTTTCCTAAGGGATATCATAATGAGTTGATTGATGATTCTAAGAAGTTGAGTGAAAAAAAGCGTGAAGCGTTGTTTAAAACAATTATTCAAGATGCTTTGTATTATCAAATTTTAGTTGTGGATGAAAAGACAATCGACAAAAAGAATATCTATCGTGCCACACAAGAAGCGATGATGGAAATCGCAAATAAGGCACAATGTGATTTTGTGTTAAGTGATGCGATGCCATTACCTGATATTGATAAACCTTTTCAAGCTATCGTAAAGGGAGATCAAAAATCATTATCCATTGCGGCTGCAAGTATTTTAGCAAAAGTAACCAGAGATCGTTGGATGAAAAAACTAGATGAAACGTATCCACAGTATGGTTTAGCTAAACATAAAGGGTATCCTACAAAAGCACATATTGAAGCATTAAATCAATATGGACTTCAAGATTTCTATCGTAGAAGCTATGGACCTGTAAAAAAACTTGAAGAAATTAGACTTTTTTAGACTTTCTTTAGAAAAAGTCCAATCTACCTTATTTAAAGCAAAATAAGAATATTTGGCATAAAAACGGCATAAATTTATATTTAAATATGACTCTAGCTCTGATAAAATAAGATGCTGGAGGAAAATATTATGGCGGTAAAAAGAGACAACGACACAAACAAATGGTATTACTACGGTTCTTACAGAGTAGGAAATGAAACCAAGCAATACAAAAAGCGTGGTTTTGACAGAAAACAAGATGCGATTAAAGCCGAAATTCTATTTAAAGAATCTTTGAAAAATCCTGGATCTAAAATGACACTGAACGAAGTGATAGATATCTACATGGAATTCTCCGAAAAAAGAATCAAAGAATCCACTTACAAAAATCATATTGTTATGTTCAAGGTGTGGAGAAATGCATTAGGCGATAAGCTATTGCAAAAAATTACTACAAAAGACATCCAGGACGTTCTAGAAGAACTTCTAAGCAAGAATAAGTTCTCATCAGTACATCAATACTACCTACGCATACAAGCGGTCATGAACTACGCTAATAAGCACCAATACATTACTGATAATCCATGCAGCAGAGTGGATCTGAAAAAGAATCCAAACCTGTATAAAGAAGAAATGATGTATTGGACTGAAGAACAGTTCAATAAATTTATCAATAACGTAGATTCGACAATATTCCATTTGTTGTTCACAAACCAATTCTATATGGGAACTCGTATTGGAGAGGCTCTTGCACTTCAATGGAAAGATTTGGATTTTGAGAACAATACAATCACGATCAATAAGACATGGAATGACAAAATAAAAAAATGCACAACGCCAAAAACTCAAAACAGCTACAGACAAATTAGTATGCCACAGTTTTTGGCCGATGAATACAAGTCTTTAAAATCAAGACTGGACGTTCCAGAAGACTCTTTCATTTACGGAATAGATGTTCCATTCAGTAGAGCAAAGGTCACAAACCAACTACAAAATAGTGTAAACTCATTAAATAAACGATTAAAAGACGGAGAAAAACTTCCAATGCTACGTATGCACGATTTAAGGCACTCTAGCGCGTCATTTATGATAAACAATATGGTAACAAGGGGAAAGGTTAATTTCTCCGCCTACGATATTGCTAAGCGCTTAGGTGATGAATTAGACACAGTATTGCGTATTTATGCACACTGGTTTCCGCAAGCCGACAAAGATATCGTTAATTTCATGGATAAAAACAAGAACACCTGGATGTAAAAGTCCAGGTGCTTTTTTTTATTGATTTTATAAGACAAATTTGACGTCCGTGCAAAGTTTTGGTAATATAGATGAGCACGCATTTTGTTGACAATAAACAAAATGCGAATTATAATTTGAATACCGGAGGTACTTACTCCTCGACAGGTCAATAGTCGGTGGATGGTTAAGAATACTAAGCGTATGTTAAGTACGTCGCCCCGATTAGATCCCGCTCAATGAGTGGGATTTTTTTATTAAGGCAATCTTAAAATGACATCTAGGTGGCATTTTCTTTTTAAATATTCACTTGTATCAAACCAATTATTATTAATGACAAACGAATGCCTAATTGTATTTGCTAATATATCTGCCATTTGTATTCCTAAATCTTTCTTTGAGTCTTTATATATGACCTGTATCTCCAAATCACTGTGAATGATAGGTTTAAATTGTTTGGAATAATTATAATTAATAATTCCGTGTCTTAATTCTTCCACCAATCCATCTTTAAGAGAATAATATCCATTTGATTTTGTAGGCATTTCATCAATATTAACATGCAGATAAACGGGCATATTAGGATTTATCGCTCCATTATTGATTAAATGCTGAACAGTATTTTTAATAATTCTTCTTTGAGCATACTCATTAAAACGTCCCTTTGCACCTTTATCATTGATGATATGGCTATATAGACTTTTGTTGTACGTAATAACACCGAATGTAGTAAAAGATTTACTAAGATTAATTATTCGTCTTCTATGGGTAGAACTAATGGCTACCGCCTTTACTTCTGGACACTCATTTTTACAATTATCATTCGTCTTTTCACAATACTTACACTTAATGCTATTTATAATCGCTCTATATTTGTTGTTAAATTCAGATTTTTGCTTTCCGTCTTTGATAACAATGCCTGCAAAAACGGCATAGTCTTCAAATTTTGAAATTTTACCAGAGTCATCCATGTAAATATAAATATGTTGCATATCATTCATAATCTAATTCCTTTCTCAATCTACTTTTTATGGCAGTACTGCCATGTTTTGTTCTTTCAAGCTCCGCTTTAGTCACCACATCCACCGTGTGCTGTCCAATATTATCTAATTCACCGTACATACAGCTTTCATCGCAATAAATATTAATTTCTTCCATTCTAAACGCCTCCATTTTATAATCAAAATCCAGATATAATTACATACCTAAATTACTTATTATCTTTCTTAACTCTTTCATATTCCATTTGTGTGACTGTATCCACTGTGTGTTGGCCTTTGTCGTCAAGTGATCTATAAATAGTGAGATGTTCTTTTTCGTGGGGAGTAACTTTTATTTCTAGTATCTCATTATCAGCAACAATTCCATCATCTCCCATAAGAGCACTGGCGGTGGTTTCTAACGCTTTTGCGAAAGCCATGATCTTCGATTGTGATAAATCTACTTGTCCTTTTTCTATTTTTGCTATCATGCTTTTATCTGCATAACCCAATTTTTTTGCTAATTCTGTTTGTGTATACCCTAATTGTTTTCTCCTCGTTTTTATATTTGAATAAATTTGTAACATGTTCTAGCCTCCGCTTATTCTTTAACTATATTTAGAATATCATATTTATATCTAAGTTGTAAAATAATTCAACATTTTTGTGAAAAAGGTTGACACGTATTCAACATTTGAATATACTGTAAATGGTTGAACTAAATTCAACTAAGAAAGGATGATTGAAATGGCTGATATTGAAGCTTTAAAGAAAAAAATTAACAACAGTGGAATGACATTTAGCTCAATCGCTAAAAAATCAGGTATTTTACGTGAAACATTGTACAATCGTTTAAATGGAGTTAGTGATTTCACTGCTACAGAAATAGTTGGCTTAAGTCGAACGTTAAAATTAACAAAGTCTGAAAGAGACGATATTTTTTTGAACGAAAAGTTGAATGACATGCAACCATAATTTAAATACTACAAATTATGTACTACCAATAACTACTATAGAAAGGAGAATCATCATGGAGCATAAAAACTATAGTGAATCACTTGATCCAATTGAAAGAGAATCATTTCTAGAAAAATTGAATGATTGTAATGACATTGAGTATTTAAAGAAGGTGATTGAAGTTTGTAGAAGCAAGGTCATTTATTTGGCATTAAAAAAAGAAGGCCTTATTTAACCTTCTAAGAATCAAGAATACTACCAGCGACTACCATGGAAAGGAGGAAGACGCATGGCAAAGACATTATTAGGATACAAAGACGTGATGTCACTAGGAATCAACAAAGTAATGGCATATCGGATGATTCATATGGTTCAGGAATCTGAGGAATACAAGAGTTCAAATGTATCTAAAGTCATTTGTGGTTCTAAGCAAGTTCCAATCAGTATGTTTACCAACGTTTTTCCTGAATTCAAAAAAGCATGTAAGGAGATGTGGGGGTAAACCAATTTACATTGGCGCGGTACTTGAGGATGGAGGAAATTATATGAGAAAAGAAGAATTAGATACCTTGTTAAGTATGATTTCAAAATTGAAACCGCATGAATGGAATCAGATTGTGCATTATGTACAAAAAAAGTACTCTTCCAAACAGGCAAGTGTACCTATGCCAAGTATGGAAGAGTTGAGTGACTACTCTGCTAATCTCGATTTCCCTGGGCTTATGAAGTCACAATCTGAAGGAGAAATTTAAATGGAAGAAAATAAAGTAAAAGATCTTATTAACGCTTTAGATCTAGTGAACGAACAAATGATACAGAAAAAAGAAATAAGCACAATAGACGTTGCCGTCAAGCTTGAGGGTTTGGATCAGGTAAACGAGGAACTTGACAAAGTGCTTAACAAATTAGAAAAAGCCAACTCATTGGCAGATGAATTGGCTTCAAAAGTAAGAATCAATCCAGATGAATTAAAGGTACTTGCTAAGCCTTTGCAAGAGTACTTAACAAGTCACTTTAACCCTATGTGTTCTGTAGTTGTAGATGTAGACAGAGTAACTGTTGTAAGCAAGGAATTGTCTACTCCAACAGATTAAAAAAGTATGCTCGTGGCATACAAAGGAGAATGAATATGAGCTTAAAAGTAGAACCAAAACAGGTTGATATTACAATCGACAACTATCAAAGAATCGAAAAGTTAAGCCAGGAGCTTCATGAAATGTTCGTAGACGGAAGCTTTAGTGTGGCTTTGGCAGAACAAAAAGAAGCTGAACTTCACAATGAAATCCAGCTTTTAAAGAAAGTAAAGATTAGTGTAACTCTTACTTAACATTGATGCTAATGTCACCATCAGGTTCACGAATAACTTCTAAATTCGATTCTCCTGGAATATCAGGAAAAACATTTATAGTGTTCAGACTTGAAAAGTCTGTGTTTTTGATAAAGCTACTAAGTTCACTTTTTGAAGTTTCAATTCCATCTAGGTCCAGGCTATAAGACATGATACGAATATTTGAAATGTCAAAAGGGTAGTTTGCTTTATATTCACAGTCTTGAATGATGATGTACGGTCTACCAAGGCCTATACGGTAGCCCAGTTCAAGAAAAACATTAGGATTGTGACCAGTGATATCTACGATTACAAGGTCATCATCTTTTAAGTGGTTGAATATGTCATCTGTTAAAACTGAAGTCTTAGCAATTTTATCTACTCGAATAGGTTCAAAATCTAGTTCGTAACATACTGGTGTCAACAGGTGCCTCAAAACTTGATCGGAATGAATACGAACTTCTGATCCTTTATCACCTATAGGAGTAACAAAAAAGCATTTACGCATACAAATCACCTCCTTCCAGGATACATAGTATCACCGAATCTTAAGAAGTGCATATAAATACAGAAACTCTCTGGTCAGTACTTGAGGTGTCATTTCAAGCATAGAAAGGAATAGATTCCATTAGTGCTCATTGCTATCGTCAAGAATCATGGTTCTAGCGCTACCTACAAACATTCGCAGAATCTAGATTCTAAAATATGAGGTCCCCTTATCATACTGACATGGCAAAATCTGAATGACATGAAAATATCTCTTGTTCGCAAATCAAAAGAAATAGACGCTGTTTTGTTTTTATCGTAAAAGAATGAGGTGAAGAATCGCCTCCAAAACTAATTATTGCTCTAATATCTAAAAATTAATCGGACAAAAGTGTTCGCACACAAAACAGTAACCAAATCATGTTGATCAGTAAGAAGTGGCACCTCAAGTGCTGCACCAGAACGGAGTAGGACATAGTAAAACGTAGTAGAACGCAGTAGAAAGGAGTAGAACATGCAAGAATTATTACCTATTGGAAGTGTCGTGGTTCTTAAAGAAGGAACTAAGAAGTTGATGATCATCGGTCGTCTTCAACAGAATGTAAAGACAAAGAATCTCTATGACTATGCAGGATGTCCATGGCCAGAAGGCTATATGGATAAGGAACATTGCTACGTATTCAATCACGATGATATTGATCTTCTTTATTATCTAGGAATGCAGGATATAGAAGAGTTCAATTTCAGATTCAAATTGGATGAAGCAATCGAAAAAATAGAAAGTGAAGGATATAAACATGCCAAGAGCAAACACATCAGCCAATAAAGCAACAGATGCGAAAAAAACTCAAAAATGGAGAACTGTGAAAATGAAAACTAAAAAACAAACCGAAAAACAAGAACTCAAATACGCTCCTGGTGATAAAGTCGTTTATCACTGTGCTGGAGTGGACAGAGAAGGACTTATCGCATACGTTGACGATTCAGATAACGTAGCACCATACCGAATCAACGGCATGAATATTCGTGAATCGGATATCGTCGAAAAAGTAGCAAAGCGACGTGGCAGACCTGCTGCCAAAAAGCAAGTCGAAGAAAAAACGGAGGTCGTAGTCAATGCAGAACCTAAGCAGAAACCAGAAGAAGCACCAGTTGTCGAATCTTTCCAGGAAAAAGAACCACTTCAGGAGTCATCGTGCAACGAGGCTCATGAGCAAGAGCAGGAGCCTGAACAAACACTTGTTGAGAAATACCAAGCTTTCAAGAGCACGATCAACATGGCGGAATTCAACGACCTGGTCGACTTGGTTTCTGCTGACACGAAAAAGATGCGTCAGATGATGGCCGAATCTATGCAGGCAATCGCAAATGATTGCGGATTGAAAGCGTGAGCCTATGCAGGATATCAACAGAGTCGTTCTGATTGGCCGATTGACACGTGATCCAGAACTCAGAAAGACACAAAACGGAACGAGTGTCTGTTCGTTTACCCTGGCAGTCAATCGAAGACAGAATCAAGACGGAACGCAAGAGGCGGATTTCATCAACTGCGTTGCGTGGAACAAATTGGCTGACAACATCCAACTGTACCAGAAGAAAGGTAATCAGCTAGGCATTGAAGGCCGAATCAATACACGCTCATACGACAACCAGCAAGGGCAGAAAGTTTATGTTACAGAAGTCGTTGCAGAGAATGTAGAGTTTTTGGCACCTAGAAATGATTTTAACAAACAAAACACTCTAGGGGTTACAAATACCTATGGCGCTCAAAATTACGCTCAGAATCAATCGTATGGAGCTCAGACAAGGAATCACAATCAATTGAATGTGCAGTATGCGCAGAGTTTGACTCAACAAGCCGAAGTTGATGCTCTTGAGATTGCATCGGATGATTTGCCTTTCTGACGAAGAATGACGAAGTTTTAAAGGAGAAAAAACAAAACGAGGAAACGTTCAAAACACTTGAATGGATTTTCTCAAAAGACAACAAGGAGGAAAAGTAATGAAAGACTCAGAACTACGCATGATTGAGACAATGCTAAAGAAACAAGATGAGCTAAATTCGGCCATCATGAAAGAGTTTGGTCCGAAGTGTGGCCAACATATTGATTTGGATAGCTTAGAACAAGAGTGCGAGGATACAGAGGATGAAGAATAAAAAGGAGCTGCATAACGATAAATATATTCTTGATGCATGCTGTGGTTCTAGAATGTTTTGGTTTGACAAAAGTAATAAGAACACAGTTTTTATGGATAATCGAACATCAGAAGATACGTTATGTGATGGAAGGACATTATCTGTAAATCCTGATGTAATAGGCGATTTTAGAAATATTCCATTTGACGATAACACATTCAAATTAGTTGTATTTGACCCACCACATTTGATTCATGCAGGAGAAAATTCTTGGTTGTTCAAAAAATACGGTGTGTTAGATACCTATACTTGGAAAAAAGATATTAAGCAAGGATTTCAAGAATGCATGCGAGTATTAGAAGATTGTGGAGTTCTTATTTTTAAATGGAATGATGAGCAAATTAAATTTGGCGAAATTTTAAAAGTTATTGATTATAAGCCTTTATTTGGCGACAAGAGAGGTAAAACACGATGGACAGTGTTTATGAAGGAGAAAGGAGAATGAGTAAATGAGCGGTGGAAGTTATAACTATATGTATTGTCGAATAAATGATGAATACGTTGATAGAATGTTTGATTCGCAATTAAATAGCATGATGAAAGATTTAGTTGATGTGCTGCATGATTTAGAGTGGTGGCAATCGTGTGATAGTAGTGAAGAAAGATATCGCGATACAGTCAGAAAATTCAAAAAGAAATGGTTCAAACAAACGAAGATTGATGTGCAAAAGCAAATCGAGTCAAAGCTTGAACAAACAAAAGATGAGCTGCTAAAAGAGTTTGAGTATTTGAAGGATGTGGAATGATGAAAGTTTTTTTAGTCGAAAACATAAATGACATTCATGATGAATTTGTAAGAGAAGCATGTGCTCGTTTAGATAGACAGATATGGGATCTGATAGGGTTTAGTACCAGATTTATTTCTATGGAATCATGCTTAGAACAAATTACGAATTACATCGTCAAATTAGAACGTGAGAATTTTGGTCTAAAAGAGTATAAGAAACACCAAGAAAAAGCCAATGAAAGAAGATATCGTAGTGGGGAAGAGTCCTGGCACAGAGGGTCAGTTGTCGCAAAGAAGAAGTAGGTGGACAAAATGAACAAATTAAAAGTAAATCAAATGTTGAATGATTTGAAGTCGGCAAACTATTGCTGCCATCGAATTATTGAATTGAACGAGGAACTAGAGGTTCTGAATCATAAAATGTTAGGGCTTAGTCATAATCCAATTAGGTTGACAAAGGAGCAGGAGAAATCCAATGCTCCTATGCCGACCTTTCATGGCTCTTATACAAGTCCTTTAGGGATGATGGAAGAAGAATCTCAAAAGGTGGCAGAAATAAACTATTATCGTAGACGTTTGAATGAATGTAAAGCGATAGAACTTCTATCTTTGCACGATCAGAATATTTTGTTTGATCTATACTTTTGGAACATGAATGCATGGGATGTTGCAGAAAAATATGGTTATACAAAGAACGGAATGTACAAACATATCCGCAGAGAAATTGGTAAATTAGTTTAATTGACGTTGATAATGTTCATATAGGTATTAGTGTTTAAAAGAAGAGGTGGTACAATAATGTTGATTAAAAGAGGGTATGTCATGAAAAAAGAAACACTTACATTAAGGTTTAAAGGCGAAAATGACATTGATATAGAAACATTATCTAAGTCGCTAGACTGTGTTGTTGCGGTTTTAGGTAAAATTGCTGATTCGTCAATAAGCGAAAATGATTTTTGTAAATTTAAAGTAAAGAATATCGAAAAAGGTAGCTTTATGATAACGATAGAGCAGATTGTTGAAATGGCTACTGTATTATTTCCATTGATGCCACCTATCCTAGAATCGTTTAATAGTATTGTTGAACTGAAGAAAAATCTTGGTGGACAAATGCCTGCAGAAGTAATTCATGAAGGGAATAATACTATAGTCAAGTCTTGTGTTGGTAATGTAACCTATATTGATAACAGAACATATAATCTTTACACAAGAGATTCCTCAATAGAAAAGTGCTTATCAGAATTATCAAGAACTATTTCAGAAGATGGTGAGCGGACAGGCTTTTCTATCGCAGTTACTGAAGATAAAACTGTGAAGACTGTTGAAATGGATAAAGAAGATTTAATGAGAACTAGGAATCCTATTGATGTTGAATCACTAAATAGTGATATCACCGAACAAGAAGCTACAGGAGTACTAACTGTTCGGAAGCCTGATTTATTAGGAAACAGTAAATGGCAGTTTAAATTCCTTGGGAAAACAATCAATGCAGATATTGAGGATGAGAATTTTTTGAAAAAAGTAAAGGAAAAAGAGATTAGCTTTCCACTAGTATCAAAATTGAATGCGAAAATGCGAGTAAGATTAAAGAATGGAGATCCAATCAGTTATACAGTTATTGAGGTAAAAAGTTACGAATAATGCATTTTGTCCCCTAGTGGACAAGAATTCCGTGGTAAACTAATATCATAAGAAATTATGTCAAGACAGAGATCTTGGCTTTTTTTATGCAAGAAAGGAGGTGTTCCATGCCAGGAAGAGAATTGACAATAAAAAAATACAACTTAGATTTATATGATCCATATGAAACAGACGGTCCATTTGAAATGCCAGTAATTAAAAAGACACTTCATATTCCTAAGGAGTTAATTGGATTCAATGAAGCTATTTCTTCAAAGAATTATCAATCTGGAATTCATATGTTTATTGATGATTATCAGTTTGAGCGCATTTGGAACATTCCTGAACGATATGTGAATGTTTTAAAACAGTATGACTGTGTTCTTACACCAGACTTTTCTCTTTATATGGATATGCCTAGAGCTATGAAAGTATGGAATATCTATAGAAGTAGATTAATTGGGCAATATCTTCAAAATTTAGGGATATGTGTAATTCCAACTGTTTCCTGGGCAGAAAAAGAAACATATACATTCTGTTTTGATGGTATCGAACCAGGAGGAGTTGTAGCAATATCAACTATTGGATGTATCAAGGATGAATTTGCTAGATCCATTTGGGAAGATGGTGTAGATTACATGATTGATAAACTTAAGCCTGCTGTTATTCTAATTTATGGGCAACCTATTGAACATGATTTCAAAGGTACAAAAGTTATTTATTATAAAAACACAGTCATAGAGAGGGCAAGAAAACATGGGAGGTAGAGGAGCAAGTAGTGGTGTTAGTGACAAAGGAAAGCCCTATGGGAGTGAATACACTACGGTTTATCAAAGTGGTAATATCAAATTTGTAAAGCAAACAAATGCAAGTAATGCAAAAACTCCTATGGAAACAATGACTAAGGGAAGAATTTATGTAACGCTTGGAAAAAATAATGAACCAAAATCAATAACTCGCTATTCAAACAATGGGTTGAGAAAAAAACAAATAGATATTACTGGGAAGCCGCATATTATTAATGGTAAGAGTGTATTACCACATACTCATAAAGGTTATGTACATGATGAAAAAGGGACAAGAGATTTAACGAAAGCCGAAAGGAATTTAGTTGAAAAAGTAAAAAAGATATGGAAAAATAGAAATAGATAGTGATTCGTATACGAGTGAGTACATCCTGATATTTATAGGATAGATCATATGCGTTAGAAATGAAGTAGCTTGTGGTTGATATTCAATTCCTATATCTTTCAATGTTGTATTGTACGGGAAAGGTCCGGTTGAAATCCGGAACGCTATCTAAGCATCTTGTTAATTCAAGGTGCTTTTTTTATACATGAATAAGGAGGAAATATTATATGGGTGGAAGAGGCCAATATGTAAATCGGGGGGGGACAGTTGGTTTAACTGTTACCACAGGAGATGGAACTGTATTTGAGTATAGGCAAAAAGGGAAGAAAGTATTTTCTTTTTCTGGGGCATCATTTGCTGATAGTGGAAGTAGGGAAATTCCTAGGACCTTATCCGATATAGCTTCTAGGGCAAAATCTATGGGTTATAAAGTACAAAAGCTTACAAGCCGAGATTTAGCTAATAAAGATTCAGAACAACGTCGTCGAAAAAGACAAATAGCAAAAGAAGTAGATCAATTGTGGGTAAGAGGAGCTGGCTCACCAAGAAAAGGATGGAAAGGGCATTAAGACAGATATTTAATTTCAAAATAATGAAAGGAGGAATTCTATGGCTAAGTTGACTGAAAAGCAAAAGCTTTTTTGTGAGAAGTATTTGATAACGATGAACGCAGTGGATGCTTATTTGGAAGTTTATAAGAATTGCAAGAGCCGAGATAATGCATCAAAGCATGCATCCAGGTTATTAGCTTTACCGCATATCAGAGAATATGTGGATGAGTGTCTTGAGAAAGCGCACAGTAACAATGTGGCAGATGTTCAAGAAGTCATGGAATACCTCACAAAAGTAATGCGAAGAGAAATGAAAGAATCTGTTGTTGTCACAGTAACAAAAGAACATTCAGAGTATGTCGATACAGGGGATGGAAAACCAAGAAAAAAAACGGTCAAAGAAGAAGTTCCTCAAATCGTTGAGATTCCTGCAAAGCTTTCTGATGCAAATAAAGCTGCGGAATTACTCGGAAAAAGATATGCATTGTTCACAGATAAGGTTCAAGCGGAAATCGTAGTTCCTAAGTTCGAAGGAGAAGATGAACTTGAAGACTAAGACTATCAGGTTACCTGAAATAGTTGGAAGAGGATATAAGTCTTATTGGAACTTTAGAGGACGTTATGCTGCATGCAAAGGCTCGCGTGCTTCTAAAAAATCGAAAACAACCGCATTGCGCATCATATACAACATGATGAAATACGATCAGTCGAATACTCTTGTTGTTCGTAAGACTTATCGAACACTTAAAGATTCGTGCTTCACGGATTTAAAATGGGCAACAAGAAGATTAGAGGTTGAACACTTATGGGAATTTAAATATTCGCCTTTGGAGGCAACATATCTTCCAACTGGGCAAAAGATTCTCTTTAGAGGGCTTGATGATCCGTTAAAAATAACATCTATTACTGTAGATTATGGGTTTCTATGTTGGGTATGGCTCGAAGAAGCTTATGAAATAACGAGCGAAAAAGACTTTGATACATTGGATGAGTCGATTCGTGGTGAGTTACCGCCTTATCTTTGGAAACAGTGGATGATTACATTCAACCCATGGAATGAACACCACTGGCTTAAAAAAAGATTCTTTGATGCCAAGGATGACCCTGATATATTAGCCATCACAACCAATTATAAGTGTAATGAATGGCTAGATGAAGCCGATTTAAGATTGTTCGATAACATGAAAGAGAAAAATCCTAGGCGATATCAAGTTGCAGGATTAGGAAATTGGGGTATCGTTGATGGATTGGTTTATGAGAATTGGAAAGAAGAAGAATTTACACTAGATCAAGTCATCAACTGTGATTCTGTAAATGGTATTGACTTTGGGTATACAAATGACCCTGCTGCAGTTTTTATAGGTTTCATTGATACAGAACATAAGAAACTTTATGTTTGGGATGAGGTGTATAAAAAAGGCCTTTCCAACAAAAGGCTTTATGAAGAGATCGAAAGCTCACATTATCAAAAGAAGTCTTACACGGCAGACTGTGCAGAGCCTAAGTCGATTGATGAGCTAAGAGGGTATGGTCTTCGTGTTGAAAAGTCACAAAAGGGAAAGGATTCCATTACACATGGGATTCAATATATTCAAGATTTCGAAATCATCATTCATCCTAGATGTGTTAATTTCATAACCGAAATTGGTAACTATACATGGGATGAAGATAGATTAGGAAACAAAATAAATCGTCCAATTGATGATTTCAACCACTTAATGGATGCAATGCGTTATGCAGTTGAAAAATATGCATTTGGTCGAGTTAAATTAAGGACGTTTAAAGGAGGTATTTAATGAACGCATACATTATTAAACCAGATACGATATTTAAACTATCTGACGACAAAGACATCCTTAACATCGAAGTGTTGAATGGATTGATAACAAAACATAAATCATTAATAACAGACAGGTATAAAAAGCTATACGACGCCTATATTGGCGATTATCCGATCTTACATCAAAAAGATAAAGAAGCCTATAAACCCGATAACCGTGTGGTGGTCAACTTTGCGAAATACATTGTTGATACATTCAACGGTTTTTTTATTGGCGTTCCGATCAAAGTGTCATCTAAGAAAAAAGAAATTGATGATTATATCAACTTGCTAGATAAATACAATGATCAGGACGATAACAATGCAGAACTATCTAAGATTTGTAGTGTTTTTGGAAAAGGATATGAATTGTATTTTAATGACGATTATGGAAATCTAGGGATTACCTATTTAGATCCAAGAGAAGGTTTCATGGTTTATGATGAATCAACAGTTCAGAAGCCTAGATATTTTGTAACTTATCAGATTGTAGACGAGGTTATGCGTGGATATATCTACGACAAAACATATAAATATGAGTTCAACGATAAAGGTGGCCTTCATGTGTTTAATGGTATAGAGCATGGATTCAACGATATTCCTGCTACGGAGTTCATTGAGAATGAAGAGCGTATGTCTATTTTTGAATCAACATACAGTTTGATTAATGCCTACAACAAAGCAATGTCAGAAAAAGCAAATGATGTTGATTATTTCGCAGATGCCTATTTAAAAATCCTAGGTCCAAAATTGGAAGAGTCTGATTTAGTACACATTCGTGATAATCGAACAATTAACTTTGAATCAATGGACGGAAGTGGTGATGGAATCGTAGTTGATTTCATGTCAAAGCCAAATGCAGATGCAACACAGGAAAATCTGATTAACAGATTGGAACGTTTAATCTTCCAAAACTCAATGGTAGCCAATATTAATGATGAGAACTTTGGAACGTCATCAGGTATTGCATTGAGATATAAACTTCTTTCTATGTCAAACCTGGCAAAAGCGAAAGAGCGAAAGTTCACGTCTGGAATGAATCGTAGATATCGTGTCTTATTTAGTAATGCGATCACACATCGTTCTGAGAATGACTGGCTTGAGGTTGAATACAAGTTTACACAAAATTATCCTGCAAACTTATTAGAAGAAGCACAGACTGCTGCACAATTATCAGGAATCGTGTCTCACGAAACTCAGTTGTCGTTTATCTCGGCAGTTGAGGATACGAATGCAGAAATGGAACGTATCAAAAAGGAAGATGAGAATGATATGGTAGAAACTGAAAACCGAATCTTCCAAAATAATGAGGATTCACAAAACGATGAGCAGTAAAACATATTGGCGAGATCGTGAGCTTGAATGGAAAAAGAAACGCTTAAAAGATGAAAAGCAATATGCGGATGAGATACAAGAAATATATGCAAATATGATGGATTCGGTTGAAAAGGAAATCGAATCCTTTTTTACTCGGTATGCAAATAAAGAAAACATTACTATGGCAGAAGCTAAAAAAAGAGTTTCAAACATAGATATTGAGGTATATAAAAGAAAAGCTAAGAAGTATGTAAAGGAAAAGAACTTTTCAGATGAAGCCAATGAACAGATGCGATTGTATAACCTTGCAATGAAAGTCAACCGATTGGAGCTTTTAAAAGCAAACATTGGATTAGAACTAGTGGCAGGCCATGACGAATTGAAGTCGTATACTGGCAATAAGCTAGAAGGAGCCTATTTAGAAGAGATCAAACATAATGCTTCTATCTTAGGTGATACTGTGATTGACAATGCGAAGATGGCCAAAACAGTAGCAGATTCATCTTTTAAGAACGCAACCTTTTCAGAACGAATTTGGGTCAATCAAGACCAACTAAAAAACAGTTTATCCAGTGTTCTATCAAATGCATTGATTCAAGGTAAGAATCCTAGAGAGTTTATCCCTCAGATACGAAAGAAATTCGATGTATCAAGATGCAATGCAGAAAGATTGTTAAGAACAGAGATAGCAAGGGTCCAAACACAAGCACAGGCAGAATCTTACGAATCAAACGGAATAGATGAGTATGAATATGTAGCCTGTGGCTTAAAAGATGTGTGTCCATTGTGTAAAGAAGTGGATGGTAAAACATTCAAGCTTAAAGACATGGAAATTGGGAAAAATGCACCACCTATCCATCCAAATTGTCATTGTGCGCTCGCACCACATTCAGACCGTAAGGAGTATGAAAAGTGGCTAGATGGCCTAGCAAACGGAGAACATAGTTTAAGGTTTGACGAGTGGAAAGAACAATTTTATGCAATTAACAAAGTAAGTAGCAAACTAGGTGATAGAAAAGTATATATTACTGAGCAAGCCATAGATAAAGTTAAACAAGTCGAATTTGAAGGATTGTTAGATTCTGTTGGATTACATGAATTACATAGAGAACTTTTAAGAAAGTCAATGGGAGATAACGATAGCAATGAAGTTCTGACAATAGTTAATGTAAATGATTATAATCAGAAAGTTATTACCTTTGGCTCAGAAAGAAGCGTGATGCCAAGTAAAAACATTGAAGCACTTACTATGATGCAAAAAAGTAAATATCAATCTGTTTACTGGCTTCATAATCATGGTTTTACAAATGAGTTTTCTTATAATGATTTAGGATGTTTTTATGATGAACGAATAAAGGCGTTAACCATTGTTACAAACAAAGGAAAAATTGCAGTTATTAATAAAACAAAAAAATATAGCGTTCAAAAATTTCGTGATATAATTATAGAAGAAAGAGGAAAATACGAGAATCCCATTGACCATTCCGATGAAATAGCAAAAGCTATTTTAAGAAGACATAACGAATGTGGGATTCAGTGGATAAGGTGATGAATATGGAACCTAATAGACCATTAATTATTCCAAAGGAACTAATGAGTCCTGATGCAGAAACAAAGAAAAATTGGGATTTATTTGATGATATGCTTAAGCAAACGGAAGAATTGATTAAATCAGGAAAATTGGATTAAGTTTAATATTGAATAAGCCGATAAGTGTCGGCTTTTTTACTTATAGCGAAAGGAGATACTATTATGGCTAGTAATGATATGCAGGTATTGATGTACAAGATTTTAAAGTATTTATATGAATGTATGAAACTTGGTAAAGAAGCAAGGCTAGAAGACTTTTCATATAATTCCAAACTCTTTGATATCCCTAAAAACTATTGGTTGGAAATTATTTGCACATTAGTAACCCATGGCTACATCAAAGGATTTAAGGTATATGAGAACAAGTATAAGGATGTTAAACTTTATATAGAAAACGACCCGCCATTCAAGATTACCTATGAAGGTGTTATCTTTTTGGAAGAAAACAGTGGCATGAAAAAAGCATCTGAATTTGTAAAAGATTCTTTTAACGTCGTGCTATCTTCTTTGTTGGGTGTTATTCTATAGAAAAAATATGACATATTTATGGTCACTCAAACGAGTGGCCTTTTATTATGCAAGGGAGTGATATTATGTGATAAAAATTAAGATTAAACAGACAGAAAGTGATTGCCTGATTGAAGTACATGGCCATGCTCGTTACGCTCCGATAGGAAAAGATATCGTCTGCAGCGCTATCTCAGTACTATTTTTGACATTGGCCAATTCAATCGACGAAACATCCGATGCACTTTGCAGATATTACGAACCTGATAAAGATAGCAAGACGTTGTATATCTCAGGACTAGATCTTGCTGGAGAATTAGCAATTAATTTCTTCAGAATAGGCTGCAAAGGCACAGAAGAAGCATATCCTGAATGTGTGGAACTGAGAGATGTGTAATCACAAATATTTGGAGCGTGTCGAAAAAAGTTTATTTTGACAAGTGGCTAGAGTGCATCGTTGAAGTACGTAATCAACGGTGCATTTTTTGTGGAAAAGCCAAGACTTACAAAGCCTACATATCCACATTACCAAACAAGACCAAGCATTCACGTCGTTAAACTGTATGGGTTATAGGCCAAGCATTTAAGCCTTAAAAAGATATGGGAAATGACAAGCAAAGTCAGAAAAATAGGAGGAAATATAAATATGAAAAAATTCAATGACAGACTACCTTTTTGCTTACAACTTTTTGCGGATGAAAATTCAAGTGAAAATGAGAGTACAGGAACAGAAAACACTCAATCAAATCAGACTCAATCAACTGAAGGGCAAGACAACCAAGAAAAAGACAAATCATCTGAAAAGAAATATTCAGATAAAGATTTGGATGCGATTCTTGATAAAAGATTTGCACGTTGGAAAGCAGATCAAGAAAAAGAAAAAGCAGAAGCTAAGCGCTTAGCCGACATGAATGCTCAAGAACGAGCAGAAGCAGAACGTGACAAGGTACAAAAAGAGTTGGATGAATTGAAAGCAAAAAATGCGATTGCAGAAATGACAAATGAAGCACGCAAAATGTGCACAGAGCACAATATTAACGTTGGTGATGACCTTTTATCTGTTCTAGTTAATCAAGATGCAGATAAAACAAAGAAAGCGGTTGATGCATTTGTTAAGATGTTTGAATCTGAAGTAGAAAAAGCAGTTAAAGAAAAACTGAAAGGCAACGGTCCTAAACGTGGAGGTTCAAACAAGGGGGTAACTCGTGAATCAATCTTGAATATCACTGATCCAATGGAAAGACAACGCATGATCGCGGAAAATATGGATTTATTCCAGTAGATAGAAAGAGGTTAATTACATATGAAAAAAATTTATAAAGGCATGAACTTGCAAATGTTTGCAGCACCTACAGGATTAACAGGTGTAGACAATATCCAGGTTAGAGCGCACGAAATTGATTTCGTTACTAGTTTTGGAAAGAACATCCAAGCTTTATTGGATATCTTAGGAATCATTCGTCCAATTCGTAAGGCAAATGGTTCAGTTTTAAAAACAAAGAAAGTAACAGGAACATTACAGGATGGAAAGGTAGCAGAAGGTGAATCTATTCCATTAAGCGAATACAAAGTTGAAGAAGAAGTATTCGATACAATTCGAATCGAGAAATTCCGTAAAGCCGTATCTATTGAAGCAATTGCAGAGAAAGGATTTGAAGCTGCAGTATCTGATACAGATGAACAATTCCGTATTGATTTACAAGATAATATCACTGATCGCTTATACAAACAGTTGAACTTAGGTAGCTTAGTAGGGCATGAAGCAACTTGGCAAATGGCAATTGCAATGGCAATCGGAAATGTTAAGCACAAATTCCAACAAATGAAACGAAACACTACTGGTATTGTTGTATTCGTAAATACTTTGGATGCTTATCGCTATTTAGGAGAAGCCAATGTATCTATGCAGACCGCTTTCGGTTTGACTTACATTAAAAACTTCTTAGGAGCTGATATTGTATTCTTAACAGATCGAGTAGCTGAAAAAACAGTAGTAGCCACTCCAATGAACAACATCATCGCATATTATGTAGATCCAAGTGATTCTGAATTTGTAAAAGCAGGACTTTCATATACTACAGATAGCACTACTGGCTTCTTAGGATTCCATGTAGAAGGTAACTATGATCGTGCTATTTCTGATATGTTCGCTATTATGGGATTACGTTTAATGTGTGAATATCAAGATGCAATTGCACACTTTGCAGTAGGTGGTGCCGATACTCAAACATTACGTGATTTAACATTGACTGCTTCTCAAGGTGAAGAAACAGGAACTACAAAAGTAGCGGTTGCAGAACAGCTACAATCTATGAATAACAAATTCAAATATAAGGTAGGAGCTTCTGAAGACACTGTTGCTTATGGTGCAGATGTAAAATCTTGGAAGAATTTCGAAGAAGGAGCAGATATCAAAGCAGCAGAATCAAATCATTGTACTGTAGTAGAATGCGACCAAAACTATAAAGCAGTATCAAAAGGCGATGTAGTTGTTGATTTAAAGGCATAGGTGATTGAATATGTCGACAACAACCGTATTAAATGATGTAAAACTGCTTCTTGGTTTGCAAACTGATGATGAAAAGCTAGATACCATTGTAAGACTTACGGAAAGTCGACTCAAAGCGCTTCTAAGCGTCCAAATCATACCTGACGAACTAGAATATATCATTACTGAAGTGTCCATCAAACGCTTTAATAGGATTGGTTCTGAGGGTGTTCAAACACATTCAGTTGAAGGGGAGTCAATGTCATTTAATGATGATGACTTCTCTTCTTTCTCTTCTGAGATTCAATCCTGGAGAGATGAGCAAGCCAATCAAAATAAAGGAAAGGTTCGGTTCTTATGAGGTACGATAAACCTATTTACTTTCAAAGGTTTGTGCAAGGTTCTTATAATGAGAACACAGGCAACTATGAAGATGGTTCACCTGTAGAAGAAATGGTAATGGCTTCCGTAATGGATACAAAAACACAAACTATGATGCAGATATACGGACAAATCAGACAAGGTAGCCTTACTTGTCATATACAGAACATCTATCAAAAGCCTTTTGATCACATTCGAATCGGTACAAAAAAATACAAAGTTGATTATTCAAGAAGACTCCGTACAAAGGAGTCTTTTATTCTGTCTGAGGTGCAATAGATGGCAAAAGTTGAAATAAGAGGATTAGACAAACTGCAGAAGAAGCTAAAAAAGAATTGTTCTTTGGAAGATGTGAAAACAGTGGTCAAACAAAACGGTATAGAATTGCAAAGTAAAACTGTTAGCAATGCAGTGTTTACAAAAGGGTATTCAACAGGAGCAACCAAAAGAAGTATCAGAGGTGAAACACGTGATGGTGGATTCACATATGCAGAAGGGCCAACAACACATTATGCACCTTATGTTGAATTTGGAACACGTTTTATGGATGCACAACCATTTGTTAGGCCTGCGTTCAAACAACAAGTGCCAATGTTCAAGTCAGATATGAAAAAGCTAGTTAAGTAGGTGATGATATGGATTCTCAGCAGGAATTATTTAGTACATTACTAGTGCAATTAAAAAAAGAGTTAAAGAGCAAAGGAGTAAGCGTTTATGATACGTTCCTTCCTAGTGAAGGCACACCATATCCGTATGTTTATATCGGTAGCAGTCAACTTGTTGATGATTATGGAAATAAAACAATGATTCTAGGCACTATCACGCAAGTTGTGGATGTATGGCACAACAATCCTAGAAAGCGTGGAGAATTATCGGAAATTATGCAAACCATTAAGGAAGTGGCTAGACAAATTAACCACACAAACAACTTTGCTTTTATGATCCAAAATATCAACCAACGGATATTATCGGATTCTAGTACAGGAGCACCATTGATGCATGGTGTTCTTGAGTTGGATTTCAAGATTACAGGAGGAAGAAAATAATGAAATTTGATTTACAAATGTTCGCAGATAAAGTAATTGAAGCGGTAAATGGTAAGCAGCTTATTTATCTTTTCAGAGTTGCAAAAGATTCAAAGAAAGAAAATGCTAGTGCAATTGCTTTCCCAACAGAAAACGAACGAAACGTTACAAAAGATGCAGATACAACTGCTACAAAAGATGGAACTATTCGTACACCATCAGTGGCAGAAATTGAAATCACATCGACATCTATTATGCCAAAAGGTGATGCAATCATTGATAAATTAGAAAAGGCTATGTTGGCAGATGAATTAGTCGAATGTTGGGAAGTAAACCTAGCGGAAGAAGGAACTGAAACAAATGTGGGTAAGTTTAAAGCCAAATACTACCAAGGATATTTAACAGAATGCTCGATTTCATCTGAAGCAGAAGGCTCTGTGGAAGTTGATTTAACGTTTGGAGCAAATGGAAATGGTGCAGATGGATATGCATCAGTAACTAAAGAACAACAGGAAATTGCATCTTACGTTTACAAAGATGTAACTAAAGAAACAGAAAGCGTATAGAACATAGTGGGGCAGAAATTGCCCCTTTTATATTTGTGTTTAGAAAGTGAGGACTTTGAATGAGTAAATACATGGAAATTGAAGTGAATGGAGAAATTTATAAATTAGTAGCAGGATTCGGTTTTTTGCATGAAGTAAATAAAAAGTTAGCCGTGGATGTAAAAAGCGCAGGAACAAAAAAAGAAATTGGATTGAAATACATGGTTGCAAGCATCATTGATGGTGATATTGATGCATTAGTAGATTGCATTTTCTACATGAATAGTGGCCAGACTCCTAGACTAAAAAAGCAACAGATTGAAAGCTATCTAGAAGATGTTGAAGACATTGATAAAGTTTTTGAGGATGTAATCAATTTTTTATCTCATGCGAATGTATGCAGAAAAGAAGTGATGCAACTAATGAGCGTACAGGAAGCGGAGACAAAGAAGTAGAAGAAACATTCAATGAATTTTATGAACGTGTTGTAATGACTTGTTTTAGATACCTAGACTTCAAAAGTTTGGACCAGGTAAATAATATTACACCTTACGAATATCGGCTTTTAATGAAGTCTAAAGAACTTCGAATCGTGGATAAACAGTACGAAATACACTTGCAAGCTTATTTAAATATGTCAGCGCAAGCAAGAAGGCGAGCAGGTAAAAAGATGAAACCTGTTTATACGAAATTCGATAAATTCTTTGATTATCAAAAGCAGTTGGACAGAGTTATGGGTATTAAGAAGAAAAGCAAGTTTGATGGTTTAGCACAGTTCATAAAAGAACAAAAGAAGGAGGGATAACAATGGCAGAAAGTTTTAGCGTTGAGGCTATATTGTCGGCAACCGATAAAAACATGACCTCAACAATGAAAAAAGCTTTAGGAGCGTGTGAATCATTTGGCGATAGAGTTAAATCTATTGTGGCTGGCGTTGGCGTAACAAAGGTTATTGGCGCAACAATGAACGTTCTAAGCTCATCTTTTGATGGTGCTATAAACAGATTTGATACCATGCAATCCTATCCAAAAGTAATGAAGTCTTTGGGGTTCGAAGTTGAGCAATCTCAAAAGAGTGTTGCAAAGTTAAATCAATCAGTTCAAGGCCTACCTACATCATTAGCAGATGTAGTTACAACATCAAAATCGTTAGCTGCAGTTACAGGTAATATTGACAAGGCAACGGATACTACAATCGCATTGAACCATGCGTTTTTAGCAAGTGGATCTAGTTCTGAAGATGCATCACGTGGATTACAACAGTATTCACAGATGCTTGCTAAAGGTACAGTAGATATGCAGTCATGGAGAACATTACAGGAAACAATGGCACCTGCATTGACAAAGGTTGCTAAAAAATTAGGTATTGCGAGTGGTAATGCAAATGAATTGTATGATGCCTTACAGAATGGAACGATTACATTTGATCAGTTTAATGATGCAATGATTGAATGTGATACTGAAACAGGTGGATTTGCAGACACTGCATTAGAAGCTTCTAAAGGTATCAAAACATCCATGACCAACATCAAAAGCGCAGTGCAGAACCTTGAACAAGGATTCATGTCTGCAATGAATAATATGATGAAATCAAAAGCTATGGGAGGATTGGTTGATAATCTAGAAAAGATTAAATCTAAAATCTACGATTTCAGAAATTCAATCATGGAAACTAAGGACGATGGTTTGACATGGGATTTTAAACCAGGAGTCATGAAGAATGTATCAAAAGCTATGGATTGGTTAGCAGACAGAGCGAACAATGCAAAAGCTATGGTCCAACAATTCTATGACGGATTCATGAAGACAGATGCCGTACAGAATGCAATCAAAATGTTTGACAAAATCAAAGACGCAATTGGTAATTTGATGGATAAGCTACAAGACAGTAAAGTCTTTGAACAGTTAGGACAAGATATTGGAAATATCATTGCAAAAGTAGAAGATGTAACTGGCAAAATTGCAGACTTTGTAGCAAATCTTAAAACAGAAGATATTAAGAAATTTGCGAGTGCAGTTAAATTGTTAGCCGGCGCATTTGTTGGAGTAAAAGTTGGTAGCAAATTAACTAGCACAATCAAGGGAGTTGTTGACTCTGCACAGAGTGGCTATTCAAAGCTAAAATCAATCATGGATAAAATCAAAGGTATTGGAGGTACAGAAGGTGCTCCAACATCTAGCCCATCTTCAAGCGGTGTATCTGATATTGGAAATGCAAGTATACAAACTGCACAAAAAACATCTAAAGCAGCTCAGATTATTAATTCAGCATTTGAAGGAATTTCAAATGTTATTTCTTCTGTGTGTGAAGGAGCAAAAGGAATTATTACCAGTCTAGGAGATGCAGTTAGTAATGTATTCGAAGGACTTGGAAATGGAATCAAATCCGCGTTAGAAGGAGTCGGTACTGTTATTGAATCATTTGGTACTGCAATCAGTACAGTAGCGCAAGGGATCGGCCAGGGTTTAGCAACTGCATTTACAGGTTTAGGAACTGCGATTGCAATGGTACCACCTACTACATGGTTAGCGTTGGCAGCGGCTATTCTTGCCACTGGTGCTGCTATGGCATTAGTCGGTTCACAAGGTGAAGGCTTGCAAATGGTTCTCGAAGGTGTTGCAGATGTTGTCTCTGCATGTGGCCCAGTCATCAAAGATGTATTTGAAGGTATCAGCGATGTAATTACATCTTTTGGTGAAACAGTAAGTGGAATCTTAAACTCAGTATCAGGAGTGATTAAATCTGTTGGACAGTCTGCATTAAATGCAGGTAAAGGTTTCAAGCAACTAGCAAATGGAATCAAGATTATTACGAGCCTTAACTTAATTGATATGGGAGCCAGTCTAGGAGCGGTAGCAGTAGGAATTGGAGCTATTGCAACTGCATCAAGTGGAATGGGCGATACTGGTGCTCAAATGATGGCATTAGCAACCGCATTAACAATGATCGTATCAACTCAAGCAGGTATTGAATCATTATCGGCAACAATTCCATCATTATCAGATGCTTTAAGCTCATTAAGCGGAGTTTCAGAACCATTAACAGTTGCAAGTGGAGCTATGACTGCATTTGCAGGAGCTATTGCACCAGTTGCAAGTTCTGTAATGGCTACTGCAGCAAGTATTGCGGTGTTAGTTACAGTAGCTTCAACAATTAGCAGTGCATTTACAAGTGCATCTAGTGCATCAGTAACTTCTATCAATGCAATTGTTACTGCAATGACAAATGCAGAAGCAAAAGCAACAACTAGTGGTACTGTAATGGGAACTAAATTCACTAAAGGCTTATCAAGCGGTCTTAAAACAGGTGTATCCGTTGCAAAAAGTTCATGCCAATCAATTCTATCTGCATTCAATTCATGCCAATCACGAGCATATTACTGTGGTCAGATGATTGGACAAGGTTTAGCAAATGGATTAAGAGCTAGTGAAGGTTCTGTTAGAGCAGCGGCCGCTAGTTTAGCATCTGCAGCTGATGCGGCAATTCAAGCAAAAGCTAAAATCGGTTCCCCATCTAAGGTTACTAGAAAAGATGGTATGTGGATTGGTAAAGGCTTAGTTATAGGCCTTGAATCAATGTATTCTGACGTAAAAAGAGCTTCAGAGGATTTATTATATCTTCCAATGGTAGATGCTCCTAAAATGGCTTTTGGAGGGGTCGTAAGCGACATGAATCCTGAGTACGAATACACAAACAATGCTCAATTAACGATTGAAACACCACTTTATATCAATGATCGTGAATTTGCACGTGCAACATATAGAGCGAATCAGAATGAGTTTGATAGACACTCTAAATTCAACGAAAGATTGCGAGGTAACAAGTAATGTATGCATTTGTAGATACAGTGAACAGTGGCATTGTCGGTACTAACCTACCGACAGAAGCCATGTCATATAATGGCGTATATTTAGAAAATGAAATTGATGGTTATCGAACACTTTCTGTAACAGGTCGTGAGTTAATGGAATCAGAAGTTACGGATCAAGAAATTGATGGAATGGATGGTTCTTATTACAGATATAAAACCACACCTGCAAGAACGATTACTGTTAAATATCAATTGAGAGCTGGAGGAAGTAGAGAATTTCGTGATGCTTTCAATAAAATGAATAAATTGTTGAGTGGTGAGCAAGTAAAAGTCATTTTTAACGATGAAAGCGATAAGTATTTCATTGGAACAAAGACTTCAAATACACAGGTTGATGGCGGAAGCAACAACGTTATAGGTGAAATCGAAATCTATTGCTCAGATCCATGCAAATATTCAACTACAGAAAAAGAATTTACTGCTATTGATGATGTTTTGAATATTGTAAATGAAGGTACAGTGCCTGTAAGTATTGATTACGATATTACTGCTACATCTGAAACAGGATATATTGGTTTGGTATCTGAAGAAGGAATTATGCAGTATGGCAAAATTGAAGAATTAGATGGCGAAACATACAAACAAAGTGAATGGTTAGCATCTATTGATGATTTTTATAAATGTTCAGATGATGTTGGCGGTACTGATGTAATGCATCCAAGTTATGGAACAAATGGAACGCTAGCCGAACACACTTGGTTTGATAAAAAGTTTATTGGATTAGGTTCTGCTGGAACTAAAAAAGGAAATGCAAATGGAGGTTTAAGAACATTTGTGTTACCTGCAGATTCAAGTGGAGATAAGAGTGGCGCTCAGAACTTCTATTGTTGGTTTCATTTATGCTTCTATGCAGGCTTAATGGGGCAAACTGGTGAGATGTGTATTAACTTCTTGACCGAAGATGACAAATTGATTTGTGGTTGTAACTGGTATAAGACTGATGCAATTGGTAATACAGGTCATTATGAAATATGGGCAAATGGTAAAATATTGAAAAATTGGGAGTTTACAACATCTCATTTGCAAGCTCAAAACCCTTTTTACTATAAATGGGGTAGTTGCGACGTGTTGAAAGAGGGCGCAAATATTCGCTTTTTCTACTGGGCAGGATATTACAATTATTACATTCCAGAAATCGAAAATATGAAGTGTGCAAAGATTCAAATCGCGGTCAAGCAATGGGATGAAAGAGGTGGTAATAAGTTCATGAGTATGATAGGTTTTGATACCATTGATTTTGAAAAAATGAATGTTGAAAAATGGAAAGATATCCCTAATAGATACCCTACTGGAACAAATATCACAATTGATGGCAAATCATCTCATGTTTATGTAAATGGAATGGCTAGACCAGAAGACGAAGTGATAGGTACTCAGTATTTTAAAGCGCCTGTTGGAACTACAGAAGTTAAATGCACGTGTTCAGAATGGACGAAATCTCAACCAATCGTAAAAGCTAAAATAAGGGAGGCATGGTTGTAATGGAACAAATTAGAATAGCGGTATTAAGTCCTTATAATAAGGTATTAACCTTCCTTGATAATACGGTGCCTAGTGCTATGCATTACTTTGATGAAATTTTGCATACGTATTTAAAAGGTTCGGCATATACATTTGAATTTACAACAATGACTGCACATGATGATGCAGTCTTTTTAGTTGAAGGAAACAAGCTAAGTTTTAAACGCAAAGACAAAGACTATCATTTAACGATTATGAGCGTTGAAAAAGGTGGTGATACTACAAGTGTTACCGCCTATGGTCTTTGCCTTGAATTAACAAACGAGTATGTAGGCGAATATAAAGCTACTAGACCAATGGAAATCATTGAATATATCCACTCATTTGGATTTGAGCAAGCTTTTGTTGTCGGTAAGAATGAAGTGAGAAACAAACATCTTACGCACGAATGGACAGGTACAGATACAGTACTTGCAAGATTGTATTCAATCGCAAATGTATTCGATGCAGAATTAGAATTTGTTACAGAATTAAATGATGATTATTCGTTGAAGAATGTTGTACTGAATATTTATCGTGCTCATTCTGATTCTGTTCAAGGTATGGGACACGACAAACGCAATACGATCTTGAGATACCCTAGCAACATTTACGGAATCACGAAAACAAGTGATATTACTGAGCTATATACTGCAATTCGTCCAACAGGAACAAATGGTTTGCAGCTTAACTCAATCAGTGGTCGTGTTATTAGAGATGCGAATGGAAATGTTTTGTATAAAGTTCAAGGTAACAATATACTTGCACCTCAATCTAGAGACAGATTCCCTTCAACATTGCTTACGAATCATTCAAATGATATGTATGCAGTGCAAATTTGGTCTTATGAAACTGAAAATGTTGAAACCTTATATGGTCAAGCTTTAGCAGAATTGAAAAAGAATTGTGTTCCAAAAGTTACGTATGATGTAGATGCGTATATTGATGCAGACATTGGTGATACATTCACGATTGAAGATGCAGAGTATAGTCCTACACTATATCTTGAAGCACGAATCACAGAACAAGAAATTTGTTTTACTGATTCAGAACGATGCAAGACTATTTTTGATAACTTTGAAGAAAAGCAATCACAGATTAGTTCGGCTTTGATCAGTGAAATGAACAAGATGATTGAATTGAAAAAGGTTTATGAAGGTTCAATCGTATCTTCAAATGGAGTTCTGTTTAAGAATGATTCAGATAGCACTAAATTGACCGCATTGGTCAAAGATGATGGAGTTGATATTACATCTAAGTATTCAATCACATGGTTCAAAGATGATGTACAAATATCAACAAATCAAACCATTACAATCAGTGCATCAGACCTATCAGAAAAGGCCGTATACCGATTTAAAGCGATGAGTGGTGAAATACTTAAAGCAAGTGCAGAAGTCACTGTAATGCGTTTACAAGACGGTCAGAATGGAACTAGTGCTTATGTACATATTGCCTATGCCAATAGTTCAGATGGTCGTGTTGATTTTAGTTTAACAGACTCAAATCGTAAATTTATTGGTCAGTATTCTGACTCAAAACAGTATGGTTCTGATGATCCAACAAAATACAGATGGTCAACAATCAAAGGTGAAGATGGTCAGTCGTTTGTAAGTGCCGAGGAACAGTTCTATTATTCGACTTCTCAAACCGAATTAATCGGTGGTGAGTGGTTCGTTGGTAATGTGGTTTATCAGTCAGATAAATTCCTTTGGAAAAGATGGAAGTGTACGTATGCCAATCCAAGTGAAATCAAGTATACAAAAGCTATTTTTGATAACACATGGAATGAAATTGATGCGAAAATCGGTGAGATTCATACTCAAGTGTCAGAAGCAAACACTCAATCGAAAGAAGCAGTTGATAAGGCAACGCAAGCTCAAACGACTGCAAGTAAAGCGAATGAATTGGCTAACGCTGCTAACACTCAATCGAGTGAAGCTAAGCAACTAGCACAAGATGCGAATACAAGCACTGGCAAAGCTCAGAAACAGATTGATGCAATTAAAGGTGATATTACTGATTCAAAGAAACAAATTCAAAGTGCGGTTGACCAAGCAAATGCAAATGCTAAAGAAATCAATTCAGTAAAAGAAACGTATGCTACAAAAGTTGATTTAACTACTGAATCAAAAACAATTCATGCAGATGTTACAACTGAAATTGAAAAGAAAGTCGGTGAATTGTCGACTACTGTATCAGAAACTTATGCTTCTAAGAGTGATTTAACAACGCTTGAAGGAAGTGTTAACACTCAATTCAAACAAACTGCAGATACAATATCAACTCATGCTAGTTCTATTGAAAAATTGCAATCAGATACAACTCAAGTTCAGAAAGATATTACTGATGCGACTAAAAAAGCGTCAGATGCTCAAACTCAAGCTAGTACTGCATTAAGTAACGCTCAGAGTGCTCAAACTCTAGCAGATGAAGCGAAGAAAAAAGCAGACAGTGCTCAATTAAATTTAGATAGTGCTAACAAAGAGTTAGCGGATGCAAAAGCAAATTTAGAGACAGTTACAGGTAGAGTTGATGCCACAGAAGGCGAAATCACAAAAGCCCAAACTCGATTAACCAATGCAGAGTCTGCAGTCAAGAAAGCTCAAACTGATGCATCTACTGCTCAAAGTAATGCACAGACTGCAATCGACAATGCTAAGGCTGCACAAACAACTGCAGATACTGCTAAAGCCAATGCAGAGCAAGCTCAGAAAGATTTGAACGCTTTAACAAATCGTGTTACAAAAACTGAAACTGCAATTAAACAAAATTCAGAAAAAATAACAATACAAGCCGAGTCTGTAACAGAGATTAAAGGAATTGCGAGCAGTGCAAATAGCAATGCATCAAGTGCATTAAATAAAGCCAATAGTTTAACCGATAGAGCCAATAAAGGTGAGTTTGATGGACGTGGTGTTAAAAGTACATCCGTTGAATACCAAGCTTCTACTTCTGGAACTACTGTACCTACTGGTACATGGTCTCCTACAATTCCATCTGTTGCTGCTGGTTCATATTTATGGACTAAAACTACAACTAACTATACTAGCGGAAATCCTACAATTGGATATTCTGTAGCTCGTATGGGTCCAACTGGTGCTAAAGGAGATAAAGGAGCCACAGGTGCTCAAGGACCACAAGGTGTTAAAGGAGATACTGGTCCTCAAGGTCCTCAAGGATTGAAAGGTGATAAAGGGGCTACTGGTGATAGAGGACCTCAAGGTATTCAAGGACCACAAGGTGTACAAGGAGTAAAAGGTGTAGATGGTAAAACATATTACACTTGGATTAAGTATGCTGATTCTCCTACAAGTGGTATGTCTGATAGCCCTACAGGTAAGTTATATTTAGGAGTTGCTTATAACAAATCTACTGCAACCGAGAGTACGAATTATTCTGATTATTCATGGTCATTAATTAAAGGTGACAAAGGTGATAGAGGAGCTACTGGAGCAACAGGACCACAAGGAGTTAAAGGTGACAAAGGCGCTACTGGTGATAAGGGTGCCACAGGTGCTCAAGGTCCAACTGGCGCGACAGGTAATGGTATCAAATCTATCACTTACACATATGCTCGAACTACATCCCAGACTGCTCCTGCTGCTTCAGCAATTACTTCAACTACTATGCCTACGTTAGATGCTACTAATAAGTATTTATGGCAGAAAGAAGTGATTACATATACAAATAATCAACAACAAACAACAGTTTTATTACTTGCTGTATATGGTGATAGAGGCGCAACAGGTGCTAAGGGAGACAAAGGCGCTACTGGTGATAAGGGTGCCACAGGTGCTCAAGGGCCGACTGGTCCTACTGGTGCGACTGGTACTGGTGTAGCTAGTATGACTCAACAATATTACATGAGCGATTCAAAAACTACTCAAACTGGCGGCTCATGGGTTGAATCAATGCCAACGTGGTCATATGGTAAATATTTATGGACTAGATATAAAGTTACTTATAAGAATCCTGCTTCAACGACTTATACAGCACCGATTTGTGATAGTTCATGGGAAGCAGTAAATGAAGAAACTGTTAATCGTCAATCTGCAATTGAGACTAAGGCGAATGAAATCACTTCAAAGGTTAGTGAAACTTACGTATCAAATTCTGCATTTGAGCATTATCAAAAGGATATGTCAACTCAGTTTACTCAAACAAAGAAGGACTTTACGTGGTCAATCAATCAATCGGTAACTGATGCTAAGAATGAGATGAGCGGTCAAATCGACAGTGTAAATGGTCGTGTTGATGGTTTGAAGAAAACTACAGACAACGTAAACAATTACATGAGCTTTGACAACGATGGATTAACTCTAGGTAAATCAGACAGTGCATTTAAAACTAAGATTACAAATCAAGAATGGTCGATTCAAAAGAATGGTGCGAAAGTTACTTATATAAACGATCAAACAATGTACATTACAGATGGACAATTTACGCAATCTTTAAAAATTGGTAACTTTGGATTTGTTCCAAGAGCAAATGGCTCTCTTGATTTTAAAAAGATAAGGTAGGTGAATTGAATGGCACAATTTAGTGGAAGTATAGGAATAAGCACAGGGCAGACAGAGAAGTATTCGTTATTATTGGATGTTTCTGAAAAGTCTTACTCAATTGAAAATAACACATCTCAAATTGAGTGGTGGGTTGGTATTCGTTCAAATACTGCATATCATAATCACTATGGGTTGTCAGAAACGTATGTAGTTAATATCAATGGCACTGTAGTACACAATGCAGTTCATACACCTACAGTCAATAGTGGTGCTACTGTATGGGTAGCAAGTGGAACAACTACTGTATCACACAATGCAGATGGTTCTAAATCTATATTAGTCAGTGCATCATTTAACAATGAAGATAGAGGAACATATTTACCAACAACAGGCTCATGCAGTGGTAGTTTAAAGTTAACGACAATACCACGTGCAACTACTCCATCAATTGATAAACCTAGTTTAGATTGTGGTAGTGCAATCAAGATTAGTGGTACAAGCGCATCAAGCAACTTTTCACATAAAGTTTATGTAACTTGGAATGGAACAAAAACACAAATAGGAACAATAGCTAGTGGTACAACAACCCCTAGCTTTTCTTATACCATTCCGACAGATTGGGAAAAGAATATTCCTGATTCAACAAGTGGTATTGCTACATTTACATTAGAAACAATAAGTGGTTCAACATCAGTTGGTTCTAAAACAGTAAACGCGACAATTCAAGTAAGAAGTGGTGTCGTTCCTAGTATCGGAACTGTATCAATATCTGATACAAATTCAATTTGCGCAGGAATAGGTCAATATGTTCAGAGTCAATCAAAGTTAAAATTCACGATTGCTACAAGTGGTAATCAAGGCTCAACGATCACATCAGTATCGACTAAATTCAATGACCAAACATATAGCGGTAGCACGTTCACAACTCAAGCGATTCAAAACAGTGGTACGTTATCATACACAATCACAGTTACAGATTCACGTGGTCGTACTGCTACTAAGAGTGGTTCAATAAATGTAGTTGCATACAATCCACCTAGTCTTACAAATGTAAGTGCAAAGCGTGCTAACTCAGGCTATGCAGTAGATGAATCAAGTGGAACGTATGCGTTATTACATTTCAAAGTTGATTTTACAAGTTTATCGAATAAGAATGTAACATCATTCTATATTCAGTATCGAGCAAGCGGTGCTAGTTCATGGACTAAGATTAATTCATGGGCTAACAATTACACATTGAATCAAGATTACAAAGCAGGTAATTTGTTTACATCTACAACTACAACGTATGAAATTGCGTTCGGTGTTAAAGATAAATTCATGAGTGATTATTCATGGCAAATCGTTACAGTTACACCAACTTATGCATTGATTAATTTTGGTAAAGATGGAAAATCGCTTACTTTCTTCGGTCAAGATGGTAACAGTGCGAATACTTTAACGATCAATGGAAATCTAGCGATTAATTCAGTTAAAGAAAATACATCTTCAACTAAGCTATTAGTTAACGATGGTAACACTGTTATGTATCGTGATTGGAATAAATTAGTTAATTCAATCAAGAGTGCAATGTATCCAGTAGGTTCAGTTTATATCACTTACAACAATGTCAATCCAGGCACTTTTTTAGGCGGCACATGGGAAAGATTCGGGCAAGGTCGAACGCTAGTCGGTGAAGGCACCGGGAATGATGGTAGTACAAGTATGTCCTTTACGCCTAATTCAAGTGATGGAAAATACAAGAATACTCACTATCATGTCACTTCATTCGGTTGGGATATGAATGCCTTTTATGCAGGTAAACCAGATGGAGCGAAGAATGGTGATTATAATAGAACATCAGTAATTTCAAACGGATATATAGTCAGTGCTAATTCTTCTGCAACTTCACAAAGCCGACTGAATTGGACGGATGATCGTACTATTAGCAACGTACAACCGTATATAGTTGTTTTCTTTTGGCGAAGGACGGCTTAATTTATGCAGTCCTTTTCCAGAAGTATACTGTAATGTATGGTTGAACATTGTTATGAGATGTATCATTACCTTTAAGGCCACTGCTCGGACCGAATAACTTTGTATCAGATGTATACTGCTTCCAACTGTTTGGTAATGCAATAGTCCATTTAGGAGCATTTACTTGTGGGTTAGACGTACTGTTTTGAATATATACTGCGTGCTTGTGGCTAGGCATCTCATCAATAGTCAATTTATGTTTATATTCACCGCCAGTGCTATTGGCAGTAAAAGACATACCTTAACTATTTAATTCTGTGCCAAAAATAGACAGTGATATAAGGTTGCAATAATGGTATCTTTGCTTTTTTCATTTTGCCATCATGGTCGTGAACACCCATTTGATTACCATTACTGTTAAGCAAAGCACCATAATATATATATCCTATCTCGTCACGTAGCAAAGAATGAATGTACTCTCCGCCTGTGTCATTGGTTTGAGTGTTTATATCAGACCATTTAAGAGCGCACAGTTCACCTATGCGTATTCCTGTATGGATGCATAAAAGGATTCCAAAGTTTTTACAATTAATCTCAGATTGGAGGTGATTAATCAATGTTATTTGATTTTCTTTTTCAAAAATCTATACCGCCTTAGAAGGATGGTATGGTAGTTGAATATCGACTTTGAATGGAAGTGTAAATTTTAAAACCTGAATAATGTCTTTGGCATATTTGAATGATATACCACCTTTTCCGTCTTTACGGCCATTTTCAAGTTTTTGAAGAATAAACTCCTGCAGAATATCGTTGTTTAACTCCTCAATCTGATAATTGCCTAGTTTTGGTAAAATGTGATTGTGGATCACATTACAATAATTTGTGTAAGTGCTGTATTTTAGATAGATTTTCTTTTCCTTTAACCAGGATGTTAATTTGTCAGAATATAGCATTTTTGTTTTACCTCGCTTTTTTTATATTAATAGGAGGATTTTATATGGTTAAAACACATGAAATCAATTTAAATACTAAATTATGGAACTTTTTCCAGGAACACGATTTTATTATTCTTGATTTGACTGACAAGCAAATCAATGAACAAGATTATGTGTTATTTAAACAAGTATCGTTAGACGAAGGAAAAGAAACGGATACAGGTTTATTTAGAATGACACAAATTAGAAGTATCACAACTAACGATGGATTCAAAGAAGGCTATGTGATGCTAAACGTAACTAAATTATAGGAGGAATAAAAGATGATTGATTTTGCAGAATTAAGTAAATATTTTGTTTTAGTGGTTGTAGTGGCTTGTTTGATTGTTGGTTATATTTTGAAAACATCTTTTGAAAGCTTTCCAAACAAGTACATTCCTACAGTACTTGCATTCGTTGGATTAGTGCTAAACCTAGCAGTGAGTGGTTTAACAATTGAAAATGCGGTTTATGGTGCATTGATGGGATTAGCTAGCACAGGTATGCACCAAGCTTTCACAAGATTTGTTGAAGGCAATTTAGAAGAAAAATAAAGTAGGTGGCTTGCGATATGAACTTTGTAATTACAAGCCAACAGATTGTATGGATTTGTGGATTCATTGCATCCATTTGGGGTGTTGTGAAGATTATCAAAGAATTAAAAAAGCCAAGTGATGATTTAAAAGCTAAAGTTCAAAGGCATGATGAATTATTGCACAAGGATAATGAGCGCTTGAACTCGTTGGAAAAGATAACGCTAAATCAAGAGGGAATCAATCGCAAATTAGAGGAGCATACTCGCATTCTGTCTGACCACGATGAACGGTTAGAAGAGGATAAAAAAAGAGGCGACTTGATGTTAAAAGCGAACATGGCCATCCTCGATGGAATGTTATCGGAAGATGATCAAGAAAGCCTAAAGGCTACACGAAAGGAAATTCAGGATTTTTTAGTCGAGAAGAATTAGGAGGACAGAATCATGGAAGAAAAAGAAGTAAAATTTGAAGAATTATCAGAAGAAGCTCAATCAGAGCTATCAAACGGAAAAGAAGAAGGTGAAGATGAATGTCATACTCAAGCTTAACAAATAAATATATTCCTGCTAGTGCAGACAACTATATGCGCGGTAGAGGAGGTTACAAAGTATGTAAGATTACACCTCATCACATGGCTTGTCAGTGGAGCGCTGAAAGATGTGCTCAATCATTCCAAGTAAGTGGAAGAATGGCTAGTGCAAACTATTGCATCGGCTCAGATGGTACGATCGTTGCTAATGTTGACGAAGAGAATCGTGCATGGACTTCAAGCAACTACTACAACGATTGCCAAGCCATCACAATCGAGATTGCTAATGATAATACAGATACATGGACAATCTCATCAAAAGCTTGGAATGCATTGGTAAATCTATGCGTGGATGTATGCAAACGATATGGATTCAGATTGAATTACACTGGTAATGCGAATGGAAGCTTAACTGAACATAGAATGTTTGCAGCTACATCTTGTCCAGGCCCTTATTTACATTCTAAGATGAATCAATTAGCACAAGAAGTAAATGCTAGATTGGATGGTCAAACTGTAGTGCCAACACAACCAAGTACTCCAAACGCTCCAAGTGGTGAGAAGTACTCAGTTAGTACACCTATCTGTACAAATACATTAAGTGTAAATTGCTATGGCACAGGTAAAGTTTATAAAGGTGATTGGAATGGTACAATTGGTAGAGTGATTAAAGGTGCTAAATATCCGTATCGTGTAGATCGTAATGGAGTAGCGATTGGATGGACAAATGACACAGGTATTGATACAGACCCTCATATCCCTGGAGGAACTACTACAAGTACTCCTACAGTATTGAACAGTACACCTTCTGATTTCATCAGAGAAAGTGCAACATTCTATCCAAATACAACTTTGAAGATTAGAAAAGCACCTACAGAAAAAGGAATTGATACAGGATTGTACTATTCTAACGGAATGTCTGTTCGATATGATGGATATGTAAAACGTGAAGGATTCGTTTGGATCAGTTGGATTAGTGCATCTACAGGCGAAAGAAGATGGATGAAAGCTGGTGTATTAAATTCAAATGGATATAACACTAATCCGTATGGAAGATTTGCTTAAAATTTAATAAAATGATTCAAAATATAAAATAATGACACAAAAGTTGAACTATACTATTTTTAATGACTACTTGAGCCTACGTATAATGCGTAGGTTCTTTTTTTATTGATCAAATCATTGGCATAATTTTTTCTTTTTTTTGGCATGATTTTCGGCATAAATTTCTTTAAAAAATAAAATAAATAGAGAATTTGTAGAAAATTTAATACAAATATGAGAATATAAGAATAGCTAGAGACATATATATAATATAGAGAGACTTTTTAATTTTTTTAGAAAAAGTCTATTTTTTTTCGTATAAGAGTATATGAAAATAAACAGGGAAGCTATTTTATGGTATGCCATCCAATATGATGGGGATTGGAAGAAAATTGGTAATGCCATAAAGGCACATGAAAACTATTCCATCATTCATTATCCATATGCGTATATTACAATTATGGATGATGCATATCCAGATGCATTTAAAAGACTTCGCTATCCACCATGGATTATTTTTTATCAAGGAGATATTAATTTATTAAAAGAAAAAGGCGTGGGTATAGTTGGAGCAAGAAATTGTTCAATGCAAGCTTTACAGAATACGGATAGAATTGTACAAAGACTACAATCCAAGTATGTGATCGTATCCGGTCTTGCCAAAGGTATTGATGCTAGAGCACATTATAATGCGACAAAAACAATTGGTGTACTTGGCTGCGGTATTAATGTGATTTATCCTAAGGAAAACACATATTTATTTGAAAGGATGAAAAATAATGGATTGATCATTAGTGAATATCCAATGCATGTTAAACCTTTGGCGTATCATTTTCCATGGCGCAATCGTTTAATTGCCGCACTAAGTGATAGTTTAGTGGTGATAGAAGCAGCCTATAAAAGTGGTACGATGATTACGGTAAATGAATGCTTAGAATTAAGTGTACCCATCTATTGTGTACCTACTGCTTTTCAAGATGATAAGCATCAAGGATGTAATTATCTGATTAGTAATGGGGCCAACATTTTGGTGGATATTAAAGATGTTGATGATATCTAGGATTGACAAAATGAAATTTTTAATGTTTTATATAGCGTGAATATGGGGTAATAAAATGAAAAAACATTTAGTTATAGTGGAATCGCCTTCCAAATCGAAGACGATTGAGAAATATTTAGGAAAAGATTACAGAGTCGTTTCCAGCAAAGGCCATGTGTGTGACTTGGCGACAAGTGGAAAAGAAGGTCTAGGAATCGATGTAGAACATGATTTTGAACCTAAATATAAAATTAGTAAAGAAAAAAAAGAAGTCGTAAAAGAATTAAAAGAATATGCTTCTAAGGCAAAAGATATCTATCTTGCGAGTGACCCGGACCGTGAAGGAGAAGCAATTGCCTGGCATTTAGCTCGTGTTTTGAATTTAAATATTGAAGACAACAATCGTATTGTATTCCATGAAATCACAAAACCAGCGATTCTTGAAGCGATGAAAGAACCAAGACAAATTGATATGGACCTTGTGAAATCACAAGAAACACGTCGTATGTTAGATCGAATTATTGGATTTAAATTAAGTAAACTATTACAGAATAAGATTCAGTCTAAATCAGCAGGTCGTGTGCAATCCGTGGCATTGAAGTTGATTGTGGATCGTGAAAATGAAATCAAAGCGTTTAAACAAGAAGAATATTGGACAATTCATGCGCAATGTAAAAAGCAAAATAAAGCTTTTGAAGCTGATTTAGTTAAAGTAGAAGGTAAAAAGCCAAAAATTAAAAATGAAGAAGAGGCTAAGGCGTTATTAGAAAGATGTAATGGGGAGTATGTTGTTTCATCGATTTCTAAAAAACAAAAGAAAAAACAACCCAAACTTCCATTTACAACATCTACTATGCAACAGGAAGCTAGTACAAAATTAGGCTTTGGGGCAAAGAAAACAATGAGCGTTGCTCAAAAAATGTATGAAGGTATTGATCTTGGCGGAAATATGGAAGGTTTGATTACATATATGCGTTCGGATTCAACGCGTTTATCCGATATTTTTGTTTCAGATGCCAAAGAATTTATCGCAAATACATATGGTAAAGAATATGTTGGTCATGTTCATCAAAAAAATGGTAAGAATACGCAAGATGCACACGAAGCAATCCGTCCAACGAATATCAATCGTACGCCAGAATCTATCAAAGACCATTTAACGAATGATCAATATCGTTTGTATTCATTGATTTATGCTCGTACTCTGGCATCTTTAATGAAAGATGCAGTTTATGATGTAACGAGTATCAAAATCACAAACAATGATTTGGAATTTAGTGCAAGTGGACAAACAATGACTTTTGATGGTTATTATAAAGTCTATTCAAAATATGAAAAACAAAGTGATGCATTGCTTCCGACATTAGAGGAAAATGAAGTTTTAAAAAATGTAACACCAATTTCGAAACAGCACTTTACAGAACCACCAGCACGATATACAGAAGCAAAATTGATTAAGGATCTAGAAGAAAAATCCATTGGTAGACCAAGTACATATGCGACAATCATTGATACTTTACAAAAACGTGGCTATGCATCTTTGGATAAGGCGAGTGAAACTTCAAAGACAAAAGTATTTTTCCCTAGTGAACAAGGTATTTTGACAAATGAAAAGCTTCAACAATATTTTTCAAGTGTAATCAATGTTGAATATACAGCCGATATGGAGAAAACATTAGATGAAATCGCAGAAGGCAACGAAGATTCTATATCTTATATGCATAAGTTCTATGATAAATTTGCACCACTCGTAGAAGATGCTTATGAAAAAATGCCGAAAAAAGAATTGGAACGTGTAGGACGTACATGTCCTGAATGTGGTGGCGAACTTGTTTATCGTAATGGACGTTTTGGTAAGTTCATTTCATGCATCAACTTCCCAACATGTCGCTACACAGAAAATAATGAAGATCAACTTCCAGAAGAGGCAAAAGAAGAAAAGATTTGTCCAAACTGCGGAGCTAAAATGGTTATTAAAAAAGGTCGCTATGGTCAATTCTGGGCATGTTCGAATTATCCGGAATGTAAGACAATTGAATCTTTAAAAAAGAAAGCAAAACCTGAACCAACAGGTGAGATGTGTCCAGAATGTGGGCATGAGCTTGTAAGAAGAAAATCGCGTTTTGGCACAACTTTTATTGGTTGTTCAAATTATCCAAAATGCCATTATATAAAAAAGGAACCTAAGAAAAAAGAGGAAGAAAAATAATGGAAAGAGTTACAGTTATAGGAGCAGGACTTGCCGGATGTGAGGCAACTTGGCAGCTTATAAAAAGAAACATTCCCGTTCGATTAGTTGAAATGCGTCCTAAAAAGGAAAGTCCAGCCTTTCATACGGATCGTTTTGCAGAACTTGTATGTTCAAATTCACTTCGTTCAAATGCGATGAATAATGCAGTAGGTATATTAAAACAAGAACTTCGTCAGATGGATTCTTTAATTATGAAATCTGCCGATATGCATGCGGTACCTGCAGGAAGTGCATTAGCGGTTGATCGAGAAACGTTTTCTCAATATATTACAGATACAATTAAAAATCATCCGTTGGTCGAAGTGGTGAATGAAGAAATGACAAGTTTACCTGAAGGACCATGTATTATCGCTACTGGACCTTTGACAAGTGATACTTTAGCTAAGGCTATTCATGATTTTACGGCAGAAGATACATTTCATTTTTATGATGCTGCAGCACCAATTATTGAAAAGGATTCTATTGATTTTAGTAAAGCCTATTATAAATCTCGTTATGACAAAGGAGAAGCAAGCTACATTAATTGTCCAATGAATGCAGATGAATTTGAAGTATTTTATGATGCCTTGATTCATGCAGAATGTGTGAATTTGCATGATTTTGAAAAAGAAACTTATTTTGAAGGATGTATGCCAATTGAAGAAATGGCTCGACGTGGAAAAAAGACGATGTTGTTTGGTCCGTTAAAACCAGTTGGACTTGAAAAAGATAAGGATTCTCATCCTGTAGCTGTTGTTCAATTGCGCCAAGATAATGTGGCTGCCAGTATGTATAATATTGTTGGTTTTCAAACACATTTAACTTGGCCTGAACAAAGAAGAGTGTTTGCCTTGATTCCTGGATTAGAAAATTTAAAGATTACTCGTTATGGTGTTATGCATCGAAATTCATACTTATCAAGTCCAGTTGTTTTAAAAGAAACATATCAATCTAAAAAACGCGATGATCTTTTCTTTGCAGGACAATTGACAGGGGTTGAAGGGTATGTTGAATCTTGCGCATCTGGATTGATTGCCGGAATTAATATGGCATTATATATGCAAGGTAAAGAGCCTATTTGTTTTGGGAATACATGCGTTATGGGCTCACAAGCCTATTACATTACGCATTGTGATGCAAAACATTTTCAGCCGATGAATGCAAACTTTGGTATTATGCACTTAAATGAAAAATGCAAGAAGCATGAGCGTAAAGAAAAATTTGCTTCTCAAGCATTAGCTCGTATTGCACAAATCAAGGATGAAGTCGATGGATGAATTGATTGAGCGGTTTTTAAAATATATTTATCGTAAAAATACCCAATCTGAAAAAACGATTGAATCATACAAAAATGATTTAAAACAATTTAAAGAATATTTAACAAGTCAATCTATTGATTCATTTGAATCTTGCGATAGATTGACTTTTATGAATTTTCTAGCTACGTTAGATCATCTAAAAGCAAGCTCAATAGCTCGTAAAATGAGTGTGTATCGTTCGTTTTATACATATTTGGCTGAATATATGGGGATTATTGAAAATCCATTGATAGGGATTCAAACACCAAAAAAATCCAAACAAATACCAGATTTTTTGTTTGTAGAAGAGATTCAGGAATTTTTGAATTCTTACAATGATGAAAAAGATGATGAATATCGCGATCGTATATTATTTACAATCATGTATGCATGTGGATTACGTGTCAGTGAATGTGTGAATTTAGAATGGAAACAAATTGATTTGAATAATCGCATTGTGCATATCCGTGGTAAAGGGGATAAAGATCGTATTGTGCCTTTTTATCAAGGTTTTGAAAAAGAATTATTAGAGTATAAAAGTAAGTTTTGGACAAAATACGCAATAGACGATCATGTATTTGTAAATCTAAAAGGAAAATCACTTACTTCAAGAGGCGTTCAATATTTAATGGATAAACACGCAAAAAAAATTGGCATGCATATGAAATTACATCCTCATATGCTTAGACATAGTTTTGCGACACATTTATTGGATAATGGAGCGGACATACGTGTTGTTCAAGAATTACTAGGCCATTCATCTTTATCGACAACGCAAATTTATACGCATGTCACGACTGCACAGTTAGTGAAGGCTTATAAAAAAGCGCATCCTTTTGAAAAATAACATCTTGCAAGTTAAAAAGGATATTGCTATAATGTAAAAGCGCGTGATTGCGCTTATTACACACATCATGGATTCGTGTGCCCGTGCACGAAGGTGTTGCATGCGTCTGAAATGATGGAGGAGAAACGGAAAGGTAGGACTATTATGTCAATCGTATCAATGAAGAAAATGTTAGAGAACGGTGTTCACTTTGGTCACCAGACTCGCCGTTGGAACCCAAAGATGAAACCATTCATCTACACAAGTCGCAACGGGGTTTATATCGTAGATTTAAACCAAACTCAAGCACAAATCGAAGCTGCTTACAATGAATTAAAAGCTATTAGCGAACGTGGTGGAAAAGTATTGTTCGTAGGAACAAAGAAACAAGCTGCTGAAGTTGTTGAAGAACAAGCTTTACGTTCAGGATCTTTCTATGTTAACAAACGTTGGTTAGGTGGTTTATTAACAAACTTCCGTACAATCCAAAAACGTATCAAACGTTTAGTTGAAATCGAAGAAATGGAAGCTAGCGGAAAAATCGAAGTTTATACTAAGAAAGAACAAGCTAACTTACGTAAAGAAAAAGCTAAATTGGAAGGTTCTTTAGGTGGAATCAAAGAAATGAAGAAACTTCCAGATGCATTAGTTGTTATCGATCCAAAAGAAGAACACAATGCTATCGCAGAAGCTAAAAAATTAGGAATCCCTGTATTCGCTATGTTAGATACAAACTGTGATCCAGAAGATGCTGATTTCGCAATCGCTTCTAATGATGATGCAGTTCGCTCAATCAAATTAGTTACAACAATCTTAGCTGATGCTATCGTTGATGCTAAGGGTGGTCTATTAGAAATGGCTTACTTAGATGAAACTGAAGATGATGTAACTATGGAAGACGTAATCAAAAATGTTGAAGCACAAATCGCTGAAAACGAACGTCGTCGTCGTCAAAGAAATGAAGAACGTAGAAAACGTAACTTCGAACGTAAAAATCGTCGTCCTTTCAACAAAAAAGGTGAAGACGTAAAACCAGCTGCTAAAGCTGAAGAAGCAAAAGCTGCTGAATAATTAAAAAATATAGGAGGATGCTAAAATGGCTATCACTGCTGCTCAAGTAAAAGAATTACGTGAAAAAACAGGTGCTGGTATGATGGATTGCAAAAAAGCCTTAACTGAATGTGAAGGCGATATTGCAAAAGCTGTTGACTGGTTACGTGAAAAAGGAATCGCAAAATCTGCTAAAAAAGAAGGACGTATTGCTGCTGAAGGTTTAACTCGTGTTGCTGTTAGTGGAAACACTGCTGTATTATTCGAAGTTAACTCAGAAACAGACTTCGTAAGTAAGAATGAACAATTCTTAGGTTTGATGAACACTTTACAAGAAGCAATTCTTGCAAACAAGCCTGCTTCAACTGAAGAAGCTTTGAACATCCAAACTGCTGAAGGAACTATCAATGATTTGATCATCAACGCTACAGCTACAATTGGAGAAAAAATTTCTTTCCGTCGTGTTGCTGTTGTTGAAAAAGCAGATGATGAAATTTTCGGTTCATACATGCACATGGGTGGATCAATTTCTGCTGTTGTAGTTGTTAAAGGAACTGAAGATGCTACTGTAGCTAAAAACTTAGCAATGCAAGTTGCTAGTATGGCTCCAAAATATGTATCTCAAGCTGAAGTACCAAGTGAAGAAGTTGAACATGAACGTGAACTTCAATTACAAATGATGAAGGCTGATCCTAACATGGCTAGCAAGCCAGAAAAAGTATTGGAAGGAATCTTAAAAGGAAAAGTTGACAAACACTTTAAAGACCAATGCTTATTAGATCAAGAATATTTCTTAGAACCAAAAACTAAGGTTTCTCAATTCTTGAAAGACAACAAAGCTGAAGTAGTAACTTTCGTACGTTTCCAAACTGGTGAAGGTATCGAAAAACGCGAAGAAAACTTTGCAGAAGAAGTTGCTGCTCAAATGGCTAAGTAATTTAACTTTTACTTCTAACCCTTGGAAATTCCAAGGGTTTTTCTTTTTCTTTATGGCAAGATAGTGTATAATTGATATGATAATTCAATAAGGAGCAATATTATGTATAAACGTGTTTTATTAAAATTAAGTGGTGAAGCATTATCTAGTCCTGAAGCTGCTTTTGATCCAGAAATCTTAAAGAGATTAGCAAAAGAATTAAAAGAAGTTCAAAAATTAGGGGTAGAACTTGCAATCGTTGTCGGTGGTGGCAACTTCATTCGTGGTAAAATGATGGCTGAAATGGGAATGAACCGCGCTCAAGCTGATTATATGGGTATGTTAGGTACAGTAATCAATGCTTTAGCAGTTCAAAATGCTTTAGAACAAGAAGGTGTGCAAACACGTGTTCAAACTGCTGTTGAAATGCAAAAAGTAGCTGAACCATTCATTTTAAGACGTGCATTACGTCACTTAGAAAAAGGAAGAATCGTTATTTTTGGAGCTGGTACAGGTTCTCCATACTTCTCAACAGATACAACAGCTGCATTACGTGCTTCTGAAATTAATGCAGATGTTATCTTAATGGCAAAAAATGGTGTTGATGGTGTATATGATTCGGATCCTAAAAAGAATCCAAACGCAAAAAAATATGATACACTAAATTATATGGACGTACTAAATGAAGGTTTACAAGTCATGGATTCAACAGCTATTAGTATGTGTATGGATAATGATATTGATTTAGTTGTATTCAATATGAATGAGCCAGGAAATATTGTTAAGGCTGTTCGCCGTGAAGTAAATGGTACTACAATCACTAAAAAGAAATAAGGAGAAATAACATGAGTGATATTTTATTAAATGCAGAAGAAAAAATGATGGGGGCAATTGATAACTTAGAATCAAACCTACGTCAAATACGTACAGGACGTGCTAGTGGACAAATGCTAGAACGTGTACAAGTTGAATATTATGGAGCTATGACTCCAATTAATCAGATTGCACAAATCTCAGTTGTAGAAGGAACACAATTGGTTGTTAAACCTTACGATCGTTCAATCGTCAAAGGTATTGCACATGCAATTCAAGCTGCTAACTTAGGATTAAATCCACAGGCTGAAGCAGACGTTATTCGTATTCAAGTTCCTCAATTGACAGAAGATCGTCGTAAAGAATTAGCAAAAGATGCTCAAAAATATGGTGAAGAAGCTAAAGTTGCTATTCGTAACGTACGTCGTGATGCGAATGATGCGATCAAGAAAGATAAAGAACTTCCTGAAGATGAAAAGAAACAAACATTGGAAGAATCACAAAAATTAACAGATAAATATATTAAAGATGTTGATTCAATTACTGAAACAAAGAAAAAAGAAATATTAAATGTCTAAGTCCAAACTTGATTTGGACTTTTTTAAAAAGGAGGTTTTTATGGCACCAAAAACAGTAGCTATAATTATGGATGGTAATGGTCGTTGGGCCAAAAAAAGAGGCTTACCAAGAACAGCAGGACACAAAAAGGGTGCAGATACAATTCGTACTGTGGCTTTAGCTGCTCAGGATATGGGGATTCAAAAACTAATTTTATATGCTTTTTCAACAGAAAATTGGAAAAGACCCGAAGATGAAGTTTCTTATTTATGCAAGTTACCTGGCTTATTCTTTAATAAATTTATCAATGAATTAATGGAAAAGAATATTCAAGTTACATTTGCGGGGGAATTAGAAAAATTCCCAAAAGCAACACAAGATGTCATCAATAAAGCTGTAAATATGACTTCAAAGAATACTGGCTTAGAATTATGTTTAGCTATCAATTATGGTTCTCGTCGAGAAATGCTTTTGTCAATAAAAAAATATGCAGACGAAGTAGCTTCAGGTAAAAGAGAAAACGATTTAACCGAAGAAGAATTCTCTAAGTATTTATTTGTTCCAGAAGATATCGATTTGATGATTCGTACAAGTGGAGAACTACGTATTTCCAATTATTTATTATGGCAACTCGCATATGCAGAATTGATTTTTACGCCAGTCGCATGGCCAGATTTTGATGAAAAAGCATTAAAAGATTGCTTAGATGAATTTGCCTCAAGAGATCGCAGATTTGGAGGCTTAACATCATGAAACAAAGAATTATTACCGCAATAGGTATCATTCTTGTTGTTGCTTTACCTGTAGCACTTGGTGGGCTTTGGCTAGAAGCTTTGGCTTTGTTTATTGTATGTGCAGGCGCTTATGAATGGATGCACATACAACCCGATTTTAAAAAATGGCCTAAATATGTTATGCCATTAAGTGCTTTAGCTGTTATATTCACAAGAATCTTACCCGATAAATACTTTTTAGTAGTCGTAACACTGATTGTGCTATTTTTGTGGAGTTTAGTTGTATTTGTTGAGAATTTCTCAATTATGGATTCCTTTGTGTGCATTTCATATGTAACAATTTTCTCACTAGTATATCATGCGGTTGGACAAATCTCAGGTGTACATCAATATTTATGGACCATTGTATTTGCTACATACGGAAGTGATACAGGAGCTTATTTTGTAGGGCGCGCTATTGGGAAACATAAAATGAATCCAAGAATCTCACCTAAAAAGAGTTGGGAAGGTTTTGTAGGAGGCATTGTATTTGGATTTATATTGAGCTTAGCCGTAAGTTTTAGTTATGTTTCAAATTTAAATCCTGTATTAAATACACTCTTATGTTTATTATGTCCAATTACTGCAGAACTTGGAGATTTGTGTTTTAGTGCTATAAAACGTCATTTTGCCGTAAAAGATTTTTCAAACCTATTACCAGGACATGGTGGGGTTTTGGATCGTGTAGACTCACTATTATTGAATATTATGTTATTTAGTGTGTTATATACAATCATTCTCTAAGGAGGATCTAGATGGATTTTGTTATTGGATTGATCGCATTTATTATCATGTTAAGTGTGATTGTCATTTTACATGAATTAGGACATTTTTTAGTCGCAAAACATTTTGGTGTTTATTGTAAAGAATTTTCGATTGGTATGGGTCCATGCCTTTATCAAAAACAAGGAAAAGAAACAGCTTTTTCGATTCGTGCCATTCCTTTTGGTGGCTATGTTATGATGGCTGGAGAAGAAGATGGATCCCAAAGTGAAGAAGATAGTTGGTTAAAAGATATACCAGAAAACAGACGATTAAATGGTATAGAAAAATGGAAACAAGTCTGTATTATGATTGCAGGAATTGTGATGAATATTCTTTTGGCATGGATTATTTATATGGGAGTTGCTTTAGCACAAGGCTATGTGGTTGAAGAAGCTAAACCTGTTGTCTATGTAGTTGAAGAAAACTCAGTTGCTCAAAAGGCAGGACTTGAAAAGGATGATCATATCATCAAAGTTTTAAGTGAAGATGGAAATAGTATTCAACCTAAAACACAATATGAAATTTTAGAGTTTATTCAATATCATCATGATACACTGACATTAACTGTGAAAAGAGATGGTACAACATTTAAAACGACATTAACTCCATCTTATGATAAAGATATGGAAGGCTATACACTTGGCTATAAGGCGATTGCGTATGCCAAAAAAATCCCATGGTATCAATCATTATGGGTGGGTTGTCAAAATACTTGGGATAGTGCAACAACTATATTTAAATCTTTGAATATGATTATTCGTGGACAAGGACTTGAAAATTTATCGGGTCCAGTTGGCATATTAAATGTAACAAGTAAATCTGTACAATATGGATTAGATATGTATTTTAGTTTATTTGCGATGATCTCATTAAATATTGGTATCTTTAATGCACTTCCAATTCCTGCATTAGATGGCGGAAGAATTTTGATTTTACTAATTGAGAAATTGATTGGACGAAAAGTTTCTACTAAAATTGTTGAAAATATTATTTTGGCAAGTTTTGTATTATTGATGATACTCTTTATTTATGCTACATATAATGATATTGCTCGAATGTTTTAAAAAAAAGGACCTATATTTTACAATATAGGTTTTTCTTTTTAGATAAAATACAGAATGGCTAACAAGTGGCAAATACTTGCTAGGATAATGAAAATATGCCAGACAAAATGGAAATATCTTTTTTGTGGTTTTGAATAAAAGAAAGTTCCAATTGTATACATGATACCACCTAGGGCAATCAAAATAATGAAGATGGGCTGTGTTTCTTTAATCAATGTTGGCAAAATAAAGATGGCTAACCATCCCATCACCATATAAATTGTCATTGATAATTTTGGATAAGATTTTGTCGCAATCGATTTTAATAAGATACCTGCAATCACCATAACCCATTCAATAGCTAATATAGTATATCCTTTCCAATTATTCATAAGCTTTAAACAAATAGGCGTGTAGGTACCTGCAATAGCTAGTAAGATCATAATATGATCTAGCTTTCTAAATACATACTTGTGTGTTGTTTCATGTGGCATGCTATGGTAAAGACAAGATCCGCCAAACATAAAGAGAAGACAAATCATAAATACTGCTGTTCCGAGTGTTTCAATAGCACCGCCCCTTAAATAGGCACGAACACTATAGTAAGGAAGTGCAAATAGAATCAAAATTGCCATAACTCCATGTGTAATACAATTTCCTACTTCTTCACCAAAACAAAGAGGATACACATACCGCATACTATCTTTCTTGTTCATACACACACTATAACATAATAATAAATAATATACAATCTAGTAATCAAAACTACATATATTTTATGTGCAATTTTTGGTATAATACACTAGTTAGAGTGGAGGGTCTTGATGTTTTTAAAACGTATTGAATTACAAGGCTTTAAAAGCTTTGCGGACAAAACAGTGATTCAATTTGATCAAGATATTACAGGTATAGTTGGACCAAACGGATGCGGTAAAAGTAATGTGAATGACGCAATTCGTTGGGTGCTAGGTGAACAGAGTGTAAAATCACTTCGTTCTGGAACGAATATGTCAGATATTATCTTCTCGGGAAGTGAATATAGAAAACCTGTAAATATGGCACGCGTTACATTGGTATTTGACAATTCAACACGTGTTTTTGATTCGGATTTTGATGAAATCGAAATTACACGACAAATACTTCGCGCAAATAATGAAGCAAGTTATTTTATAAATAAAACACCTTGTCGACTAAAAGATATTAATGATTTAGTCATGGATACAGGTTTAGGTAAAGATTCCTTAAGTATTATTACACAGGGAAACATCTCTTCTTTTGCGGATGCTAAACCAGAAGACAGGCGTTCTTTATTTGAAGAAGCTGCGGGTGTCGCAAAATATAAAAAGAGAAAAAAGGTCTCATTGTCAAAATTAGAGCAAACAAAAGAAAATCTAGATCGTTTGCAGGACATTCTAGATGAGCTTGAAAGACAAATTGGTCCTTTGGAAAAACAAGCAAAAAAAGCTGAAAAATATATTTCTTTAAGAGATAAATTATCAAAAATTGAAATCAGTGTACTTGTAGAAGATATTGATCAATATAATGAGAAAATCAATCAAATTAATAAAGAATTATTTGATATTCAAGCTATGCATACATCTGAAAATGCAGAATTATTAAAGCAGGAAACACGCTTAGAAAATATTCGTAAAGAAATGTATGCTCTTGACAAACAGATCAATGAGCTACAGGGAAAATATACAAAGGCGATGGAAGAAAACTATCAGCTTGAAAGACGTAAGATCGAACAAGATGAAAAGCGTAAATATATGTTGAAGGTGGCTGATAAAAAGGCTCGTCAAAAAGAAATTCAGGCAATGTTAGAGGAAGCTCGTTTTGAGTATCAAGACCGCCATCAACGTTTGATGCAGACGCAACAAGATTTAAATAATCGTCGTAATATTGTGAATGATCTAAAAACGAAGATATCTAAAGCACGTTATGAATCGGATCAGGCAAACAATATTTTGACACAACTTCAAAATCGTCGACAAGTATTAGAAAATATGATGAAGCAACCATTTGCACACCAACAAGGTGTACGCTCTGTTATGCAGGCTAAAAATTCTTTATCCGGCGTTTATGGAGTTGTTAGTGAATTATTGATTGCTCATGCAGATAAAGCATTGGCGGTCAATGCTGCTTTAGGTGGAAGTATCTATCAAATTATCACTAAAAATGAGGCGGATGCAAGAAATGCCATTTCTTTCTTAAAAAGAAACCGTAGTGGACGTGCAACATTTTTACCACTAAGTGTATGTCATCCTCGAAAGATGAATGAACAAGTCATTACGATTGCCTCAACTAGCCCTGGCTTTTTAGGCTTTGCGAGTGAATGCGTGGATTGTAAAGAAATCTTTGATCCTGTAAAAGAAAGATTATTAGGCAATGTCATTGTTGTGGATACACTACAAAATGCCAACGAAACCGCAAAACGATTACGCTATGCTTATAAAATCGTTACTTTAGATGGAGATATCGTTCATACTGGTGGTAGTATGACGGGTGGTGTTACAAAGAACCAAAGTACCCCTGTCACAATGCGTCAAGAATTAGATACAATTAATTCTAAAATTGAAGGGCAAAAAATCAAAGCCGATAGTTGTCTGAATGAAACAGATATACTTACACAAAAACTTCAAAAAGAAAATGATGCGATTGTAACATTACAGATTGAATTGGCTAAATTAGAGAATATTTACGCAACAAAAAAGGCAAAATATGATTCAATTCTTGCAGAATACCAAGAACTAGGTGTTGATATTGAAGAGAATGCAGAATTAGCACAAGATGATTTAGTTGTGCAGATGTCCAAAATGCATGCGGTATTAGATTCATTGTCTTTAGAAATACAAAGCTTGCGTCAGTCACGCTTTGATAAGGGAAATGATGCGGAACAGCTTGAAAATCAAATTCGCTTAATTAGAAGAGAAATGAATTCTAAACAATCGCAAATCCATAATTATGAGATGGAAATTGTGAAGGTCAAAACACAATTGGAAAATGCATTGAACCGCTTAAGTACTGATTATGAAATGACTTATGAATATGCATTAACGAAAAAGGAAGATGTAGAAATTGAAAGTGCTAAAGAAGAAGTTATTCAACTTCGTCAAGCCATTTCTCGTTTGGGAAATGTAAATTTGGATGCTCCAAATGAATATAAAGAAGTCAAAGAACGCTTTGATTTTATGACGAGTCAAAAAGAGGATTTAGAAAAGGCAAGTCAACAAATCTTGGCAGCCATTGATGAAATGGATCAGACTATGATTAGTCAATTTACAGATATGTTTAATAAAATTAACGCGGAATTAGATGGCGTATTTAAAGCCATGTTTGGTGGAGGTCGTGCAAGTCTGTCTATGGTAGATCCGGATGATGTATTAAATACGGGTATTGATATTGATGTTCAGCCTCCTGGAAAGATGGTTAAAAATATTCAAACATTCTCTGGTGGAGAAAAAGCATTGATTGCGATCAGTGTATTGTTTGCGATATTAAAAGCTAGAACAATGCCATTATGTATCTTCGATGAGGTTGAAGCGGCATTAGACCAGGCAAATGTTGAGCGTTTTGCACGTTATCTATCGCATTATCGTGGTCAATCTCAATTTATTGCGGTAACACATAGACCAGGAACTATGGAACAGTGTGATACTTTATATGGTGTTACGATGCAAAAAGATGGTGTTAGTAAAGTATTAAAGGTGCAGTTAAAAGATGCAGTACATATAGCTAAGGAGGAAAAGTAATGTCGGTCTTTTCAAAAATCAAAGAAGCTTTCGTGAAAAGTGAAGATAAAGATAAATATTTATCAGGTCTTGATCGTTCAAAAAAAAGTTTTGGAGATCGTATGCGTGCTTTATCCAATAACTTTCATGGAATTGATGATGCTTTATTAGAACAAATCATGGTTATTCTACTTGAAAGTGATGTGGGTATTCATACAGCACAAAAAATTGTGAATGCGTTTGAATCCAACGGAAAACATGTTAAAGATTATGATTCTATGTTAGATTATCTAGTATCGATTCTTTATGATTTCTATGATGAATCTAGCGATGAAGCAATCAAGATGAATGAAGATGGTCCAACTGTCATTTTGATGGTGGGTGTAAATGGTAGTGGTAAAACGACTACAAGCGCAAAATTGATTCAATATTATAAAGAGCAAGGAAAGAAAGTTGCGGTAGCCGCAGCCGATACATTCCGTGCAGGAGCCATTGATCAAATTGATACTTGGGCAAATCGTTTAGGCGTTCCTTGTATTAAAGGTAAAATGAATCAAGATCCAAGTTCCGTACTTGTCGATGCTTGTCGTTATGCCAAAGAAAATGATGTAGATATTTTGATTTGTGATACAGCAGGTCGTCTACAAAACAAGACAAATTTGATGAATGAATTAAGTAAAATGCATCGTGTTGTACAAAGAGAAATTGAGGGTGCACCACAAGAAGTCTGGTTAGTTCTAGATGCGACTACAGGACAAAATGGTATTTCTCAGGCAAAAGTATTCTTAGAAGCCACAGATGTAACAGGTATTGTTTTAACAAAGATGGATGGTACTGCCAAAGGTGGTGTTGTGCTTGCGATTCGAGACTTGTTACATTTACCAGTTCGCTTCTTAGGTTTAGGAGAAAAACCAGCGGATTTAAGACCTTTTGATATTAATGCCTTCTTGATGGGAATCACAAAAGGTATGGAAGAATAATGATTTCAAAATTAGATGCGAATGATTTATTTGATGTATACGGAGAATTGTTGACTAAACGTCAAAGAGAGATTTTATCTCTTTACTATGAAGAAGATTTCTCTTATACTGAAATAAGTGAGGAACTAGAGATTTCTCGTGCAGCGGCGATGGATTCGGTTCATCGAGCTACGAAATTACTGGAAAAATATGAAGCAGCGATTGGATATGTCGCTAAGAAAAAATTATTAGATGCATGGATTTTACAACATGAGGATGTTGAACAAATCGAAATATTAAAAGAAATATTTTAGGAGGATCAAAAAATGTCGATTGTTATGAGTGTTAATGCAGGAAGTTCATCATTGAAATTCCAAGTTTTTAAGATGCCAGAAGAAGAAGTTCTAGCACAAGGAAATGTTGAACGTATTGGTTTGAATGATTCTATTTTTGGAATGAAAGCCAATGGAGAAAAAATTGAGGAAATCTTAGATATCAAAGATCATGCAGTAGCTGTAAAAAAATTAATGGAAGCTTTGATCGAACATAAAGTTGTAAATAGCTTAGAAGATATCAAAGCGATTGGACACCGTGTTGTTCATGGAGGAGAATATTTCTCTCATTCTGTTCCTGTAGATGCAGATGTAGAAGCTAAAGTAGAAGAATTATGTGCATTAGCTCCTTTACACAACCCAGCTGCATTAGTCGGATACCGTTCATTTAGAGATGCTTTACCAGAATGTAAACATACATTTGTATTTGATACAGCATTCCACCAAAGTATGCCAGAAGAAAACTATATCTTCCCACTTCCTTATGAATATTATACAAATGATAAAGTACGTCGCTATGGGGCTCACGGAACGAGTCATGAATATTTGACAAAACGTTTAGCTGAGCTTCAAGGAAAAACACAAGAAGAAATGAACATCATCACTTGTCACTTGGGAAATGGTGCAAGTATCACAGCTGTAAAAAATGGTAAATCCTATAAGACATCAATGGGATTTACACCTCTTGGAGGAATCATGATGGGAACACGTTGCGGAGATATTGACCCTGCAATCGTTCCATTCTTAGAAAATAAATATGGTTATACACCAGATGAAATGGATACAATCATGAACAAAAAATCTGGTATGTTAGGTGTAAGTGGAATCTCTAGTGATGGCCGCGACATTGAAGCAGCCATCAAAGAAGGAAATCCACGTGCAATCTTAACTCAAAATGTTTACGTTAACCGTATTGTTGAAGTTGTATCAGGATACTATGGATTAATGGGTGGTGCTGATGCGATCGTCTTTGCGGGTGGTATCGGTGAAAATGACTGTGCAATGCGTCAAAGAATTTGTGATGGATTATCCGCATTTGGTGTTGTTGTAAAACCAGAAGACAACGATGGAGTTCGTGGAGTTGAAAAATTATTAAGTGCTCCTGAATCAAAAATGCAAGTATGGTTATTACCTACAAATGAAGAATTAGTTATCGCACGTGATGCCTACAAGGATTTGACGGCTAATGCCTAATGCTATTTTAGAAAGTGTAAAAGATTTTAATACAATCACAATCTTTCGACATGTTTTTGCCGACATGGATGCGATCGGATCTCAATTTGGATTGAAGTACTATTTAGAAAGTGCTTATCCAGATAAAAAAATCTATTGTTTAGGAAGTAATTGTCCTGTATCACAAAGAAACAATGTAACGATGGATGAAGTAGATGATGACGTAGTCGCTTCCAGTTTAGCTATTGTTTTAGACACTTCAAATGCAGCACGTATTGATGATGAACGTTACAAGTTCGCAAAAAAATCGATTCGTATTGATCATCACGTGCAAGTAGAAACCATTTGTGATGAAGAATGGATTGACGATAAGGCAAGTGCTACTTGTGAGTTATTAGCTTTATATCTTCAAGAAAATAAAGTAAATATTCCTGTAGAAAGTGCATTAATGTTATATTTAGGATTGACGGCAGATAACATTCGTTTTACAACAAATAATGTTCGCCCAGCTACATTTGATGCCGCAAAATACTTATTTGAACAAGGTGTAGATGTTACTAAAGTAGAACAACTTAACTTTTCCAAATCGATTGAAGATTACAGATATGAAACGGTTGTACGAAATCATACAATACTTAATAATAAATTTCTTTATTCGATTCTAGAATGTGAAGATTATGAAAAGTATGGTTTAAACTTTACAGATGCCAAAGATAAAGTGTATTGTTTAGCCGGTATTGATTGTGTTGAAATGTGGGCTTTATTTACACGTATGGAAGATCGAATTCACTATAGTGCATCTTTAAGATCAAGAAATATTCCAATTCGTGATGTAGCTATGGAATTTGGTGGTGGCGGCCATGAATGTGCAAGTGGAATCAAAAACTTAACGCGTGATCAAGTCGATCAAATTATTGAAATTTTATCAAATCGAGAGGTAGCTTAAGAAGCTATCTCTTTTTCTTATGCTATAATATCTACAATGGAAAGGTGGTATTCTATGGTTCACTTACATATGCGAAGTTCATATTCTTTATTGGAATCGCCAATTCGTTTAGAAAGTATGATTCTTCATCAAAAACAACTCGGATATAATCATGTTTGTTTAACCGATCATAATGTGATGTATGGAACGATGGAGTTCTATCAACTTTGTAAAAAACATAATGTCCATGCGATTATTGGTTTAGAAGTTGATTCCATCTATAATGAAGAGCCCTTTCATTTTATTCTTCTAGCGAAGAATGATATGGGTCTACAGAATTTATATAAATTAAGTTCGATCATAAAAGAAAATGTATCTTTTGATGAAGTTATAAAGTATGCCAAAGATTGTGTTGTCCTTACTTCAAGTGATGGAAAAGATACATTTAGTGCATATATTGAACATCAGGATTTAGAAAAGTTAAGTGCGTTTGTAGAACTATGTAAAAATTCTTTTTCGGATTTTTATGTTTCCATATCTATGAATGATTCAGGAAAAAAAAGAGTCGACAATAAGATTTTGAAACAACTTGATTGTAAGTGTGTAGCACTATCGCGTATTCTTTATGAGAAGAGTGAAGATGTAAAGTCATTACAAGCATTAAGAGCTATTGCTAAACAAACAAGTATAGAAAACCAAGGTTTAGATGTTCAATTTCAAAGATATTTAAGAAGTCCACAAGAAATGGAAGCGTTGTATGATGAACGTGATTTGTTGGCTACAGAGCAAATCGCAAGAATGTGCAATGTTCAAATGGCGTTTCAAAAATCAAAGCTTCCAGTGTTTGAAAATAAGCTGCATATTGATTCTAGTGATTATTTGGTGAAACTTTGTAAAAAGGGATTAGAAAAACGATTAAACGGGAATCTAGATGCAGTTTACATGAATCGTCTAGAATATGAATTGAGTGTCATTATCAATATGGGATTTACTGATTATTTTTTGATTGTCTGGGACTTTATTCGATATGCCAGAAGTAAAGATATATTTGTGGGTCCAGGACGTGGTAGTGCAGCAGGTTCTTTAGTTGCATATTGTCTTGGTATTACGCATATTGATCCAATTCAAAATAATTTGTTGTTTGAAAGATTTTTAAATCCATCACGCATCTCTATGCCTGATATCGATACGGATTTTCCAGATGACAGAAGAGATGAAGTCATTCAATATGTTCGCAAACTCTATGGACAGGATCATGTAAGTCATATTGTAACATTCAATACATTACAAGCAAGACAAGCTATTCGTGATGTAGGACGTGTGATGAATATTCCGGCAAGAATTGTGGATGAGCTTTCTAAAATGTTAAAGAATACGCCTAAAATTACTTTGATGCAGGCTTATAACGAAAATGCTTTATTTCGAAAAAGGATTCAATCAGATCAAAAATTGATTGAATTATTTCAGATGTGTGTAAGTATTGAAGGATTACCACGCCATACATCTTTGCATGCGGCAGGAATTGTTCTTTCAGATCAGCCTATTGTGAATGTTTGTCCTCTTGTAAGTGTGGATGGAGATATACAAGCTACACAATTTACGGCAGAATATCTTGAAGATTTAGGTTTGATCAAAATGGATTTTTTAGGAATTCGTAATCTAACAACGATTCATGAAATTGTCACAAATCTAAAAGAACAGAAACATATTTCTTTAGATATGATGAAAATCAATTTAAAGGATGCGAAAACATATCAACTATTATCCCTTGGAAATACACTTGGTGTATTTCAATTGGAATCGAGTGGAATTACATCTTTACTCCAAAAGATACAACCCAATAAATTTGAGGATATTAGTGTAGTCCTTGCTTTATATCGTCCTGGAGCGATGCAACATATTGATACATATATTGAAAGAAAAAAGGATCCTTCAAAAGTTGTATATCCACATCCTTTATTAGAGCCTATTTTAAAAGAAACCTATGGGATCATGATCTATCAGGAACAAGTTATGCAAACAGCCCAAGTAATTGGTGGATTTAGTTTGGCGCAAGCAGATACTTTGCGTAAGGCAATGTCGAAAAAGAAATTGGATGTTATGCAGAATTTAAAGGAACAATTTATTTTAGGTGCACGAAAGAATCGTATCAAAGATTCTGTTTCCAATGAGATATTTTCTATAATGGAACAATTTGCAGGTTATGGATTTAATAAATCACATAGTTATGCCTATGGTTTAGTTGCCTATCAAATGGCTTATTTAAAGGCAAATTATCCTTTGTATTTTTATCAGAGCTTATTAAATAGTGTCATTGGTTCAGGTATAAAAACTTCACAATATATTTATGAATGTAAAAGAAGAAATATTGTTGTGAATGGATGCGATATTAATCATTCAAAGGCTTTCTATACAATTGAACAAAATTCAATTCGTATGCCATTACAAGTCTTAAAAGGTGTAGGAAAAACAATTTATCCAACAATTATTGAACATGTGCCGTATACAGATTTATTTGATTTTTTGGCCAAGGCAAGTATGTATAAAATCAATGAATCTACAATTCGTATCTTAATTGATGGAGGCGCGTTGGATTGTTTTGGATATAATCGAGCAACTTTAAATGAGAATTTAAGAAAACTGATGGATTATGTAAATATTGTACGAATCGAAGATCCTAATGATTTACGTTTTGATTTTAGTATTGTGTCTCGTCCGGGCATTCAAAGAATTAAAGAGAATCCAATTCAAAAAGCGCAAAAAGAACAATATGTATATGGCTTTTATGTAAGTGAGCATCCTGTACAATCTTTACGTATGCATAAATATCCAAATTGCATTCCATTATTGAATGCGGTAAATAGAGATGGATATATGAATATTTTAGTGCGTGTGGCATCTTTTAGAACACATAAGACAAAAAAAGGGGATTGGATGTGCTTTATGAGCGTAGAGGATGAAGCCGGTAAAATGGATGCAGTTATCATGCCTCGTTTGTATGAACAACAAAAAGAAAACATTCAAAAAGATCGTATTTGTTTGATTCAAGGCAAGAAAGATCGTCCAACATCAATTGTAGTAAATAGAATAGAATGGATCGAGGTGTAAAAAATGATCACAAAACGAAATGATTTATTATCTAAAAAAGTGATTCAAGGCTTAAAAAATAGACATATGAATGGGTATTATGTGCATACTCAACAAGAAGCTTTGGATTTAGCATTTGAAATTATGAAACCAGGTACAAGTGTAGGTTGGGGAGGCTCAGATACTTTAAATAAAATAGGAATCAAGGAAGAGCTTTATAAAAGAAATTTTAAAGTTATCGATCGTGATCAGGCAAAAGATGCTGAAGAAAAGTACAAATTGGAAAGAGACTGTTTTTATGCAGACTACTATTTAATGAGTACGAATGCCATGACAGAAGATGGGATTTTAGTTAATGTGGATGGGCATTGTAATCGTGTGTCATGTTTATGTTTTGGGCCTAAACATGTCATTATGATTGTAGGTATGAATAAGGTGACAAAAGATGTAGAGAGTGCAATTTCTCGCGTAAGAAATATAGCTGCACCAATTAACAGTCAACGATTTGCTGGAAATAGGCCGTGTCAAGTTACGGGTAGTTGTGCAAATTGTTTAGCCCAAGGCTGTATTTGCGACCAATTGGTTATCACAAGAAACAGTATGGAACCTGATCGTATTCATGTCATTTTAGTGGATGAAGTATTAGGATATTAGAAAGAAATGGCTATACAATTTAGCCATTTTTTGATATGTGTATAATTATAATGATGAATTTCTTGCATTATTTGTAGTTTCATGTTTTAATCTTTATGCGTAAAAAAATTATCCAGAGTTGAAGTAGAGAGTTAGCTCGTTGACTTCACGCCAACCTGACAATATGTTAAGGTGGTCCTGCTAACAGCGATAAGAAGTATAAAGATTTGTAACATACTTCTTAAAGTATGTTTTTTTTATGGATAAGCAAGAGAAGAGGAGACAAAATGAAAGACTATATTTTTACAAGTGAAAGTGTTACTGAAGGTCATCCAGATAAAATTTGTGACCAAATTGCCGATGCGATCGTAGATGCTGCATTAGCTCAAGATCCATATTCAAATATGGCTGTTGAATGTACAATCAAAGATGATTTTGTATTGATTTATGGTGAATGTAATACAAAAGCAGAATTGGATTATGAAACAATCGCATTAAATGAAATCAAACGTATTGGATATACTGAAGAATATCATGTACATACTGTTGTAAACCAACAAAGTCCTGAAATTCACAATGCGGTAAACCGTGATGAAGTTTGTGCAGGTGACCAAGGTATTATGTTTGGTTATGCATGTGATGAAAATGATGAGTATATGCCATTAACGATTTATTATGCACACCTTTTAGCTCGTCAATTGACAAAAGTTAGAAGAGAACACCCAGATTTGTTAAAGCCAGATGGAAAAACACAGGTATCTGTTGAATATGAAAATGATGAAATTAAACGTATTGATACAATCGTAGTTTCTACTCAACACTCAAAAGACATTACGCAAGAAGAAATCAAAGAATTGATTATGAATGAAGTTATCAAACCTTGTATTGATGAAAAATATTTAGATGAAAATACAAAATATTTCATCAACCCATCTGGAAGCTTCGTTGTAGGTGGATCATGGGGAGATTCAGGAACGACAGGACGTAAAATCGTATGTGATACATATGGTGGACGTGGACGTATTGGAGGAGGATGCTTCTCTAGTAAAGACCCTACAAAAGTAGACCGTAGTGCAGCTTACTACTCTCGCTATGTAGCTAAAAACATTGTTGCCAATGGTTTAGCTCGTCGTTGTGAAGTTGAAGTTGCGTACGCAATTGGTAAAGCACAACCTGTATCTTTATGTGTAGACACTTTTGGAACAGGTAAATTTGATGATGAAAAACTATTAGAAATCGTTAAGAAAAACTTCAATTTTGAAGTAGGAAACATCATTTCAGAATTGGATTTAAGAAAGCCGGTTTACCATAAAACATCATGCTATGGACACTTTGGTGATCCTCAATTTACTTGGGAAAAGGTTAAAAAACTAGAATATTAATCGTTAAGAACTATTTGGTTTGGCACGATAAATTTGCTATCCAAGATTTCAATGGGAAGCATATACCCCAAAACTGTTTATAGTTGATTGGGCTCGGACAATATTTATTTGTCTGGGTCCTTTTTTTCAGGCATTTTAATGCGTAAGTTATCCTTGTTGAATAAAAAAACGAAGACTGTGGTAATCTTCGTTAAAAACCTTAGGCGGACATCCAATCGGATACCCAAGTGTTTTTACATGCATTATACAGCCTTCTGTATACATAACCATTTTCTAATTTATATTTCCATCGGTAAGTAGTTTGTTTTGAATTCTTGATGACTGTATTCTGTGTATTTGTGATTGATTGAATATTTCGGGTTTTTCCAAGATCTTTGTATGTTGGTAGTTTTTGTTCGTCTTGTATTTCTTTTAAGTTGGTATATCCGCCTAAGATATATTGATTATCTAAATAAAATAATAAGGATGGAGGATTGTTTTTGTTTTCGAATATATACGCATTTGCATTTGTGATTTCAAATGTATTTTCTGTTAACTCAGTATTTGTATAATATCCGGAAATGTTTATAAAGGTAGATAAGAAACAGATCAATATAGTTGAAACCAAAATAAAAGTGTTTGTTTTCTTTTTGTGTAGACCTCTCATCATGTAATGGATTCTATAATTAAGAATAAATCCATTTGAAGAAATATAGGACGTGAATGATTTCTGAGAGGATTGCTTCTGAATTTGAATCAGAGTCTGCATATAGGCAAAGATCTCTTTTTCATCAAGATTTTGGATTATAGAATCATCAGTTTTCATTTCTAAATATAGGAAAATATATTTTTTGAAGAAATATATGGGAATAAACCACCAGTATATGCAGCAAATAATATTTAATATGCCTTTGATTAGATTGTGATTCTTCTTGATGTGGTAACTTTCATGTGCAAGAATTGAATTTAAATCCGATTCTGAATAGTCAGTTTCAGGAAGTAAAATAGTTTTGTGTAATCCAATCACACAAGGTCCATAGATCAAATTTGATTTGTATACAGGATAAGATTGTCTATATCCAACAATTTGACTTTGCTTCATTATTTTTTTGTAGATATATTCTGTATGAATATAATCTTTTATGAAGTAGATCAAAAAGATTACACTTCCCATAAGCCATAATAGGATCAAAAGCTTTACTATATATGTTTGGTTGAAGAAATCCAAAAGCGGGTTCATTACTTTTTGGATTGGAATATAGATCATATGTTTATGTTCAAGCGGAAACAGTAAGCGAATAAAAATCAGACATATGATTAATAAGAGTGCATCTGTACGAAAGTATTTATATGCCTTTTTATGTCGTAGTATAAATCCAAAACACATTATGAATAAAGTAACACTGCATAATCCGGAAAAGAATGAAATCAAGGAAAATGTCATTTTAATGTTCTTAATTTTTTCTCAATGAGTTTTTGAAGTTTTTCTAATTCTTCTAAATCATCCGTATTATTGACAAAGTTACTGGCTAATTGAAGTCTTGTATCATTGTTGATAAAAGAATCTACATATTCAGCTTGTGATACGAGTGGCTTATACTTACGTGTTAAAGATTTATTGTTGAAGGCAATGTCGTACACTTCAATAAAACGTATTTCTAATAAATGGCGCAAAGCTTGTTGGATCGTGTAAATACTCAATTCTTCATTAGAGGTTTCTCTAATTTCACTTGCTGACATTTCAATAGGACTGTCCCATAGAATGTCCATAACACTTCTTTCTTTTTTTGTTAGTTGTATCATAATTATCACCCAATATAATTTTAACATTGTTTTAAAAATATGCAATATAATTTAAAATACGAAACGCTTGCAAAAATATGCAATCGGAATATAATGAAGATAGGAAAACGTTTTCGCAAAAAAAGAAGGAGGAAAAGACTTATGAAAAAGAGAACAATGTACATTTTATGTTTATCTGCTGTTGTAACAGTTTGTACCTTTAAAGCATTTGCAGCTAGTTATCATGAGCCTATCCAAGTAGAAGGTCCTACTATAAATTTTGATGTTGAATCAGAGGTACAGGCTCAACAATATGTGGATTTTAAATTTAAAGGATTGAAGAATAGTCAGCATATTATTCTAGTGAAAGGTGGAGGCTATTTACTGAATGAAGATGGTTCAGATGTGGATAAATCTGATTTACTGGATGGGGATCGAATTATCACAGTGAAGCAGGCAAAAGAAATTGAAAAAGCATCATATTTTGAGGATGAAGATTAATGGATGGAGGTGAAACAATGAAAAAGATTCGACTATTGATTCCTTTGTTTATTGGTTTAGTTGCTGTTACAGCTTATCCAGTTTTTGCAAGATCGAGTGAGGAACCGGCCAATGTTGAAGAAGTGAATGAAGCAAATGAGGATGTAGGCTATTTTCCTGGATGTGACGATGGTGAAAAAGTGATTCCATTAGGAGATGGCTTTCTAGGTGGAGAAGCTTACTTACAAAACGGGGATGAAGAGATCTACTTGAATAGTGAAACGGATTCGAGTGCAATCACTGTTAAAGAAGCAAAGGAAATCTTAAAAAGCAGACAAGCAGAGTCTGACAATCAATAATTTGTACTAGCATTATAAATTTCTGTGGGATTAGGTGGATTTTATCTACAATAAATTAAAGTGCGGTATAAGTTTCAAAACGTATTGTAGCTAGTACTGGACTTGGACAACATTAACTTGTTCGGGTCCTTTTTGTAGTTATTTTTTCTACTAAAAAGTGCAAAAAAATGGGACAGACTTATTAATAATGGCAAATTAAAACAAATTAATATGTTAAATTGTGGGAAATACGGGTATTCTTTTGACACTTTGGACTAAATAGTGTAGCCTCTTTAATTGTGTGAGCAAGGAGGAGGCCCATAACTATGAAAAAATTAGTCCAAGCATTCGTAAGTTTGATTATTGCTACATCTACATTTGGAGGCGTTACAAATGTTGCAGCAAAAGAAAACACACCAGCTTATAAAGTCGAATATCAAGATGCAGATTCCATGAAATCTGTATTTAAAAAAGAATTACATAAAAAATATGCGAATGTAGAATTTAAGAAGAAAACAAAAAATGTTTCTGTATATGAATCAAAGAATTATAAGGTAAAAGTTAAAGATTTAGATATTGATACAATTGGAAAACAAACTATTTCTATTGAGGGAGAAAATAAACAAACAAGTGAAAAACATAGTGCTGAAGTAAAAGTAAAAGTACAAGATACTACAGCTCCTGAAATTACTTGTGAAGATGTTCTTACAGTTGAACAAAATGAAGTTTTCGATATCAATAGCTATGTTTCTTTAAATGAAGAAGGAACGATTCAATTAACGGACAATATCAATACGGCTGATGTAGGAACATTCACAACAACGATTAAAGCCAAAGATACAGCTGGTAATGTGAGTGAAAAAATTATTACAGTTCATGTTGAAAAGAGTTTTTATCAAAGAATTGCAGATGCTGCATTAGCTCAGATTGGTGTATATCAAGATTGTACAATGTTAGTCACAAATTCTTTAGCTGCCGTTGGAATTCATTTCCATGGGGCACCCACAGCTTATTTAAGTTTAGGTACATTGACAAATAATCCAGTTCCAGGTGATATTTGTGTATATCAAGGACATGTTGCGTTATATGTTGGTAATGGTCAAGCTGTTCATGGTGGATGGTTAGGAAACCAAACTGTTTTAACAAGTGTAGCATGTGGTCAACCATTTATTGGCTATGTTCATGTAAATCGTTAATGAGATGAGAAATTCTCATCTTTTTTTCTTGCACAAAAAAAGAAAGGCAAGAAAAATTGCCTTTCAATATAAAATTAGTCTCTTCCGTTAAATGCGTATTTATATAAGTCGAAGATTAATTCTTTTGTACATGGACGAGGGTTACCACCTGTACAAACGTCTGCCATTGCTGAATCTGTTAATGTAGGTAAGTCTTCTTCCTTAACACCGATTTCTTTTAAGCTTTGAGCAATTCCGCAATCTTTACTTAATTGAATAACGGCATCGATAGCTGCTTGACGATATTCTTCTTGAGACATTTCATCAACACCTTCAACTCCCATTACACGAGCGATTTCTCTAAATTTTTCACCTGTGTAATCTTTGTTGAATTCCATAACATATGGAAGTAATGTAGCACAAGCTACACCATGAGGGATTCCATAGAATGCACTTAATGGGTGAGCCATACCATGGTCAACGCCTAAACCAACGTTAGAGAATGCCATACCTGTCATGTATTGTCCTAAAGCCATGTCTTCACGTCCTTTTGGATCGTTAGCACATGCTGCACGTAAGCTTCTTGAAATGATTTCGATTGCTTTTAAGTTTAATGTATCAGCAAGTTCCCAAGCCGCTAAAGTTGTATATCCTTCAATAGCGTGAGTTAATGCGTCAAGACCAGTACTTGCGGTTAAGCCTTTTGGCATACTTGACATCATTTCTGGGTCAATAATCGCAACAACAGGAATATCGTGAGCATCTACACAAACGAATTTTCTTTTCTTTTCAGTATCTGTAATTACATAGTTGATTGTAGTTTCTGCAGCCGTACCTGCTGTAGTAGCGATTGCGATAACTGGAATCGATTTGTTTTTAGTTGGAGCAACACCTTCCAAGCTAACAACATCTTCAAATTCAGGGTTAGCCAAGATAATTCCAATACCTTTACAAGTATCTTGTGGGCTTCCACCACCAATAGCGATTAGATAGTCAGCACCTGCATCTTTAGCTGCTTTTACACCATTTTTAACTTGTTCAACAGTTGGGTTTGCCTTAACTTCATCATAAATTTCATAAGGAAGTCCAGCTTCATCCAATAAGTCTGTAACTTTAGTAGCTACACCAAATTTGATCAAGTCTTTATCTGTAACAACTAAACCTTTCTTTAATCCACGTGCTTTAATTTCTGTAACCACTTCTTTGATGGCTCCAGCACCATGATAACTTGTTTCATTTAAAATAAAACGATTTGCCATAAGTATTATTTCCTCCTTGTATACTTGTTAATTTCATTTTACAAGTTCAAGCGCTTACATACAAGTTACAGATTGATAATAATGTCACATATGAACGAAAATGAATAAAAATGATTTACAATGAACAAAAATGGATATATCATAAGTATGAGGTGAAAATATGGCTCGAATTAATATTGATGGGGAACAAAATGTAGAAGTTTCAATTAAAATCCCATGTGAAAAAAGTTATTCTGAACAATTAGAAATTATGGAAGCTTATACAAAAGCACATAAGGACAATAAATCAAAGAATAAGGCGATTCGTGAAGTGGAGTGCTTAAAAGTGTTATTCCCACGTTTGTTTCGAAGCGTTGAGTCTGACGATTTGATTGCAGGACGCTTAGATTTTTTGCCAATTGGATTTGGAAGCGTTACTAGCATTGGTGGTGTAGGTCATTATTGCGTTTTCCATAAACTACGCGCTTTTAAAGAACATCTAAAAACAGATCAAGAAAGAACAAGAGTGGATGCCTTATATGACTATTGGCAAGAACACGATGTAAAAAGTATTTATTGCCAGGATGTATTAAATGAAGATACAACAGGTCGTTTTATCGATTGTAAATATCCATTTATGGCTACAGCCCGCCTATCTGGTATGATGCTAGATTATAAAAAATTAGTGACATTAGGAATTAATGGATTGATTGATTTAATTCAAAGTTATCCTACAAATGAATTTATGCAGGCAAGTCTTGAATGTATGCATCTATTTAAATCGGTTATTCGTAGACAAATTGAATTGGTCGATCAATGTTATACAAAAGATAAAGCTCGTAATTGTGACTTAGATTTAATGAAAAGTGATTTAGAGTATATTTTAGAACATAAACCTGCAACATTTCATCAAGCACTTCAATTATTCTGGCTATATGCATTATGTGCAGGATGTATTAATTACGGGCGTATGGACATTGTTTTAGGTCCATTTTTAAAGAATGATATAGACTCAGGTTTAATTGATGAAAATCAAGCTTATAGCTATTTAAAATCATTATGGAAAATGATTGAAAACAGAAGAACTACTGTAAATGGTAGAATCATTGTAGGTGGAAAAGGAAGAGAGAATGTAGAGGCGTGTGATTTATTCACAAGAATTTGTTTGAAAGTTTGTAAGGATACTCGTTATGTCGAGCCACAATTTACTTTGCGATTTGATTCAAATACACCCAAAGACATCATGGATATGGCCTATGAATGTATAGCGAGTGGAGCAACATATCCAACATTGTACAATGATGATGTGAATGTGGATGCTGTGCAATATGGAATGCGTGTTGATCGTAAAATAGCCGAGCAATATGTACCGTTTGGGTGCGGAGAATATGTGATTCAAGGAAAAAGTGTAGGCACACCCAATACGTTATTAAATTTGACTAAAATCTTACAATTGGCATTAAATTCTGGCTATGATCCGATGGACCACATTTATAAAGCGGGTCCAGTAAAAGTATTACCACTATCCAGCTTTAGAACATTTGAAGAATTGTATGATCAATATAAAGTGTTGTTAGATTACTATTTTGATTTAAGTGTATATTGTCAAAAGCACTCTTATGAAGTCATGAATCAAGAAGTAAGTTTCTTGTTTAATTCCATCTTAATGGATGATTGTTTAGGTCGACAAAAGGCAATATTAGATGGAGGCGTTGAAATTTTAGGAGGAACCAATGAAACCTATGGAAATATCAACACAAGTGATGCATTATATGCCATCAAAACATTGGTGTATGACCAAAAGAAATATTCTCTAGAAGAATTGAATGTGGCTGCATTACATAATTACGAAGGGTATGAGCGATTACGTAAAGAAATATTAGCTTTACCTAAATATGGAAATGATATAGAAAACGTGGATGAATTCGCAAATGACTTATATGAATATGTAGCGAAAGGCATACGAAACAGAGGAATTCAACACGGTATGGATTACTACTTGATTGTGATTTCAAACAATCAAACGAATACAGACTGGGGACATCAAACGGATGCAAGTTTAGATGGACGTTTAAAAGGTGTCTATTTAAATCCGGCTAATAATCCGCAGGGGTATGCTGCAAATAGTGGACCAACCGCTGTATTGAATTCGTTAAGTAAGTTTAATGTGAAATACCATGGTGGAAGTGTACAAAACATTAAATTTACACCTCGTATGATGTATGAAGATAAAGAGAAAGTAAAAATATTATTTGATACATACTTTAAAAAGGGAGGATGTCAATTGATGGTTACCGTTGTTGATCATGGTCAATTAGAAGATGCGCAAAAACATCCAGAAAAATATCCAGATTTAATTGTACGAGTAGCAGGGTACAGTGCAGTCTTTGTGAATTTGACAAAAGATGTGCAAGATGAGCTATTAAGCAGGACTTTATATGATTAGAGTATCGAATATTGAAAAGTTTGCCACCCATGATGGGCCTGGCATTCGAACAACTGTGTTTTTAAAGGGATGTCCACTACATTGTCCCTGGTGTGCTAATCCTGAGACATGGAAAATGGAACCTACTTTACTGCACGATGAAAGAAAGTGTGTTCAATGTAAAACTTGTATGCACATATGTGCACAGGAGGCAATTTCATTTCCATTTCAGTGGGATATTAATAAATGTATATATTGTAAAAAGTGTGAGGATGCTTGTTTACAAGATGCGATTTCTTTTGTGGGGAAAGATATGGAAATTGATGAGGTAATCAAGGAAATTTTAAAAGATAAAGATTATTATGATCAATCCAATGGAGGTGTTACGATTAGTGGTGGAGAACCTTTTATGCAGTTTGATGCTTTTTTAGAATTGGTTAAACAATGTAAGGAAAATGGATTACATGTTGCAGTAGAAACAACGGGAAATTACAGTTTAGATAAATTGGAGCAGGCATTGCCGTATATAGATTTGTTTTTAATGGATTTAAAACATTTAGATGCTAAAAAATTAAAAGATGTTACAGGTGCGAATTTAGATTTGATTTTAAATAATTTCAGATATCTCGCAAAGTATTGCCCAAATAAAGTGATTGTAAGAATGCCGGTAATTCCAAGGTTCAATGATGATATTTGTGAAGAGGTTATAAAGTTTTGTGCTGTATTAAAACTTGCTGAAGTTAACCTTCTACCCTTTCATACTATGGGAAAAAATAAATGGAATCAAATGCAAAAAAAATTTAAATATGATCAAGATTCTATGATAGATCGTGATATTTTGAATCCCTATATGGATATTGGAAAAAAATGGGGTGTGAAAGTAAAAATAGGAGGATAATATATGCTTTCAAAAGAAAGAATGGTTCGAATTGTACAGCTTTTAGAAGAAAGACAATTCGTGACAGTTAAAGAATTACAGGAAAGTTTTGATGTTTCAAGATCAAGTGTCATGCGTGATTTGATTGAATTAGAAAATCAAGGCTTGATTCAAAGAGAGCGTGGCGGTGCTAGCTTAAAAAGTGTGAGTACAACTTTGACAAATTTTAATGAGATGTCTGTTGTGTCAAAAGAAAATTTAAACATGGAAGAAAAAAAATTGATTTGCGCGCACGCTGCACGGAGTATTCGTGATGGCGATTGCATATATATTGACTCTGGAACAACACCTGCACATATTTTAGATTATATTCAAGATAAAAGAATTAAACTGGTTACTCCAAGTATTTATTTGATTCGTAAATTACCAGCTAGTTTTAAGGGAGATATCTTTTTATTGGGAGGAGAATTTAATAAATCATATGATACGAGTTATGGTTCTTTGACATTGGAAATGATTCGGCAATTTCATTTTGATCATGCTTTTTTAAGTACAAATGGAATTGATTTAGAAAATGGAAATGTATATGTATTTGATTTCAATGTTGGAGCCTGTAAAAAGGCTATTATGGAATGCAGTGAAAAGTGTGATTTGTTGATAGATGCATCTAAATATGGTGTAAAGGCTATGTGCAATTGGGCAAGCTTAAAAGATTTCCATAGCGTATATGTTGATGCATATGAAGAAGCTAGGGAAATACCAGATAATTTTTTGGTTTGTAAAGGAGAAGATGAAAATGAAGACAAATGATCCTAAAAAATTAGCGTTATTAGAAAGTTTAAAAGGTGGGCTTATTGTTTCTTGTAAAACACAGAAGGATGAGCCTATTTATACAGAAGATATGGTAGTAAAAATGGCAGAATGTGCAAAATGGGGAGGGGCTGTAGGTTTACGATTAAATTCCCCAGAACAAATTCGCAAAGTAAAAGAAGCCAATCTTGGTTTGCCAATCATTGGTTTATATAAAGTATGGCATGAGGATACGGATGTATTTATTACCCCTACAATGAAAGAGGTGGATGAAATTGTAGCGGCTGGAGCGGATATTATCGCAATCGATTGTACAACACAAAAAACACATGAGGGAACTATCGCATGGGATTTACTTCCTCAAGTACGCAAGAAATATCCTGATCATTTGATTTTTGCGGATGTTTCAAATATTGAAGAGGCAAAACATGCTTCGGCAAACGGAGCGGAAATTGTAGCACCTACACTTTATGGATATACGCAAGAAACAGCACATATTGAAGGGGCAGACTTTAGAATGGTAGCTGAAATGTGTCGTGAACTACAAGAGGAAGCTTGTGTTATGATGGAAGGACATATCTATTCACCAGAAGACGCAATGAAATGTATTTTTATTGGATGTCATAGTGTTGTCGTTGGAAGTGCAATTACTCGTCCGCATTATGTCACAAAACGTTTTGTAGACTGTCTAGGAAAGTATAAGAATAACTGGCGTGATGCAGAGCGTGCAAAACATGCGAATGAATTAAAGTAAGAACAATCTAAATGTAGTGCCCAATTACTAAGTATAGTATATATCAGCACATAAGGATTGATTCCGATATTTTACAGGAGTTAATCCTTTTCATTTTGTCATAATTCTTCGATTGTTGTAATTCATTTAATGAATAAAATGTATATTCAATCCATAAAAATAAGTTTTGTGTTAAAATAACAATAATTTAGTTTTGGAGGGATTTTTGTGGAAAATTTATTATTTAGCCTAAATGCAACGATTCCCATCTTTTTATTGATGGTTGTCGGTTATTTCTTAAATAAAATGAATATTTTAGAAGATGCTTTGGCATCCAAACTAAATTCATTTGTCTTTAAAGTATCATTGCCACTATTGTTGTTTGTCGATGTGTCTAAATCTAATTTTAAAGATCTTTGGGATACAAAGTTTGTTGTATTTTGTGTTGTATCTACTCTAATTAGTATTCTATTATCTATATTATTTTCATTGCGATTAAAAGATAAAGCGATTCAAGGTGAATTTATCCAAGCTTGTTACAGAAGTAGTGCTGCCTTATTAGGAATTGCATTAACATCAAATATTTATCCAGACGTAGGTGTGGCACCATTGATGTTGATGAGTGTGGTATTTGTTTATAACGTTGTATCCGTTGTGATTCTATCTTTCTTTAAGGCTGAACAATCAAAGGTTAACTATAAGAAGACATTTGTTGGAATTTTAAAGAATCCTCTGATTCTAGGAATTGTTGTAGGTGTACTTGTTAGTTTATTACCATTTCAATTGCCTCAAGTTATCAATAAAACGATTTCAATGATCGCAAGTACGGCAACACCACTAGGCTTAATGGCTATGGGAGCCACTTTTGATTTTGATCAGGCAAAAGGGGAATTAAAACCATCCTTATTCTGTACATTTATGAAGTTAATTGGTTTTTGTACTATCTTCTTACCAATTGCTGCTCTATTGGGATTTAGAAATCAAGCTTTAGTTGCCATTTTGATTATGTGCGGTTCAAGTACAACCGTATCTGGTTTTGTGATGGCTAAAAGTATGGGACATAAAGGTGTTTTAACATCAAGTGTTGTGATGTTAACAACATTGCTTAGTGCTTTTAGTATTACATTCTGGTTAACGATATTAAAATCGTTTGGATTGATTTAGTTGACCTAAAGTTTACTTTAGGGTGTAAACTAATAAAAAGAGAGTAGAGTCGAAAAGTAGGAAGTAAAAAAAAGAAAAGTCTTGGTAATAGATAAATAATAGCTTTATGAAGCTATGAATGGAAAACAAGGCGCACTAAAAATAGTGAAAAATCACTTATTTTTTAAAAATTTCAATTCTTAAATCTCTGCTTTC